>Ga0190274_10002255_pt1 | contig 11319 bp, 8 predicted proteins | sample Popmic531T_FD_133002 | JGI IMG/M metagenome (GOLD analysis project Ga0190274, IMG submission 133002) | Populus adjacent soil microbial communities from riparian zone of Yellowstone River, Montana, USA - 531 T | ecosystem: Environmental > Terrestrial > Soil > Riparian zone | place: USA: Montana...
CCTCGATTTTGGGGAAGCGATCGCCCTGGCAAGGAAGCTGATCAAGCGCAAGGACATCGCCGTCGAGCTCGATGCCGTGCAGAAACTGGAAGGAACGGCCCTTGCGCATGTCGTGTTGTGGGGAAGACCCCAGGCACTGCGGGCCTCCGTGGAAATGACGCAGCTCGCGCTACTGGCGCAACATCGTTCGGTTCCACTGCCGCTCCGGCTGGCCGGCGGGCAATTCATTTTTGCGGATGGAGCCCTTGCCATCCGCGATGTGGCCGGCCAGTTCGGCCGTTCCGGTTTCGAGGGCCTGGACGCGTCCCTGTCTTTGTCCCCGCCCTACCGGTTCGAAGTGTCGCAACGAAACGCCAGCCTGTCCCTCGAAGAGCTCTACACCGCCGCCCGGCAGGTTCGCGCGCTCGCTCCGGCGCTGAAGGAAATCGGCAACCTGACCGGGACAGCCACGCTCTCGGAAGTCGCGGCCGAAGGTACCCTGCAGGCGCCGGAGGCCACGCGCTTCCGGGTGATCGTTTCACCGCGCAACGTGAAGCTGCTTCCGCAGCGGGTCGATACCGAGATCCGGTTCGACGGCGGCAGTATCGAGGTCTCGGATCGCCTGATCGAGGCCAGGGACGTTTCGGTCAATGCGATCGATTCGTCGCTGCGCGCCTCCGTCCGGACTGAAGACTACCGAAGCGGAATCGGTGCGATCGAAGCCACGATCGGCGGCGACCTGGGCGCGGCAACGCTGGAACGGATCTACCAGGTCGCCGGACTGGCGCCCGCGATGCAAGTGCGCGCACCGCTGCATTTTTCCGACTGGGCGCTGTCATGGAAGGTCAATGGCGATGCCTCCGTCAGGGGCAAGGTGAAGTCGGCAGGTTCCGTCGACGTCGAAGTCGCCGCCCGCAAGGCCGGAAACAGGTTCATCCTCGAACGTCTCGCACTGAAGGGCCAGGCGTCGGATGCGGTCCTTTCCGGTGAATACTCCGGCAAAGACATCAACGCCGCTTTCAAGGGAAACCTGACGGGCGCGGCCATTGCCGGCCTGATGGTGCAGCCGCCGGTTTCGATGCAAGGCATTGAAGGCGACCTGCGGGTCGGGATCCACCTTGGCAAACCCTGGATCAGGCACATCGAGGGGCGGCTCCGGGGTACGGCAGTTACCCTTCCCACCGGTCCGGATTTCTCCCTGAAAGTGGACCATATAGACCTGAAGGGGAGCGGCGAGAAGATCACGGTCGAGGACGCGGTGCTGTCCGTAGACGGGAATCGCGTCGAGTTCAGCGGCGACGTCAGCCGCAAGAACGAGAAGATCGTGCTCGACGCGGACGTGCGCGCCGACCGGATCATGCTGACAAAGCCGATGATGGAATCCGACGCCCCCCAGGGCGGCGAACGCGAACCCTTCAGCCTCTCGGACCTGCCGGTTACAGGACGCATCGGTGTCGACATCCGCAACCTCGAGACCGAGCGCCTCACCCTTGCGCCGCTTGTTGCCAATATCGCGATCGCCCAGGAAAACCTCGATCTGCACATCACGGAAGCTGCGCTCTGCGGAATCACCATGTCCGGCACGCTGAAGGGGCAAATCGGCAATCTGCGCCTGGCGGGCAACCTCGCCGCACACAATTCGGACCTGAGAAAATCCATTTCCTGCCTGACCGGCAATCGCATCTTGAGCAGCGGCACCATGGATATCGACGCGAAGTTCTCGGCTGAGGGCCCGCTTGCGAAATTGGGCGAGCGCCTCGACGGTCAATTCTCGACAATGTCGCGTGACGGCAATATCGAGCAGTTCGATGCACTGAACCGCATATTCTCGCATCTGAACGTCACGGAACTGGTTCGCGGCGAGAAACTTGGCGCCACCGGCAAGGGCCTGCCTTTTCGCACGGCGAAGGCCAGAGGCACACTGGCCGGCACCGCCATTCACATCGAGGAGTTTGATCTCGATGCACCGGCGGTTCATATCGTGGCCACGGGCCACATGGACTACGGAAACGACAAACTCGGCATGTACGTGCTGGTCGCGCCGCTGCAGACTGCCAATGTCGTCGTGGACCACATCCCGCTGATGAACCGGATTTTCGGCGGAGCGGTGCTGGCGCTGCCGGTGCAGGTCCTGGGCACCTTGAAGAATCCGATCGTCGTGCCGCTGGGCCCCGGCGCCGTCGCTTCGCGACTGACCAGCATCTTCGCCAACACGATGCGATTGCCCATCGACGCGGTCAAGGTATTCTCGCCGAAGGCACCCAAGGAATCCGCGCCGGAGACAACTCGCTAGGGGAAACTGCGGGCGGCGCGCCATTCCGCCCGCATGAATATCGGGGTTTTGAAGTGCGCCGGAATTGCTGTAAGGTTCCCCAGAGCCCCCTGTCGCCCCGGCGGCAGGCGAAGGCGTAACAACAATGAAACAAGCGATGGCTTACGGGGGTCGTGCATGAACGACAGCAGCAAGGCCACGGCCGCATCGGAATTCGTCTCCAGACTGGACGACCGGTCCGCACGCCTGTTCCTGGTCGCCGGCGTGGTCGCCATTGCCTATTATTCCGGTGCCAATGTAGGGTTTGCGCTGACATTCGCGCCGCATCCGACTTCCGTGGTCTGGCCGCCGAACGCCCTGCTGCTTGCGGCGATACTGCTCCTCCCCCCCCGCTTCTGGTGGCTGCCGATCGTGGCGGCGTTGCCTGCGCATCTGCTGGTCGAATTGCGCAGCGGCGTCCCGCTCACCATGGTGCTGGGCTGGTTCGTAAGCAATTGCACGGAGGCGCTGATAGGGGCCACATGCATCCGCCAGGTGCTTCGCGAGGAGCCGCTGCGATTCGATTCCTTCCGCCACGTCTGCATTTTCCTGGTGTGCGCGGTGCTGGTGGCTCCCTTGCTCAGCACCTTCCTCGACAGCCTGCTGGTAACCGCCATCGGCTGGGGCCATGCCGGTTTCTGGGACCTGGTGCGGACGCGATTCCTGTCCAGCGCCCTTGCATCGCTGATCATCGTGCCCCTGGTTGTCAGCTGGACGCAGGGCGGGATACAGGGCAACTGGCAATCCCTGCGTACGGCCGCGACGCGCCGCCAGGTCGAGGTCAGCGCGATTTTCCTCGGGCTGATCGTTACCTGCCTTGTCATTTTCGAACAGAGTCCGGATTCCGCGGCAATGCCGGCACTGCTGTACGCGCCCCTGCCTTTCCTGCTCTGGTCGGCTGTGCGCCTCGGTCCGCAGGGAATCAGTGCGTCGCTGCTGGCGGTGGCAAGCCTCGCGATCTGGGGTGCCTTGCATGAGTTGGGGCCTTTTATCGCAGGCTCGCCGGCGCAGGACACGCGATCGGTGCAGTTGTTCCTGATCGCCGTTGCCGTGCCCATGCTCCTTTTCGTGGCGGTAATGACCGAGCGCAAGGAAACCCGCAGGGCACTGCAACTTTCCGAGGAACGTTCGCTGAAAGTATTCCGCTCCAGCCCGGACCCGATCGTGATCGCGCGCAAGTCCGACCTGGTGATTGCCGACGTCAACGATAAATGGGAGGCGATGTTCGGCTATCGCCGCGCGGAGGCGATCGGCCGGACGACGGTGGAACTCGGCATCTATGCCAATCCCGGGGATCGCAAGACTTACGTAGACCTGTGCGAACGCGGACTGGTGCGGGATTTCGCAACCGACATGCGGGACCGGCATGGGCAGATACATCACATGATCATGTCGGGAGACAGCGTCGAGATCGGCGGCGTCGAATGCCTGATCACCATAGCCCGCGACGTGACACGGCAGAGGCTGATGGAACGGGAAGCACAGGAACAGCGCGTCGAACTCATGCACCTGAGCCGGGTGGCGATGCTCGGGGAACTGTCCGGCGCGCTCGCGCACCAGTTGAACCAGCCGTTGACCGCCATCCTCAGCAATGCGCAGGCGGCGCAGCGCCTGCTGGCCCGCGATCGCATCGAAGCCCAGGACCTGCGCGAGATCCTTCAGGACATTGTCAGCGAAGACAAGCGGGCCGGTGATGTCATCCGCCGCCTGCGCGCGTTGTTCAAGAAAGGCGAGACACAGCTGCAGAAACTGGATGCAAATGAACTCGTCCGTGAAGTGCTCAGCCTGGTGCATGGCAGCCTGACCTCGCGCTACATACGCGTTGCCATCGACCTGTCCACCCTTCCTGTCTTTGTGCGTGGCGACCGTGTCCAGTTGCAGCAGGTGCTGCTCAACCTGGTCTCCAACGCCGGGGAGGCGATGGAAGCCCCCGGGTCCGTGCGATTGCTGACGGTGAAGACCGCCCCGAACACAGATGAACGCGTGCAGATCATCGTGACGGATGGGGGGCCGGGGGTTCCGGACTCGATCATGGCCCGGTTGTTCGACCCGTTCTTCACCACCAAACCGCAAGGCCTCGGACTTGGCCTTTCGATTTCCCGTTCCATCATTGCGGCGCACGGCGGCGAGTTGCTGGTGCGCAATAATCCCGGAGGCGGCGCAACCTTCCGCATCATGCTGCCCATCCAGCAGTAGCCGCGAAACAAGGGAATATCATGCATGCCGAGAATGTATACGTGGTGGACGACGATCCCGGCGTGCTGCGCGCCGTGACGCGGCTGCTGCATTCTTGCGGGCACGCCGCCTCGCCTTTTTCCACTCCCGCCGAGTTCCTCGCGCAGTACGACGCGGAGTCACCCGGCTGCCTGGTATTGGACATCGCCATGCCCGGCCTCGACGGCCTGCAGTTGCAGCAGCGTCTGATCCGCGACAGGGCCACGCTCGCACTGGTGTTCATCAGCGGGGAAAGCGATATCCCGGGCAGCGTTCAGGCGATGAAGGCCGGCGCCGTCGATTTCCTGACCAAGCCCTTCGACGACCGCCAGCTGCTGCAGGCGGTGGACGACGCGCTCGCATGCAGCCGCAGGACCTGCGAAACCCGCAGGGACCTGCATGAACTCGGCAAGCGCTTCGCCTCCCTGACCGGGCGCGAGAAAGAAGTATTCGAGCACGTCGTCAGGGGCCAGCTCAACAAGCTGATTGCGCGCGACCTCGGCGCCGCGGAGAAAACCGTCAAGGTGCATCGCGCCCGCGTCATGCAGAAGATGCAGGCCGACTCCCTGGCCGATCTCGTGCGCATGGCGGAACGCATGGGCATTGGCGCGCCAGTCGCGCCTGGCGCCCGCTGACATTAGCAATCGCGGGCTCCCCCGCCGGCCCCGCACATTGGACCAAGGTCCCATTCTCGGGACCCCGCCCGCGGCCTAAAGTCCTTCCTGGTCCGATACCTGCTCCAGGTGATGTCTCGCAACAAGCACCGCTGCGCCGCCTTCCGGGGGCAACTATTCGGAATCACCTTGTTGCTTTGCGCCGGGCAGACGGCGGCCATCGACCTGGGGGATACCTTTGTCGATCCCGAGGACGGCCAGATGGACGCATCCCGATGGCTGCTGGAAAAAAAGGGCTTCCTGCCGGTACCCATCATCATCACGGAACCCGCCGTCGGCTACGGGGGTGGCATCGGCCTGACTTTTTTTCGGCAATCGATCGGCGAGGCCACGCAGGAGGCGAAGGAGACCGGGCACGTCACGCCACCGGACATATTCGGGATCGCCGGCTTCGGCACGGAGAACGGCACCAAAGGCCTGGCCGGCGGCGGCATGTTCACCTTCGACGAGGATCGCTGGCGCTATCGCGGTGGCGTCGGGCGCATGCAGATCAACCTGGATTTCTATGGCACCGACGGCGGACCATTCAGCGATACCCAGCAGAGCGTCGGCTACAGCCTCGATGGATGGATGTCTTCGCAGCAGGTGATGCGCCGACTGGGCGGCGAAAGGAGCAACAACTGGGTGGCCGCGCGCTGGGTCTACCTGGATCTCGACAATTCTTTCGACCTTGGACCGAATGCCGGAAGCTTTTCCGGCACGGACCTCACGCGACGCAGTTCGGGCCTGGGACTGTCATTCGAGCACGATTCCCGGGACAACATCTTTACCCCTTCCCGCGGCTGGACTGGCGGCATCGAAACCGTGTTCTACGATCCGGACTGGGGCAGCGATACCCGCTTCGAATCCTACCGTGCGCACCTGTTTGCCTATCATCCCCTGAGTCCGAAATGGGTACTGGGGGCGCGTGTCGACGGGCGCACTGCAGATGGGGAAGTACCCTTTTATCAGCTACCCTATCTCGACGTGCGCGGCCTGCCCGCCGCGCGCTACCAGGATGAGCACACCGCGCTGGCCGAAATCGAGTTACGCTGGAACGTGACGCCGCGCTGGGCAGTGGTGGGTTTCGCCGGCGCGGGGCGCGCCTGGGGCAGGCGGGAGGATTTCGACGAAGCCGGCACCGTCGTTTCGAAAGGCGGTGGGTTTCGCTACCTCATCGCACGTCAGTTGGGGCTCTATATGGGCATGGATTTCGCGTGGGGCCCGGACGATTCGGCTTTCTATATCCAGGTCGGCAATGCGTGGCGCTGACCATCAGACAGGAGATTACACATGACTCGTGGAACGCATGGGGCACTTGCACTCGCCTTACTTACCGCATCGGCCGCCTCCCATGCGCAGCAGTGGGCACCGGCGAAAGTGGAATTGACACCGTTCGTTGGCTACCAGAGCGCGATCGAATTCGCCGACCAGACCAACGGGGGCGGCCTCGAACTTGACAGCACCGACAACGCGGGCCTCATAGTCGACGTCGGGCTGGCACCGAACATGCAGCTCGAATTCCTTTATAGCCGCGCCGACTCCGGCCTGGCGCCGGACCGGGGCGGCGCTGCGCTTACGAATATCAAGGTTGAGTACTTTCAAATCGGCGCGCTCTATGTCTACCAGGAGGGCCGGGTCAGGCCGTTCTTCGGTGCGACCGGGGGGGCAACCCGCTTGTCGCCCGATGCGCCAGCCTTGGACGGGGATACGCGGTTCTCCCTGGGCCTTGCCGGGGGCGTAAAGTTGTTCCTCGCCAGGAATATCGGCGTGCGGCTGGAAGCACGCGCGTTCGCCACGCAGGTCGACAGCGAAAGCGCAGCCTTCTGCAATAACGGAACCTGCCGGATCTACTATGACGGCGACTTCCTCTACCAGTACATGTTCAATGCCGGCGTGATCATCGCGTTCTGACGACCCGCCGGGTCCCTTCATGCCGCCGGCGAGGCTGGCGGCTGCTACCTGAAAGGAGATTTCCATGAAATTTTCCATCTTGTCCTCCGTTTCCACGCTGGCGCTCTGCAGCGCCCTCGTCTCCCTGCCGCTGCATGCACAGGAAAAGGCGTCAAATATCGAAGCCGGCGCCATCGAAACCATCGTCACCGTGGTCGAAGTGGACCGCGAAGCGCGGGTGGTCACCGTCGTGGGACCGGCCGGCGGCCTCACCTCGATCAACGTGCCACCCGAAGCCCAGAACCTTGACCAGGTCCAGCCGGGTTCGCGCTTCAGGGTTGTCTACCTCGCTTCCGTCGTCGTGGCGCTGAGCACGGGCCAGCCCGGCACCTCGACCTCAAGCACGGGACGCAGCGTCACTCTCGCGCCCAAGGGCGATGTGCCCGGCGGATCCGTGGTTCACACCCGGCAAATCGATGCCGTTGTTGAGAAAGTGGACCAGGACGCCCGCACCGTGACGGTTCGCGGCATGGAGGGCGGACCACGTGAACTGGAGGTCGATCAATCGGTGAAGGCGTTCGATCAGGTCAAAGTGGGGGATACGGTGACCATCCAGTTCACCGAAGGCCTGGCGATGCGCATGCTACGGGAATAGTGCCCCCGCGCCATCCGCATCCGCCAGCCGGGCCGGGCCCGGGATGACAGTTGGGTGGATGGCGCTCGGGGACGTAGGACTATCGTCCCATTCACCGGGCGCTTGCATGGGAGTGCAATGCATCCCCATGAGACCCGTCCTCGTTGCCGTAGTGGATGACGAAGAGCCCGTTCGCAAGGCGCTCGGACGGTTGCTGCGCGCCGCCGGCCTTACCGCGGAATGCTATGCATCGGGTCAGGATTTCCTCGATTCCATCCACCTCGGGCCGCCCTCGTGCCTGGTGCTGGATCTGCACATGCCCGGCTTGAGCGGGTTCGAGATGCTCGAACGCCTCCGTGCGCAGGCTTCACGGCCCCCCACCATCGTTATCACAGGGCATGACGAGCCCGAGAACGAGGCGCGCTGCCTCGCGGCGGGGGCCGTCGCGTATATGCGCAAGCCGCTCGACGACGAGATGCTGCTGCAAACCATCGAAGTGGCAGTAAGTAGTAAGTAAAGGAATCGCTGGCCATCAAGTCCGGGGCTGAGGATATTGAGTTCGACGGCAGGAGCTGTTCTTCTGCTGTTGAACTCGTCGATCCGCAACCCGCGGGCGCTACGACGGGCTTGCTGGAACTCACCGGTCCTGACCCTGTCCCAAAGCTGCGGGCACATGGCCGGAAATCAATTTTGGACGCAAGAGATGCAATCGATTGACCGCATTGACCATGAATTCGCGACGATCTGAAAAAAAACCTTCCGCCTCCAAGCCATCGACTCGCGTATCAGGTGCTGATGCGCCTGTAGCCAAGCCCGTGCGGCCGCCACCCCCATGGCGCGGCATCGGGTTGTCCCTCCTGTTGGTCGCGGGCTTCTCCCTTGCGGGCTACCTGGCTGCCGGCTATTTCATGAAGCCGTCGATCCCGATTCGCACTGCACCTGCCGTGGTGACGGGCGATGGCGTTCGCGGCCCGCAGGGCATGGTATGGATCGCGCCCGGGGAATTCCTGATGGGCAGCGATCACAAGCTGGCAAAGCCAAACGAGCGGCCGACGCACCGCGTGAAAGTCGACGGATTCTGGATGGATCGCACGCACATCACCAATGCGCAGTTCCAGCGGTTTGTCGATGCAACGGGTTACGTGACGACCGCCGAACGCAAGCCCGAGTGGGAAAAACTGAAAGTGCAGCTCCCCCCGGGCACGCCGAAACCGCCCGCCAGTGCGCTGGTGGCCGGCGCCATGGTGTTCGTGGGCACCGACCGCCCGGTGCCGCTTGACGACTACTCGCAGTGGTGGCGCTACATGCCCGGCGCAAACTGGCAGCATCCGCAGGGACCGGGCAGCAGCACCCGCGGCAAGGAAAATCATCCTGTCGTGCAGGTTTCTTACGAGGATGCGCTGGCCTTCGGGAGCTGGGCCGGCAAGCGGCTGCCGACGGAAGCGGAATGGGAATTCGCAGCGCGTGGCGGACTGGAGCAGGCAACGTACGCCTGGGGAGACGAGTTCAAACCGGGCGGGCAACGCATGGCGAACACCTACCAGGGGACGTTCCCTGTCGTCAGTCCGAAGGCGGGAGGCGCCGAGAGCACGATGCCGGTGGAGACGTTTCCGGCCAACGGGTACGGGCTCTTCGACATGACCGGCAACGCCTGGCAGTGGGTCGCCGACTGGTACCGCGCGGACTACTTCCAGCAGCAGGCGGTGCAAGGGCGGATCGAGAACCCGCGAGGACCCGCTGACAGCTATGACCCCGACGACCATGCCGCGCCGGCACAGGCACCCAGGCGGGTGACGCGCGGCGGCTCGTTCCTTTGCAACGTGGACTACTGCCTGAGCTACCGGCCGAGTGCGCGACGCGGCAATGATCCCTACAACCCGATGTCGCACATCGGCTTCCGGATGGTGATGACCCAGCAGCAATGGGAAGCGATCAGGGGCAAGGGACAGACGTTCGCAAGCCTGGGCACCGACTCTCCAGCTTCCGCCGCAGTCGAATCGGCATTGCCGAAATGAGACAGGCGGACACATTCGGAAGCACAACTCCTGCCTGATGCCTGATCGCAGAAAAGGAGCAGCGCAATGAATCGACCGTTCGTCATGTCGCTACACGCAATCACGATGCTGGCGGCCGCCTTCCTTGCGCCGGCGAACGCGCAAGCAGAAGACCCGCTCGCCTCATGGAACGATGGTCCGGCGAAAGCCGCCATCGTGAATTTCGTCGAGGCGACCACCGCTGAAGGACTGCCGTCCTTTGTGCCGCAGGAAGAACGCATTGCAGTGTTCGACAACGACGGCACGTTGTGGGCCGAACAGCCACTTTATTTCCAGTTCATGTTCATGGTCGACCAACTGAAGCTGGCGGCGCCGAATCATCCGGAATGGAAGGACAACCCCGCGTTCAAGGCCCTGGTCGCGCACGACCCGCCGGCGCTGGCGAAGATGGGCCCCAAGCCCGTCCTCGAACTGCTGGCCGTCGCCAATAGCGGGATGACGGTCGACGCCTATGACAAAGCCATTCGTGACTGGCTGGAAATGGCGCGGCACCCGAAATTCAAGCGGCCCTATCCCGAGCTCGCCTACCGGCCAATGCAGGAGGTGTTGGCCTACCTGCGCGCGAATGGCTTCAAGACCTTCATCGTCTCCGGAGGCAGCATCGAATTCATGCGCCCCTGGGCCGAAAAAACCTACGGCATTCCGCCCGAACAGGTGATTGGCTCGGTGTCGCAGGTCAGGTTCGACATGAAAGACGGCCAGCCCGTCCTGTACCGCATGCCCAAAATCGAATTCGTGGATGACGGGCCGGGCAAGCCGGTGGGGATCTACCGGAACATCGGCCGCAGGCCAATTGCGGCGTTCGGCAACTCCGACGGCGACCTGCAGATGCTGCAGTACACGGCCGCCGGCGACGGCGCGCGCCTGATGCTGATCGTTCACCACACCGACGCGGAACGCGAATACGCCTATGACCGCAAATCGCAGATCGGCAAGCTGGACAAGGCACTCGACGAAGCCAATGCAAAAGGCTGGATCGTCGTGGACATGAAGACTGACTGGAACAGGATTTTCACATCCGACTAGCAGGATCGGGAGAGCCGCAAGCCGCCGGATGCGGCTGAAATCAAGCACAGGAGGCAGGAACCATGGCAAGGAAACACCCACATCCGACACGAGCCGCCCACACAATTCGTCGCCTCGCCCGTCCACTGGTCTCGGCAGCAGCCGGAATCCTGACGCTGTTTCTTGGCATAAGTCTCGCGGGAGCCGCGGAGCCAGCAGGCAAGCCGAACATCCTCATCATCTGGGGAGACGACATCGGCATCGAAAACATCAGCGCCTACAGCGGCGGCATGATGGGCTATGAGACACCCAACATCGACCGCATCGCGAAGGAAGGCGTCCGCTTCCAGCACTATTACGGCGAACAGAGTTGCACCGCGGGAAGGGCGGCATTCCTCACCGGCCAGCATGGCATCCGGACCGGGCTTACCAAGGTGGGTTTTCCTGGCGCACCGATGGGCATGAGCCAGCTTGATCCATCCATCGGCGGCGTGATGAAGAGCCTCGGTTACGCAACCGGCCAGTTCGGCAAGAACCATGTGGGTGACCGCAACGAGAGCCTGCCGACGGTCAACG
>Ga0190274_10002256_pt1 | contig 11316 bp, 11 predicted proteins | sample Popmic531T_FD_133002 | JGI IMG/M metagenome (GOLD analysis project Ga0190274, IMG submission 133002) | Populus adjacent soil microbial communities from riparian zone of Yellowstone River, Montana, USA - 531 T | ecosystem: Environmental > Terrestrial > Soil > Riparian zone | place: USA: Montana...
CGGCCCACGAGGCATCACCGGTGCTGTGTTCCGCTTCGAGGCACGCGGCAATCATGGAGCACGCTTCAATCGGTTGTTGATCGAACGCCGCTCGCGACCCACCCCGCACATAAAACCCGTTGGATCCGATCGGAGCAAAGTATCCTTCAGCGGAAAACTGCTCGGAAACGAGGAAGGTCAGGGATCGAAGACCCGCTGCAGTCATTTCTTCGTTTTTCATCCACGCTCCCGACACAAGCAGCGCGTGGGGCAGCCGCGCGTTGCAGTAAGTGAGCCGGTCTTCGAACCACGGGAAATCGGTTCTGCTGGTCTGCCGGTAGAGCTCCAAAAGGCGCTCCGAAAGCAGCTTGAGTATGCTCTCGATATGCTCGTCCTCGTGAAACGAGCGCAGGTACTCGTCGATTCCAAGCAGCGTATACGCCCACGCCCTCGGACTCGAAAACGTTGCAGTTGCATTCAATGCGGCGCGAAACAAGCCACCGGCCAGGTTTCTGGCGCCGGGGTCGTGGGACCTTCCCCAGAGGGTTCCGAGCGCCCACAGCGCCCGTCCCTGGCTATCCTCAGAACCACAGTCTTCAACCCAGCTTCGCCCGTACGACATGAAATTCCGAAAACGGCCGGTGTCTTGATTGAAGGCGTAGCTGATGAAGCCAAGGTACCGCGATGTGAGCTCGCGGATGACTTTCGGATCCTCCGTGCCCGCTTCCTCCACATGTGCCATGACGAGAAGGGCGCGGGCATTATCATCCAGGCAATAGCCGTCAGCGTAGCGAGGCACGTTGAAGGTTGCGTGCTGCAGGATACCGGTATCGTCCGTTAGAACCCGGATGTGGTCGAGCTTGAGTTCCGGAAGGTCCGCCGGTCGTCGGGCAAGCGTTTGTGCCTGAAACACGGAGCGATGGCGCTGTGCGTGTTCTACGCGGGCCCGTTCAAAGGTGCTGAGATAGTTCTGCGCGACGATGGGCCAGCCCATATTGCGGCCGTACTCTGCGGCTCGCGCCCCAAGCGAGCACCTCTTCATGTCGTCGCCGAGCAGAGCGATGACTTCGCGCGCAATCGCTGCGGAATCGCGCCAGGGTACAAGAATTCCGCGGCCATCATCGAGCAACTCGCTCGCGTACCAGTAGGGGGTCGAGATCACGGCTTTGCCGGACCCCACGGCGTATGCCAGCGTTCCCGAAGTGATTTGTTCAGGCTTCAGGTACGGGGTGATGTAGATGTCGGCCGCCGACAGGAACCGAGTCAATTCGGTCTGGCTTACAAAACGGTTGTGAAAAATGATGCTCGCGTCGACACCCAGGCGTTGCGCCCGATTCTCCAGCATGAGCCGATAGATCTCTCCGTCGTTCGCTTTTACATGCGGGTGAGTAGCGCCAAGAACGATGTAAACGGTATTGGGATAGCGCGCCAGAATAGCCGGCAAGGCATCGATGACGTGCTCGATTCCTTTGTCGGGAGATAGCAAGCCGAACGTCAGAATCACGGACTTCCCCTCGACACCGAGCAGGTCTTTACTTGGGCCCGGCGGAGGAAAATTCGGAATTCCGTGAGGAATGAGGTCGATCTTCTCCTCGGGCACTCCATGCACGCTCTGCAGCAGAGCGGCACCGCGAGTGCTCATGACCACGATTCGCTCCGAAAGCAGAAGTAGTTCATCCATCACGATTTTTTGAGCCGGGTTGGGGGTCTCAAGAATCGTGTGCAACGTAGTGACAATCGGCATTCTTAGCTCGCGGAGGAGAGCGAGAACATGGCTTCCGGCCTTCCCGCCAAAGATCCCGTACTCATGCTGCACGGAAACGATTTCCACTTCGTTGACGTTCAGAAAATCCGCCGCGCGAAGGTAGGCCGGCAGCTCGGCATCAGGGACTTCAAACTGAACCGGTGAGGGATACGCGTAGTGGCGTCCGCCATCGTTCATCGCCATGACAAAGCAATCGATAGCTGGGAACTGCGCGGAAATCGCTTCGTTTAGATCCGTAGTGAAGGTGGCAATACCGCATTGCCGCGGCGCGTGGTTGCCGAGCACTGCGATTCTACGAACGCTGGTTCTGTTTCCGTTGGTTGATTGAGTAATGGATCCTCCCACGGCGTTTTGAAAAATCGCCGCAAATAGTTTGAAGGATTCCTCGAAAGAGCGATGTCCACAATTGCACACCTGTCGGTACCCGTGGAGGAACTCAATGGTTCTTGTCTCATATTGGACGGATTGGGCGTTCCAGATTCCCTATCGTAGAAAGATGAACATGACTACATTGATCCTCTCGTTGCTTCTGGGACAAGCCGTCCCGACCGTTAATCCGAAGCCTTTTGAATGTACCCTGCCATACCTCAACGGTGGCGGCATCGTAACCCTGGTGAGTACCTCGGAACAGGATCAGATCGTGGAGGTCACAGCGAATAGCGCGTACTCGTACGAAATTGTGGTGCTGAAGAATTCAACCCATTCATTCCCCTCACCCGTTTATGAGGGCTTTTTCAACCCCGTCGTTCATGGGGGGCCAATGTCTTTCAAATCGGAGAGACCTATTGTCGCCTACTCGGTTTTGGCCGAAGACTCGATTACGATCCAGTGCTCGGATCCGACAAAGCCAATCAAAGTTTTTGTTGGGAGCGCAAGAACCGGAATTGCGATCGTTAACATAACCACAGCGCCGATCACGGTGCGGCTCTTCCAGGATAGTGAACACGCGCCGATTCTGACTCTGACGATCGCCGCAGCAGGGAGAACGATGGGTTATCTTGGTGAAGCATTCCAGGTTTCCGGCAAACACACGTACAGATTGGTTGCGGACAGCCATGGTGTCGGGTTGCTTGCGATTTCATACGATAGCGCCACCGCATCCGCTGTACCGATAGCCGAATACTCAGCGTCGGAAATTGCCAATGCAGCTACCCTGTCCGGGACGCTGCGCACCACAAAATGAGATGTTCACAATTGCACATGCTGTGCAATATTGCACACCCGGAACCTCCGGAAAGGCGGACAATCAGCGCGAGCTCAAACTCGAGGAGGACTGAATGTCACGAATAAATGGAGATCGTTCCCGATTCAATCGCGTCCGCAAAGCAAGGATGCACAATAGAACCAGAATTCGCGCTGTGAAAAAAGCATTGGAAACTCAGGAAACCCCTGCCGATCCCAAGCCTGCAACGGCTACGGCATGACGTCAGGGACGTGGATCGCGTTTAAGGATGCCAGCTGGGTGAGCGTCATCGGATTGATCTGTCTCGCGACCTTTGCCCTCTCCTACGTCGTGAGGAAACACGTACGAATCGAAAGCCGCACGTCATGAGAGAAGCCGACTTAGGCGCTGCCCTGCTCGGATTCAACGGAGAGGCCGTCGTCTATTGCAACGGAATTACCGACGGTGTCGCCCACGAGTACGCCCTGGGGTACGCAAGAATGATCGAAGACCGCGAAAAGGGTCTGACGCCTGAGCTCCCTAGAATGCCGCGCGGGCTCTTCGAGCCCAATCGCAGGTTGATCCGCGCAACATTGGAACAGATGAGCAAGAAACATTTCTCCGGAAAGTGAACACGCCACACGCAGGCACCCTTGTGCAGAATTGAACCGCGGGAACCTTCGCGAAGGCAGACAATGGTCACTTATGAATGTCTACCACAGGCCAAAGCACGACTCCCGATGGTATCTGGCGGTTCGTTGTGAGAAGTGTCAGTCGCCGATCCTCTTTGCTGTCGACAACGGCGAAGGCTCTGTAGACCGCCCGCCTCCCGTCAACGAAAAGCTCGTGCTGACCTGTACGCTGGACAATTGCAAACATCGGTGCGATTACACCGCCGCGGCCATCCTGCGCTTCCAAAAACACCCTGAGACAGTGAATTAGAAGTTTCGCGTCGTCGGCCGGGCGCGCACGACAAATCTCTTCGGTGCGGCGCCGACGAAATAGAACGGGTAGCAGGTTATCAGGGTAAGTTCCGAGTAGCCTCTGGACTCCATAGGCTCGGTAATCGTTGGATCGACGATGTTCATCGAGTCAACGACGTACTCATAGGTTCGAGCTCTGACGGACAAGCGTATCTTGTCGCCAGGAACGATCACGTTCAATTTGCGAAAGAAAGTGTCCCGGTGCGCTGCGATCACGACGTTGCCGTCTACCGAGGGCAAAGGGGTCCCGGGCACGTGTCCCGCACCGACGGCCAACGTACTCTCTTCAATGCCCTGAAGGACTATCACGGACAGGCCAATTCGCGGAACTTCGAGCTTCCCGACGACGTCGCCTTCGTGGAGATCCGGCGATTCTTCCGCCCGCGCAGTACTGGTGCCTTTAAGTTGTGGCCGAGAGGCCTGCTCAAACTTCTGCAATTGGTATCGCTGAAACGCTTCGGAATATGCGGTTGTGCTGCCTGCATAGGCCAGCATGACGACACCTGCCCAGAGAAATAGTCGCTGAACGCCACGCAACAGCGAGGAATGCACCCTCATCTCGCCACCGGTTCAGCCGTCGGGCCAAAGTAGCCTTCACGCGTAGTTACTCGCCGGTCCCGGCCCCTCGCAGTGATTTCGACTTTTCGGAACAAGCCGTCGCGGCCAGGATCGTTAGAGTGGTAGCCGATTGTGTACTGGCCGCGAATGGCGCCGGCAATGTCGCGCCAGACCTGCTCCATGTCTCGCAGAGAATCCGGGAAGTACGCCTTGCCTCCGGTCAAATCCGAAATTCGCCGGAGCACTCGTGGATTTCGGTCGAGATTTGATTCGTCATAGATTCCGATGGTGTAGATCGTCGCATTCGATCGCTTTGCAATTTCAAGCACGTCATTCAAATTGCGGCGACTCGCGTTGTCTCCGCCGTCGCTGAGCACAACCAGCGCTTTGCGATCACGCGTGCCGCTCTTCAGGTGCTCGATTCCGAGGGCCAGGGCATCGTAAAGGGCCGTCAGGCCGACGGGGGCATTTCTCACAAGCGCCGACCGCATTTGGTTTCGTTCGCTCGTGAATGGAGTTGAGGACGGCAGGCCCAGATAGACATTCTCGTTGAAATTGACGGCGAACATTTCGTCACCCGGATGGCTCGCGCCCACGAATACCAGGGCGGCACTAACGACGTCGTCCCGCTTGTTCATCATGCTGCCGCTGTTGTCGATGACGAGCCCGATACTGGCAGGGACATCGTTTGTGCTGAAGCTCTTGATCTCCTGCAAGCGACCCTTTTCGAGGATCCGAAAGTCGCTTGCCTTTAGACCCGGTACTTGCCGGCCTTTGCTGTCCGTTACACTCACGTTGAAGACGACCAGGTCGACGTCGACAGCAATCGTGTATTGCCCCCGTTCCCCGCCCTGCGCGGATGCGCGGGCGGGGCAGAGGGACAGGCCGATAAGCGCGGTCAGGACCAGCGCGCGCATAACCGTTGAAGGGAGAAGCCCACGATGAGACACAGAGTGCCCATCAATGCCAGGAATGGAATGGGGCTGGCGGTTTTCGGCAATGCCGCTGCCGTCTGCACCGGCGGCGCCTCAACGACTGCCTCTATTGGAATCTCTCGTCCTTCAGGTTCCACGGCTCGGACAGGGGCTCGTACCAGGGCGACAACCGCCGGGGCGGCGATCACCGCCTTTGCTTCCGTTGCTACTACAGGCGCAACGATGTTCGGCGCCACTTCGTCGGGGATGTAGAGCACTGGCACCTTTGCGACCTTTGCCAACTCAATGGCTTTTGTCTTTGGGTACACGAATTCCTGGCCAAAGTTGTCGCCGGGATAAAACCAGGCACGGATGGCCTGGGGCTCTCCTGCTCGACGTTCTGCAAACGTCATCACGGTCTTGTCGGTTGGCTTCAGACGCCAATTCGGAATCGCCAGAATGTTGGCGTAAAGATGCTTCTCATCCTTGCTGAAGATCTGGACGATGTGGCGGTCTGAGGGCGAATCCATCAACCGGAACACGTACGTTCCTGCGGGCAGAACCTGGGCGCTGATGCCCGGAATTTCGACCGGCGCGCTGAACGTCACCATGGTTTTCTTGTCCCATCCCTGCTGGGCTGAAGCTGTATTTGGAACCATCGCGCAAAGCGCGATGGCGCTGGAAGCAAGAACCAGGGCCCGACTCCCGTGCTTCGAAACTCGAGTAAACATAGACACTCCTGACGCTAGCTAAGGAAAGAAAGACCAGACAGGCGACCTGACTTAGTTCAGGTGCCTGGAGGCGCCGGCTGGAGAATTCCAGTGCCTTTCGAAGAGTTAGGGATGTCTCGGGCGATGCCTTTGACTATTGCGCGGCGTACTTGGCAAGAGCGCTAAGGAATGGCTGCACTGTGGGCCTTGCCGCGGCGCTGACATTTGGTTTTGAGGCGTCTTTTCTTACGATTTCCTTTCCATAGACCTTTTCGTTGGCGGAGTCATCCAATTGAAGGATGGCGCCATCCAGCGCGATTCCCGCAAACAAGCCCTTGGATCGGGAATATGAATAGATCGCGGACTTCAATAAGACGTCCGTTCCGACTTCTGCCTTTCGTCCGACTGGGCCGGCCGTTGCCGATGCATCAGCTCCCAGCTTCAACTTGCCCTTCAGCAAGGGCTGGATTCCTGCGCTGTTCGTAAAGACCATCACCACATCCGTCGCTTCCACACCGAGTTGAAGTCCAACGCTTCCCCCGCCGATTTCGATGAACAGAGGTGTTCCCCATCCGCCGTCAGCGTTTCTCTGCGCGACCAGGCCTTTGCCGTAGCGCCCGCCAATTCCCAATGCGCCTTTTACGACGTGCGGAATAACAGCGACACCGACTGCCTTCTTGAGAAGACCCTCGGGTATGCCTTGATCTGGCGCACCCATGATTTCAGCCAGGACGTTTGCGGCGGTCTGCGCTCGCTCTGCTTCGTCGGACTGCTTTGCGGTCTCCGCCCGGGTCTGGGTTAAGAGAATCGTCGTGTTGCAAGCCAGGGCAATGGCTACTGCTGCGGTGATGATAAGGATTTTTTTCGATCCCATGACTGGTTCCTCATTTCTATTTTGAAGAGCGTTGCCTACGCGGCCTTTGACTCACGCTCAATTAAAAGTTTGCGCGTAAAGGCGCGAGAAAGCTGTGCACAACCGCACATCAGTTTGAGAAGCGAATCGACTGAACGATGCGCTCGAACACGGATTGAACCTCCCGGTATTCGCTCTCCGGTGAGATGAGAATCATGTACCAGAGTCCTTCAGGGCGAATTACCGTCACCAGTTCATCTATTTCCGTTTCACCCTGATAAGGTGAGTTCGACTTGAGGGTGGTAATCAAGGCGGGAAAGCCGTTCACCCTGAGGCCGCGAGACTCGCCGACGCGCATGCGAGGATTGGACTGTTCGAGTTGACGGATCAATCCCGCAGTTTCTGCCGACAAGTTGTTCCCATCGCGCCGCGAACCCTCATCGGACTCGGAGAAGTAGTAACTGACGAGTGCGCCATACCCAATGGACACTTTTCCATCCCGGTCCCGAATGACGCCATCCGAGGGACCAACCGCAAGCATCGCGGACTGTGCGTCTCCAAAGGTTTGCCAATTCTCCGGATAACCGAACGCGAAAGCACGGCCCTGGTATTGCCTTAACCGTGCAGAAGGACGAACAGCGGGAGCTGCCGGAGCGGTCTGATCACCGTTAGACGTGCTTCGCAATTGGTTTGGCGCCGGCAGGCCCGCCACGACAGTCTTGATTCGTGCGAACTGTCGCGTGTCGGTGGTGTAGGCCTTGCGCGGCATCTGGTTGATCTCGTCCTGGACAGCTTTCACGCGATTGCCCGGGTTCGGATGGTCAGAGAGAAACTGGATTGTCCGCGCCTGGCCCTCTTGTGCTTCGAGCTTCTGAAACAGTTGAGCCATTTCGATGGGGTTGTATCCGGCCTCTGCCATGATTTGCGCGCCGTTGTAATCCGCCTGAGTCTCAGCGGTCCTCGACATTTTCGTGAGCACTGAACCGGCACCCAGGCCAATTCCCAGTTGAGCCAACTGGCCGAGCATTCCGTCGCCTCCAACTCCTCCCAGCAACGCCAGAGGTAACTGCAGCACGTTTGCCTTCGAGGCCTGGTTGGTGCCATGGCGCAGTCGAACGTGGCTCATCTCATGAGCCAACACGCCAACCAGCTGCGCTTCGTTGTCCGCCAAAGCAATCAAGCCCGTGTTGACAAACATTGGCCCGCCCGGCAATGCGAAGGCATTGACACTTTTGTCTGAGACGACACGCACGGAGAACGGGAACTCCTTGCCGGCGTGTGGCGACCTGGCAAGGCGCTGAACGAGCCCGGTGACGTAGTTCGTAACTTCCGTGTTTCGAACCATCGGCTGTTCCCGCTCGACCTGTGCGGCGGCTTCGCGCCCAACCTGAATGTCCTGCTGCGCAGAAAACAGATTGAACCCCGGCTGAAGATCCTTCATTTGAGCAAGGGCAGTAGATGCCATTGTGATGATGGCGATGATGGAGAAGAGTTTGGTTCTCATAGTTTCTCGAACTTAGCAGTCACATCCGATTGAGTCTGTGCACAACTGCTCCGGTTTAGCGGAGGCCACCGAAATACCGCTACTTCTAAGGAATCGGCGGCGCTGGAAACGGCTTGCTTGGAACTTTAGATTTATCGAAACGTCGAGGCGGGCGACTCTACTCCTCGGTTGAGGAGGAGTGGCTGCGGCACTAAGAAAAATGGTGCGATCGCTACCATAGTGCCGCAGACGAGGTGGTGCCGTTCAAGATCAAAGAAAGAATTGTTTTGGTGCTTGAACAGACCGCCTCGTCTGCGCGAAGTAAGGATCTTCGGACATTTTTTCTTGATCGCGCATCCACTCCGACTCAACTGAGGCGGAGAGTTCGTAGGCCTCAACGCTACTCAAGCTTGATACGCGCATTCGTTACGCTATTCATGACGCTCCGCACTAACGCAGTCGAAATGAAAAGGGGGAATCAGGCATCGCCTCATCCCCCCTTCAACGAACGTTCAGGCTTCGTGCCTACCGCAATTGCACTCTGTCGTCCGGCTGGATTTCGCGCAGATCGCTCTGAATACTGAGCCATGCATCTGAAAACCTTCGGTCCTGTGCCGCCGTCTGCATCCCCCGTTCCACCTGGGTTGCCCTGCCTAGCAGGATGTGACCGAAGTTCTCGAAGGGTGTCCCGAGGCTCGTTCCGGCAGCGGCGATTGAAGACTGCTGATACCAGACGGCCGCCCTGGCAAACGTATCCACATGCAGCAACAAGTCCAGATCTTGTTCCGACACCTGCCTTGCTCGAATGTCCGACACTCGTACACCCAGCCTGGCTTCAAGGGTGCTTAGCAGCAACGCGGCCTTGCGGTTGATATCCGTCGCGCGCACGCGAGCCGCGGAGTCGCGCGCGGCACGAGAATCGGCGCCTGTTCGCACGAGTCCCAGACTGGAAACTGTGGCCTGATCCAAATCTCCGGTCGCCATCTGGTTGTTATCGATCTGGTAATGCGCGATGGAACGTCGCGTGGCTTCATCGAGACGGCCGTTGACGACGCCTTCGTAATAGTTGCGTTGACGCAATGCGGTTTGGGCTCCCCGAATCATTGTGACTTCGGTATAAAGCGCCCGAGAGTTACTGGTTGTCTGTCGAGGTGCCGCGCTGGAGCCGACATTGACGGCGCGCACCAATTGCATGGCTACTTCCGATCCCACGGGAACCTCGGCCTCTGAACCGCGTGATAAAAGAGCTCCGAGTGCTCCGATGCCGCCACCGGTTAAAGCACCAATCCCTGCGCCTTTGCCACCGCCTGCAATTGCGCCAACGGCCGCTCCAACGCCCGCCCCGCCGCCGATGAATAGAATATTTCTTTTTGTCGATGAGCTTCCGGTGACTCGGCTTTCTTCATCGATGATCTGCTTGCGTTCCTCGGCGCGGAGACTCGTGAGCGTTCCCAGGATGGGGTACGATCTGCCACCGATGGAAAGCTGACTGAACTCCACCCCGATCACTCCGGACTGGGAGCTGCGCTCCGCGGGCTGCACCGATGTGACGCGTCCGCTGACAATGCTGCCTTCGGGGACGGCGATCCTGCCGTCCAGCGAAACGGATCTGAAGACGCTTGCTTTGAACGCATCGTTCACCCTGGAGCTCGCAGAACTCAGACTGGTGTCCATCCGCAATTCGATAACCGTGCCTTCGGGAATGCTTACCTGCTGGGCAGCGATGATGCCTGGAGTCGAGAGCAGCGCTCCTGCGACTGCGAAAATATGCAGAAACCTGATTGGTTTTTTCACGATGAATTCTCCTTGTTTGAAGTTCCACCTTGAGGCAATCGTCCGCAGTTCGCTGTGCAATCCGGAACAGTCGAGGCATAAACAGAAACTCAAATCCGTCTGCGTGGTGTGTCAGTTTGAAAATGCCAAACTGACACACCAACTGCACTTTCATTTTCCAAGTGTTCAATACTGAACAGCTTGCGATGCATGAATTCTTCAAACTGATCAAGTTTTCCGCACGCCTCTTCATATGGAGAGGAAGTGCAAACTTAACCCGCCCACAGGGCACGAGAGAGGAGAATCCAATGCTGAGACTGTTTGTCGGGAACATCCCCAACGCGTGCGACGAAGTCGCGCTTAGCGCGTGGTTTGAACAACACGGCCACCAGGTTTCATCTGCTCAGGTAGTACGCGACCGGACGACGGGCCATTCCAGAGGTTTTGGCTTCGTCGAATTGCAGAACGCTTCAAATTTGGCAGAAACTGTGAAGTCGCTTCACGGACAAGCGATGTCTGGCCGCGTGCTTACGGTCAACGCCGCCACGCCGAAAGTTTCTCGCAGTGGGGACCTCCACCCGCAGCCCGCCTGATTTCCAAATCTGCCATCCGGGGTCGAAAACTCCGGATGGCAGAAACCGAATCCTATCTACCTTGGCGTTGGGTCTGAACCTGCAACGAAGAGATCTGACGGTCCCAATTCCTGAAGTTACGCCCGTTCGCCTGACCTCTGCCGTTGCCATTCCCATTCCCGTTTCCGTTACCATTTCCGTTGCCCCGGGCTCTCCCAGGAATTGCGGACAAATCCGGAACGTTCCTGTCAATGGTCAGGCTTTCACCACGGTACCCGGTCTCCTGATAGACCACCGCGACCGTGCGGTTACCAAACAGGCGGATTGATGAAATCTGTCCGTCCCAGTTGCCCTGCCTTGAGGTGTCGGAAATGCTCTCTCCCTGGTTCCAGCAATCCGATCGTCCTTCGTAGTTAGGAAGGTCGTATACGCAAATGCCGTCCCGTGGCTGCTGTGTTTGATTACGGCCAAATCCGCCATTATTCGTACGATCGTTATTCGTGCGATCGTTGAGGCTGGTAGTTCCGCCGATTCGTAGTGACGCAATGCGGTCGCTCCATCCCG
>Ga0190274_10002257_pt1 | contig 11316 bp, 11 predicted proteins | sample Popmic531T_FD_133002 | JGI IMG/M metagenome (GOLD analysis project Ga0190274, IMG submission 133002) | Populus adjacent soil microbial communities from riparian zone of Yellowstone River, Montana, USA - 531 T | ecosystem: Environmental > Terrestrial > Soil > Riparian zone | place: USA: Montana...
CATCGTCGGCAAGGCGATCGTCGTGCACACGAGCGACGACGACCTGAAGTCCCAGCCGTCCGGCGAGTCGGGCGAGCCTATCGCGTGCGGCGTGATCAAAGCCGCCACCTGGTGAGGAGCAGCACAATGACCGAGACACCGAACCCGTTCGGCCCTGGCCCGACGCCGATCATCGAAGAGCCGCGCCAGAGCCCCGAGCACGTCCCCGAGCTGCCGCCGATGCACGACACGCCGCCGCAACAAGAGGAAGCGCGCGGCTGAACGGCGCGCTACGTCGGCGGCCTGTTGTGCCGCGAAGCGACGGACGTTAGCCGCGGCGCCGCGGGCAGCGCTATTTCCGTTTGCGGGTCGCGCGCCTGCCTTTCGTCTTCGGAGCTTTCTTCGCGGCTTTCTTGCTGTTCTTTTTTGCTTTCTTCTTCGCTGCCCGCCCGGCGCGCTTTGCGGGCGCGGCGGCCACGAGCACGGCCTCGAGCTTGTTGCCGTCGAGGTCGCGGACGAACGCCCCGAAGTAATGCGGGCCGTAGTCGGGCCGTGCGCCCGGCGCACCCTCGTCCGCACCGCCCGCCTCGAGCGCCGCACGATGAAACGTTTCGATCACCGCCTTGCTGCGCCCGATGAACCCGACGTGCACGCCGTTGCCGACGCTCGCCGGGTTGCGATCGTGCGGCAGCTGCACCCAGAACACCGGCGTGCTCTCGCCGTAGCCGATGCCGTACGGCATGAACTCCATCACACGCTTGTAGCCGAGAGCACCGAGCACGCTGTCGTAGAACTGCGCCGCACGCGCCACGTCGCGCACGCCGACCGAAACATGATGCAGCATGGGCCGTCTCCGTCGTTGTTGGGATCGCGCAAAGCTTAGCCCAAGCCCCCGACGGCCGGTGTCGTATTTCGCGGTACGGCTCCGAAGATCTGCGCCGTGAGTTCGCTCGGCGAACGTGCCGCACTCTGACTCGCGTGCTATCGTGCGGCGGCCCGGCAGGAGGCGCGATGCCCAGCCCTCGAAAGAGTCCACCGCCCGATCCGCAAATCCCGGTCGCGAGGCGAGCGATCGTGCGCGCCGGCGCGGCCGCCGCCGCGAGCACGTTGCTCGGAGCGTGGCTCCGCCCGCTGGTCGCCCAGACCGAGCGCGTCCCGCTCCCCGACGCGGTCGACTTGCGCCGTCTCGTGGCCGCCAACCGGATCCTCGCGCACGAGAACGTCGTCGATGCGTTCGGTCACGTGAGCATTCGCGATCCGCGTAACGCACAGCGGTACGTGCTTGCACGCTCGCGCAGTCCCGAGCTCATCGAGCTCGAGGATCTCATGGAGTTCGAGCTCGACGGTACGCCGCTCGACGCACGCGGCCGAACGCCGTACGGCGAGCGGATGATCCACGGCGCGGTCTACGAAGCACGCCCAGATGTCCACGCCGTCGTCCACAACCACTCGTATGCCGTGTTGCCGTTCACGATCGGGGAACAGCCGCTGCAGCCGATGATTCACATGGCCGCCGTGATTGGTGCGCAGGTGCCCGTCTGGGACATCCGCGACGACTTCGGCAATACCGACATGCTGGTGCGCAGGATGGACCAGGGCAGGAGTCTCGCGGCGGCACTCGGAACGAACACCTGCGTGCTGATGCGGGGCCACGGTGCCGTCGTCGCGGCGCGCAACGTCAAAGAGGCCGTGATGATCGCGTTCTACCTGCAGGTGAACGCACAGGTGCAGCTGCAGGCGCTCGGCCTCGGCACGGCGAAGCCGCTCAGCGCAGCAGAGGTCGAGCTATCGTCCGCGACGCAGTTTTCGCCGCTCGCGCTCGATCGCGCGTGGGAGTATTTCTGCGTGCGTGCCGGCGTCGAGCCGGTCTAAGCCCTGCCGCTGATTATTCCGTCCCTACTCAACGTTAGGAGCCGCCATGCCGACCGCACACGAGATCGACTACGCGATCAAGGGCCACGAGATGCAGTTCGTCGAGATCGAGCTCGATCCGGGCGAGAGCGCCGTGTCCGAAGCCGGCAGCCTCATGTACAAGGATCCCTCGATCGAGATGTCGACCATTTTCGGCGATGGCTCGGGACAGCAGAGCGGAGGCTTCATGGACCTCCTCGTCGGCGCGGGCAAGCGCGTGCTCTCCGGCGAGAGCCTCTTCACGACGGTGTTCACGCACCGAGGCAGCGGCAAGGCGCACGTCGCGTTCGCGGCGCCCTATCCCGGCACGATCCTCGCGCTCGACCTGTCGCAGTTCGGCGGCAAGCTGATTTGCCAAAAGGATTCGTTCCTCGCGGCCGCGAAAGGCGTGTCGATCGGCATCGCATTCCAGAAGCGAATGCTCACGGGCCTCTTCGGCGGGGAAGGCTTCATCATGCAGAAGCTCGAAGGCGACGGCATCGTGTTCGTGCACGCGGGCGGCACGCTGATCGAACGCGAGCTCAAAGCCGGCGAAGAGCTGCACGTCGACACGGGCTGCCTCGTGGGGCTCGCGCAGACCGTCGACTACGACGTCGTGTCGGTCGGCGGCGTGAAGTCGATGATCTTCGGCGGCGAAGGCGTGTTCTTCGCGCGGCTGCGCGGGCCCGGGCACGTTTGGCTCCAGAGCTTGCCGTTCTCGCGGCTCGCGGGCCGGATCATGGCGAACCTCACGCCGATGGGCCGACGAACGGACGAAGGCTCGCTCCTCGGCGCGTTCGGCAACATCATCCAAGGCAAGTAGCCGATGCTCACACGCAAGCGGCGGGCTGATGTCACACGTTCGGCGACACCGGCGACGCGGGCCGCGGCACCGCGAGGCGGTACTCGCGCCACAGGATGATCACGCCCGCCGCGATCACGAGCGGCGCGCCGAGCCATGTCGAGAGATGCGGCAGCTCGCCGAAAAAGTAGTAACCGTAGAACACCGCGAGCAGCAGGTTCGCGTAGTCGAGCGGCGCGACCGTCGACGCCTCGGCATACCGGTACGAGTAGGTCATCAGCAGCTGTCCGAGCACGCCGAACAATCCGGCGAGCCCAATGAACAGCCACTGTTCACCGGTGGGCATCGGCCAGCCCGCGAACGCCGTGAACGCAGCGCAGATCATATTCGTGACGGAGAAGTAGAACGTGATCGTGATCGCGTGCTCGCCACCGCTCCCGCTCATGCTGCGCAGCGTCGTCACGGCCACCGCGGAGAACACCGCCGCACCGAGCGCGACCGCGACGCCGACGGAGCTGCCTAACGTGAGCTGCGGACCCACCATGATCAGGACGCCGACGAAACCGATCCCGAGGGCGCTCCAGCGGTAACCGTGGATCCGCTCACCCAAGAAAACCATCGCGAGGATCGTGAGGAACAAGGGCGCCGTGAACGAGATCGCCGTGAAGTCTGCGAGCGGAATCAGCGTGAGCGCCGTGAACCAACAGAACATGCTCGCGGTGCCCGACAGCGAGCGCAGCGCATGCGAGCGCAGGTTCTTGGTTTTCAGCACGTGCAGCCCGCCCTCGACTCGCCACGCGACGAGCGTGAGGACCGCGATCGAGATCAGTCCGCGCACGAAGATCGTCTCGCCGCTCGGGATCGCGCTCCCAAGGTGCTTCACGCAGGCGCCCATGCTCGCCAAGAACAGCACGGACGTGAGCTTGAAGAAGACGCCGAGAACCGGGCGGTGGTGTGACGCGTGCGACGCGGGCAAAGCGGCATTCATGGCTGGCAAGTCGTCAGGATACCGATTTCTTGTCGGATGCGCCGGGCGCAGCCGCGGCTGCCGACTACCGGCGGCAGATAGGTTATTCTTGAGTAGGCAATTCTTCGGCGCGACGTGCGGCAAGGTCGCAAAGACGATCGACTGTGTTTCGGGGGGATTCTCGGTGATGACTCGCACGTTCGTTCAGGGTCTCGTCGCGGTGCTCGCTTCGCCGTTGCTCGGGGCGAGCGCGCTCGCCCAGGCGCCGGACGGCGAGGCATTGTTCGCCCAGCATTGCGCGACGTGCCACGCGAATCCCGCACCGGGCACGGATATTCCGACGCGAGCCGCGATGAGCACGCTCGGCCCGAATGCGATCGTGCTGTCGCTCACCGAAGGAACCATGCGTATACAAGGTCAGCCGCTTTCGCCCGCGCAGCGCGTCGCGGTCGCGGAGCGCATCGCGGGCCGACCGGTCACGGTAGCGGGTAACGCGCCGGCGAGCGGTCTCTGCAGCGCTAGCTCTCCGCTCGGCTCACTGACTGGCGGCGCGTCGTGGAACGGCTGGGGGCCGGACACGCGCAACACGCGATTTCAACGCGACGGAGGGGGCATAACGGCAGCGAACGTCGCGAGCTTGAAGCTCAAATGGGCGTTCGGCATTCCGAACGTAACGCAGTCGCGTTCCCAGCCCGCCATCGTCGGCGGCAAGCTGTTCATGGCGAGCCAATCGGGAGTGATTTACGCGCTCGATCCGAAGACCGGCTGCACCTATTGGACGTTCAAGGCCGAGTCCGGCGTGCGCACGGCCATCTCGGTCGGCCCCGTGCAGCCGTCCGGCAACGCGATCTACTTTTCCGACGCGCAAGCGCGTGCGTACGCACTCGACGCTGAGACCGGCAAGCAGCTCTGGGTCACGAAGGTCGATGACCATCCAGCCGCGCGCGCAACTGGCGCACCGACGCTCCATGACGGCCGTCTATACGTCCCACTCTCCGGCGTCTCGGAGGAGACCGCGGCGTCGATGCCCGACTACGAGTGCTGCAAGTTCCGCGGCAGCATCACTGCGCTCGACGCGTCGACCGGCGCGGTCGTTTGGAAGACCTACACGGTCGACGAGCCGCGGCCGCGCGGCAAGAGCTCGACCGGCAAGCAGCTCTGGGGACCGGCCGGCGCGCCGATCTGGAGCGCGCCGACGATCGACGTGAAGCGCGGGCTGATCTACGCCGCGACCGGCAACGCCTACGCAGACCCCGCCCCGCGCACGAGCGACGCAATCGTCGCGTTCGACCTCGCGACCGGCAAGATCCGCTGGGTCAATCAGATCCTGCCCGACGTGTGGATCTTGGGATGCAGCGCGCCGCCGGCCGGCGCTCCTGCAAGCAGCGGGCCGGCCGCCGACAATGCGAGGCTAGGCGACAATCCGAATTGCCCCGACGAAGTCGGTCCGGACTTCGATTTTTCCGCCTCGCCTGCGCTCGTGACGAAGGCCGACGGCACGGACGTGCTCGTCGTAACGCAGAAGTCGGGCGTCGGCTACGCGTTGAATCCCGATCGGCGCGGCAAGAAGCTCTGGGAGTATCGCTGGGGTAAAGGCAGCCCGGTCGGCGGCGTTTGGGGCACGACGACGGACGGTCAGCGCGCGTACTTCGCGGTCGCGGATCAACTCACGCCCGCGCCCGGCGGGCTCCACGCGGTCGATCTAACGACGGGCCAGCGCGTCTGGTACGCCGCGGCGCAGATGCCGGTGTGCGCAGCCGGTCCCGGCTGCAGCGCCGCACAGTCGGCAGCGCTCACGTCGATTCCCGGCGTCGTGTTCTCGGGCTCTGCGGACGGCGCAATGCGCGCTTACGCAAGCGACAGCGGCAAGATTCTCTGGACGTTCGACACGAACCGCGACTTCGCCACCGTGAACGGCGCGAAGGCCGACGGTGGCTCGATGGATGGGCCCGGGCCCGTGGTTGTGGATGGAATGCTCTACGTCACCGCGGGTAACGCGGGATTCGTCGGCACACCGGGCAACGTGCTGCTCGCGTTCGGGCTCGACTGAACGCGCGGGGCGCTGCTCCGGATCGCGCAGACGATCGAGCATGAATTACAGACGAGTGAACATTCCCTGACAACGCCCCGAAGACCACCATGCGCCACCGCGCAGTACACCGCATGAGCTCTATTGGAGAGCTCACGGCGGCCTGACACTGAAAAAGCCCGACGGATCGAGCCTGAAGCTCGAGAGAACGACGACGGACAGCGCGCTCGGTGGGCAGATCTCGTATTGACTCTTGCATGCGATGAACTTCTCGGCGAATCACCAGGACAAACGGGCGACATAATGTCGCGACGAGGAAGTGGATTCATGGATCGATCACAAACGCTGCGCACGGCGGCATGTTGCGCTCTGCTCGCCGCGTGCGCCGCGCTCGCGGCGTGCGGCTCCGGCGACGGTTTCGAGGCGGTTGGGACCGGTGGGCTGGGGCCGACGTTCGGCTCGATACAAGCGAACGTGTTCACTCCTATCTGCGAGCAATGCCATTCGGGTGCGGGCGCACCGCAAGGCCTGCGCCTCGACGCCGCGAACTCGTACGCACTGCTCGTCGGCGTGCCTAGCGCCGAGCAATCAGGCGTTTTGCGCGTGAACCCGGGCGACCCGACCAACAGCTACCTGATCCAGAAGCTCGAGGGCAGAGCAGCAAGCGGCGAGCGGATGCCGGCGGGACTTCCGGCCCTCCCGCAAACGGACATCGACGTGATTCGCCAGTGGATCGCAGCAGGCGCGCTGCCGGACAGTCAGTCGACCGCCCCGGTGCGTGTGACCTCGCTCACGCCGGCTCCGGGGTCCTCGGAGCCGACACTGCCGGCGACGATCACCGCGGTCTTCGATCGCGACATCAACGCGCCGAGCATCGGCGTGACGACTTTCGTGCTGGCTCGCAGCGGCGGCGACGGATCGTTCACCGAAGGTAACGAGGTGTCCATTGCGGCGGCGTCCGTGACGGTGCCGCTCGGTAGCACGGTCAGCGCCGTGATGAGCTTGACGGGCGTGCCATCGGTCAACGACACCTACCGCGTCACTCTGCGCGGAGCGGGCCCTGCCGTGATCCTAGATCTCAGCGGCAACGCGCTCGATGGGGAGTTCGGCGGCACCTTTCCCTCCGGCAACGGGACAGCCGGCGGCGACTTCACGGCGACGTTCCAGGTGTCGAGCGTCCAGCCGACGTTGACGTCGATTCAGACGAACGTGTTCTCGCCGACCTGCAGCGGCTGCCACACCGGCGGCGGAACCACGCTGCCCACGAGCATGAACCTGTCGAACGCCAACGCGAGCTTCGCCGCGCTCGTCGGCGTGACGAGCCTCCAAGTACCGTCGCTACAGCGCGTGACCGCCGGGAACCCGTCCAACAGCTACTTGGTTCACAAGCTCGAGGGCGGACCGAACATCGTGGGCCTGCAGATGCCGCGTAGCGCCGCGCCGCTCGACCAACCGACGCTCGCCGCCGTCAGGCAATGGATCAGCAACGGAGCGCCGCAATGAGGACCTTCATCGTAAACAACGCGCGCGCAACGACCATCGCACTCGCTTGCCTGCTGGGGATGGTCGTTCCACCAGGCGTCGCTACGGCCGAGCCCTACCTCGCGGTCGAGAGCGGCTTGAAGTGCGCGAATTGTCACGTGAACCCCGCCGGCGGCGGCAAACGCACTCAGTTTGGGACGCTGTACGCGCGCACCCAGATCACGGCGAACGCACTAGGCGAAGGCGGGGGCAAGCCGTGGACCGGCGACCTCGGCAAGTGGTTCGCGGTCGGCGGAGACTTCCGCGGCGGCTACGAGTCGTACGACGCCCCGGGAGTCGAGGAGGAATCCTCCACGGACATTTCGCGTACGACCGTGTACGCGCTCGTAAAAGCGATCCCCAACCTGCTCGCGTTCTACGTCGACGAAAAGATTTTGCCGGACGAAGCGGAGAATCGCGAGGCGTATGTGCTATTGACGCCCAAGAATGGCAAATACATCGTGAAAGCGGGGCAAATGTTCCTGCCCTTCGGCCTGCGCATCGAGGACGACGATGCGTTCGTGCGACAGTCCTCGAATATCAACTTCAACACGCCGGCCGACGGCGTCGAGCTCGGGCTCGAGCTTCCGAAGTGGACCGCCCAGGTTGCCGTCACGGAAGGCCCGAGCAGCGACAGCGACTCCACCGATCATCTGAGCCTGTCGGCCGCTTACGTAAAGCCGCGCTGGCGCGTCGGCGCGAGCTTCAACTCGATCAGCGACCCGCTCGGCGATCGCAACATGCAGGGCCTGTTTGCGGGATTCAAGACGGGGAAGATCTCTTGGCTCACGGAGATCGATTTCATCTCGGACGAGAGCTCGTCCGGCGATCTGAACTCGTACGCGACCTTGCTCGAAGGCAACTGGCGCCTGCACAAAGGCCACAACCTCAAGGTGACCTACGAGTTCTTGGAGCCGAACACGGATCGCGGCGAGGACCAGCAGGAGAAATACAGCCTGGTCTGGGAGTATTCGCCGATTCAGTTCGTTCAGTCGCGCGTGGGCTTCCGCTCCTACAACGGCATCCCGAACTATCCGCTGAGCAATCGGGAAGAGCTATTCGCGGAGCTGCACGTTTACTTCTGAAGTTATGCTTCTACGGGCGCCGGCCTCGCACACGCGAGGCCGGCTTCCCTTGGGAAGGGCTTGAACGAGCCCGCGGCGCTCAGTCGAGCGCGATGCGCTTCGCGATCGGCTCGGCCGCTTTCGGTAGACGAACCGTTAGCACGCCGTCCGCGACGCTAGCAGCGATCGAGTTGCTGTCGATCTTCGTCGATAGCGTGAACGAGCGGACGAAGTTGCCGACGTTGTACTCCGCGTAGATCGGCTCGAGCGTCTCGTAGCGCTTCGAGTCGATATTGCTCGTGATCGTGAGCTGGCTCTTCTCGAGCCGGATGTCGATGTCGGGCTTCGCGACGCCCGGCACTTCCATCGTGACGATCACGGCGTCCTTCGTCTCGTAGATGTCGGTGTACGGGCTGTAGAACTTCGCGGCCTCGGTTCGCTCCTGGGCGGGCGAAAGCTCGCGTTTTTCCTGAAGGGCGACTTCACGTTGCACAGCAGCCATATTTGGCCTCCTTCGAATACTTGATTGCCGCGGTGGCGGCGATTAGTTGATCGTGACCGAGCGGGGCTTCTCGCTCTCCGCACGCGGCAAGCGCAGCGTTAGCACGCCGTCGCGATAATCGGCCGTCACTTTCGCGACGTCGATCTGCGCCGGCAGCGTCAGCGTGCGATCGAACTCGCCGCCCACGCGCTCGCGCCGATGGACACTTGCATCGTCCGCGTATTCCACGGTCTTCTTGCCGTGCACGCGCACGGTGTCCCCTTTCACCTGGATGTCGAGGTCCTCCTTCTTGACGCCCGGGAGCTCCGCGACGAGGACGAAATCGCCATTCTCTTCGAACACGTTGACGGGGGGATATGCGCCGCGGCCGCCGGTGAGCGTGCCGAACCAATCGCTGCGAGTCGCGTTGTCCATCGCGCGCTGGACTGCCAACAGTGCAGCGAACGGATCTCTCATTCTAAGGACCATGGTGGCCTCCTCTTCGTGCCTTCCAAAAAACGATGGTCCGATTAGTAGGGCCGCCGCTCGCCCTTTCAAGTGGGGACGGTCACTCCGGGATCCGGCCGACGTACACGCTCTGCGGCCGAATCAAGCGCCCCACGGTACGCTGCTCGAAACAGTGCGCCGTCCAGCCAGCGACGCGCCCAAGCGCAAACGTCGGCGTGAAGAACGGTGTATCGATTCCGAGCCCGCACAGCAGTAGCGCGGTGTAGAACTCGACGTTGGTTTTCAAGCGTCGTCCGGGCTTGTGCTCCTCGAGCAGACGCAACGCCGTCGTCTCGACGGCACGTGCGAGCTCGTAGAGCTGCGCGTCGCCCGCACGCGCGAACATGCGCGCTGCGGCCGCGCTCAAGATGTCTGCGCGCGGGTCCCTCACCTTGTAAACACGGTGCCCGAACCCCATGAGCCGCTCGCCGCGCTCGAGCTTGCGGCGCAGCACGAGCTCCGCGCGCGACGCGTCACCGATCTCGAACACGGTCTCGAGCGCGGGGCCCGGAGCCCCGCCATGAAGCGGGCCCTTGAGCGCGCCCACGGCCCCGGCGATCGCGGAAACGAAGTCGGAGCCCGTCGAGACGATCACCCGTGCCGCGAACGTCGACGCGTTGAGCCCGTGATCCGCGACCGTCGCGAGATAGACGTCGAGCGCGCGAACCAGCTCCGGCTGCTGCACGGCGCCGGTCAACATGTACAGATAGTTCGCCGCCAGGCCGAGATCGCCCCGCGGCGCGAGCGGCTCGCTGCCGTGGACGAGCCTCGAGTACGCCGCGACGATCGTCGGGAACGAACCGACGAGCAGCCTCGCGGCGTCGGCGTCGGTGGCCGCGGAGAGCGTGCCGGCGGCCATCCGCAAAGCGTCCATCGGGTCGGCCCCTCGGCTCGCCGCGTCGCGCAGCACCACCAGCGTCGCCGGAGCGAGTAGCGCCGCCTTTACTCTCGCGGCTTCGAGCCCCGCCGCGTCCCACAGCAATGCGACGACGCCTTCGAAGTCGTGCTGCGTAAGCTGCTCGAGGCGATACCCCGCAATCAGCAACTCGCCGCGCTCGCCGTCCACCATGCTGAGACGCGTCTCGGCAGCGACGACCCCTTCGAGTCCGTTGTTCGCTCGTCCTTGCGGTTGCGCATTCATACCCGTCAACGTATGTTGCAATCCACTATTCGTCAATATTGATTCAATGATCAACATGAGTGCTATCGAATCCCCGTGGCTCGACGCAGAAGAGGCGATCGCGCTTCTCGGCGTGAGCCGCGCGACGCTTTATGCGTACGTGAGCCGGGGACGCGTGCGTTCGGAAGCCGCGGCCGGCAACACGCGTCGCCGCCGCTATTCCCGCGACGACATCGAGCGCCTGCGCGCGCGAACCAAGGAGCGCCGCAACCCGGGAATAGCGGCCGAACAAGCGCTGCACTGGGGGCTGCCGATCCTCGAGTCGTCGATCACGCTGATCGCCGACGGACGGCTTTACTACCGAGGCCGCGACGCGGCCGCGCTCGCACGCAGCGCGTCGCTCGCCGAAGTCGCGTCGCTGCTGTGGACGGGCGACACCCATGGTGCGGCGTTCGACGGGGTGCGATCTGTCAAGGGTGGGGTCACGGGCGGTTCCGCAAGCGCTCGCGACGCGCCGTTCGTGGCACGCGCGCAAGCCGCGCTCGCGCTCGCCGCCACGAAGGACGCGGCCGCCTACGACCTGCGCCCCCACGCGGTCGCGCTCACGGGCTGGCGGATCCTGCAACTGCTCGCGCACGTCGCGGCGGGCGCAGCGAACGGGGCCCGTACGATCGACGAGCGGCTCGCGCTCGCGTGGGAAATCCCCCGCTTTGCCCCGCTGATTCGGGCGGCGCTCATATCGTGCGCCGACCACGAGCTCAACGTGTCCGCGTTCACCGCTCGCTGCGTGGCTTCTGCGGGCGCGGCGCCTTACGGTGTCGTGATAGCGGGACTCGCGGCGCTCGAAGGCACGAAGCACGGCGGAACGACGCCGCGAATCGAGGCTTGGTGGGGCACGCTACCCCGCGGCCGCGATTTGCGCGCAGCTTTCGCAGACCGCCTGCGCCGCGGCGAGA
>Ga0190274_10002258_pt1 | contig 11315 bp, 9 predicted proteins | sample Popmic531T_FD_133002 | JGI IMG/M metagenome (GOLD analysis project Ga0190274, IMG submission 133002) | Populus adjacent soil microbial communities from riparian zone of Yellowstone River, Montana, USA - 531 T | ecosystem: Environmental > Terrestrial > Soil > Riparian zone | place: USA: Montana...
CTGTCTTTCATCTGGCCCGTAATTACTCCCTGGGCAAAGGCAAATAGGCTCGTTAGCAAAGCCAAAGAAAAAACATATACCTGAATTAACCAGCCTGCAGAGAGTAATCGTTTTTTAGATTTTTTCATAAAGCATCTTTTTGGTTTTTTGAAAATAAGTGTCAACTTTACAAATAATAGAAAAGGGCAAAAATAAGACACCTTTTTTGATATGAATTAATTAACAGTAAAACCCTGAGGTTAGCTACTATCATTGTCCTTGCCTGACACCGACTTTGTATAATGGGAATGAATTGGCTGACACCAGCATCAAACGGTAGGAACCATTGGCAAGGGTTTGGCATAGATTCATCCATTTTAGAAATACAGAAAGATCGTCTGGGTGAAATTGATGCAGATATTTTTAACGATTTCATCAAATGTATCACAGTTTCATCAACTACGTTCATTCGTTCAACTAACCCGACCCGGTAATTAATTTATTGGTTATGTTCGCAACCTAAAGCACGCAAATGATATGACAAAATACCAAAAACAAACCCGGCTACTGGCTGCTGTAGATTGTATCATCTTCGGATTTGACGGACTAACATTAAAGTTATTATTGATTCAAAGGGGTTTTGAACCGGAGAGAGGCAAATGGAGCCTGATGGGAGGTTTTATACAACCCAATGAGTGCCCCGATTCGGCCGCAAACCGTATTTTGAAAAGCCTGACTGGCCTCGAAGGCGTATACCTGGAGCAACTTCGTACTTTCGGCGATCCGTCAAGAGACCCAATGGAGCGAACGATTTCTATTGCTTATTTCGCACTTATCGATATCCATCAATATGAAAAACAAATTAGTGACGAGTATCATCCTGAATGGTTCCCGCTTAATAAAATACCAACCCTTGTATTTGATCATACAGAGATGGTGAAAATGGCCAAAGAGAAACTTCGTTACAAGGCCGCCCTTCATCCCTTGTTATTTGAATTGCTCCCTAAAAAATTTACCATTCCGCAATTGCAAACGCTTTATGAATCAGTATACGAAACAGAATTTGACAAACGAAATTTCAGCCGGAAAGTTTTATCCACCAGGTTGTTAATCAAGTTGGCAGATAAAGATAAAGGCAGTTCTAAAAAAGGAGCTTTTTACTATAAACTGAATAATAAAAACTATAAAGCCGATTTCCAGGCCTTTCTAAATATTATACCTAATCCGCACCTGTTATGATCCGGTCCAACCCGATTTGAAAACATTTTTTTTTAAATGACAAAATAAGTGTTAATTTGACACTAATTACTTGCCGGTATGACTACTCTCTGCCTATTAAGGGTTCCTGGTATGACAGTTCCTGTTGCTCCTCGACAGGCCTTATTTCGGGACCTGCCTTCAAATTCCTATCGGCGGAAAATACACGCTGGTTTTATTGAGAATACCAATCTAATTTTCGATAGCTCAAAAACCACTATAATTAAACGATGGAATTAACAGAATTAAAAAATATAGCCTCCCAGGTACGACGTGATATTGTACGCATGGTTCACTCCTGCCAATCCGGCCATCCGGGTGGTTCCCTCGGTTGTACGGATGTTGTGGTTTCCCTGTACTTTGATATTATGAAGATCAATGAAGAAAAGGATGAAACTGGCTTTTTGAAATTTTCCCGCAAAGGTGAAAATGAAGATTTGTTCTTTCTTTCAAACGGGCATATCTCTCCTTTGTTTTATTCTGTTTTGGCACGCCGCGGTTATTTTTCGATTGATGAACTTTCCACTTTTCGCAAAATAAATTCCCGGCTGCAGGGCCACCCTGCCACTCACGAGCATCTGCCGGGTATTCGGGTAGCTTCGGGTTCATTGGGACAAGGCCTTTCTGTCGCTGCGGGTACTGCCTATGCAAAAAAACTACGAAAAGATGATCGCCAGGTATTTGTTTTAATGGGTGATGGCGAACAGCAGGAAGGACAGGTTTGGGAAGCTGCTCAATTCGCAGCTCACCATGAGCTGGATAACCTGATTGCCATTATTGACTGGAATGGCCAGCAAATAGACGGACCCACTGAAAAGGTAATGAGCAATAAGGATCTGAAAGCAAAGTATGAAGCTTTTGGATGGTATACTGTCGTACTGGCCAACGGCAACGATATGCAATTGACAGTAGATGCATTGAAAGATGCCAAACAAAAGGCAGGCAATGATAAACCCGTACTCGTATTGATGAAATCGGATATGGGCTTTGGTGTAGACTATATGATGGGCACACATAAATGGCATGGAGCTGCGCCTAATGATGAACAACTGGAATTAGCCTTACTTCAATTGCCCGCAACTTTCGGGGATTATTAAACTGTCACTTTTACCTTTTGATTAAGCAATGAAAAAATACGCATTTACTGAAAAGAAGGATACACGTTCGGGCTTTGGAGCCGGTATGGCCGCATTAGGAAAAACAAATCCCAATGTTGTTGCTTTGTGTGCCGATTTGGTAGCTTCTTTAAAATTGGATGCTTTTATAAAAGATAACCCGCAACGGTTTATCCAATGCGGAATCGCCGAAGCCAATATGATTGGCGTAGCGGCCGGTCTCGCCATCGGCGGATATATTCCATTTGCCACCACGTTTGCAAATTTTGGCTCCGGCAGAGTGTACGACCAGATAAGACAAAGCGTGGCCTATTCCAATACCAATGTAAAAATTTGTGTTTCCCATGCGGGATTGACCTTAGGAGAAGACGGCGCTACCCACCAGATACTGGAAGACCTCGCCATGATGAGGGCCATGCCGGAAATGACAGTCATCAATCCTTGTGATTTTAACCAGACAAAAGCAGCTACTATTGCCATCGCAGACTTTGAGGGCCCGGTTTATCTTCGTTTTGGAAGACCCGTCGTACCGGTATTTTCTGAAGCTGATCAAAAATTTGAAATAGGAAAAGCATGGATGGTTAATGAAGGCAAAGATGTTAGCATTTTTGCTACTGGTCATCTGGTGTGGGAAGCTATCCTCGCCGGTGAAATATTAGAACAGGTAGGCATTGGTGCAGAGATTATCAACCTGCATACAATTAAGCCCCTGGACGAACAATCCATTTTACAATCTGTATCAAAAACAAAATGTGCAGTAACAGCTGAGGAACACCAGTTGAACGGCGGGCTTGGTGATGCCGTTTGCCAGGTTTTGAGCCGGCATTTGCCATCACCGGTAGAGATGATTGGTGTAAACAATTCCTTTGGTGAGAGCGGAACCCCTGGCCTGTTAATGGAAAAATACGGGCTGAATTCAAGAAACATTGTCCACGCCGTACATAAAGTTTTAGGCAGAAAATAATTAAACGGTAAGATAAACTTTAAAAACACTTTTATGATTGCTTCCGGCTCATATGTTATAGGAGTAGATTATGGCTCCGATTCTGTGAGGGCCATCATTGCCGATACGTCAAACGGTAACGAAGTTGCTTCCGCTGTTTTTTACTATCCCCGGTGGAAAGATCAGCTGTTTTGTAACGCAAATGAGAACCAATTCAGGCAACATCCATTAGATTATACGGAAGGATTGGAAGATACTATTAAACGTTGCTTGTTGCAAGCCGGTCCTTCTGTTGCTTCCAATATTAAAGCGATATCGGTTGACACAACAGGATCAACACCCATTGCAGTAGATAAAACCGGAACGCCGTTATCATTGTTGGCAGGATTTGAAAACAATCCCAATGCCATGTTTGTGCTTTGGAAAGATCACACATCAACAGGCGAAGCGGCTGAGATAAACGCGCATGCTAAAAATTTTGAAACTAATTATTTGCAATTTGTTGGGGGCATTTATTCTTCAGAATGGTTTTGGGCCAAACTCCTCCATGTTCTTCGGGAAGATGAGCAGGTGCGACAATCGATTTATTCATTTGTAGAGCATTGTGACTGGATACCTTTTTTATTAACAGGTGGTAACGACGTACACCAAATGAGAAGAAGTGTATGCTCTGCCGGGCACAAAATACTGTGGGCACAAGAGTGGGGCGGTCTTCCTCCCGATGAATTCTTTACTTCGTTGGATCCATTACTTGAAGGGTTCACTTCAAAACTTTTTAAGGAAACCTATACTTCTGATAAGGCAGTTGGATCTATCAGCAAAGAATGGGCCTCGCGTCTTGGTTTGCCGGAAGACGTCATAATAGGCGTGGGAGCTTTTGATGCGCACATGGGAGCTGTTGGTGGCCAGATTGAACCTTATCATTTAAGCAAAGTGATGGGCACTTCTACCTGTGACATGTTGGTTGCGCCAATTAATGACGTGGGGGATAAACTTGTCAAAGGTATTTGCGGACAGGTTCCCGGTTCTATCATCCCGGGGATGATTGGACTGGAAGCGGGACAGTCTGCTTTTGGAGATTGTTATGCCTGGTTTAAGAAATTAATAATATGGCCATTAGAAAATATTGTTTCAAAATCTACAGTGATTAAGGCTGATATGCTGAAGACACTAATAGATGAAACTGCCGAAAAAATAATTCCCGAGTTAAGCCGGCAGGCCGCTCAATTGCCACTTCATGAAAATAATGAATTAACTGTGGACTGGTTTAACGGTCGACGTACTCCTGATGCAAACCAATTATTGACAGCCTCTATTACCGGTTTGGATTTAGGAAGCGATGCCGTAAAAATTTTCAGGTCAATAGTAGAAGCGACTTGTTTTGGCGCGAAGGCGATAGTAGAACGTTTTGTTGAACAGGGCGTTCCCGTGAAAGGATTGATTGGCCTGGGTGGTGTGGCTAAGAAATCTCCTTTTATCATGCAAATGATGGCGGATGTGATAGACATGCCTATCCGTATCCACCGGTCAGAACAAACGTGTGCATTAGGGGCCGCTATGTTTGCCGCCACAGTCGCTGGCGTGTATGCCAGAGTGGAAGATGCTATGAATGCCATGGGACCTGGTTTTGACACAGAATATTTCCCGGATCCCGCCAATGCGGCCATCTATCAAAAACGCTATGAACAGTACAAAGAACTGGGAGCTTTCTTAGAACAACAAACAAATCATGTTGTATTAACCGATAAATCTGCATTAGAATTACAAACCTCATGAGTCGCTATAGCCATATACAACAGGAAGCCTTCGAGGCTAATATGCAGTTACCAAAATTGGGACTTGTTCTTTTTACTTTTGGTAATGTGAGTGCAGCCGATAGAAGCCTGGGAGTCTTTGCCATTAAACCCAGCGGAGTTCCTTATGACGAATTATCAGCAGAGAAAATGGTTATAATAGATTTTGACGGGAAAACGGTAGAAGGTTCGCTGCGACCTTCATCCGACACGAAAACACATGCTGTCTTATACAAGCATTGGGAGAAGATTGCTGGTATTGTTCATACACATTCTACCTATGCCACTGCCTGGGCCCAGTCCCAAAGAGACATTCCCATATTTGGAACGACACATGCTGATCACAATACAGTTGATATCCCCTGTGCCCCACCGATGAGCGATGAGATGATTAAAGGAGATTACGAATATGAAACAGGATTTCAAATCATCAACTGCCTGCAGGAAAAAGGATTAAGATATGAAGAAGTGGAAATGATTTTAGTGGGTAATCATGCCCCATTTACCTGGGGCAAGACGGCCGCGAAAGCAGTTTACAACAGCGCCGTATTAGAACAGGTGGCACAAATGGCTTTACTAACTGAACAGATCAACCCCAACGCCCCGCGCCTGAAAGGCGCACTTATAGAAAAACATTTTGAACGTAAACACGGCCCTGATTCTTATTATGGCCAATAAAATGCAACAAAAAGCTATATGAAAAAACAAATTCAATTATTGTCATTTATTTCTTTGCTTTTCCTTACTGCCTGCAACAATAATAACACAAACAAACCGGAAGAACCATCAAAGGAAACAACTATGCAATCCGCCATTCGTGAAGAACCATTTGGAACGCATGATGGTGAAACTATCACAAAATATATATTGACCAACCCCGGGGGCATGCAGGTCGGTATTATTACCTATGGTGGCGCTATTACCGATATCATAACAGCCGATAAATCGGGCAATAAAGGAAATGTAGTATTGGGTTTTGATTCATTAAGCGGGTATTTACAAAAAGGCAATCCTTACTTTGGCGCTTTGATCGGCCGATATGGCAATCGTATTGCCAACGGGAAATTTACACTGGATGGTAAGCAATATACTTTGGCCCCTAACAATAATGGCAACTCTTTGCATGGCGGTAACAAAGGATATGATAAAGTCATATGGAAAGCTGAAAAGCCCGCGGGGGACAGCAGCCTTCAATTATCTTATGCCAGTAAAGATGGGGAAGAAGGGTACCCGGGTAATCTCAACATAAAAGTGACTTATACACTGACTGCTGACAATGAATTAAAAATTGACTATGCTGCTACCACTGATAAACCCACACCGGTTAACCTGACCAACCATGCCTATTTTAATTTATCTGCGGGTAAAGATTCTACTATACTTGGTCATCATTTAATGATCGATGCCGGAAAGTTTACGGAAGTAAATGATAAACTGATACCGACAGGGAAGTTACCGGACGTAAAAGGAGGACCGATGGACTTTACAAGTGAAAAAATGATCGGGAAAGATATTCAACAGGTAACCGGGGGATTTGATCATAACTGGATATTAAACCGGAAAGGCAGTGACGTAGAGAAGGCTGCTGAATTATTTGATCCCTCCAGCGGCAGGTCAATGGAGGTATGGACAACAGAACCCGGTCTGCAATTTTATTCTGGGAATTTTTTGGATGGTAGTTTGACAAATACCCGTGGCGGCGCTAAATATGTAAAACATGCAGCACTTTGCCTGGAGACACAACACTATCCCGACAGTCCCAACCAGGCTGCATTTCCCAATACTATTCTCAAGCCGGGAGAAACGTACAGGCAAATAACTATCTATAAATTTTCGACTAAGTAATTTCTTTAATAATTGCTATATGAAAAATTACATTTTTTCCTCCTTGCTATTCTTGTCGGCTGCGGCGTTAGCACAGCCGAAAGATTACCCGGTGCAGGCAGTTGATTTCACCAAAGTGAAATTGAACGATAAATTTTGGTTGCCACGGATCGAGACGAACAGAACAGTAACCATTCCTGCATCATTTGAACGATGTGAAAATACCGGCAGGGTCAAAAATTTTGTGATGGCCGCTGAAAAGAAAGGCAAGTTTTGCACGGTATTCCCATTCGATGATACGGATATATATAAAACTATTGAAGGTGCCTCTTTTTCTTTAGCGGTTCATCCCGATGCTAAACTGGAAGCTTATGTTGATTCGCTTATTAACCTGGTCGGAAAGGCGCAGGAACCCGATGGTTATTTATATACCGCCAGGACAATTGACCCTTCTAACCCGCATGCGTGGGCCGGAACAGTCAGGTGGGAAAAAGAAAGAGAGCTTAGTCATGAGCTATACAACGCTGGTCACTTGTATGAAGCAGCAGCAGCTCATTTTTTAGCAACCAAAAAAAGAAATTTACTCAACATAGCATTAAAAAACGCGGACCTGGTTTGCAGTGTTTTCGGACCCGGTAAAAAACATGTTGCTCCTGGTCATGAAATTGTCGAAATGGGATTGGTAAAACTTTACCGTATTACTGGTAAAAAAGAATATTTATCGACTGCTAAATTTTTTGTCGATGAACGTGGTCATTATGATGGCTATGACAAGAAAAATAATGATCCCTGGAAAAATGGCGCCTATTGGCAAGATGACAAACGGGTAGTAGACCAGGATGAAGCCGTGGGCCATGCAGTAAGAGCTGGCTACCTGTATGCAGCGGTCGCCGACGTGGCAGCGTTAACAGGGGATGATAGTTTATTAAGAGCCATCGATAAAATTTGGACCAATGTAGTAGAAAAAAAGCTGTATGTGCAGGGTGGCGCAGGTGCTATTGGCAGTGGAGAAAGATATGGTGGCAACTATGAACTACCGAACGCAACGGCCTACAATGAAACCTGTGCCGCCATCTCCAATGTGTATTGGAATCATCGCATGTTCATGCTGCATGGCGATTCGAAATATATCGATGTACTGGAAAAAATTTTATACAATGGACTGATATCTGGTATCGGCCTCGATGGAAAATCCTTTTTTTATACCAATGCCATGCAGATCAAAACCGGTTTGGTCCATAAAGACATGGAGCCTGCCCGCTCCGGTTGGTTTGAATGTTCCTGTTGTCCTACCAACCTTACCCGGCTGATACCCTCTGTGCCTGGATACATGTATGCCCAAAAGGATGATAATATCTTCGTCAATTTATTTATTTCTGGAAGTGCAGATATAACAATAAATAAGAAACAGGTAAATATCATACAGGAAAATAATTATCCCTGGGATGGAGCTTTATCCTTTACAGTCAATCCATCTTCATCTTTGCCATTTAACCTCCTGGTACGAATACCCGGTTGGGCGCAAAATATAGCCATACCTTCTTCGCTGTACAAATTTGAGAATAACAGTTCTGCTACGGCTACTATAAAGGTAAATGGCCAGCCCTTTCCTTATAGTATTCAAAATGGCTACGCAGTAGTAAACAGAACCTGGAAGAAAAACGATAAAGTGGAAGTAGTCTTACCAATGGAAATAAGAACCGTGTCAGCCAATGAAAATGTCAAAGATGACATAGGTAAGGTTGCTATCCAAAGGGGACCACTTATGTATTGTGCAGAATGGACAGATAATAATGGCAAGACCAGCACATTCATTATTCCATCCGGAACGGTTTTTAATAATGAGTTCAACGCAACGCTGCTCAATGGAGTGATGGTATTAAAGGCAGAAGTACCGGCGGTTGTCATTAATGAAAACAATGTCAGCACAGTTAAAAAATCATTTACTGCTATTCCTTACTATAGTTGGGCAAACAGGGGTAAGGGAGAAATGAATGTTTGGTTTCCAAGCCAGGTTAAAGATGTTGAGTTATTAACCAAATAAAAAAAGCGGAAGAAAGTAAATCATGAACCGGCAAGATGTTTCTATTGACAGATGAATCTTCTTTCACCTCCCTTGTATTTACAAGCTTTTGAAATTAAAACATAATTGAAAAAATAAAACAATGATCAACTTACAATCATTAGAGGTTTGGTTTGTAACCGGCAGCCAGCATTTGTATGGCGAAGAAACGTTAAAGCAGGTAGCAGAACATTCACAACAAATTGCTTCGTCACTAAATGAGTCAATACATCTACCTGTCAGGATCATTTTTAAGCCTGTACTAAAAACGACAGAAGAAATATATAGTTTATGCCAGGAAGCAAACCATTCCAAAACCTGCATAGGGATCATCACCTGGATGCATACTTTTTCGCCTGCTAAAATGTGGATCGGGGGATTAAAGATTTTGCAAAAACCTCTTTTGCATTTGCATACTCAATTTAACCGTGATATCCCCTGGAGTAGTATTGACATGGATTTCATGAATCTTAATCAATCTGCTCATGGTGACCGTGAGTTTGGCTTTATCATGTCGCGCATGCGTTTGGAAAGAAAGGTGGTAGTGGGTCATTGGCAAAATGAAAAAGTAATACACCAGGTCAGCGTATGGGTGCGCACCGCAACGGCGTGGCAAGATTGGCAAGGAGCAAAGTTTGCCCGGTTTGGTGATAATATGCGTTATGTAGCCGTTACAGAAGGCGACAAAGTAGAAGCCGAAATTAAATTCGGTTATTCGGTAAACACCTATGGTATTGGCGACCTGGTAAAAGTGATCAACGAAACTACGGATAGCGATATTGATAGCCTGGTGAAAGAATACGACGACAAATATTCGGTTGGAGCTTCCTTGCGTAAAGGCGGCGATCAACATTCTTCGTTGCGTGATGCCGCAAAGATCGAAATAGGTATGCGAAATTTTTTGCAGGCGGGAAATTTCAAGGGCTTTACCGACACATTTGAAGACCTGCATGGTATGGCACAATTACCTGGCATTGCGGCCCAGCGTCTCATGACCGAAGGCTATGGTTTTGCCGGCGAAGGTGATTGGAAAACGGCCGCCCTGGTAAGGGCCATGAAAGTAATGGGCAGTGGATTACCCGGTGGTAATTCTTTTATGGAAGATTATACTTATCATTTTGAACCAAATAATCAAATGGTACTGGGCTCACATATGCTCGAAATTTGTGAAAGCATAGCTGACACAAAACCTTCGTGCGAAATACATCCTCTTGGAATTGGTGGAAAAGCTGACCCGGTAAGGCTCGTATTCAATGTGGCCGGTGGTGCTGCCTTAAATGCTTCAATCGTTGACATGGGCAACCGATTCCGTTTATTGGTTAATGATGTAACTGCAGTAACACCCAAGTTTGACCTGCCTAAATTGCCGGTAGCAAGAGTACTTTGGAAACCTCATCCCAGTATGCACGATGCATTAGCTGCCTGGATCTATGCGGGCGGCGCTCATCATACCTGCTATAGCCAAAACATTACTTCAGAATATTTACAGGATTTTGCGGAAATGGCGGGAATAGAGTTTATTTTGATTGATAAAAACACCCGGCTGCCACAATTCAAGAATGAATTGAAATGGAACGAGGCGGCTTATAATAAATATTAAGGTTCTAACGAATAAAAATCACCAAGTAGCTGCCATGAATAGTCAACTATCCTTTTTAGATTATGTCGTATTTATCATCTATTTCATTATTGTTGCTGGTTATGGTTATAGTATATACAGGAAGCGCAAAAAAAATGAGCATGATGCAAAAGCCTATTTCCTGGCGGAAGGAACGCTTACCTGGTGGGCGATTGGCGCTTCTCTGATTGCATCCAATATATCGGCTGAACAGTTTATCGGTATGAGCGGTGAGGGATTTTTCCTGGGTATTGCAGTAGCAGCCTATGAATGGATAGCCGCGGTTGCACTTATTATCATTGCCATATGGTTCATACCTGTATACCTCAAGAACCATATTTATACCATGCCTCAATTCCTGAAAACCAGGTATAATGAAACGGTGGCTTTGATCATGGCGATTTTCTGGTTGTTCTTATATGTATTCGTAAACCTTACTTCCATTTTATATTTAGGCGCTGTGGCGATTAATGGCCTCGCCGGTGGTCAGTATCTCCATGTCATAATGGTTGGACTTGCTGTATTTGCCTTGTTGATATCCTTAGGTGGTATGAAAGTGGTGGCTTACACCGATGTGATACAGGTAGCCGTCCTGATCATCGGGGGATTAGTGACAACGTATATTGCCCTTGTTACAGTAGGTGAATATTTTGGAGAAGACACCGTCATTGGCGGATTCACCGCACTTTTAAAGGACGCTCCTGAACATTTCAAGATGATCATA
>Ga0190274_10002260_pt1 | contig 11313 bp, 14 predicted proteins | sample Popmic531T_FD_133002 | JGI IMG/M metagenome (GOLD analysis project Ga0190274, IMG submission 133002) | Populus adjacent soil microbial communities from riparian zone of Yellowstone River, Montana, USA - 531 T | ecosystem: Environmental > Terrestrial > Soil > Riparian zone | place: USA: Montana...
ATGGACTGCACGGCGCCGACGGCATTAAGGCTCTGCATCAGCTCGAAACCGGGCTCCTCGCGCTCGTGCAGCGCCAGCGCCTTGATCTGGAACGCGAGCGCTTCGTCGAGCCGGCCGTGTGCGCGAAACAGACGGCCGAGGCTGTTGAACACCGTGCCCAGGGCCATGCGGTCGCCAATGGCCTCGTAGGCGCCGGCCGCGCGCTCGAGCGTAGGCAGCGAGGCTTCGAGCTCGCCGGCGTTGAAGAGGTAGTCGCCCCACGAGTGAAGCGCCGACGCCTCGATCCTCCGATCCCCGGCCTCGACCGCCGCGTCCACGACGCGCGCGTACAGCGCGACGGTCTCGGCCGTGCGAGGATTCACCCGGATCAGCTGTAGTGTGGTTAATGCCCGCCCGCGTGGGTCACCTGCGGCTTCGTATGCGGCAAGCGCTTGCTCCGCGCGCGTCCGAGCCTCCGGCATGCGGCCCATGAGATCGGCGACGGCCGACAGCACCAGGTTGGCACGTCCAACGCCGGCGTGAAATCCGATCCGGGAATAGGTCTCCAGGCACTGAAGCGCTGAAGCGTGCGCTTCTTGATACTGCGCGCGCGCTCGCCAGGCGCTGGCGATGCCGCAGAGAGATGCCCCCTCCTGGGGGGCGAGCGAGAGGCGTCGCGCCGCCGCGAGCGCCCGATCGAACATGCCCTGAGCGTCGGACGGCTTGTTGCGCACGAGCAGAGCCTCGGCCTCTGCAATTAACGCGTCGATGTCAGATGCATTGACTGGCGCGGCGCCGGGCGTCTGTTGTGCGTGGTGAGTCGCGGCGATGCCGGGGCCAAGGCTGAAGACGAGCAGCAGCGCAGCGGCGGCCGACACACGTCGCGGACCGATGATCCCCATGGGCTCACTTGCCGGCGGGAAGTGTCTTCAGCGCGTCGCAGGCCCCTGCCGCGCGCGTGTCCGCTCGCAGGCACAGGCGACCGAGCCGCTCTCGTGCCGCCGCGGGATTGCCGGCGCGCTCGTCTGCCACGGCGCGATACCACTGGATGTCCCAGGAGAACGCGCTGTCAGCGATCTTTTCAGCCGCGGTCAGGCTGGCAATGGCGCCAGGCGCGTCCGCAAGAAAGAGGCGCGCCACGCCCTGATAGAAAAACACTTCCACTGACTTCGGGTAGCGCGGTTCGAGCGCCGAGAACTCGCGGTTGGCGCCGGCGTAGTCACCTGCCCGGAACGCGTCGAATGCCGGCTTCAGACTCGCGAGAAGCGGATTCACTTTGGCCGCACTGCGGTAGGTAAGCGCCGCCGGACTGACCTTCAGATCCGGTTTGTGGAGCGCGAGCAAGTACACAGGCGCCAGCGGGGGAGCGGCGGCCGCGACCGTTGGCGGCGGGGCCGGCAGGTCCGGCAGCGGCCTCGCGCGAAGATCGCGCAGCAGGAAGATCCCGCCGGCGACGAGCACAACGCCGGCCGCGGCAAGCAGCCACGGCTGCGTCCACAAGATCGCCGCGCGCGCCGGCCTCTGAGCATCTTCCTGCTGAATGCGACGAAGCAGCCGCGCCTTGTCGTGTTCGCTCAGCGCGTGGCGCGAGCGGATCACCGCCAACGCCTCCTGGAACGGCGCCAGGGTTTCCTGCTCTTCGCGATCCCATCCGTCTGCGGGGGGCTTCACGTCACTGCGTCCTTGTCGTACGCGCGGCGCAACAACTCCAACGCGTACTGAAGATGACCCTTGACCTGCGTCTCAGTCAGGCCGGTTTCGGTCGCGATTTCTGCCCGGCTCATGCCGTGCACGTAGCGAAGCATGACGCACATGCGGTGTACCGGTTTGAGCCCGGCGCCCTCGAGCATCCACTGTTCGAGGGGCAACTCCGTCGGAGCGACGGGCGAAGCTGTAACCGTGCCGGCATGCCGTTGCTCAACTTCCTGGTGCCGCCAGAGATCGCGCGCGCGGTTGCGGACGACCGTCAGCAGCCATCCGGGCAGCCGGGCCTCATCGATCGAATTCAGGTTGCGATACAGCGCCAGAAACGCCTCCGACGTCAAATCCTCGGCGGTGTCGCGTCTGGCCGCAACGCTCATCGCAAATCTGAATACCGCTGCGACATGTTCGTGGTACAGGTCCTCGAACGCCTTCATGGTGGATACGGTCGGGTGACGGTTTTCGGAAGAAACCCCCGAAAGGATACCCCGAGCGAATGAAACCCACTGCCCAAACCCGACTTTACGGCCTGTCCCTTTTGAACTTCCGCTCGGACGCGATAGGCTCCGCGGCGCATCATGACCACGAGAGACGCGGCGCCGCCTGAGACCCGATCCGGACTTCCGGCATGGGTACTTGCGGACCTCCCTGAGGCCCCCAGGCCCAAAGGGTTCGGATGGCTCGCCGCCGTCGGTCCAGGCGTCATTGTGCTTGGCGTCTCGATTGGCTCTGGCGAGTTCCTGCTGGGGCCGGCCGTCTTCGTCAAATACGGCCTCACGCTGTTATGGGTGACTTCGATCTCTGTGTTCCTGCAGACCGTCTTCAACACCGAACTGATGCGCTACACGCTCGCGACGGGCGAGCCGGTGTTTACCGGATGCATGCGCTGTCGCCCGACATCCACGTTCTGGGCGTGGGTCTACTCCATCCTTTATTTCCTGCAGGCTGGATGGCCTGCGTGGGCGGCGAACGCCGCTGGCGCCGTGTTCTTTCTCTTCGCGCGGAGACTGGCGGGGCGGTCGGCGGCACGAAAGTGAATCTGGCGCATACCGGGTTCATGTTTTCTCCGACGCCGGAAAATCTCGAGCGCTACCGCGGATGGTGGCGAATTGTCCGTGCCGACCAGTGGGGCATATTTTTCGCGGGCGGCATGCTCGGCATGGTGCTCCCGGCGCTTCTGTACGTGGCGTTTCTGCCGGCTGGCTCCGACATCAGAGGCCTGGGCATCGCCGCCGCTCTCGCTTCGAGCATGGGCAAGGTCGCCGGTCCGATGGTGGCAGGAGCCATTGCGTTTCTGGGTGCCTGGGTGCTGCTGAAGACGCAACTGGATCAGCTGGAAGGCATGGTCCGATCGCTCACTGACATTTTGTGGACCGGGAGCAGTTGGGTGAGATCGTGGCGCGGCGGTGACGTGCGGCTGGTGTACTACAGCGTGCTGGCCGCCGTGGTGCTGTGGGGAATCATCGCGCTGCGGCTGGCGCAGCCCATCGTGCTGCTGCAGATTGGCGCGAACGTGGCGGGCGTCGTGTTCATCATCACGTCACTCCACCTGCTGTACATCAACACGCGCCTGCTGCCGCCGGCCCTGCGCCCGCCGATGTGGAGGCGCGCAACGCTGGTCTTCATGGCGCTGTTCTACGGATTCTTTTCGGTGCTTTCGATCTCGTCGTTCTTCTAGGGAGAGGCACGCCCTAGGGCGTCGAATCCTCGTTACGCGACGCGTCCGTGTGCAGGCGTTCGAGCTCGTCTGCGATGTCGGTGAGCTCGAGCTCGTCGAGTTGCAGCTTCGCCCGCTGCAGCGCCTCGAGCGCGGCAGTTCTGAGGTGCTCGTCCCTGACTTCTCTGGCAGCGAGCAACTCCCGCAGGCGGGAGTACGCTGCCTCGATCGTTGCACGACGAACGTCGGACACGACGATCCTCCCGGTCGTGTCGCGCGGCGGCTGGGACCCCGCTGGATGAGTCTCACGTTATCAGAAGGCGGCCATGGATGCTTGACACGGCTTCGTGTGGGCTCGATTCCGTAGGCCTACGGATACAGGGGTATTTGCTCGAGGCCGAGAGGACCATCGACGCTTCTGGAGCCGCGATGGATCGGAACGGCAACGGTCACAGTCGGGCGGACGGCGCACTCGAGTTTCACCTTCACGATGTGTGCGTAGTCCGGCGAGCACGGGTGATTCATTGCGCATGGATGGATGGCGATTGCTGGAACGTTGGCGCGGCGTTTCAACCTGCGGCCGGCGAGCCGACGATCGAACAACTGATCGATCGCATCGGATGATTTCAGCCGATGAGCGGGCCGCGGCCCACCACCGTTGAGGGCCGCCGCATTTCGCGAGGACCCGCGAGTCCGCGTGGCCATCAAAAAAAATATTCTCATCGGCCCCGGCCGGATGTAGGATGCCTTCGTCCTAAGCGGCAACGTCCGGGCAGGAGGCCGCCCACCGACGTCCGCCATCACAAACATTGTTCGTGATGTGCCTGCGTACGGGCCTCCGATCTCCTTGCCCCGGTCGCGTCGAATTCGTCGACATCCGCTGGTGAATCCTCCAGCGGCCTGAATCCAGCGTGTCCGTCGTGATCTCTGCCCGGGATCTCTCCGGACATCACACATCGAAAGTGGGGAAGATGTGAACCGATCCGATCTTCAGGATGGGTCCGCCTGCGCGGCCACCATTTCTGCCGGCGATCGCTCCATGCGATGGCCCTCGGCTTCAACGATTCGCGCGGCTGCGGCCGCACTTGCCTCTGGTGAATCGCTCGCGCTCGCCAGCCGCAAGCTCCGGTACGTCTCCGCGTTTTTTGGTTTGTCGCTGCCGCTGTGGCCGGCCGACGTCACCGCCCGGCAGTGGGCGGCGCGGCAAAACTGGATCCGCCGGCGTGAGGTGTTCGGCGAGACGGGTTTCTCAAAAGAGGGAGAGTTGGCGCTCAGGCTGAATCTGGTGCAGGCGGCCATCGTCAAACAACGAAAACCGAAAGCCCGGCAGTGCCGCCGCGGGCATCGATGGACCACCGCGAACACGCGCATGACGACCCGCGGGCGATCCTGCCGCGCCTGCGAGCAAATCATGCGCGGCTTGCGCCGTTACAAGCGGGTCATCGAGCGGCAGGCCGCCGAGCGGCTGGCCGAGCTCCGGCGCGACATGATCGCGGTCGGAATCAAGGCCCAACGGAATCCCTCGTCGGCCTACTGGCGCGATCGATACGTCGCGATTCGCGAGCGTTGGCTGGATCTCAGGGAATCCTCGAGAGTCGAGAGCGTCGCCTGAGGCGCTAACTCCCGAGGACGCGGGCGGGGAGCGTGACCACGGCGCGGACGAGGCCGAGCACGCCCTCCACCGCGATGCCGGCCAGGCGGAAGGGCAGGAGCACGAGCCAGACCAGTGGATAGAGGATGAGCCCCAAAATGGCCACCGGCCAGCAGACCACCAGTAAGATCAACCAGAGGAAGAACTTAGTCATACTCCCAGATACGATCGGCCCGGCCCATCGGGTTTCAACCAAACGTCACATGGCGCAGTCTAAAGTGCGGTAGGCTTGTTGGAGACGGTTCCCCTATGACAAAGCATTCAGACCGCGGCTTTACGCTCATTGAGCTCCTTATTGTTGTGGCGATCATCAGCATCATCGCCGCCATTGCCGTGCCCGGGTTGCTTCGGTCCCGAATGACCGGCAACGAGACCTCGGCCATCACCTCTCTGAAGGCGATGACCGTGGGGCAGGTGCAGTACTCCACCACGTGCGGCAACGGCGGCTATGCGACCTCGTTGCCCGTGCTGTTTGCCCCCCCAGGCGGCGTTGGTGACGGCTTCATTTCGCCCGATCTTGGCCAGTCCGCGACCCCGATCAAGAGCGGCTACAACTTCACCCTGGTGCCCAGCGCTGGTGCGGCCGTAGGCCCGGCCGACTGCAACGGCACCGCGACGACGACCGGGTTCTACGCGACCGCCACGCCGATGAACTTCGGCACCACCGGCGCCCGTTCGTTCGCGACCAATCACTCGAACGCCGTGTGGTACCTGGCCAATGCGGCCGCGCCAACGGAGCCCTTCAGTGCTCCGGCGGCCGTGATCCAGTAAGCACACCGGCACTCCGAAATCCCACGCGCGGGCTGGCTGTCGAGCGATGGCCGGCCCGTTCGTGTTTTTGTCGGCTATCATCTTTCGTTGATGAAAGATGCATCAGTGGTGTCCCGGGAGTCATTCATGAAGTGGTTTGATCGCGCGGCGCGGTTCGCCGCGTGTGTGTGCCTGGCCGTCGCCGCAGCGAGCGCAAGCGGCTGCGAGAACCCCGCTGCGCCCTCTGTGCCGGCGCCGTTTACCATCACCGATCTCCGCGTGGGCACGGGCGCCCAGGCCTCGAGCGGGCAGCACCTAAGCGTCAACTACACGGGCTGGCTCTACAACAGCACGGCGCCGGACAAGAAGGGCGCACAGTTCGACGCCTCCAAGCCGGGAGAGCCGTTCGTCCTCTGGCTCGGTACCGGACAAGTCATCGCCGGATGGGATCAGGGCATCGCTGGGATGCGGATCGGCGGTCAGCGCCGCTTGATCATTCCGGCGGAGCTCGCCTACGGCCGATCCGGCGCGGGCAATGCCATTCCGCCCAACGCGACGCTCGTGTTCGACATCGAGCTCGTCAGCGTGTTCTGACGCTGATGAAAATCGAGAGCTTTCTGCTGGAACGGTGGATGACGCGTCACGAGACGCACGTCCGCTACGACATCGCGGAAAGCGGAATCCTGCCGCTGAGCACGGACGACCTGCTGAACTTCGAGCCACCCGATCGGCGGCAGGCGACTCTTGACCGGCTGCTCGGGATTCCACTTGGCTACAGCGAAGCCCGCGGCACGATCGAGCTGCGCACGATGCTGGCAGACACGTACACGAGGGGTGACGCTGACCACATTCTGGTCACGACGGGCGCCATCGAAGCCAACTTCCTTCTGTACAACGTGCTGCTGGATGCCGGCGATCACGTGATCGCGCCGTACCCTGCGTATCAGCAGCTCTACAGCGTGCCGAAGGCGATCGGGTGCGATGTCTCGTTGTGGAAGGTGGGGCCCGAGACGGGCTATCGCTACGACATCGCGGCGCTGGAAAAGCTCGTCACTCCGCGCACGAAAGTGATCGTCGTCAATACCCCGCACAATCCGACGGGCGCAATGCTGGCGCCGGCTGACGCGAAGCGTGTGTACGAGCTGGCGAAATCAGTGGGGGCCACCGTGATTGGCGATGAAGCCTACCGCTGGCTCGCGGTGCCGGATGGCGACGCGTTTGCGCCGCCGTTTTTCGATCTCGGAGAGTCCGCGGTCAGTGTGGGCACCTTGTCGAAACCGTTCGGGCTGCCGGGTTTGCGTATCGGCTGGATTGCCGGGCCGCCGGATCTCATTCAGCAGTGCTGGAGCTTTCGCGACTACATCACACTCAGCCCCGGCAAGCTGAACGACGCCCTGGCGCAGCTCGGCATGATGCACCGCGACCGCATCATCGCGCGCAATACGGAGATCATCCGCGCGAATATCGCGGAAGCGGCCCGCTGGATCGCGGAGCGGCCGTATCTCGGCTGGACGCCCCCACGAGGCGGGCTGCTGGCACTCCTGAAATACGATCTGCCCATGGATTCGCTGCCGCTTGCCGACGAGCTGGCGACGAAGTTCAGCGTGATGCTCGCGCCGGGATCGGCGTTCGGCTACGAGCGGCACCTGCGCATGGGGGTGGGCCAGCGGCCCGACGTGTTCAAGATGGGCTTGCAGGAAGCAGGGAAGTGCTTCGAGGAAGTTCGAAGTTCGAAGTTGGAAGTTCGAAGCTAAGATGATGTGTTCCAGCGGGCCGCTAGCTCAGGGGTAGAGCACCTGGCTTTTAACCAGAGGGTCGCAGGTTCGATTCCTGCGCGGCCCACCACTCGACTCGGCGCTCCGCGCCTCGCTCGTGGCAAGCCGAGGCGAGTGTCCTGAGCGAGCCTGCGAGTCGAAGGACTCCTAGAGGATTCGCTGCCCGAACGCAGATAGCGCCAGTTCCGCCCCGAGAATCGCTGTCTGATTCTGGATATCGAGGATCGGATTGATTTCGACCAGGTCGAGCGCGAGCAGACGGCTGGAATCAGCCACCATTTCCATCACCATGTGCGCTTCGCGATAGTTCAGGCCGCCTTTGACCGGTGTTCCGACTCCGGGCGCAATCGTGGGATCGCACACATCCAGGTCGAACGACACGTGAATGCCCGCGGTGTCTAAGCCGGCAATCGCCAGCGCCCGCTCCATGACTTTCGCGATGCCGTCGCGATCGATGTCCTTCATGGTGAACACGTGCACACGGGCGTCGAGGATCCGTTCTTTCTCCGCTTCGTCGAGATTGCGAATGCCGATGAGGACGGTCTTGTCCGCGCGCACCTTCGGAGAGCGCGCGCCGATCCTGGAGAGCTCCGACGGTTCGGGCCCGAGCAGCGCCGCGAGCGGCATCCCATGCACGTTGCCGCTCGAGGTGGATGCGGGGGTGTTCATGTCGCCGTGTGCATCGACCCAGAGCAGACCGATCTCGCCGCCGCCAGCGGCGACAAAGTCAGAGGTCGCCCCGACGGACCCCGCCGCGAGCGAGTGATCGCCGCCGAGCACGACAGGTGTCGCGTGGTCCTCGAGCGACTGGTAGACCTGCTGGTACAGCTTCTGGCAGACCCGGGCGATTTCGCGCACGTACTTCTTGTGAGGATCGCGCTCCGTCCTGGTCTCGGCGATCGGGGTGTCCAGGTTGCCTTTGTCGGCGACCGTGCAGCCGATTGCCGAGAGGCGCTCGCCAAGGCCGGCGATGCGGATGGCCGATGGCCCCATGTCCACCCCCCGGCGGCCGCCGCCCAGATCGAGCGGGACGCCGTGGACGTGAATGAGACGTCCCGTGCTCATGCCGGTTTGGCGGGAGAAGGCGCGCCCCGGCCCAGGAGCTGATCGGTCAGGGCGCTCAGATCTTCCATGCGGATCGGCTTGTACCGGACGACCGCGCCCAGTTTGCCGAGCTCCTGCAGGATGGCTTCACCCAGGAAGTAGTCGCCCGTAATGACCCCCACAGGAAGGGTGTCGAGTCCCGGCTCGCCGCGAAGGCGCCGGAGAAACTCCAGCCCGCCCATTTGCGGCATCTTCATATCCAGGATGAGTGCGTCGGGCGGGGTGCTAAGGGCATGAGCCAGGCCGGTTTCGGCCGACTCGATGCGGGTCACGTGGTGCCCGCGGAACTCCAGCATGCGGGCCAGCGTCAGACTGACCGCCGGGTCGTCATCAATCAGGAGCAGGCGGGCCACCGGCCAAGATTATGGCATCTGGTGGATGGGTTCGCCGCTGGAGATGCTAGGATAAGCCGCAGCGGGAGGCTATTTGTCGCCCATTTTTGTGCGTCCTGTTCGGGAACAGCTCGAACACGACCGCCTCATCCGGTTTCTGCAAGCCAAGTACAAGAAAAAGCAAGTCGAAGTTGCTGTCAACGTGGGAGATGAGCGCCTGAACCCCGTCAAGATCGGCCCGGGTACGTTTTTTCCGGACCTCGTGATGACGGCGGGGAAGAAGCTCAGCGGCCTCGTGGAAGTCGAGACCGGCGAATCGGTGAACAACATCGAAGCAATGGCGCAGTGGGTGCACTTCTCACGTGCCCGCGTGCCGTTCCATCTGTACGTTCCGGTCACGGGCTACGACACGGCGCGCCGTTTGTGCGACGCCAACGGTGCGCGCCCCTCGGAGATCTGGACGTATCGAGTCACGATGGACGGGTTCGATCTCGTCCGCATGTTCCACGACGCCGCTGCCGCTACCGTGAAGCCTCCCGCGAGGCCAGCGCCGGCCGCGAAGCCAAAAGCGAAACCGGCAGCGACCGTGGCAAAGAAGGTCAAGCCGGCGAAGCTCAAGGTCCCGAAGGCCAAAGCCACGAAGCCCGCTAAGGCTGCGCCCAAGCCGGGGCGCAAGAGGTAAGTCTCCGTGCCTTTTATCCGACAGACCCGTGACAAGCGCGGGTTTGAGCATACGTACGTCATGCACGTGGCCCGGCCGTCGAATGGCTCGCCGCGCACGCGTGTGTTGTACGTCTTCCGGTCGCCTTCGAGCCTGGCGGTGGGCCGCAAGCCGCTGGACGCCGAGGTCATGGAAGCGCTCGAACACACGCATCCGGACCTGAGCTTCGACTGGAACAACATGACGCGCGAAGCCGTCGTGACCCGTTCCGAACCACAGGCGGGCCGGCCGCAGCGCTCAGCCCGGCCCCGGCCGGGTCCGCCCGAGCAGCGTCGAACATCAACAGGACCTTCCGCGGCGCCGTCTCCCGCGCCGGCGCCGGAACACATCGACGACGGGTCACTGCTGGTCGCCACGATTGGTGCGGCCGAGGCGGCGCGCCTTCGGCAACGACATCACGACGTGCTCCACCGGATCGGCCGGCGGGCACGGACGCCTGAAGACAGGAACCGGCTGCTCGACAGGGCGAAAGTGCTCAATCCGGACGGCTGGGAAGACGAGGGTGCGATTCGCTCACTGGCACCGGCGATGGCGGCGGAATGCGACCGGATTCTGGCGGAATTACCTTCGCGGCGACGGGGCCGCCGCGGCGGGCGAAGACGCGGTGAACCTGAGGGCAGCGGTCCGGCTCCCTCTGTCATAATGTCGCAGGATGAAGAACGCCATGACCACACGATTGACTCGGACGTGGACCCTGCGGGTCGCACTGACGATGCTGACGGCGACACTGGTGTCGGCCCAGCAGGACCAGCGGCCGGTATTTCGAGCGACGACTGACGTCATTCGAACGGAACTCAAGGTCAGGGACAGCAGCGGGAAGTTCATCCCCAACCTGAGCATCAACGACTTCGAAATCCTCGAAGACGGCGTTCCCCAGAAGATTACGAACATGGTCCTGACCCTGGGTGGCCGGGTCATGACCGAGCTTGTGCCCATTGCGCCAGTAGCCAGCGAAGGGCTGATTTTGCCGCCGTCTCCGCCCGTGACCGACCAGTCGGGCCGCGTGTTCATCATCTTTGTCGATGACATGCACATTCAGCACAAGGACACCATTCCGACCCGCAAGATCATGGAGAAGATTCGGGACACGCTGGTCCACGAGGGCGACCTGATCGGCATCGTGTCCACCGGGTACTCCTCGCTCGAGGTGGACCTGACGTACGACGTCAAGAAGAAGCGGTTCAACGAGGCCATCAACCGGGTGTCGGGGTCGGCGCTCTCACCGCAGGAAATTATCGACGCCAGCCAGACGGCCGACGGCCCCGCGGGTGTCCGGCACAACACGTTCGTGGCCTTCAAGACCGCCTACGACATGCTCGAGCAGGCGGAGAAAATCCAGAACCGCCGCAAGGCCTTCATCTATTTGAGCGAGGGCTACAACTTCAACCCGTACACGCACTCTCGCTACAAGAACATGCAGGAGATGTACGCGTCCGGCACTCCGAGGTCCGACCAGTCCACTCCCGGGCAGGTCGGGGGCGACAACCAGATCTCTTCCGAGGACGTGATGCGGTTCCGGAATCCGTTCGAGACGAACGGTCAGCAGTTTGCGGAATCCGATCTGATTGCGGCGCTCGCGGAGCTCACGCGTACGGCCCGCCGGTCGAATGTCACGTTCTACACGATCGATCCGCGCGGACTGC
>Ga0190274_10002261_pt1 | contig 11313 bp, 9 predicted proteins | sample Popmic531T_FD_133002 | JGI IMG/M metagenome (GOLD analysis project Ga0190274, IMG submission 133002) | Populus adjacent soil microbial communities from riparian zone of Yellowstone River, Montana, USA - 531 T | ecosystem: Environmental > Terrestrial > Soil > Riparian zone | place: USA: Montana...
GATCGGTAGTCTCCCGTGTCATGTCGCTGCTGATCGCCGGCTCCATCGCCACCGACCACCTGATGAGCTTCCAGGGCAAGTTCGCCGACTCCCTCGTGGTCGAGCAGCTGGACAAGATCTCGCTGTCCTTCCTGGTCGACGACCTGGAGATCCGCCGCGGCGGCGTCGCGGCCAACATGTGCTTCGGCCTCGGCCAGCTCGGCCTCAGCCCGGTGCTCGTGGGCGCGGCCGGCGAGGACTTCGCCGACTACCGCTCCTGGCTGGAGCGGCACGGCGTCAACTGCTCGCACGTGCGCATCTCCGACACCCGGCACACCGCTCGCTTCGTGTGCACCACCGACCCGACCGGTGCGCAGATCGCGTCCTTCTACCCGGGCGCGATGAGCGAGGCCCGGCTGATTGAGCTCGGCCCCGTCGTCGAGCGGGTCGGCGCGCCCGACTACGTGCTCATCGGCGCGGACGACCCCGACGGGATGCTCCGCCACACCGACGAGTGCCGCCAGCGCGGCTACCCGTTCATCGCCGACCCGAGCCAGCAGCTCGCCTTCAGCGACGGGGAGCTGATCCGCAAGCTCATCGACGGCGCCGCGATCCTCTTCTCCAACGAGTACGAGTCGCACATGATCGAGCAGAAGACCGGCTGGACCGCCGACGAGGTCCTCGACCGGGTCGGCGTGCAGGTCACGACGCTCGGCAAGGACGGCGTCCGGGTGCAGGGCCGCGGCCTGCCGACCCTCGAGCTGACGGCCGCCGCCAACGTGACGGCGGTCGAGCCGACCGGCGTCGGCGACGCGTTCCGCTCCGGCTTCCTGGCCGCCCTCGCCTGGGGCCTCGGCCACGAGCGGGCCGCCCAGGTCGGCTGCGTGCTCGCGGCGTACGTCGTCGAGACGATCGGCACCCAGGAGTACTCCTTCACCGCGGCCGAGTTCCTGGCCCGGGTCGAGGAGTCCTACGGTGCCGACGCCGCCGCCGAGGTGCAGCCGCACCTCAAGCCCATCAGCTGATCCGGCGTACGACGTAGCGCGGCGAGCCGTCGTCGGCCGCGTCCTCGCCGACGTACTCCTGCCCGCGCATCCGGCACCACGCCGGCACGTCGGTCCGCGCGGCCACGTCGGTCGCCACCACGGCGACCAGGCCGCCGACCGGCACCTCGGCGTACCTCTTGCCGAGCTCGATGACCGGCAACGGGCAGAGCATCCCGCGGCAGTCCAGCTCGAGGTCGACCCGCACTAGAGGCCGGCCTCGGCGCGGATGTCGCGGACGACCTCGGGCAGCACCGCGAGGAAGCCGTCGACGTCGGCCTCGGTGGTGTCGCGGGTCAGCGAGACCCGGACGTTGCCGTGGGTGAGCACGCCCATCGCCTCAAGCACCCGGCTGGGCGTGAGGGTCGACGCGGTGCAGGCCGAGCCGCTGGCGACGCCGTACCCGCGCCGGTCGAGCTCGGTGACCAGCGCCTCGCCGTCGACGTACAGGCAGGAGAAGGTCACCAGGTGGGGGAGCCGGTCGACCGGGTCGCCGACCACCTCGACGTCCGGGATCTGAGCGGCCGCGGTCCGGATCCGGTCCACGAGCGCGGACTGCCGGGCGTTGACCTCGTCGCGCTCGGTGACGACGGCGCGGAGAGCGGCCGCCGCGGCGAGGGCGGCCGGGACGTTCTCGAAACCGCTCGCTCGCTCGTCGATGCGGTCGTCGCCGGGGAAGGGGTTCACCCAGCGCGTGCCCTTGCGGACCAGCAGCACGCCCACGCCCGCCGGCCCGCCCCACTTGTGCGCGGAGCCGGCAACGGCGTCCCAGCCGCGGGGGAGCGGGAGGCGGCCCATCGAAGCGCACGCGTCCACGAAGAGGGGTACGGCGACGTCGAGGTCCGACACCGGCTGGAGGGTGCCCACCTCGTGGTTGGCGCTCTGCAGGGCCACGACACCCGCGTCACCGGGGATGCTCGCGGGGTCGACACGCCCGAGCCGGTCGACCGGGAGCTCGACGGCGTCGCCCGCCCAGGTCGCGGCGTGCACGACGGCCGAGTGCTCCACCGCCGAGTACGCGATGGGGGAAGGCGCGAGCGTGCCGGACCGGCGCAGGCCGAGCAGCCCACGGTGCACGGCCGAGGTACCCGAAGGGGTGAAGGTGACCTCGTCCGGTCGCACCTCCAGACACTCCGCCACCACGGCTCTCGCGTTGTCGAGCAGCAGCCGGGCGTCGCGTCCGGCGCCGTGGAGGCGACGCGGATCGGCGTACCCCCGGTCGTACGCGGCCAGCAGTGTCTCCCGCGCCGCGGGGTGCAACGGCTCCGACGATGCCGAGTCCAGGTAGGCCGCGGCTTTTCTCACACACGCAACCTACCGGCACCCCAGCGGCTCATCGGGGGTGCGATTCCGATAGTGTTCGACCTGTCCGTGATCGTTGAGAGAGGGGCTCGTTCGTGGGTCTGCAACTCCCCAGGCGTACGGCCGGGAGGCCGGCGGCTGTTCGTCGCATGGCCGCCCTCGCTGCCGTGGGTATCAGTGTCCTGGTGCTCGGTGGCTGCTCGTCGGAGACGAAGGGCGAGTGGGAGCGTTTCGCGATGCCCGACCCTGCTTCGCTGCAGGGCGAGAAGATCCTCAACCTCTGGCAGGGCGCCTGGATCGCGGCACTCGCGACCGGCGTCATCGTCTGGGGCCTGATCTTCTACGCGATCATCCGGTTCCGCCGCCGCAGCGACGACGAGATCCCCGTGCAGACGCGCTACAACCTGCCGCTCGAGATCTTCTACACGATCGCCCCGGTGATCATGGTGATCGTGTTCTTCGCCCACACGGTGGAGACCCAGAACTTCGTGCTCGACGACGACCGCCCGGACGACAACTGCATGGAGATCGTCGGCCAGCAGTGGTCCTGGACCTTCAACTACGGCATCGGCGAGAAGGGCGACTGCGAGGTCACCCCGAACTCGACCGAGTTCCCGTACTCGTCGTACGTCCACGACTCCGGCACCGGCTCGCAGATCCCGCAGCTCTACCTGCCGGTCGGCGTCACGACCCGCTTCAACCTGCACTCGCCCGACGTCATCCACGACTTCGGCATCCCCGGCTTCCTGATGAAGATGGACGTCGTCCCGGGCCGGGTGAACCACTACTCGATCACGCCGACGCGCACCGGCGACTTCCGCGGCAAGTGCTACGAGCTCTGCGGCGTCTACCACTCGCGGATGCTCTTCGACGTCCACGTCGTGACGATGGAGGAGTACGAGGCGCACCTGCAGCAGCTGCAGGACGCGGGCGCCGAGTCCGACCTGCCGCTGCTCGGCGGCGACTTTGCCAGCACCCAGACCGGGCTCGAGTCCGGTGACGAGTCCGAGGAGGGGGCGGAGTGACCGCCACGTCCGCACAGCCGACCAGCACCGTCGTCGAGTCGCGCAAGCCGCTCGGGCAGATGCTGGCCACCATCCTCACCACGACCGACCACAAGCTGATCGGCAAGCTCTACCTCGGTACGTCGTTCGCGTGGTTCCTGGTCGGCGGCCTGATGGCCATGCTGATCCGCTCCGAGCTCGCCTACCCGGGCATGCAGGTCGTCAACGACGAGCTCTACAACCAGCTCTTCACGATGCACGGCACGATCATGCTGCTGCTCTTCGCGACGCCGCTGTTCTTCGGGTTCGGCAACGTGATCATGCCGCTGCAGATCGGCTCGCCCGACGTGGCCTTCCCGCGGCTGAACATGTTCAGCTACTGGCTCTTCCTCTTCGGCGGCCTGATCGCCGCCTCCGGCTTCCTGACCCCGCAGGGTGCGGCCGACTTCGGCTGGTTCGCCTACACGCCGTTGTCCGACGCCGTGCGCTCGCCGGGTGTCGGCGGTGACCTCTGGATCATGGGTCTCTGGATGGCCGGTCTCGGCACCATCCTCGGTGCGGTCAACTTCATCACCACGATCATCTGCATGCGCGCCCCCGGCATGACTATGTTCCGGATGCCGATCTTCGTCTGGAACACCCTGGTCACCAGCCTGCTGGTGCTCATCGCGTTCCCGGTGCTCGCCGGCGCGCTGCTCTCCCTGGAGGCCGACCGACAGCTCGGCGCCCACGTCTTCGACACCGCTCATGGCGGCGCGATCCTGTGGCAGCACCTGTTCTGGTTCTTCGGGCACCCCGAGGTCTACATCATCGCGCTGCCGTTCTTCGGCATCATCACCGAGATCCTGCCGGTCTTCAGCCGCAAGCCGATCTTCGGCTACATCGGCCTGGTCGGCGCGACCCTCGGCATCGCGATCCTGTCCGTCGCCGTGTGGGCGCACCACATGTTCGTCACCGGCGCCGTGGACCTGCCGTTCTTCTCCGGCATGACCTTCCTGATCGCCATCCCCACAGGTGTGAAGTTCTTCAACTGGATCGGCACGATGTGGGGGGGATCTCTGTCCTTCGACACGCCGATGCTGTGGTCGATCGGCTTCCTCACGACGTTCCTCTTCGGCGGCCTGACCGGCATCATCCTCGCCAGCCCGCCGCTGGACTTCCACGTGTCCGACTCCTACTTCGTGGTCGCGCACTTCCACTACGTCGTCTTCGGCACGGTCGTCTTCGCGATGTTCGCGGGCTTCTACTTCTGGTGGCCCAAGATGACCGGGCGGATGCTCGACGAGCGCCTGGGCAAGCTGCACTTCTGGCTGCTCTTCATCGGCTTCCACACGACCTTCCTGGTGCAGCACTGGGTCGGCGTCGAGGGCATGCCGCGTCGCTACGCCGACTACCTGCCGGACGACGGGTTCACCACGCTCAACCAGGTGTCCACCATCGGTGCCTTCCTGCTCGGCGCCTCGACGCTGCCGTTCCTCTACAACGTCTACGTCTCCCGCCGGGCGCCGCTCGTCAACACCGACGACCCGTGGGGCTGGGGCCGTTCGCTCGAGTGGGCGACCAGCTGCCCGCCGCCGCGGCACAACTTCGTCACGATCCCGCGGATCCGCTCGGAGTCGCCGGCGTTCGACCTGCACCACCCGGAGGTGGCCGCGATCGAGCTGGAGGACAACGAGGCCGCACGCGACGGCGACGCCGCCGACGCTCCTGACATGGAGGGTCGCGAGGAGATGCTGCGCGACCGCACCGACAACCCGGAGGGCAACGCCTGATGAAGTCCGAGGCCTGGATCTTCGCGATCTGCACGATCTTCTTCGTGCTGGTCAGCCCGGCGTACTGGTTCATCACCGGTGACTGGACGGGCACCTCGGCCCTGGTGATGACGACCCTGCTCTCGGCGATGGTGACCCTCTACCTCGGGTTCCACGCCAAGAACATGGACCCGCGCCCGGAGGACCGCAAGGACGGCGAGATCGCCGACGGCGCCGGCGAGCTGGGCTTCTTCCCGCCGTACTCGTGGTGGCCGCTGTGGTGCGCGCTGACGCTCGGCGTGTGTGTCTTCGGCATCGCCGCGGGTGCCTGGTGGCTGTTCGTCATCGGCGTGGTCATCGGCGCCGTCGCGCTGACCGGCTGGATCTTCGAGTACTACCGGGGCGTGCACGCGCACTGAGCGCCCTCGGCGCGGGGAATCGGGCTGGTCTGGGGTCGGCGGTTACGCTGGACCAGACCGTTCGCACGTCTTCATGGGGGAGTTCCAGCATGTCCGACCGAGGCCTCCGCCCTCTGGCGGCGACCGCGGCGCTGATCCTGGCCGGGTTCGCGCTCACCGCCTGCGACACCGACGACGTGCCCGGCGCCTCCGCCCTTCCGGGCGGCTCCAGTGAGTCGCCGAGCGCGGCCGCGGCCGCGGCCGTGCACGTCACCGCGAACGTCAAGCGCGGCGCTGCGGACGTGCCCGTCGACACCGAGCTGGCCCTGACGGCCGACGGCGGGAAGATCACCGCCGTACGCGCGACGTCCTCCGAGGGTGCCCTCCCGGGCGAGGTCTCGGCCGACGGTGCCGGCTGGCGGGCCTCCGCCCGGCTCGAGCCGGGCACGTCGTACGTCGTACGGACGACCGCCGAGACCGAGGACGGCGAGCAGGTCCGCCGTACGACGAGGTTCACGACCCAGGACCTCACCCTCGACCAGCAGACCTACCCCTCCGTCGCGCCCCTGGCCGACGAGACCGTCGGTGTCGGCATGCCGGTGATCGTCACCTTCGACGTGCCGGTGACCGACCGCGCGTCGTTCGAGAAGCACATGACCGTCACCTCCACGCCAGCCCAGCCGGGCGCCTGGCACTGGCTCAGCGACACCGAGGCGCACTGGCGCCCGAAGAGGTACTGGAAGGCCGGCACGGACGTCCACGTGGACGTCGACGTCAACAGCGTCCCGGCCGGCGGCGGCATCTACGGCCAGGAGAGCCGCGAGCTCGACTTCCACGTCGGCGAGGCACACATCTACAAGGTCAACGCACAGACCCACCAGATGAAGGTCCTGAGCAACGGGAAGCTGCTGCGGACGATCCCGATCACGACGGGCAAGGCCGGGTTCACGACCCGCTCCGGCATCAAGGTCATCATCGAGAAGTTCGCGACCAAGCGGATGAACTCCGAGACCGTCGGCATCCCCGCCGGCAGTGCCGACGCCTACGACATCGACGACGTGAAGTGGGCCATGCGCCTGACGTACTCGGGCGAGTTCATCCACGGCGCCCCGTGGTCGGTCGGCTCGCAGGGCTACGCCAACGTCTCCCACGGCTGTACCGGCATGAGCGACGCGAACGCCCAGTGGCTCTACTCCATGAGCCGCCGCGGTGACGTCGTGGAGTACACCGGCACCAACCGGCCGATGACCTTCGACAACGGCTACGGCGACTGGAACGAGTCGTTCGGCGAGTTCAAGCAGGGCTCCGCGCTGAGCTGATCGTGCCCGCATCCGGGTGAGCTGCCCGGGCGGCGGTGAGTGGGCAACCGTTCTGGTGCCGCAGGCTGCAGCAGGTGGTTGCTGGCTCACCGCTGGTGCCGCAGGCGTGCGGTTTGGTCACCAACCGCACGCAGGCGTGCGGATTGGTCACCAACCGCAGATCCGGAGCGCTCCCACCTGCGGTTTGTGACCATTCGGCACACCGTCGTGGGGAGGCCGGGCCGATGGCCCGCTGCGTCGTTCGGTGACGTTGTCGGGATAGTCCCTCACCTTCTGGCTGTCCCGACCGGCGTGTCGTCAACCATTTCGTGAGGGACTATCCCGGCGCCAGCAGCTGGGACGTCATCCGTTGCGAGCAAGCGGATGCACTGTCCGCATGACGTCCTGCGCGCCGCCCACCGAAACACGAAGGCCGCCCGACTCCCGGGGGAGTGGGCGGCCTTCGCGGCGTACGACGTGATCAGTGGTTGCGGAGCGTCTCGTCCTCGACCAGGTGGTGGCCGTCGAACTGGTGGCCGTCGGCCGCGTGACCCTCCACGCCTTCCTGGAGCTCGTGCTCGTGGTCGGCGTGGTGGTGGCCGTCCTCGAGCTCCGCCGGAGTCGGCTTCTGCACGTTGTCGGCGTACCACAGCGTGCGGACCCGGTGCTGCAGTCCGGCCAGGCGACCCTTGCCGGGGGCGGGGATGCCGTTGGCATCGGTGCCCTCGGGACCGCCGTTGAGGGCGGGGTCGCGCTCGCGAGCGGTGAGCGTGTAGGCCCGCGACTCCGGGAGCGGCAGGTGCCGCTCGGAGTAGCCGCCCTCGGGGGACCGCATGATGATGCCGGTCTCGTAGCCGTGCAGCAGCGTCTCGTTGTCCTTGCGCTGCAGCGCGATGCACCAGCGACGGGTGATCAGGAACGCGATCACCGGGCCGACGAAGACCGCCATCCGCAGGAAGTACGTGATCTGGTTGATCGACGAGTGCAGCTTGATGGCGATGATGTCGTTGCCGCCGGCGATCCAGAAGAGGCCGTACATCGTCATCAGCGCGACCATCAGGGCCGTCCGGGTCGGCGCGTTGCGCGGGCGCTCCAGCAGGTGGTGCTCGCGCTTGTCGCCGGTGATCCAGGCGTCGATGAAGGGCAGCAGCATCAGGATCGTGAACATCAGGAGCGGCAGGACCAGGATCGGCAGCATCACGTTCCAGCTGATCGTGTAGCCCCAGATGTGGGTCTCGATGCCGGGCATGATCCGGAGTGCGCCGTCCGGCCAGCCCATGTACCAGTCGGGCTGTGAGCCCGCGGTCACCTTGGACGGGTCGTACGGCCCGTACTTCCACACCGGGTTGATCGACAGCAGGCCACCCAGCAGGGCGGTCACGCCGAAGACGATGAAGAAGAAGCCACCGGCCTTGGCGGCGTACACCGGGAGCATCGGGTAGCCCACGACGTTCTTCTCGGTGCGGCCGGGCCCGGGCCACTGGGTGTGCTTGTGGTAGACGAGCAGCAGCATGTGGGCGGCGATCAACGCCAGCAGCAGGCCCGGGATCAACAGCACGTGGATCGTGTACAGGCGCGGGATGATCGACTCACCCGGGAACTCGCCGCCGAAGAGGAAGAACGACATGTACGTGCCGACGACCGGGCTGGCCTTGATGAAGCCGTCCGCGGCCCGGACGCCGGTGCCCGAGAGCAGGTCGTCGGGCAGCGAGTAGCCGGTGAAGCCCTCGAGGGTGCCGAGGAGCAGCAGCAGCGAGCCGATCACCCAGTTGAGCTCGCGCGGCTTGCGGTAGGCACCCGTGAAGAACACCCGCAGCAGGTGGATCATCATCGAGGCGATGAAGAGCATGGCCGACCAGTGGTGCATCTGGCGCATGAGCAGACCGCCGCGGACGTCGAACGAGATCCGCAGGGTCGAGGCGAACGCCTCGGACATGTGGACGCCGCGCAGCTGCTCGTAGGTGCCGTTGTACTGCACCTCGCCCATGCTCGGGGTGAACCACAGGGTCAGGAAGACACCGGTGAGGAGCAGTACGACGAAGCTCCACAGCGCGATCTCACCGAGCATGAAGGACCAGTGGTCCGGGAAGACCTTGCGCAGGTTCTTCTTCGCCATGGTGGCGATGCCGAGACGCTCGTCGGCCCAGGTGGCGGCCGCGGCGGCCTTGCTCGGCTTCTTCGCCGTCGCCGCGGTCGTCGTGTTGCTGTTGGCTACCTTGCTGGTGTCCATGATCAGCCACGCTCCCAGTAGCTAGGTCCCACGGGTTCGTCGAAGTCGGCCTGCGCCACGAGGTAGCCCTCGTCGTCGACCGCCAGCGCGAGCTGGGGCAACGGACGGGCCGCCGGCCCGAAGACGACCCGGGCGGAGTCCGCCAGGTCGAAGGTCGACTGGTGGCACGGGCAGAGCAGGTGGTGCGTGGTCCGCTCGTACAGCGAGATCGGGCAGCCGACGTGAGTGCAGATCTTCGAGTAGCAGAGGATGCCGTCGACCGACCAGTTCTCCCGGCCCTTGCCCGGCGTGATCTCGTCGGGCTCGATCCGTACGACGACGACCGCGCCCTTGGACTTGGCGACCTGCAGGGCGACGCCCTCCATCGGCTCGCCGTCCTCGCCGCCGTTGAACAGCGCCTCGGGCTCGGCGTTCACGAGGTCGCCGATCTCGAGGTCGGAGGGGCGGATCGGGGAGCCGACGACGTCGCGGACGACGCGCATGCCCTTGGTCCACACCGTGTGCTCGAGGCCGGACCCGGGGAACGGCGGGTTCGCGACGACCTGGGCGTTGGTCGGTCCGAGGTCGCGCAGGAACACGACGGCCGGCAGGCCGAGCAGGCCGACCGCGCCGAGCAGCGAGTTGCGCACCAGCGGGCGCCGGCCGATGCCGGACTCCTCGAGGCCGTCGCTGAGCGCCTGGATGGTGACCGCGCGGTCCTCCTCGGAGGAGGCGGCCGGGTGGCGGTACTCGACGATCTCGACGTCCGCCATCAACTTGCGGGCCCACTGGATGATGCCGATGCCGATGCCCAGCAGGGCGCCGGCCAGGCAGAGGCCGAAGGCCAGGTTCTGCGCGCCGAGGCCGCCGATGGTGTCGTCGGCGTCGATGGTGAAGTACGCGACCAGCAGGAGCACCGTGCAGAGCGCGGACAGCGTGAAGAGTGCTGCGACCTGGCGCTCGGCGCGCTTCTCCGCCTTCGGGTCGACGTCGGTGGGACGCCAGTGGTGCTCCTCGAGACCCGGGTTGGCGTACAGGTCGTCGCGCGCGGGGAGGTTCTCGTCCACGGGCTCGTCGTGGCTGTGGCCGTCGGTGACGGGCGGGGTGCTCACGCGTCCACCTTCTTCTTGTTCGTGCGGGTCGTGTGGGCAGCGATCCAGATCGCGAAGCCGACCAGCAGGCCGATGCCGAGCAGCCACGCCGCCATGCCCTCGGGCACGGGGCCGAGCCCACCGAGGCCGAAGCCGCCGTAGTTGGGCATCTCCCGCAGCGAGTACAGGTACGCGATCACGTCGCGCTTCTCGTCGGGGGAGAGGTTGCCGTTCGCGAAGTTCGGCATGTTCTGCGGGCCGGTCAGCATCGCCTCGTAGATGTGGCGCGCGCTGGTCTCGTGCAGGTTCGGGGCGTAGCCGCCGTGCGGCATGGCGCCGCCGGAGCCCTCGAAGTTGTGGCAGGCGGTGCAGTTGGTCAGGAAGATCTGGCCACCGCGGCTGATCGCCGCCTCGCGCTCCTCGTCGGAGAGGCCCTCGATGCTGTAGTCCTCTTCGGTGGGGATCGCCGGGCCGGGGCCCAGCGAGGCGACGTACGCCGCGAGCGCAGCGGTCTCCTCGTCGTCGAAGAGCTCGGGCTTGCTCGGCACCTGGGCGCCGGGCTGGGCCATCGGCATCCGGCCGGTGCCGACCTGGAAGTCGACCGCGGCCGCACCGACGCCGACCAGCGACGGGCCGATCTGGTTGCCGTCCTCGGTGCGGATGCCCTCGCCGTTCTGCCCGTGGCAGAACGCGCAGCTCACCAGGAAGAGGTCACGGCCCTGGGCGACCTGGTCGGCGCTGGACGCCGTCTCGTCGGCCTGCGCGGTGGTGTTGACGATCGCGGTGAAGAGGCCGCCGGTGAGCAGCAGCCCCGCGATGATGACGAGCAGTCCCGCGAGCGGGCCACGGCGGTGCCGCGAGAGTCGACCTGCGGATCGATTCAGGAGACGCACTTTGAGTCCTTGCGTTTGTCGGTCGGCTCGGGCTACTTGACGAGGTAGATCGTGGCGAAGAGACCGATCCACACGACGTCGACGAAGTGCCAGTAGTACGACACGACGATGGCGCTGACGGCCTGCTCGTGGGTGAACTTGCGCGCGACCAGGGTGCGGCCGAGCACGAAGAGGAAGGCGATGAGACCGCCGGTCACGTGGAGTCCGTGGAAGCCGGTGGTGAGGTAGAACATCGTGCCGTACGCCGAGTCCTGGATCGTGACGCCCTCCTTGACCAGCGAGGCGTACTCGGTGGCCTGGCCGGCGATGAAGATCGCACCCATCACGTAGGTGAGGACGAACCAC
>Ga0190274_10002262_pt1 | contig 11312 bp, 14 predicted proteins | sample Popmic531T_FD_133002 | JGI IMG/M metagenome (GOLD analysis project Ga0190274, IMG submission 133002) | Populus adjacent soil microbial communities from riparian zone of Yellowstone River, Montana, USA - 531 T | ecosystem: Environmental > Terrestrial > Soil > Riparian zone | place: USA: Montana...
GAGGGCGCGGGCCGAGTCGTTGATTGCGCGGTGCAAGGTCGGCTTCATGGAGCGGCCCGAGCGTATCGTGCTCTTCTGGATCGGCGCCTTCACCAATCGCATGGCGGCGGTGGTGTGGGTGATTGGCGTGCTCTCGATCGTGAGCGTCATCAACCGCATCCAGTACACCTACCTCGAACTCAATCGCCGGCCGCAGCCGCGGCGGAGCGGTCCGTTCGGTTTCTTCGTCCGCGCGTTCTACTGGACTTGGACTGACGAGCGCACGACGCTCGCGTACGACCTTTGGGTGATCGCGATTCTTGCGTTCGTCTGGCTCACGCCACCCGACTGGCTCGGCGATCCAATGGCTGAAGGGGGACTCGGATTCTTGCAGTGGCTGATGCGGTAACAGGCCTCGCGCGACGTCCGACTCAATGTGGGTGACCGAGATGTGTTCACCCCGTTCGTCCCGCGTCCGCCCGCCGGTCTGCCTGCCACTCACGCGCCTTCTCGAGGAGCGCGCACACGGCTTCGACGCTGTCGGGCGTTTCGATGTGCGCGAACACGCCAAGCTTCGTTGCAGCGACGCTGCTCGAATAGCTCGCCGGCGTCGTGCGCATGGCCACCGGCACGCTCGGACAACGCACCATTACGTCGGGTAACCACTCGAGCGGGTCTTCCGGGCCGTCCGCCCCGGCGTTGACGAGAATGAGGTCGTACTCATACAGCGTGGCACGGGCGATCGTCGTCAGACGATCTTCGGTCAGGTCCACGAGCACGCGTGCCCGGCGCAGCGCCTCTCGTAAGGCCGCCAGCGCGGGCGGCGGGGCGCAATCGATCCAGAGCACGCGGGCCGCCCGGCGCTCTGGTGCGAACATCGATGTCGGGCTTTGAACCACGAGCCTAGCGGTTATCGCCACGGTCGGCCGCGGCGGCGGCCGCGTCGGCGCCGGCCGCCGTCGCAATCGTGCACTCGATCGCCCATATCTGGCGCGTTGAGAAAGTCACCAGATAGGTCAGCGACGGCTCGGTTTCAAGATCTGTCTCATCGGCGAACCGCCGGCTGGGAAATGGGACGATGTGTCCACGCGGCATTGGGATTGCTCCTTGCAACCAGGTCTGCTGCCTTCTAGACGGAATCTCAGTTGCCTTGCGTACGTGGGGCACACGCTTTGGGTGTGCCGCCAGGCCTCACGGCCTGGCCTACGATCTCAAATGAGTCCCCGCCTAACGCATCTGCATCTTGGCTGGCGCTGAGAGGGCACCTTCTTCGCCCTCGGTATCCGGCTTACGACCAGACAGCTTGGTCTGGTAGCCCTGTTCAATCATTCGGATGACCATCACGGTCGCCTCCTCCCGCGTCTCGGCCACGACGTAGACGGGAACACCCGCCGTACGGCACAGGAGGACTGAGGCAATGCGGTCAACCGACAGCGTCACCTGCACACCGTGGGCGAAGGTCATTGGCACCTTGCCGCCGGCCAACTGGTCGTCCTCGCAGAGGACGACCCAGTGCTGGCCATTCTCGAAGCTCGCGAGTTCGGTCGTCAGCGTTGCTCCCCGCTCGCGTGCGGCATTGAGAACGCGGTTGTAGTGCGTCGAGTACCTCAATTCCGCCTCTTCCAACTGGCCGAGGCGTGAACGGCCGGAAACTGCTGAAGTTGCTCGTCGGGCCGGAGATTCACGAGTCGATACCCGAATGCCGCCCGGATGGTTTCGGCAATGTGGGCGGCGGCCGTCTCGACGGTTGGCGCGCTCGCGCACAAAAACTCGCCGTCACCCATTCGGACTGGCTGAGACTCGGGTGTCCCCCGCACCAGCCGGAACGCCCGAGCCGTGGCAACGCGGGTGCTCGCCGGCTGCAGATCGATCTCGCGACACACAACACCGAAGCATTCGTCGTTGTGGTACGTGGCCAGGTAGCAGATGGCCCCTGGCGCCAGCGCGGCTTCGGAGTACCGCGTCGCGTAGTGTGGCCCGACTCTCATTGTCCCGACTCCTCGTCACCCTCCGCCGGGCCCTGGGCTGGCCGCCTGGAAGGGCGATCACCGCCCCCCGGATCCCGGGACGCAGGTGTCTCTGTTCTAAAAGAGTGTTGAGAGGGTCGTTTTTGTCCCTCGTTTGAAAATAAAGTTTGGCGCATGACTTCAGCCGGAACCTCGCCGATAGAAGCCGTGGCGGTGGCGTCGGCCGATCGCCCCGAGACATTGGAGCGTGGACTTCGATCACTCACTGCACACTTCGGCGTGTCGCGGCACCGTCCGCGCCTCCTCGTCATTGACGGTTCCAGGAATCACCAGGCGGAAGTCCAGGACGTCATTCGACGCCTCGGCGAGGCCGCACCCTCATGCGAATACATCGGGCCGGAAGCGGCGCAAACTCTCCGTGCCACGCTCGCGACCGAGCGAGTACCGGACAACGTGCTCGCGTACGGCCTGGCGCCAGGTGATGTCGGAAGCAATCGCAACCTTGCGTCGGTGCTGACGGCCGGCACCCGCGTCCTGATGCTTGACGACGACGTGGTAGCCGAACCGTGGAGCCTGGGCGCGGATCTGGGCGGTGTGATTCTCGCGGGTCATACCGACCTGCGCGCGTGGCGGTTTCACGCCAGCCGCAAAGCGGCCACTGAAGCGGCGACGCGCTCGAATGCGAACCTGCTTGCTGCGCATGGGGCGCTACTTGGTGAGCCGCTTGGGGCGGTCCTCCGCCAATCATCCAGCCCGCCCAACGCCGACCGCGCATGCAGTCACCTGCAGACGATGGTTCGTGACGGCGCACCAGCCCGGGTGCGCGTTAGTTTCGCCGGTCTGGCGGGCGACTCCGCCTCCTACTGTCCGTCGCGGCGACTGCTGCTGCAGGGTGAGGTGCGCCGCCAATTATTGACCGACCCGTCGGCCTTCCGGCTGGCCATGACGAGCCGGGAGGTCTGGCGTATCGCACCCGAGACGACCCTGACGCACGATCCGGCGTGCATGGCGTACTGCATGGGCCTCGCCAACGACGAACTCCTGCCGCCTTTCATGCCGTTTGGCCGAAATGAAGACAGCGTCTTCGGCGCCATGCTGGCCCTGGCGGATCCGATGGCGCTTTTCGCGCACCTGCCGCTCGGAATCATTCACGACTCCCATCGTTCATCGCTTTATCCGATCGACCAGAGGACACAATCGGCGCAGCAGACGCGCCTCTCAGAGCTGCTGCTGTTCGAACTCCAGGCCTTGGCGCCTTCCATTCCGGCCGGATCGAGTCGCGAGCGACTGGAGTGGATCGGTCACCGGCTCATTGCGCTCGGCAACGCGCCAGCCCGGACATTCGCTGATCGTGTCACCCACGCGGTCGTCGCCGACAGGCGCCGCGCCCTGGCCGTAATGGCCTCGACCACTGAGGACGCAGCCATGCCCGACTACTGGCGCGCAGCGGTCGACGCCTATCGCATCGCGCTGCAGGAAAGTGCGAAGCATCCGCGCTTCTTCGTGCCGATCGAATGCCAGTCGGGAGACGCTTTTGCCGATCGATTCGTGCGGACGCAAAATTTCCTGCGCCAGTTCGGCGAGTTCATCGTCTGGTGGCCTCGGATCTGGGAGACGGCGCGACGACTCAACCAGCATCGATCCGCCACTCACCCGGATCGTATTTGACACTGCTCGGACCACCCTGCTAAGGTTCGCCTTCGCGTAAATCCCATCACCTCTATGTTCGGAGTACTTCTCGCAATTCTGCGGGCCGTCGTCGGCCTGATCTCCCTGACCGCCGGGGTGTTGAAGCTCGCTCGGCGATCGGACTCGGCCGCGGGTTTCCGGAAGCTCCTCGGGATTTCTGTGCGGACCAGTAAACTTTTGGCGCTGAGCCTGGCAGTGATCGAGGTGAGCATCGGATCCTTGCTCATCAGCGGACTGCTGCTCTCCGTCGTGCTCCCGGCCGCCGCGATCATGTTTGGTGTCTTTGGCATTGTTGTCGTCCTGCTCCTGACCAAGGGCGAGGCGGGACGGTCGTGCGGATGCATTGGCGGCAAGGGACGCATCGGGACGGCGCTCGCCGCGCAGGACTTTGGGCTGATGCTGTTCTCTCTCGGGCTGTGGCTCGGTCGAACTCACGTCGCGTTCGCTTTCGTCATCGTCGTGGGGACGCTGCTTTTCCTCCTACCGGCGGCCGGTCGTTTGTTGTCATGGCGTCATACCCGCGGCGTGCGGCTGCAGCACGCCACCGGATCTCTACCGCGGTAGGAGCGTAACGTGTTGAATCGCCGCAATCTGCTCAAGACTCTCGGCCTTGGCGCGCTGGCGGCCCCCACCGCCGTCTCCGCTCAGTCGAAAACCGACCGACCGCTCGACCAGATGCACCCGGTAGCAGTGGCACGACGGATCGCGACGATGCAACTGGCCTTCCAGCAAAAGACGGGCACTTACGACCACATCGAGCGCGTCACGCGCGAGGATTCGAGGCGCGTCCCCGACGATCACCCCCTCAAGGCGGCCTTTCTTCAAGGCGCCGGGTTTGATGATTTCGGTCTCGACGTGGCGTTCGAGTTACGTGATGACCGAAGCGGCTACTGGATGACGATCGGCGGGAAGGACAGCACGTCGCGGTACTACGTGAATGAAAAGAACGTGATTTACCGAAGCACGGACGACGCGGACTGGAGTGCCGCGAGCCTGCGCGGAGTTTCGCCGGACCATCGGCTATGGACGCCGATCGTTCGAAAGGAATTCAACGCCAAGACAGCGAGTTCAGGGTTTTTTGGTGCGCTGGCGTCTGTCCTCAATGCCGTTGTGCCGGTGGTACATGCCCAGGGCTCGCACGCTGATTGCTGTGGCAGCCCCCCGTGGTGGTGGTGGGACTGCTGGGATACTCACGGGGCCGGCTCCTGCGTGGACCCTTCGTTCTGTGACTGCTCCCAGGGGTATTACTTCTGCGTCCAGGGTTTCCAGGACTGCCAGGGCTGCTGTATCAACTGCTCAGGCAACTGCAGCTGCGTCTGGGATCTCTGCACCGGTAGCTAGGCCGCTGCAACGTTGTTCGGATTCGCGGTGCTGCCTGCGGGCACCGCTTACCCGCCTCCTCGTCGGCCCTCCGGTCGGGAATATTTTCCGCGCGCTGGACAAAAAGGGCCCTCTCGACACTCTTTTAAGATAGGGAATGCCTCGTGACCAGAGGCCCGGGAATCAACCGGAGGACTTGGGCCAGGTTTACGACCGCCTGGGACCGGAATTGTACAAATACGCGCGTGTCGTTTTAGCCGACGATCAGGAGGCTGGAGACGTTATCCATGACGTCTTCGCCAGCCTGGCCCAGAACACCGAGGCGCTGCCGCAAGCGATTGATGGCTATCTTTTCAGAAGTGTCAGAAACGCCTGTTGGGCACTCCTCAAGCGGCGACATCGCGACCAGGACAACCCGAGTGTCGAGTCCCTTCTTCAGACCGTGGAAGGCTTTGAAGACGTGGTGAACGAGCGTTTGGCGTTGCAAGCCGCGATTCTCAGTCTTCCCGTGGCACAGCGCGAGGTCGTGTATTTGCGGGCACTCGAGGGCCGAACTTTTCGAGAAATCGCGGCGCTGGTTGGCGAGTCCATCAACCTCGTGACGAGCCGGTATCGGCACGCGATCGAGAACATGCAGAGATTCCTGAGCAAGAGCTGACATGACCGGCGACGAACTGGAGAAAGCGCTCTCGCGCTACCGCATCGGGGACCCGCCGCCGGGATTGCGCGCGCGGATTCTCGAGACCGCGACGCCGGATCCCGAGAATGCGCTACCCGTCTGGCTTGCCATTGGCGCGCTGGCAGCCTGCACCATCCTCTTTGCTGGTGGAGCATCTGGAGTGTACGGGACGCTCCGCCAGGCAGCCATTGACGCACAAGCCCGCGATCGCAACCAGCAGATTGCATCGACGGCTGACGTCATTGGCGGCAGCGTAGTCGGTTTTGAACAGGCGGTCGCGGCCGTCATGGCGGCTGAGTCGGATGCGGCGACCGCGGGGACCATGGCTAACACGGGGATGCAATGACGAACGGCATCCGGATGCCGCGTCCGCGTTCGCTAATCCGCCGCTGGACCACGGGACTGCTTGCAGTTCTGTTTCTGGTGGGTCTGGACGCACTGTGGGACTACCGTGAGGCAAGACGGGTTTCCACGACGATCGAACGCCTTCGTGCCGCAGGCGTGCGAACGCGTACGACTCTGGCGAATGCAAGCGCCGCAGCACCGGGTCCCACTCGTGATTCGGCGGCTCTCTATGCGGCCGCCGCGCTGCTGGCGGGCAGCCGTGCCGAGGCACTGGATGCTGTCAGCCGTGAAGTAGATGCCTCACTCGCAACCGGCCAGTTTGATACCGACCGATTGGCGAGACTTGGCGCGACTCTCTCGAGCCAGCAGGACATCTTCGATTTGGTCGATCGCGCCGGAAGCCTCCCGTTTTCGGGGTTTGCCCCCGGCACGACCTACGGCTACCAGCTGCTTTACGTCGCAAGGCTTTATCGGTTGTGCGGTCTGCGGACCATCTATCACGCCGCCAGGGGAGATGCGGACGAGACGGCCACCTCACTCCTCACGGAACTCGCGATGATCAGGGCAGCGGGAAGCCCCCTCGTCGACGGAGTGCTGCCCTCGCGATTTGCAACAGCGCAGCACATCGCGCTCGCCCTTGTTCGCACGTCGCTCGCCGATCCTCGTCTCCTCGCCGTCGCCAGTGGCCTCCAGGAGGCCGATGACGACGGGGCACTCGCACGCCAGCTCAATCTGCGCCGAGCGCGATCGATCGAGACGTTCCTCGCGCGGGCACGTTATGGGGCCGCCTTCAGTTGGGACAGGATGCTGCGCCCCTTCGCGGCGCGAGTCTTTCTGCAGAACCTCGATCGTTACGGTCAAAAGGTGGGCACCACGACACGGCCCTGGCCCGAGCGACTCGACGTGACCAGCGGCACAGTACCGGCCCCGGTGAGGTGGTTCGCCGGATGGATTGGGGAGCCGGCAGGTCTGCCGGCCGAAGCGGTCAGCGTGATCGGTCGCGACCTTGCGGGCCTTCGCGCGGCCGAACTCGCGATTGCCGTTGAACGGTATCGTCTCGCGCGCGCCGGGACCTACCCTGCCACCGCTGAAGAGCTCGTCCCAGAGTTCATCGGCGCGTTGCCAATTGATCCCTACTCAGGCAGGCCGATGCGCTTCCAACAAGCCGCGTCGGAATTCGTCGTCTACAGCATCGGGCCGGATCGCACCGACAACAGCGGCAACCTCACGGGCGCCGCGGCGGTCGGCTTTACAGCGGCCTCGCGCCAGACGCAGACGCCCGTAGGAGACATTGGACTGAGGTTGACGAAAAAGACAGGACCATAGACAGAGACAGCGTCGTCCTATGGGTCCTGTAGGGCCTATAGGTTGCTAGGGTCCGCGTTCGGTCCTCAAGTTCGCATTGGTCCTAGAGGTCCGCCCGGACCTGAAGGACGGGCGCACGAACCGACAGGACCTAAAGGACCGATGAGGACCTATAGGACCGACTACGCTCTTGAGAGGTACTCGCCAGTTTCAGTACTAATTCTCACAACGTCCCCTTCGTTCACGAACGCCGGCACCGTCACGACGAGTCCCGTCTCGAGCGTCGCGGGCTTGACCTGCGCGGCGGCGGTCGCGCCCTTGATGCCGGGCACCGTGTTCACGACCTTGAGGTCGACCGTCGGCTCGAGATCGATGCCCACGGGCTCGGTGTCGTAGAACTCCACTTTGATCAACGCCTCGGGCAAGAGATACAAGGCGTTGTCGCCCAGCACCTCGAGCGACAGATGCACCTGATCGTAGGTCTTCGTGTTCATGAAGTAGAACAAGTCGCCGTCGCGGTAGAGATACTGCATCTCGTGCTCGACGAGCGTCGCCCGATCCACGTCGTCTTCCGCCCGGAACTTGTTGTCGACGAGCCGTCCCGAGCGGATGTCGCGCATCTTGCACAGGACATGGCCGCGCTTGTTGCCGGGGGTGATGTGGTGAATGTCGAGAATGCGGCAGAGACCGCTCTCATAGTTGATGAGCATGCCCTTCCGAAGGCGCGTCGCTTGGATTGAACTCATGGGGTCGAAACCGGCTCCTGACGAAACTATGCATTCTAGCGCGAGTACGCAGGCAGTCACAGGCCAGGCCTTCAGGCCTGGCGGATCCGGCAGACCTAAAGGTCTGCCCTACGTTGGGCACTGCGATCCGGCAGGCCTAAAGGCCTGCCCTACGTTGGGCACTGCGATCCGGCAGACCTAAAGGTCTGCCCTACGTTGGGCACTTCGGATCCGGCAGACCTACAGGTCTGCCCTACGTTGGGCACTGCGAATCCGGCAGGCCTGACGGCCTGGCCTACGACAGTACGCTGACCGGGCGGCCTCTCTCAGGTAGGATTGGGAGTATGCCCTGGGACCCAGTGCGTGACCTGCTCACCATGCAGGAGCGGCTCGAGAGCTTGTTCGGGCGCGCCACGACGGGGTGGGTGCCGCCGGTAGACCTCACCGAGATCGAAGACAGGTACACGATTACGGTCGAACTGCCGGGCCTCAACCGAAGCGACGTGCAACTCGACTACCTGGAACCCGTCCTCACCATCAAGGGCGCAAGGCCCGCCCAAGACTGCTGCCCCGAGCGGTATCAGCAGCTCGAACGCGGTCAGGGACAATTCTCGCGATCCTTCCGATTCGCCCTGCCGGTCCAGGCTGATGCCATCACTGCCGATTTAGTTGACGGCGTGCTCACGATCGTCGTCCCGAAAACGGCAGGCGATCGGCGACGCATTGACGTGGGTTGATCCATGCGCATGAAACCAAGAGCAGCAATAGCGGTCGCAGGCACGACGCTTCTGGCAGGGTTTGTCGGCGGCATGGTGATCTCTGGCCGGCTGGCCCTGACTTCGTCGTCCAACGCACAGTCGATGCCGCCTGCGCCAACCCAGGCGTCCCGCCCGGCCGCAACCTTTTCCGGCAACGCCCTGCCGGACCTCTCGTCGGTGGCTGAAGCCGCACTCAAGGTATCGGTCAACATCACATCCACGACGATCATCCAGGCTCCCAGCGACCCCATGTATCGTTATTTCTACGGCACCCGAGCGCAGGAGTCTCAGAGCCTGGGATCTGGCGTAGTGGTGTCGCCGGACGGCTACATCCTCACCAACAAGCACGTGATCGGCAACGCGGGCGCCGATGTTCGCGTGACCTTGCCCGACGGAACCGACCGGCCAGCCCGGCTCGTCGGGCTCGACGATGTGAGCGATCTCGCGGTCGTGAAAGTTGAGGCCCAGAACCTGAAGACGCTTCCGTGGGGCGACTCGACCAGGCTCCGCGTCGCGGAGTGGGTGCTCGCCATTGGCAACCCGTTCCAGTTGAGCGGCACGGTCACACTCGGCATCATCTCGAGCGTCTCCCGATCGGCCGAACAAATGGGCGGCTATCAGGACTTTATCCAGACCGACGCGGCGATCAATCCCGGCAACTCGGGCGGCGCGCTGGTGAACGCGCGCGGCGAACTGGTCGGCATCAATACGATGATCTTCTCGGAGACGGGCGGCTACCAGGGTATCGGGTTCGCAATTCCGGCGACGTTTGCGCGCGGCATCATGACCGAGCTGATCCAGAACGGGACGATCATCCGGGGCTCCATTGGTTCGGTGGACTTTTATCCGGTGACCGAGGGCACCCCATTTCGCGGCGACGTTCTGCCCACCGGTGCCTTCGTCCGCAGCATCTCGGCCAGCTCGTCGGCCTATCGCGCGGGCCTGGCGCCTGGCGACACGGTGACGGCGGTCAATGGCCAGCGCATCACGACGCCCGATCAGATCAATCGTCTCGTCGTTCAGCAGAAGGTCGGATCGACGCTCAAGCTGACCGTCACAAAGCGGGGCGGTCGCGAAGCGACCATTGACGTCCCGGTCGTCGCGAGGCAGCAGACGACAGGACGAGCGCGGTGACATAACAGAGCAGGTCCTATAGGTCCTGTGCGTCCTCTGGGTCCTTTGAGTTCGCCTTCAGTCCTATGGGTCCGGCAGGTCCTCTTGGGTGCTCAGCCCTTCAGGACCGAAGGCGGACCTAAAAGGACCCCGAGGACCGATAGGACCCACAGGACCCCAGGGTCCTGCCTATCTTCCTGACACTCCACGGTGCCCCTTCCAGCAACACCGCCATCGTTTGTCGGTTCCCACACGAATCCCAATCCGCGGTGAGTAGCTGAGCGCCTCCGGCACGATTCCGCGATCCTCGATGCGGAGATGACTCCGGGTGAGGTCGAGCATGTTGTCGCGAAGACCGATGCCCATTGCAACCGTCAAGTTGCCGGGGCCGCGACACAATCGATCATCCTGAATGCTGACGCGGCTGCGCTCTTGGCCGAGTCGTGAGCCTCGAACCGCGAGCCGACTTCTTTCCTGCCGGCGCGCACGCATGAGATCGATCCCCTCGCACGGCTCGAGTGCGCGGATGAGAATCGCCGCCGGCGACCCCTCCTCCTCGGTCACCGCATTCATGAGTGCGTGCAGCCCGTAGTTCAGATACACGTATGCGTGGCCGGGCCGACCGTAAAGCGGCGCGTTACGTCGCGTCGGGCCGGGCGCCGCATGACAGGCGGGATCGCCTTCTCCGATGTACGCCTCAGCCTCGACGATGACGCCGGACGCGCGGCCGCCCGGCGTGTCGTGCACGAGCACCTTCCCGATGATCTCGGCGAGGACCTCGAGCGTCGGCCGCGCGTAGAACGCGCGCGGCAGCCGTCGCGCCTTCATGAACGATCGGCGTAGGCCTGCTCGCGGCTGGATGCGAGCGCGCGCTGCAGGTGCTGGCCTGTGTAGGAATGCGGGACGAGCGCGACATCCTCGGGCGTGCCGACGGCCACGATTTCGCCGCCCGCGGCGCCACCCTCGGGCCCGAGGTCGATGATCCAGTCGGCCGTCTTGAGCACGTCGAGGTTGTGCTCGATGACGAGCAGACTGTGGCCGGCAGCCAGAAGCTTGCGGAACGCGCTCAGCAACTTGGCGATGTCGTCGAAATGCAAGCCGGTCGTAGGCTCATCCAATACGTAGAGCATGCGATCGCCGCTCTGGGATCCCAGGTGCGCCGCAATCTTGATCCGCTGTGCCTCGCCCCCTGAGAGCGTCGTCGCCGGCTGGCCGAGGTGCAGGTAGCCGAGGCCAATTTCGTCGAGCACGTGGAGCCGGCGCGTCACCTTGCCGGCGCCGGCAAAGAAGGTCAGCGCTTCGCGCACGGTGAGGTCGAGCACCTGATCGATATTCTTGCCCTTGTAGCGGACTTCGAGGACCTGCGGGCGGAAGCGCTTGCCGTCGCACTGATCGCACGGCACGAAGACGTCCGCGAGAAACTGCATTTCGA
>Ga0190274_10002263_pt1 | contig 11305 bp, 5 predicted proteins | sample Popmic531T_FD_133002 | JGI IMG/M metagenome (GOLD analysis project Ga0190274, IMG submission 133002) | Populus adjacent soil microbial communities from riparian zone of Yellowstone River, Montana, USA - 531 T | ecosystem: Environmental > Terrestrial > Soil > Riparian zone | place: USA: Montana...
ACGTGGCGTCGCGGGCGGCGTGCATCATCGCGACGGATGTCTCCCTCGAGTCGACAGTCGTGCGACATCTCAAGCCGACAGCGGGGCAGATGCGCACCATTCCAAACGGCATTGACCTGGTGTCCGCCGGAGCGCTCGCTGGACCGGCCGACGGGCTGTTCACGAGACAGCGACACGGGATTGGCACCGGAGAGCTCGTATTCCTCAGCGTGGGGCGGCTGGAGTTCAACAAGGGGTTCGACCTGATGCCCGCCGCCCTCGTACGCGCGAGCGCGCCCGACAGCACCCTCGCCGCAACGGGCTGGCGCTGGGTGGTCGTTGGCGGCGGGCCGTACCGGGCCGAGATCGAACGGCAGGTCATCGATCATCGTCTCGAGCCCCATGTCATCTTCGCGGGCCGCACGAGCGACCGCGATCTCCACGCCTGGTACGAAGCCGCGAACGTGTTCGTCCACCCGACGCGCTACGAAGGCAGTTCGCTCGTGACGCTGGAGGCCATGGCACATCGCCTGCCAGTGATCGCAACCGTTGCCGGTGGACTCCCTGACAAGGTCCATCCAGGGGTAAACGGCTGGCTGGTGGAACCCAACGACACCGACGGGCTGTCGCACGCCATTGCGGACGCGGCGTCGAATCCGACGCGGCTCATCGGCATGGGTGCGAGGAGCCGCGAGATCGTCGAGCGGGAGTTTGCCTGGAGTGTACTGGTGGACCGCTACGTGAACCTGTACTTCGAGATTCTCGCGAGCCAGAGGGTGTGATGGGATCGCGCCGGAGTCAGGCCACACGTCGTGACCAGGAACAGACCCTGAGCTATCTCAGGCCGGCCCGCTGACGGAGCCTTGCGATCCAATCGTCGGCCGCACGCGACCGATCGGTCTCGGGGAGCGCGCCAAACTGCCGCTGAAGATAGGCCCGAATACGCAGGTCGTCACTGAGCCACGCGTCCAGCCCCTTCTCAGACATCCCCGCTTCGCCGAGCAGTTGTGTGCTGCGGCTGCGTCCGCCGACGCGCTCTTCCCACTGTCTGTGGTGCGCCGAGAGATCGTCGCCCGTTGTCGGTGGCAGCCCGGATGACCGGGCGAGGTCGCCCAGGATGAGAATGCGATTCTCGAGCGCGCGGCGCGTGGCGTCGTCCGAGCTCGTGTCGTCCACGAGATGCAGCATCCGAGCCTGCCGGACGTCCGATTGAGTGATGATGCGGTTGTTGACCCTGGCGACGATCCGGTCGAGCTCAGTCTGTGCAGACACCACGGTTCGCACGGCCGACACCATCAGCAGACACAGCCCACAGAGCGCAATAAGGGAGCGCGTACGCATCAGAAGGCCTCCCCGATACTAAGATGGTACTCCCAGGCGCTTTCGCGGCGCTCGCCGATGACCAGCCGGTCCAACTTGAATCCGAAGTCGAGACGAAGCGGGCCGAGCGGCGAATCGTAGCGGACTCCGAATCCCGCGCCGCCGCGGATGCGGCTGAGGTCGAGGCCGCTCACCCTCGGAAACACATTGCCTCCGTCGAGGAAAGCGACGACCGCAAGATTTCGGTTGATGTTCGTGAGCGCGCGACGAAGTTCGGCGTTCAGGATGACCACCGCGTTCCCACCGATCGACAGGCCCGTGGTGGGATTGACGACGCTGCACGGTACACAGTTCGGATCGAAGACGCCCAGTCGGTCCAGGGCGAAGCCGCGCACGGTGGTGCTCCCGCCGGCGAAGAAGCGTTCGCTCACTGGCAGGTCGCGCAGAATGTCGGTTCTCACTTCACCCGCCGCATCGACGGCGGTCAGATTCCGCGGGAACCCACTGGCCATGCCCAGCTGTCCGCGAAGCGCGAGGACGGTGCCGGGAGTGGAACCAATCGGCCGAAAATTCACTGCCTGAAAAAAACCCTTCACGTAGCCGACTTCCGACCCGATCGCGCGCGCGGCGAGGGCGGCGTCCGCGCTGAGCAACGTACCGCGCGTCGGCGTGAGCGGCAGGTCCCGCCCGTCCCAGGACACTCCGCCCGAGATATACGACAGGCGCACCTGTGGAAACAGACGGTCAATCAGCGGCTGGTCCTCTTCCGGAATTTTCTCGTCGAAGAGCCGGGTGAAGTCGAGCGTGTAGCGTCCGGAGACATTGACGCGCGGGCTCAACCGACGCAGGAACTCGGCATTCGCCGCGTGGCGCAGGTAGTTGTAGGTCGGCCGCACCGCCTGCTCGGAACCGAGGCTGACAAGCAGGTCCGTCTCGGATCGAAACGCGTGTTGCTCGCGAAATGTTCCCGTCACCCGGTACTCGGTGAACCGAAATTCCTGCACGGTCTCCGAGAGGTTCTCTCGATCGCTCCGCCGCAGCCCGATACGCGTAAATAGGTTCACGGCGCGGTTGCGCCCGCCGAGATGACGCCGGCCGATCTCGAAGAACCCGCGGGGCACAAACTCCACGACGTCGTCGAGCGCCGTGCCGTCCGGCGCCCGCCGCGCGCGGCTGCCGCCCTCGAGACCCAGGCCAAATCCAACGGTGGTGGCCGGTGCCTCGACAACCGTGACAACGACGTGCCCTTCGGTCTCTCCGCTGAGACGATCGACCGCTTCGACGCTGAAGCTGCGAAACACACCCATGTCCGCGAGTCGCTGACGAGCCGTTGCGAGCGACGCCGCGCCCAATGGCTGTCCGGGCACGAGGCGCAGCTCTTCCAGGATCTGCTGTTCGGAGACGCGCTCATCCCCGAGCACGGTAATGCGGCCGATGGTGATCTGCTGGCCTTCGTTGACGGTGAACGCCAGATCGACAGCCGTCTCGTCGGTGGCAACTCGGCGCTCCAGCGACACAGCGGCGGTCAGGAACCCACGGTCGCGGTAGTACGCCAACAGCCCATCCTGGTCGCGGACGGCGTCGATTTCCACGTAGGGCGCGCCGGCTGTGGAACGCAACTGTCGTCGCAGCTCGGCTTCCGCGAGCTGGTGGGGCCCTTCGAACGCGAAGGTGACCGCGGCAATCTGAGCTCTCGGCCCCTCGGTGATTCCGGGGTGCAGCACGACCCACGCTTCGGTCGCCGTCGTGCGTCCGGGCACAGGTTCGATCGACGGCTCGGCCGCGGACTGGTAGTAACCGCGACGACGGTACTCGTCGATCGCGGCGGCGACGCCCCCCTCGAATCGCGCCTGGTCGAAGACGGTGCCTGGCGACACCGCGATCAACTTGCGCAGAATGGGCTCAGGCACCGAAAGGCCCTGTGGAAGATCGAGACGCTCAACGTGGTGCCGGGCGCCTCGGTCGATCGTAAATGTCACGAGCAGAACATGACCGTCCGCTGACAGCACGCTCGTAAACGGGGCGGACGCCTTGGCATAGCCTTCGCGCCTGAGGACGCCTTCGATGCGCGCGCGCGCGTCCTCGAGCAAGTCCTGGTCGGCCGATCGCTCGCGCTTGACCGGAATGAGCTCATCAATGCCTCCCGGCAGGGCACCGGACGGATTCACGTGCAGCTCCACTCGGGGACCGGCATAGACATTGACCTTCACGGCCACGCCGGACGCCGTTGGCGTCTCTTCGATTGAGGCTTGCGCTTCGTAATAGCCGCGGCTCCTCAGGTCATCTTCGATCTGCGTCAGCCGGGACTGAAACTCCCGACGCCGGTACGGGTGGCCAGGCACGGCGCCGGCCCGCTCGAGCACGTCCGCATCCGCAAGTGGTGACGTGTTCTCCACGGTTGCGGTGGTAATCGGCGCGAGCGGCCCGGCCTCGATCTTGACGACAAGCGTCGCGGCGTCTTCCTCCGGCACCACGACCGTCGTGACCGACACGACGGGGCTCAGATAGCCGTCATCGTTCAGATACCGGTGGACGAAGTCCTCGACCAGCTCAGTCCGGACGGTACCGGGCTGGCGGCCGACGAACCGTTGCCGCAGCTCGCTCAGAAGCGTGCTCGCCGACACGGCACCGTCGCCGACGTCCACTTCCACGCGGTCGATAGGAGCGCGAGGGACCAGCCGGAACGTCACGATCACACCGGTTGGCGCGCTGACGACGACGGGCCGGATGTCCTCGTATCGGCCGAGCGCAAAAAGGTGATCCATGCTGCCGCGAACGTCGTCGCGGCGAAGCGGCTGGCCCGGCCGGACGTCGACGAGCTCGCGCAGGTTCGCTTCGCTCGGCACAGGAATGCCGGGCCGTCCCTCGACCTCGAAACGCACCTCGGACACCGTCTGTCCGATGTAGACGCCGGACGCGTCCTGGGCCGCGGCCGGCACGGCGATCGCCAGGATCACGGCGAGTACCGTCGCGCCGAACGACATCGTCAATGCACGTACCGGATGCGGAAATCGAGTGCGAACGTGCGGTTCTCGTTGCGCGAGAGGATCCACGACACGCGGTCGTTCTGGTCGTACTCCAGAAGGATGACCTCGTCCTGCGTGGCCGAGGCGCCGAGCGTCCGTGAATAGGTCAGGAACACCCGCGGCGAGATGCGCTTGCCGAGAGTAATGCGCGCGCTGGGGTTGAGGTGCTGGAACGCCACCTCGCCAGTCAACAGCGGAGTGATCTGTACCACGTCCAACGCGCCGGTGCGTTCGACCACTTCGCCCACGCGCGATGAGATTGGGCTCGCGAGCAGCAGCGCGGCTGTCGTCTGCATCATGCGCTGCTGAGACTCCTGCGGCGACGAGAATCTCCGCTGATCGGCGGTGTCGAGATTCGCCGTACCACCGGCGAGGAGCGAGATGATGTCCGTCGTGGGAAGCGGCGGATCGGACGTGAACGTGGGCGTAAGCGCCGAGGGGGGACCCGTGATCCGAATGCTGATGTCCACGGTCTGTCCGGGAGTCCGCACTCGTGTATCGGCATTGAAGTCGAAGTAGGGTTCGACCCGGTCGGTGCTTCTGAAATCGATGGAACTCTCGCGGATGAACAACCGATTGCCGGCAAATTGCCAGTGGCCGCTCTCGATGTCGATCGAGCCGTTCATGATCGGCCGGTCGAACGTCCCTGTGATGCGCAAGTCCGCCGACCCTTCGATGCGGGCGTACCGCGTATCGACGAACGCCATCCGCGGCGACGTCACCTCGACGTCGAGCGCGACGGCGCCAGTCGTGCTCGGCGCGGAGGGCCCGAGCGAGGTCGGGGTGGTGAGACCGACGCCGGTTGTGCCGGCCGTCGCGAGACCGAGCAGGCCGGCGTCGCCGCCCCCGCCCGTCAGGGCCATACGCAACACGTCAACGTTGCCGATCAGCCGAGGCGTCGTCAGCGGACCGACGAGCCGGAGATCCATGTCGACCGTCGAATTGAACCCTGATGGATAGCGAAGGCGCAGCGAGCGGCCCACGGCGGTGAGGTTGTACTCGGTGAGGCGATAGCCGTCACGCAGGATCGAGCCGCCGAAGACGACGTCTCCACCGGCGACGCGACCGGTCACGCCGCTCAGATTCACGCCTTCCTCGTCGAACACGAAGCGCCCGTTGACTCCTTCGAGTCCGTGTACCGACGTCGGCGGGCGCAGGCGGCCGTCGGTCACGGCTGCTTCTCCGGTCAGGCTCGGGGCATCGAAGGAGCCGACCAGGCTGGCATTCAAGGTCGCTGATCCCGACGTTGCGAGGGTGGGAAATGCAAGCTTGAGGATCGACAAGCTCGCGCCGCCCTTGGCGGACAAGTTCCACATCCGGCGGCCTGCATCCGCGTCTCCGGAGAGCTCGAGGTTGGTGTCCGCGCCCGTCAGCTTCAACTGCCCGATGCGGAATGCGTCGTTCCTGAAGCTCACGCTCACCGGGCCGTCGTTCTTCAGGTCGTAGTCGAACATCGTCAGCGTCGCGTCGTCGATCACCGCGGCGACGGCGAGCTCGTGCGGCATCTTCAACGGACCTGCTACGTCGACTGAACCGCCGAGGATGAACCTGTTGAACGCCGCCGGTGCCTGAGCGACGAACCGCAGGTAGGGATCGAGCGAGCTGTCCACGAAGTTGAAGTGCAGCTCACTGTCGTAGCGATCGTTCAGGGTGATCTCGCCTCGGCCTTCGACGTGGAGGAGCGGAGAGTCGGCGAACATTCGCGGGATGACCAACCGGTTCCCGGTCACGCTGAGCCGGCCATCGACATAGCCGATGCCCTGGTCGGCCACGAAGAAGTCCTGCGCCCACCCGTGGAACTCGTAGGACGGACTCGCGAACGCGCCGCGGCCCTCCGCCTCGAAACGCAGGCCGCCCGAGGCCGGCGCCTGCGGAAAACGGAACGCCTCGAGCGACTCGATCGGCAGGACCTCCCCGCTGAGGTTGTCCACGTCGAAGTTGTAGGTGCCGTCCCACCCCACGCGCACGTCGCCGCGCACGGCGCTGCCCGCTTTCATCAACTCAAAACGATGAATGCGCAGGCCCGAGCCTTCCAGCTCGATATCGCCTGTCGCTGTCTCGAACGTCTCGCCCCACGCGGTGCCCTGATCGAGGCGCACGTTCCCCGTGCCAAACATCGCCCGGTACTGGCCCTTCAGCGCCAGCGTCGTTTCGCCGATGGTCCCGTCCACGCGCCAATCATCCAGACCGAAAGCGTGTCGCAGGTCCTGCATCGGCCAGTGGTTCAACGTGACGCGCGCATCGATCTCCTGAGCACCGTCCCGCCGAAATCCGAGCGCGAACCGTCCGTCGGCCGTGATGAACGCGTCGGGGCCATGGCCGAAGCGCCCGTTCGAGATATCGACGTAGCCGCCGGCAATCACCGCGTCGGCGACGCCGCGGCCCCAGGTCACGTCCCAGACGCGGGTGTTCTCGCCGGTGAATCGGCCCGCGATGCGTGGGGTGGAGAACGTCCCGGTCATCACGCCATCAAACGTGCCGCGGCCTCCGACTTCGATCGCGCGCGTCTGCCCGGCCACGGCCGTCATGATTCGCGCTAGGAGCCGGTCGCTCTCCTGCCAGTCATGGCTCGTCACGTGGAACGGAAACTCGGACGCGCCGGACGAGGCGAGCCGGCCGCCGAACGCGACGTACGTGTGAGGCGTCGCGGCCCAACTGTCGCTGAAGAGCCATCCCTCCGGATCGATCTCGTAGTCCACGTCGGCAGCCAACGCGATGGGGCCGAGCGCCCGGCTGGAAACAAACGGCCGCGGTTCGTCGGCCGGCGGTTTCGGTACGGCCGGGAGGTCCATCGGTGCGACGTCCGTGCCCGCCGGCGGCGTCACGAGCGTGTGCCCCTTCCCGTTTCGGCCGCTGCGAAACTTGCCGGACGGCCAGTCGAGGGCGATGGCGCCAGTGGCGCGGCCCGTCATGGCGAGGCTCTCGACGTTCATGAGCTGTCCGATGCCCGCGAGGTCCAGATCCGTGTAGTCGGCATTGAACGTCTGCGTGGATCCCCCGGGCGTGCCAAGGGGCGCGATGACATAGCCGAAGCGCGTGCGTCCACCCAGTATGTCGGCGTCGGCGTGTGTGACGGCGAAACGATCGGGGGTCCAGATCAACGAACCGTGGAGCCCGTCGAACGCCAGGTCGTTGACGACCGCGCGTGTACTGTTGAATTCGCCGGCGAGCTCGCGCCCGTTCTTGAAGAGATGAAAAATGCCCGTGAACTGTCCTTCGCCGTCGAGGCGCCAGGCTTCGTTGGCGAAAAAAATCTCGCGCATCCGCTGGAAGTCGATCGTCGAGTTGACGTTGTAGGTCTGTTCCGGCCAGTTCGCAAAATCAACCGACCCGTTGACGTGCGATACCGCACCATCCGTCGTGAGGTCGATGTGCCGCAGTTGCACGCGCGGCCCCTCGAGCGCAAACCGGGTCGACATCGCGGCGGCCATGGGCTTGAACTGCTGGATCTGGATGGTCCCGCCCGAGAATTCCGCGCGGCCGACATAGGCGCGAAGGTTCTCCGCGCGCGCGAGAGAGAACTGGAGATTCGGCGCGTTCACACTCCACGGCGTGATGTGATCGTTGTAGACGAACGCTCCGCGATTCGCGTAGACCGACCGGACGGTCGTGGTAATTCGCCGCGGGCCGCCACCTGACGATCGGGGTGTCAATCTGGGAATGTTGTGTCCATCACGCCAGGTCTCGACGACCATGCGCCAGTCGGTGAGCCCAAGCTCGACGTGCAGCTGCCTCTGAAACAGCGTCCACCACGGGACGTACACGTAGATCCGGCCCGCCGTGAAGAACGGCTGATCACCGGGTTTCCGGCCTTCAATCACGACCTGGTCGAGCGCAAATAGCCCGGGCGTGATCAGCGCCGACAGGCGTCCGATGTGCATCGGCCGGCCGAGGTAGTTCGAGGCTGCGCGCTCGGCGCCCGCCTTGAGTTGCGGGAACCGACCGAGATCGATGGAGAACACAAGGATGAGCGACGCCGCCACGACTGCGGCGATCGCCGCAAACACCCAACGCATCAGCCGGGTGGCCCCGCGCCAGACCCGTGCCCGGAGGGAACCGGCCGGGACCTCTTCGGCGGCCGGTGAGACGTCTTCACTCACGGGACTCAGCTTACCGCACGGTAATGCAGCACTTTCAGGCCGCGACCCCGGCCATGAGCCGCATGACCACGTCGGGGGACGCCTCGGACCGCGCGACCTCGCCTGCGATGCGCCCTTCGCGGAACACGAGAATCCGGCTCGACAGGTTCAGCACTTCAGGCATCTCACTCGAGATCAGAATGATGGCGGTTCCGGCCATGGCGAGCTCGTCGATGAGCGCGTGAATCTCTGCCTTGGCGCCGACGTCCACGCCGCGGGTCGGCTCGTCCACGATCAGGACCGGACATCGGGCCGCCAGCCACTTCATGAGCACGACTTTTTGCTGATTGCCACCGGAGAGCGCGGCGACTGGAGCGCCCAACTGGTCCGGGCGGATTCCCAGCCGGTCCACGTAGGGCGCAATCGCACGTGCCTCGGCGGCGGTCGTCAGCCAACCGCGCCGCGTCAGCTGTCCGAGCACGGCCAGCGCGCCATTCGCCCGGCCGCTCATCGAGAGGACCAATCCCTGTCGCTTGCGATCCTCCGGCACGAGACCGATCCCGTGCCGAATCGCGTCGCGAGGGCTTGCGGGATCGATCAGCGTGCCTCTCAGACGGACGTGGCCGGCCGATCGTGGATCGATACCGAAGATCGCTCGTGCTATTTCGGATCGCCCCGATCCGACAAGACCCGCAAGACCGAGGATCTCGCCGGCATGCACGCGAAACGACACGTCCTGGAATCCCGCGGAGCCGGAGAGCCCTTCGATCGCCAGCACCTCCTCACCGCGAGTGGACGCCGCGTGTTTTGGAAAGTACTGATCGATGCGACGGCCGATCATCAGTTGAATGAGCGTCGCCTCGTCGAGGCTGGACGTTGGCCGTGTCGCGACGTGCCGGCCGTCCCGCAGCACCGTCACTGCATCAGACAGCCTGAAGATCTCCTCCATGCGGTGGCTGACATAGATGCAGGTGACGCCACGCTCACGAAGGCGACCTAACACCGCGAACAGCCGCTCGGCTTCGAGCTGCGACAGGCTGCTCGTCGGTTCATCGAAGACGACGATGTGCGCCCCTCGGCCAAGAGCCGCGGCGATCTGCACCATCTGCTGCTGCCCGGTCGTCAGGTCACCCACGAGACGATCGACGTCAAGGTCCGCGTCGATCGCCGCGAGCATGGTGCGTGCCTGATCACGCATGCGCGACTGCGACACGAAGCCCGCGTGGCCCGGCATGCGACCGAGCGTCAGGTTCTCGGCGATGGACAGGTTCTCGCAGAACGCGAGCTCCTGGTGCACCATCGCGACGCCGGCCCGAAGGGCCTGGGTTGGCTTCGTAAATCGAACGGGCGCGCCGTCGAGAAGCACCGCCCCCTCGTCGGGCTGGACGATGCCGGCGAGCACTTTGCCGAGCGTGCTCTTGCCGGCGCCGTTCTCGCCGCAGAGCGCGTGGCACGTGCCGGCCGCGATCTCCACGGTGACGTCCTCGAGCGCGACGGCACCCGGGAACCGCTTCGTGATGTTGTGAAATTCGATCGCCGAAGTCATCGACAAGTCAGAAGGCAGAAGTCTGAAACATTCGGGTGCGGGAATGACTGGTGGTCATTCTGACTTCTGACTTCTCACTTCGAACTTGGCATCTTCAGGTATGTATCCGGTACATCCGTGAATCCCCAGGCTTGGAGCTGTCGTGCCCATTCGCCGAGGTTGTCGCGCGTCACCCGAACCAAATCCATCGGGATGATGGCGGGCACTTCTTTCTTCAGCTGAATCTTGTCGAAGATCCGTTGCACCGACACGTAACCCCACAGGTAAGTCGGCTGCGCGAGGAGCACGGGCGCCAGACCACGTTCCACGTAGGCGAGCTCGGCCGGCAACGCGTCCACGGCGACGATCTTCACCTTCTTGGGATCGAGGTCGCTGAGGAGGGTCTGCGTGAAGAGCGGCCAGCCGCCGATCATGGCCCATCCCTGAATCTGCGGGTACGCGTTCTGGACGCGGATGACCTCCGCCGCGGCGTCCTGCGGCGTCTCGACATGGTAGAAGGTGTCGACGATCTTCATGGTGGGGTACTTCGCGGCGGCCTGCTTCACGCCGTCGACGCGCTTCCTGAGGTTCGGCGCGTTCTGGTTGCCGGCGAGAATTGCCACGGCGCCCCGTTCGTTCATCTGCTTCGCCAGCTCGTCCATCACCGCGACGCCCGTCTTGACGTCGTCGACGCCGTAGAAGGCGAAGCGTCGGGATTCGGGGGCGTCGCTATCGAACGTCATGACCTCGACTCCGCGAGCCACGGCGTCGTTGATGGCGCCGGTCACCTTGCCCGCGTCGGAGCAGGAAATCAGAACCGCCGACGCACCTTCGTTGACTGCCTGCGCGATTCGCTGCGCCTGGACCTGTCCGTCCTCGGTGGGCGGTGTCATCCAGGCGATCTCCACCGGAATGCCGTGGGCGGTGGACAACTCCTTTGCGGCGGCCTCGGCCCCGGTGCGCGCGGACAGGAACACGGGATTCGTCGAGCTCTTGGCGATCACGGCGATTTTCAGGCCACGGGGTTTGGCCGCGCCGCCGCCATTCTCGGGTGCGGGCGATCCGCATGCCGCGGCCAAAGCGGCAAGCGCGGCGAACGTCAGCGTGGATTTCATGATCTGCATCGTGGTCTCCTGATCAATTCGCGGGCCGCCTCGCGCCGGCGGCCAGCCGGCGTTCGGCGAATCGTGTGCTCGCCTGGTCGAGAACGACCGCGATGATAATCGCGCAGCCGATCACGATCCATTCGTAATTCTGGTCGAAGTGCAGCGTGCGGATGGACTGGCGAATGAGCACGATCAGCACCGCGCCGAGGAGTGCGCTGATGGCGCTGCCCTTTCCGCCCGACAGGCTCGCGCCGCCGACGACCGCCGAAG
>Ga0190274_10002264_pt1 | contig 11303 bp, 9 predicted proteins | sample Popmic531T_FD_133002 | JGI IMG/M metagenome (GOLD analysis project Ga0190274, IMG submission 133002) | Populus adjacent soil microbial communities from riparian zone of Yellowstone River, Montana, USA - 531 T | ecosystem: Environmental > Terrestrial > Soil > Riparian zone | place: USA: Montana...
AATCTCCCGCGGCGGTAATGGCAGCGACCCGCGCGGCCGCCGCGCGGGTCAACGCATCGCGCAACGGTGTGTTCGGCGGCACGAATGCAGCGCCCGGCAGGTGCAGGCCCATCACTTCCATCAGCGCCTGGTTGCTGTTGGCCGTGCCATAGAACGTACAGGTCCCGGCGCCGTGGTAGCTGCCCATCTCGGACTCCAGCAGCTCGGCGCGTCCGACCTTGCCCTGCGCGAACAACTGCCGGACGCGCGCCTTTTCCTGGTTCGAGACGCCGGAGGACATCGGACCCCCGGGAACAAAGATCACTGGCAGATGCGCGAACGACAGGGCCCCGATCAGCAGCCCCGGCACGATCTTGTCGCAGATACCCAGGCAGAGCGCCGCGTCAAACACGCCGTGGGTCAGGGCCACGGCCGTGGCCATTGCAATGACGTCGCGGCTGAACAGCGACAATTCCATTCCGGGCATTCCCTGCGTGACGCCGTCGCACATGGCCGGTACGCCGCCAGCGAACTGCGCGACCGCGCCTGCCTCGCGCGCCGCCATCTTGATCAATGCCGGGAATCGTTCCAGCGGCTGGTGCGCCGAGAGCATGTCGTTGTAGGCCGAGACTATCCCGATGTTCGGCCAGGCCGATCCGCGCAGGGCCTGCTTGTCACCGGCGCCGCTGGCAGCAATCGCATGCGCAAGATTCGTGCAACCCAGGTCCGATCGGGCGCGGCCACGACCGCCAGCGAGGGCAACGCGCTCCAGCCACGGTCCACGGCTGTCTGCGCTGCGCGCGACAATGCGGGCCCACACCTCAGTCACTTGAGGATGCAGCCCGGAGGCAGGTGACTTGGAGGTTGGACTCACGATCGCGAAGAGCACCACGCTGTTGTTGTATAAGTTTCGGCAGGTGAACTGATACACGAACCGTGCCGTAGCCCATGACCACCCCAGCCCTCGATTCCCGCAAAAGCTGCCACCTGACAGTGCAGGTGAAGCACCGAAACCGGGCACCCGCCCCAGGAAACGGGTGATGGACCCGAATCTCCACCGCTTTGCGGACCTTCCCTCGCTGACCGATTCGCTGGTCGAGGTCGTCTCCCGGCTGCTGCAGAAATCCCTCGCGCACGAACAGCGCGCCAGCCTCGTCGTACCGGGCGGACGCACGCCGGTGCCCTTCTTTGAAAAACTGTCCCAGCAGTCGCTCGACTGGGACCGCGTGTTCATCAGCCTCACCGACGAACGCTGGGTGAGTCCCCGGGATCCGGCGAGCAACGAACGGCTGCTGCGCGATCACCTGGTTCGCAATGAAGCGGCAAAGGCCCATGTGGTGGGCCTGAAGAGTTTTACGGCGGATGCCAGTGCCGGCGCGGCGAAGGCCTGGCATCGCCTGGAAGTCATGCCACGACCCTTTGATGTCGTGGTGCTCGGAATGGGCGAGGACGGGCACTTCGCCTCGCTGTTTCCGGATGACCCGGCTTCCGCTCGCGCTCTCGATCCCGCACAACCTCCCGGTTGCGTGGCGGTGCGGGCACCAGTCGAGCCCTCACTGCGCGTCAGCCTGAACCTGTCGGCGCTGCTGCAGGCAAAGCAGCTGATCCTTTTGGCAACCGGGGATCGCAAGTGGCAACTGCTCGAACAGGAACGCGTACCGACACTCAGTCGACGCCTGCCGGTGCACCAGCTGTTTATCCAGGAGCGCACACCCGTCGCGATCTACTGGACTCGTTAGCCGCTGTTGCGCAGCGCAGTGGCCACGGCATTGATGGAAAGCTGGATACCTTCCTGCACTCGTGGATCGGCTTCGCCCGCGCGGTGGCGTTTCAAAAGCTCGACCTGCAGCAGGTTCAGCGGCTCGATGTACGGCAGGCGCAGCCGGATCGAAGCATCCAGCGTGGGATTGTTCTCAAGCAACCGTGACTGGCCGGTGACCTCGAGCAGGCAGTCATGCGTCTGCTCCCAGGCAGCGCACAGTCGGGCGAAGATTTTTTGCGCGGCCTCCCGGTCTTCCACCAGCTGCAGGTAATGCCGCGCAATCTGCATGTCCGTCTTGGCCAGGACCATCTCCATGTTGTCCAGCGTGGTGCGAAAGAACGGCCACGCTGCCGCCATTTCGCGCAGCAACCCGCGATCCTCGAAGGAAGCCAGTGCCTGGCCCGCGCCATACCAGCCCGGCAGCATCACGCGAGCCTGCGCCCAGCTGAATACCCAGGGGATGGCTCGCAGGTCTTCGATTCGCCCGGAGGCCGTGCGTGAGGCGGGCCGTGATCCGATCTTCAGCGTCGCGATTTCCTGCACGGGTGTCATCTGGCGGAAGAACGAGGTGAATCCGGGTGTCTCGTAGACAAGCGCCCGGTACTCGGTAAACGCGTTCTCCGAGATCAGGGTCATCGCGTTCTGGAATTTTTCCCGCGTCTCACTGTCCCGGCCGCGATCATCCAGTGACGCGAGCAGGGTCGCCGCGGCAATGGCTTCAAGGTTTGCCGCCGCGCTTTCCGGCGTACCGTACTTGGCGGCGATCACCTCGCCCTGCTCGGTAATGCGCAGCCGTCCCTGCACGGTTCCCGCCGGCTGGGCACGAATGGCCGCGAAGGACGGACCACCGCCACGACCCACCGAACCACCGCGGCCGTGGAAGATCTGCAGCGTAACGCCCAGCTCATCGAACACGCCGGCCAATGCACGCGAGGCCTGGTTCAGGCTCCACACGGAAGTCAGGTAACCGCCATCCTTGTTGGAATCGGAATACCCCACCATGACTTCCTGGTAGCCACGTCGCTCGACCGCAGCGAACACCTCGGGCAGCGCCAGCCACTCGTGCATGATCTGCGGAGCGTGCTCAAGGTCGCCGATCGTTTCGAACAGCGGCACCACCATGATCGAGGCCTCCGCTGGCGCGTTGGGCTGGTACAGCCCGGCCTCCTTGAGCAACAAGTTCACTTCCAGCAGGTCCGAAACGCTTTCGCACTTGGAAATGATGTAAGTGGTAATGCAGGCATTGCCGTAGCGGTCGTGCGCACTCGCCGCCGCATGGGCGATCGCCAGTTCCGATCGCACCTCGTCGCTGTAGGCTGCGTAGGGACTGGACAGCAGGCGATTGCTGGCAAGCTCACGGCGCAGCAGCGCGATGCGCGCGCCTTCCGCCAGTTGGGTGTAGTCGTCGATTACGCCAGCGGTGCGCAGCAACTCGGCAACCACGCGGCCATGCACATCGGAGTTCTGGCGCAGGTCGATTGTCGCCAGGTGAAACCCGCAGGCTTCCACGGTACGAATCAGGCGCCCCAGCGCGCCGCCGCTTGCCAGCAATCGCGCACCACCTCGACCCAGGCTGTGGGCGAGCACTGCAAGATCGGCGCGCAATTCCTGGGGCGTGGCATAGGGTCGCAATCCGGATGTCGGTGCGGGAGCGCCCGCCGTGTCGCTCAACACAGCGCTGGTCGCCTTCAATCGTTCGGTGATGGCAGCCAGCGCACGACGGTACGGCTCATCGCGCTTTCCGGCGCGGCCGTTGCCGGCCGTCTCCGCCAGCGCAAGGACCTCGTCGGTCGCAGTTGCAAGCTCGGTCGAGATCGACAGCTCCGCGCTCAGTGAATCCAGCTGTTGCAGGTAGCTGTCGAGCAGGGTTCGTGACGCGCGTTGCAACGCCACGCCCAGGGTGGCAGCCGTGACATTCGGATTGCCATCGCGGTCACCGCCAATCCATGTACCCAGTCGCAGGAAGCATTGGGGCCGATGTGGCAGCACCCGTTCCCAGCGCGCGTAGAGTCGCGGCAGCACGGGAAGGAAGACATCGCGCAGGTACGACAAGGCGATCTCCACTTCGTCGGCGACCTGGATGCGTTCGCGCCGCAATGGACGTGTCTGCCAGAGCAATGCGATCTGCCGCAGGATCGCCTGCTCGACGATGTCGCCCTGCGGAGTCTCGAGGTAGCCCGCATCGCGCAATTGCATCAACGCCGCGATGCGGTTGCGATGATCGATCATGCTTTTTCGCATGACTTCGGTGGGATGCGCTGTCAGCACGGGCACGATCAGCGACCGGTCGAGCAATGCAGCGGCCACGTCGCGTCCAATGCCTTCGCCTTCCAGGCGCTGGAGAGCCGTGGCCATGTCCTGGCCCGATTCATTCAACCCGCCCTGCCGGTCCTCGGCCAGGTTCGCGAGCATCGAAAAAAGCATGAAGCTGCGCACGAAGGCGAGCGTGTCGTCGAGCCCGAGGGAGTCCAGGCCCTGACCCGGCTCATCGTTGCGGCTCGCCCTGCCACGAAAGCGATCAACTGAACCGGCGCGGATGCTCTCGATCCGCTGAAACAGCGGTTCGCCGCCATAGGCGCGGATCACGTCGCCCAGAAGGCGGCCGAGATAGCGGATGTCCTCGTTCTGCGTAATCGGGCCGGGTGCGTTTCTCACAGGCATACCCCGATGCAAGAACCACGCCCGGACTCAGGTCCGGGCCAGACTTCAGGGCGGCAGCAGTCGGGCAGCGCCTGGTCCCAGGTCGTCGGGCAGCACATACGGGCCGTAGCTCAATCGTTTCAGCCGGCTCACTTCGTAGCCCAGCGCCTCGAACGCGCGCCGCACTTCGCGGTTGCGACCCTCATGCAAGGTCACCTGATACCAGCTATGTCCTTCCGAGCGACCCTGCGGCTCAACGAGACTGAACTGCGCCAGCCCATCCTCCAGCATCACGCCCTTCAGCAGTTGAGACACAAGGTCCGGACCCGGCGTTCCCCGGACGCGCACCAGGTAGCGACGCTCGACCTCAAACGACGGGTGCATGAGCCTATGAGCCAATGCACCGTCATTCGTGAACAGCAGGAGTCCCGAAGTGTTGGTATCCAGTCGTCCGACCACGACCCACCTTCCACTGGGGGGCGCCGGCAGGCGCTCGAATACAGTCGGTCGACCCTGCGGATCGTGGCGGGTCGTCACCTCACCCACCGGCTTGTGATACATGAGGATGGTGGTGTTCGCAGCTCCTGCTGCCGCATCCGGCTCGACCTGAAGCGGCTTGCCATCCAGCTCGAAGTGGTCCGTCGCCCTCGCGCGGTCTCCCAGCTTCACCACCTGCCCATTGACGGTCAGGCGACCGGCGCGAATCCACTCCTCGATTCCGCGACGGGACCCTACGCCTGCCGCGGCCAGCAGCTTCTGGATCCGCTCGCTGGGTCGCTCACCGGACACCTGATCGTTCATTACCGGATCGGCAGGTTCAACCTGGAGAGCAGCTGTGCGCGCGTGTCCGGCTCGCGCGCCTCAATCGCATGCTCAATGAACCGGCGCGTGAGGTGGCTGCCAAACAGTTGCATGAAGTCGTAGGCGAAGTTGCGCAGCAATGTGCCGCGACGGAATCCGATCCACGTCGTATGGATGGGAAACAGGTGTGACGCATCGACCATCACCAGGTCAGTATCCACTTCCGGTTCAAAGGCCACGCTGGCGACGATTCCCACGCCCATCCCCAGGCGCACGTAGGTCTTGATGACATCGGAGTCGCGCGCAGTCAATGCCACGCGTGGCTTCAGGCCCTCGCGTGCGAACAGTGTTTCGAGTGACGATGGGCCCGAGAAGCTGAACACGTAGGTGACCAGCGGATATTTTTCCAGGATCTGCAGCGTCAGCTTCGGTGCACCGGGACGCGCCAGCGCATGATGCCTCGGCACGATCACCTGGCGATGCCAGCGATACACCGGCAGCAACACCAGCTCGGAGAACAGCGCTTCTGACCCGGTTGCAATCGCCAGGTGCACCCTGTCGGAAGCAACCATTTCCGAAATCTGTTCCGACGTTCCCTGGTGCAGGTGCAGGTCGACTTCCGGATAGCGTTTGCGAAACGCCTGCACCACCGGCGGCAACACATAGCGTGCCTGCGTGTGTGTGGTCGCGATCGATAGCGTACCGCGCGCGTCCTGGTTGAGGTCCGCCGCCACGGAACGCAGGCTCTCTATTTCTGCCAGCGCACGCGCCGCGTACTCCAGCACGCGCGTACCCTCCGGAGTGACCCGCGCGAAGCTGCGCCCCTCGCGCACGAACAGGTCGAATCCCAGTTCCTTCTCCAGTTCCTTCAGCGCACGGCTGATGGCCGGCTGCGAAGTGCCCAGCGCCGCGGCGGCATTGGTTACGGAGAGGCCATTGCGAGCTACTGCGAGCGCGTACTGGAGCTGATGAAAGTTCATGATCAGTCCGATGGGAGACCATGGCGATTATAACATTTTGTTATCAATGCATCACACAGTTCTCCGGGCCTATCGGTAGGGTGCGTGGAGATTTACAGTCACCCGCCCACAGCCGACCACAACAAGGTGTCAGGGAGACCTCATGATCTACGACAGCATCCTCGGAACCATTGGCCGGACCCCGGTTGTGAAAGTCCATCGGCTCGCGCCGGCGGGCATTTCCATGTACGTGAAGTGCGAGTTCTTCAACCCGCTGGCTTCCGTCAAGGATCGCCTGGCCATCGCGATCATCGAGGACGCGGAACGCCGCGGTGTGCTGAAGCCCGGACAGACCGTAGTTGAAGCCACTTCCGGCAACACGGGCATCGCCCTGGCCATGGTCTGCGCCGCCAAGGGCTATCCCTTCGTCGCTGTCATGGTCGAGACCTTCTCGGTCGAACGTCGCAAGATCATGCGAATGCTGGGCGCAAAGGTGATCCTGACACCGGCCGCCGAACGTGGATCGGGAATGGTCAAGAAGGCGGAGGACCTGGCGACGAAGCACGGCTGGTTTCTTGCGCAGCAGTTCGAAAACCAGGCCAACCCTGCGTACCACCGCAACACCACCGGCCCTGAAATCCTCAGTGACTTCGCCGGGCATCGGCTCGATGCCTTCGTGACCGGATGGGGCACGGGCGGCACGCTGACCGGCGCCGGCGAGATGATCAAGCTGGCTCGCCCGGACACGAAGATCGTGCTGGCCGAGCCGGAGAACGCATCGCTGGTTGCCGGCAAGACCTGGAGCCCGCACAAGATCCAGGGCTGGACGCCGGACTTCGTGCCCAAGGTCCTCAATCCCAAGGTCGCCGATCGCATCGTGACCGTCAGCGACACCGATGCCGTCGGTACAGCGCGCGCACTGGCACAGAAGGAAGGCATCTTCTGCGGCATTTCCAGCGGCGCCACCTTTGCCGCTGCCCTGCAGGTTGCCGCCCAGTCGACCCCGGGCAGCGTGATTCTCGCAATGCTTCCGGATACGGGTGAACGTTATCTTTCAACCGTGCTCGCCGAGGGCCTCAATGAGGGATCCGATCCTGAGCCCTGAGCCGCTCTCAGCCGAGCGACCCATCGTAATGCGGCCGGCGACGCCCCCGGCCCTGCGCGTTGCCGCGCTGCCCGATCCCTTTCCGATGTGGAAGGGCGGCAGCCTTGCGCGCGCGCAGATTGCCTATGAGTGCTGGGGCGAACTCAATGCCGAACGCAGCAACGCAATACTGCTGTTCACGGGCCTGTCGCCCACGGCTCATGCAGCATCATCCGCCGGCAACCGTGATCCAGGCTGGTGGGAAAACATGATCGGGCCCGGCCGCGCCATCGACACCGAGCACTACTTCGTGATGTGCGTGAATTCGCTGGGCAGTTGTTTCGGTTCGACCGGACCTGCGTCCACCAATCCGGCGAACGGCAAGTCGTACCGTCTTGAGTTTCCGGAATTATCCGTCGAGGACATCGCGCGCGCGGGCTACGAGGCGGCCCGTTCGCTGGGCATCCGGCAGCTGGACACCGTGATGGGCCCGTCCCTGGGCGGCATGGTCGTCGTTGCATTCGCCGCGATGGTGCCGGGCGGCACGCGTCGGCTGGTCAGCATCTCCGGCTCTTCCGGTGCACTGCCCTTCGCCATCGCGCTGCGCTCCGTCCAACGCGAAGCCATCATGAGCGATCCGGCCTGGGCTGCGGGACAGTATCCGGATCCCGCGCATGGCCCGCAGTCGGGCATGCGCCTCGCGCGCAAGCTCGGCACGATCACTTATCGATCCGCCGAAGAATGGCGCCTGCGGTTCGCTCGCAATGGCCTGTCGGTCACGGGTCGCAAGGCCGTGGCGGAATCCACCAAGCGATTCCCGGAAGGCTTTGGCCCACGCTTCGACGTCGAGAGTTACCTCGAAGCACAGGCCGAGCGGTTCGTCCGCCTGTTCGACGCGAACTGCTACCTCTATCTTTCTCGCGCGATGGACAATTTCGACATCACCGCGCATGGCGATCCGGTTGCGGTCCTGCGGCGCGCCCAGCTGCAATCCGCCCTGGTCATCGGCGTGGAATCGGACCTGCTGTTCACGATCCGCGAACAGTCGGAGATCGCCACGAACCTCAGGGAAGCCGGCGTCGCCACCGTGTTCACGCCGCTGCCGAGCATCGAGGGGCACGATGCATTCCTGGTCGACCTGCCCCGCTTCGATGCAGCTGTCCGCGGGTTTCTGACCCAAACGCACTGATACTCCCAGGCCCCCGATGGGCCAGCGCCGCGCCGTGGCAGTCTGCGCCATGCGATCGGGCTGGCATCGAATACTCACCCTCCTCTTCGTTGCCGCCCCAACCTGCGCACAGGCTGCGCCGACCCTCACGATCGCGAGCTGGAACCTCGAATGGCTGGTATCACCCAGTACTGCGCAAGCCAGTCGCCTCGCGTGTGATGCAGGACGTGGATCGCCCCTGCCCTGCGATGTCGCGCGAGAGCTTGCACGTGACTCCGCCGACCTCGCACGTCTCGCCCACTACGCCCGCAAGCTGGACGCCGATGTCGTCGCCTTGCAGGAAGTGGAGAACGCGCAGGCCGTACGACGACTATTCCGCGGCTACGACTTCTGTATCAGCGCCGGCGCCGGCGTGCAGCACACGGGCTTTGCCGTTCGCGCACATCTTGCACATCGCTGCAATCCGGCGCTGGCCACGCTCGCAACGGGCGATCGGCAACGTGCCGGCGCACACCTGACGCTGCACCCAGGCACACCACAGCAGATTGAATTGCTGGCAGTGCATCTGAAATCCGGCTGTTCGCGCGATCCGCTGGACACGAGCAGTGCGGCCTGTCGCACGCTGGTCAGGCAGGCCGCTGCATTGGGAGCGTGGATGCAGCAGCGCACACTGGATCGCGCGCGAACCATTGTCCTGGGCGATTTCAATCGAGTGGGACCCGACCCGAATGACGAGTTCTGGCGTGTGTTACAGGTAGGTGCCAGCAAGAGCACTGGGTTCCTGAACATGTCGACCGGAGTCGCGTTCAACAACTGCTATCGCGGGCAGCCCTTTACACAGTACATCGACCACATCCTCGTGAGCCGAGATCTGGCTGCAAAAATCGTGCGCAACAGCTTCAGGCACCACGGATATCGGAGCCTCGATGCGTTCCGGTACCGGCTTTCCGATCACTGCCCAATCAGCATTTCACTCTATATACACCCCTAATAAGATCAGCGGATTAAGTTCAGTAGCTGTTGCCACGCCCCAACTGCGCCGATAATGTGACTTGGTTCCGGGGGAATTTGAGAGAAGAACGGCATTGGAAAGGCGGCTACATACCAGACATAGGGCCCGCACCCTCGTGTACATCATCATGCCCGACGGTCGTCGGTCATTGTGCAAAGCGGTAAACCTCAGCGCCACGGGTGTGTTCATCCGCACCTCCGGCATGGGCCTGCGCAAAGGTCAATCGGTGGAACTGGCGTTCGCCATCAACCTCGGGACGATCACCAAGCTGCACCGCCGCACTGCCGTGGTGGCGCACGTCTCCGGTGGAGGCACCGGCCTGATGATGGAAGCCTACGCATCCCGCTAGCGCTTTTGGCGCGCGCCTTCGAGCTACTTGATTTTCCGTGCAACGACGAATGCCTCGTCGTTGAACCACAATCCGCCGTGCTTCTGCAGCACTGTCTGCGTCGCTTTCAGATACGCCCCGCTGTTGACCACGGGCTCCAGTCGCTCATCTTCGATCTGGTTCACGTAGACAGCCGCATTCCATGCAGCAAACAACGTGGACGTACCGATCCGGTCGGAGATTTCCGAAGGCAGTGTGCGCATCTCGTAGTGAAACAGCGACTGGTCATCGGGCTTCGCATCCAGCTGGAAATCCTTTGTTTCGCTGCCCAGTTCGGCCCGCAGTGCCGCCAGCAATTCATGCCGATCCACCTGAAAGGGATTCTCACCCGGCCAGAGTTTCTGGATGATTTCGAGCGCCGGATCCCGGCCCGCGGACTGGATCGCAAGCAGACGGCCACCCGGTGCCAATGCACGTGTCAGTGGTGCCAGCACCTTTGACGCCTTGAACTGCGCCGACATCCGCGCACGCCAGGGCTGCGAGGCGAGAATCAGGTCGTAATGCTTTGGAAGACGGCCGGCTTGCGGTATGACTCCGTCCAGCAGGAACTTGTGATCCTCCCGATACATCACGAGGATAGACGGCAGCTTGTAAACGGGGTTACCCGTCTTCTCACTGGGATGCGTTTGCCACGCGGTGGCCAGCGTCGGCGCCATGTCCTCGATCTGTTCGCCATAGGCATGGGCCGAGTCGCCTTTCAGGCGGACTTCCACCCAGTTGATCTCAGCCTGCGGATCGGGCAGCGCCAGGCGCGGTGCATCGGTGTAGTTGAGGTTCGTGATGACCAGCACCGTGGCCGGATGCTCGCTGAATCGCTCCGGCATCTTTTCCAGTCCCAGGCGCACGTCTTCGAGACTGATCTCCTTCGCGACTGCCACCACCGGCACCGTGGGATGCAGGCTGTGCGCATACCGAAGGATGCGCGCCAGAACCGTGCCATCACCCATGCCGGCATCAAACAGGTTCAGTGAAGGCGGCTGGGGCCGCAACTGCTGCAGCTCCAGCGCCGCGCGCCGTGCCACCGCAGATTTCTCATTGCAGGTGTTGACGAAGGCCAGGTATTTCTGGCGATTGTCATAGAACCGGAATGCCTGAGCCGAGCTCTTCTTTGCCATCACCACCCCACTGGTCTGGTTATCAGTCTGTTTCGATGCCGAGCGTACTCTGTTCCGCGGCAGGGCTGTCAACGGCACAGGTGCCCCGCATATAGTGGCCGCCAATGAGCCCGGTTCGATATACGAAACTCCTGATGGTCGAACCCGCGGCTTTCGGCTTCAACGCACAGACGGCGGCCACCAATCGCTTCCAGCAGCCTCCCATCGCTTTGGAGAATCCTGCCCCTGAGGCGCGCTCGCAGTTCAATGCACTGGTTACTGCTTTGCGAGCCGCAGGGGTGACCGTCTGCGTTGCAAAGGACAGCGCTCATCCCGTCAAGCCCGATGCCGTGTTTCCCAACAACTGGGTGAGCTTTCACGAGGATGGCACCGTTGTCCTCTATCCAATGCACAGC
>Ga0190274_10002265_pt1 | contig 11303 bp, 9 predicted proteins | sample Popmic531T_FD_133002 | JGI IMG/M metagenome (GOLD analysis project Ga0190274, IMG submission 133002) | Populus adjacent soil microbial communities from riparian zone of Yellowstone River, Montana, USA - 531 T | ecosystem: Environmental > Terrestrial > Soil > Riparian zone | place: USA: Montana...
CGCCCGTGGGTGCTTTGAAGTCGCTTTGTCGCTCGCTGTCATGATGCGTTGGCGCCGCCTGACCTAGAGAGGGCCTCCAACGAGACCTCCCAACCCTGAGCTGCCGTTTCGTCTGACGAGCAGAGAGGCCTTAATGCGGTCTTCGGCGCCGTCGCCACGCGAAGCCGGCGGCGATCTCCACGCGATCAGTCAAACCGCTGGGGCGCGTAGGGCGACACATCGATGCCCGTCGACACCCCATCGACGAGATCGGCAACCAGGCGGCCGGTCACCGGTCCGAGCGTCAGGCCGAGATGGCCATGTCCGAAGGCCAGAAAGCAGTTGGGGTGTCGCCGCGTGGGGCCGATCACCGGAAGCGAGTCCGGCATCGAGGGCCTGAAGCCGAGCCATCGGCTGCTTGAGTCCGGGGAGGCGGAGGGCAGCGCGCGACGAAGGTCGGCTGCCAGCCTGTTCAAAAGGGTGTAGTCGGCCGGCGCATGGAGACCCGCGAATTCCACGCTGCTGGCCATCCGGACCCCCGAGGGCATGGGCGACAGGTTTACGGCGCGATCAGCCCAGTACACCGGTGAATTCAAGGTCGCCCCGCCATCCATGGAGAACATGGCGTGATAGCCGCGCTCGGTGTCCAGTGGGACGCGTTCCCCAAGCTGTGCGGCGAGCTCTTTCGACCATGCCCCGCATGCCACGACGAGGGCATCCGTCGCCACCGTGCCGCTCGCCGTGGTGACGCCGTTGACCGCGCCGTCCGCGAAGGTGAAACCGGTCGCGGGCTCCTCGCGGAAGGAGCAGCCTTCGCGCAGGAGGTAGGCGCCAAGTGCGGCGGTGTATCCGCCCGGGTTGCCGACATGATGGCAATCGGGATGGAAGATGGCCTTGCGGAAGATGGGCGCGAGCGCGGGCTCGCGGGCCTGGATCTCGTCCGGCCCGATCTCTTCGCAGAGCACGCCGAGGCTTCTCATCGCCTCGTACTCCGCCCTGTCGTGCTCGAACGCTGCCGGCGACTCGTAGGCTTTCAGCCAACCTGTCTGGCGCAGGCTCGAGGCGATTCCGGCCGGCGTCGCCAGGTGACGGTGCTCAGCGACGGCGTCGCGCAACAGGGCCGACAGCGCAAGCGATATCTGCCTGACGCGCGCCGGGCGGCTCGCGGCCACGAAGCGCACCAGCCAGGGCAGCAATGTTGGCAGGTAGGCAGGCCTGATATGCAGGGGACCGTCACGGGACAGCAGCATCGACGGTACGCGTCGCAATGTCCCCGGGGTCGCCACCGGCAGACACTCCGAACTGGCAACGATCGCAGCGTTGCCAAAGCTCGCGCCGTTGCCGAAGCCTCGCGGGTCGAGCAGTGTGACTTTGTGGCCGCGACGCCGTAGGTGGATTCCGCAGCTGATGCCGACGATGCCGGCGCCGATCACCACGACCGACTTGCCGGCCGCCAGACTCATGCCCTGCCTTGGGCGTTGTTGTACTTGCCCGAGCCCATCGCGAACGGCTCGAGCTGCGCCTGATCCGGTTGTCGCGTGGAAATCAGCCGCGCGGTTTGGATGACCAGCGGCGCGAGCTCCTTGTGCACGCGAGCCATCGTCCAACGCGTCGACGGCGCCGAGATGTTGACGGCGCCGAGCGGACGCCCCGCCGCATCGAGCACCACCGCACCGACGTTGAGGTCACCGGCGTAGTACTCCGACACCGCAAATGCATAGCCGCGCTTGGCCGCTTCGTCACACAGCGCCAGCAGCTTCGGCAATTCGGTGATCGTCGTCGGCGTGTACGCGACGCGGTCGCATGCTTCCAACAGAGCGGCGCGTTGCTCCGGCGGCAGCACCGAGAGATAGGCGCGGCCCGAAGACGTGCAGTACATGGGCAGCCGGCGCCCGAGCGGCATGTGCACGGGCGTCGTCCGGTTGGTCGGGAAGCGCCCGACATAGACCATGTCGCTGCCGTCCGGCTCGGAGTAATTTACCGTCTCGCCGCACGCCCGGTTCAGGTCGAGCAGGAACGGATTGGCGCGCTCGACGGTGCGGTTGACGAGCAGATAGCGGTATCCGAGTTCGAGCGTGGCCGGGGTCAGCGAGTAGCGCTTCGTTGCCGGATCCTTGCGCAGATAGCCGAGCACTTCCAGCGTATGGCTGAAGCGCTGGGCCGCGCTCTTGCTCATCCCGCACTTCTGTGCAATGTCGGCGAGATTGAGGCTTTCGCTCTGCGGATTGAACGCAAGCAGCACGGCCAGCCCCTTCTCCAGCGACTGGTTGAACAGCGGCGAGGCGCGCGCCTGCAAGCGGCGCTCGGCATCGGCCTGCATCTGCCGTTTGGGCAACGTAGCGGTGACGCGCGCGGGGCGGACTTTGCTCACGAGGGCTTCTCCTTGCTCGCAACCAGGCCGCCGGCACACCACAGCCAGGCGAGGACGATGCATGCCAGCACCACGCCGAAGCTGACTTGGAACGCCTCCGGCGGATAAACACCCGGACCGACGGGCTCCCAGAGCGCGATGATGCGCCCGACGAGCCACTGAATCAGGAAGCTGCCCACCAGCACCAGCGCATTGATGCCGGTCGAGACGCGCGCGGCCATGCCGGGTTCGAAGCGCTGCGACAAGGCGAGATACGTCATCGACATCGGGTTGGAGAGGAAACTCGTCGTCGCCCACAGCAGCAGGCTCATGTCGGTCCACTGCATCACCAGCCCGGCGAGCGCGGCGATGAAGATCAGCGAGAGCACGCTCACCGCCTGCAGCAGGCTGAGGCCCGCCCGTGCAGCGAGCGACGCAATCGGGCCGCACGCGAGCGAGCCGGCGATCAGGGCGACCGCCATCACCGACAGATGGATGCCGACATCGTGCGAGTTCTTGTGCGCGACCTGCATCAGCCAGGGACCCGCCCAAAGCCCCTGCAGCGCGAACGCGGCGCCCAGCCCCGTGATCGACAGCGGCGCCACCTGCCAAAACACCCGGTCGCTGTAGATCCGGCCGAGCCCGGACAGCAGTTCGCGCAGCGTGCCCGTGCCGGGACGGGAATGATCGGGCACGGTGACAAAGACCAGCGCCGCGACAGCGACGCTGCCGATCCCGAGTCCGATGAACAGGTCGCGCCAGGCGCCGCCGCTGGCGACAAAGCTTTCGGTCGGCGCGCCGGCGACGAACGCGCCGAGCCCGCCGAATGCCATCAGAAATCCGCTCGCCAGCGGCACCCGATCGGCCGGAAGCCACAGCACGAACGCGCTGAAGCTCACCATCAGGCTGCCGGCGACGCCGGCGCCAATCAGGCCGCGCGCGATCGTCAGGTGCGTCAGGGTCTGCCCGAAGGCGAATCCCAGCGCGCCGAGTGCGGCGAGCAACAGCAGTGCGGCCTGGACGCGGCGCGGCCCGAGGCGGTCGACCATCAGGCCGATCGGAATCTGCATGCCGGCGAATGCAAGGAAGTAGGTCGAGGTCAGCAGGCCGATCGACGACGCCGTGAGGTGAAATTCCGCGGTGAGCTGCGGCGCGATGACCGCGTTGATGGTGCGAAAGAAGTACGAGAGGAAGTAGCCGAGCGCGAACGGCAGGAAGAGACGCGCGAGTAGCAGCCAGCCGACCGGCGAGAAACCGGCGGGTGCGGCACGATCGTCAGCCATGCTCATTTGCGTCCGGCGCGTGTCCACGATTCAAAGGATCTTGCGTGCCGTGCTCATGTCGCCTTCCGCGAAACGCTCGTAGCGCATCGGGCGAATTTCGAGGGCGCTGCGGCCGGTAGCGATCAGTTCCGCGAGGCAATGGCCCGCGGCCGGACCGAGTCCGAAGCCATGACCGCTGAAGCCGGTAGCGAAGAAGAATCCGGGGGCGGCCTGCACTTCGCCGAGCACCGGCAGCAGGTCGGGTGTGGCGTCGATCATGCCGGCCCAGCTGCGCGCAATGCCCGCGTTCGCGTGCTGCGGAAAGTAGCGATGGAACGTGGCCAGGCTGCCTTGCACGGTGTGCGGATTGGCCACCGGCTCTACGTTGACCAGATGCGAAAACGGACGTCGCGCGGCTGCCGTACCGGGCACATGGCGCAATACGTCGCGCACCAGGGGGCGGCCGACGCGCAAGCGAAACAGGTCCCGGTTGCGCAGGAAGACGGGCAGGAACAGTTTCAGGTGGCGCAGGCTTTCGAGCGTCAGGTCGTGCTCGGCGGTGCCGGCGCTGGCACGGCCGAGGACGATGCTCCCGTCGCGCGTCTGGCGGAATCCAAGGCCCGGGGCCCAGACGCCCAGCTTGGTCAGCGGCGGCACCGGCGTGGTGATGGCGACCGTCGAGCGCATGCTGCGCTGGGGCAGTCTCAGGCCGACCATGCGCCCCAGAAAACTCGAATGCGATCCGGCTGCGCAGACGATCGCAACGGCGCGCAGTTCGCCGGCATCGGTCACGACACCGGTGACGCGGCCGTTGTGGGTGAGGATCGCATTGACCGCGCAGTGTTCACGCAGCTCGGCGCCGACATCGCGCGCACCCTTGGCAAAGGCCAGGGTCGCCTTCAGCGGATCGGCCTGGCCGTCGCTCGGCGTGTACAGGCCACCGGCGAACGGTGCATTGATGTCCGGGAACAGTGTGCGCACCTCGTCGGCCGTGAGCACGCGCGTGTCGATGCCCACTGCGCGCGCCGCCCGCGCCCCCTCCACATAACGATCGAGATCGTCGGCATCGCGCGCCAGCGCCAGGTTGCCGCCCTGGACCCACTCGACATCGGTGCCCAGTTCCTCGCTGATCCCGCACCAGATCCGGTTGCTCAGCGCCGCCATCGGCAGTTCGGCCGGATCGCGTCCCTGCTGCCGGACGAAGCCCCAGTTGCGGCTCGATTGCTCGCCTCCGAGGCGGCCCTTCTCGAGCAGGATCACGCGCATGCCGCGCCTGCGGGCGTAGTAGGCGGTCGCCAGGCCGACGATGCCGCCGCCGATGACGATGACGTCCGCCGCCGTGCCGTGCGAAGCGCTAGCTGGGCAAGCCAAGGCGATCCTTCATCCGGTAATACATGATCGCTGCGGCGGCGCCCGGCTGGCGCAGCGGATGGAACGGCACGCGCCGCAATGGCGTCACCGGATACGCGGCATCGTCGGCGCGCTTGCCGAGCGCGAGACCGCCGAGCATCTCTCCGAGCGTCACCGCCAGCGCCACGCCGCGGCCGCAATAGCCGACCGCAGTCCACGCCCCGGGCGCCAGTTCATGGACGTGCGGCATGTCGTCGAGCGTCATGGCCACACGGCAGGACCAGCCGTACGCCCAAGGCGTTCCTTCGAGCTGCGGAAAGCGTTCAACGGCGGCTCGCGCGATGCGCTGGATCGTTGCGCGATCGAGTCCGTCGTCGCTGGGTCCGCGTCCGCCGATCAGGAAACGACCTTGCGGATCGATACGGTAGTAGTAGGTGATCTTGCGCGTCTCCGACACGCCGGCGCGCGCCGGCAGAACCTGCGCCAGCAACGCCGGTGGCAGCGGCGCGGTCGCCAGTTGTGCGCTGGTGACGTTGACCAGCGACTGGGTCAGTCGCGGCCACAGCCGGTCGGTATAGGCGTCGGTGGCCAGAATGACGCGGTCGGCGGTGAGCTTGCCGGCGTCGGTCGTTACCAACCACGTCGCTCCGTCGGGCTCGACGGATGTCGCGCGCGTTCCTTCATGGAGGATCGCCCCCGCGGCCGAAGCGGCTCGCCCGAGTCCCCGCGCAAGCTTCAGCGGATGCACCGCGCCCGCGCCGCGCTCGATCATGCCGCCATGATGAAAGCCGCTGCCGGTCAGCGCGGCCACACGGCCCTCGTCGAGAAACTCGACATTGCCGCCGTGCAGGGTGTTGATCTCGGCGCGCCGCCGCAGGTCTTCGCGCGCGAACGGCGAGAACGCGCCCTGTATCCAGCCGTTGCGCGTCGGATCGCAATCGATCCGGTGCCGGGCAATCAGGTCGAACGTCGCGTCGGCGGCGGCGTGCGCGAAGTCGAGCATTCGTCGTCCTCGTTCGGTGCCGAACGCGGCGATCACGCGATCGGCCCGCGGCTTGAGGCCGGGCACGACCTGTCCGCCGTTGCGTCCCGACGCACGAAAGCCGATGGTGTCGGCTTCGATCAGCCTCACCCGGGCGCCGCCCTGCGCCGATGCCAGCGCCGCCGCCAGGCCGGTGAAGCCGCCACCGACGACCGCCACATCGCAGTGCTCCACCGCGGCCATCGGCGCAAAGCCGTCCCACTCGCCGGCCGTGGCTTCCCACAACGGTTTGAGTCCTGCAGCGCGGGCCAGCAGATCGTTCTTCATTCGCCTGACATCAACCGAAGACGCGATTCGGCAGGTACAGCGCGATGGCCGGGAAGATCGTCATCAGGCCGGTGGCGACGAGCAGCATGATCCAGTAGGGCAGGCACTCGCGGCCGAGCTCGCCCATCGAGACCTTGCCGCGCGCGATCGCGAGCATCACGAACAGGTTGACGCCGACCGGCGGCGTCAGCATGCCGATCTCGATCATGATCGTGCTGAAGACACCGAGCCAGACCGGATCGAAGCCGGCGGCGATCATCACCGGGTAGATGAAGGGCACCGTCGTCAGCATGAGCGAGATGCCGTCGAAGAAAATGCCCATGATCAGGTAGAACACGACGACGAACGCCAGCACTTCGTACTTCGACAGCGACATGTGCTTGGCCCACGCGACGATCTCGCCCGGGACGCCGAGGATCGTGATCGACTGGCTGAGCACGGCGGCGCCGATCAGAATGAACGACAGCGCGCCGAAGCTGACCGTCGACTCGATCGTGGCCTTCAGCAGTTTGCGCGGCGTGAGGTCGCCGACCAGAAAGCCGAGCACGATCGTGGCGAACACGCCGAGTCCCGCCGACTCGGTCGCCGTGGCCAGGCCCGCATACATCGTACCGAGCACGCTGCCGATCAGGATCACCAGCGGCCAGAGGCTCACCAGCCCGCGCACGATCCGGCCGAACGGAACCGGCGGCACCTTTGCCGGCAGATGCTGCGGGCGGCGATACGAATCGAACCAGATGTAGACCATGAACAGCGTCGCCGCCAGCAGGCCGGGGACGACGCCGGCCAGGAACAGCTTGCCGATCGACACGTCCTGCCAGGCGCCGTAGATCAGCAGCGAGAGACTCGGCGGAATCAGCAGGCCGAGCGTGCCGCCGGCGGCCAGTGACGCGGCCACCGACGGCAGGTAGTAGCCGCGGCCGGCGAGTTCCGGATAGGCAATCGAGCCGACGGCGGCCGACGTGGCGGCGCTCGAACCGCTGATCGCGCCGAACACCGTGGACACCGCGATGTTCGAATGCAGCAGCTGCCCGGGGACGCGTTCGAACAGCGGCGAGATGGCGCCGTAGATGCGGCTGCTGAGTCCGCTCGCGACCAGCAGGTCGCCGAGCAGCAGGAACATCGGGATCGCGCTGAACGTGAAGCTGTTCATCAGATCCCACACGGCAAAGACGCCGAGGTGAGCCGAGTCGTTGGCGAAGTACTTCAGGACGATGAAGCCGGTCAGCCCCATCGTCGCGCCCAGGGCGGCGCCGAGCGCGGCGAAGCCGATGAGCGACGTGCTGAGCGCCATCCACAGCATCAGAGACCATCCCCGAGAGGCAGCGGATCGGCTGCGTCGCGCACTGCAGGCGTCCGCTCGCCGGCGAACAAGCGCAAGACGGCGATGAGAGTGACGAACGCCATCGTCACCGGAATCACCGCCATCCATGGCCACAGCACGAAGTCGGCCTGCTCGGACTTGGAGTGCAGGCGGCGCGAGTGATCCATCCAGGCGAAGGCTTCGTACGTGAACCAGGCGCAGAAGACGATGATCACCAGCGCGGCGCCCACCCGCAGCACGCTGCGGAACCGGACCTTGATGCGTTCCGGCATCACCGACACGGCCACGTGCGTGTCGTTCATCGTCACCAGCGGAATAGCGAGGAACACCATCGACATGTAGAACAGCGCCACCAGTTCTTCGGTGAAGCCGAACGGGCTGCCGACGAAGTAACGCATGACCGACGAGATGACGACCAGCGCCGTCATCACCAGCAGCGCCAGCGCCCCGGCGTACGCCATCCACCGTGCGACGGCGGCGAACGAGCGTTCCAACGCATTCATGGGTCTCTCCCCGTTGCGCACGCAGCGCAGGTCCATTGCCGGCGGTCCGGCACCGTCACGCCGGGGCAGTCAGCCTGTGGTCGACCGACCTCGCCGCCGCCTCGAGGCGATTCGAATTTGCAGCTCGCCCGGCCCGCTCCGAGCGGCGAAGATGGTCCGCTGCACTCAGCCGCCGATCGCCTTCAGCACCGCCTCGTGGTTTTCCTGGGCTTTCGGACCGATGGCCTTGGCTTCGCGGTCCCAGATGTCGCGCGCGGCCTTCTGGAACGCAGCCTGGTCCGCAGCCGGGAACGGTGCGAGCAGCTTGCCGCCTTTCTGTTGGAATTGCGGGATGGCGACCTTGTCCAGGTCGCCCCTCACGTAGGCGTTGATGGTCTCGCCTTCGACCTGGGTCGCGGCATCCTGCACGATCTTCTGCACGTCGGCCGGCAGCGCATCGAATGCCTTCTTCGACACGATCAGGTTGAGCGGGTGCAGCACGTACGGGAACAGGTAGGCCGCGTTCGGCGCCACTTCCTGGAGCGAAATCGTGTTCGCGAATCCGATCGGATAGACCGCGCAGTCGACGACGCCGGTCTGCATCGCGAGATAGAGGTCGTTCTGGCCGACGACCTGTGCGGCAACGCCCAGCGTCTCGAACACCTGCACGTGGAATTTCTCCCACACGCGCAGCTTCTTGCCCTTGAGCTGCGCCAGCGTGTTGATCGGGTCCTTGCAGTAGATGTGCGTGTCGCGGACCGGGTGCGCGACGTAGCCGAGCAGCTTGATGCCCCACTTGTCGTACGTCTCCTGGTAGATCTTCGTCAACGTCGGCAAGATCTTGACCAGCGTCTCGGCGTCCTTGATTACGCCGGGCGGCACCGTCACCGCGTATTCCGGAAGGTCACGCGTCATGTACCCGGGGTACAGGCCGGCAATCTGGATCACGTTGCCGGCGGGCAGCACGCGCAGCATGTCGACGTCCTTGACGCCGAGCGCGCCACCGGGATGAACCGCGATGTTGAGCTTGCCCTTGGCGCGCTCGTTCACCAGGTCGGCGAAGCGCTGGTAGGCCTTCGCTTCATCGCGCGCCGGCACCCAGACGATGTGCATCTTCCAGTTGACCTGCTGCGCCAACGCTGGCAGCGCCTGAAATGCCATGACGCATCCGATCAGCGCTGCCATCCAGATGCCACGTGAGTTGCCCGACTTCTTCATAACGACCTCCGTAGGTGATTCGCGAAATGCCGTGATTCGAAATGCGAAGACTCGACGACGAATCAGTCGACGAGCCCGTAAACCTCGCGCGCTGCGGTGGCGCTGATCTTGCCGTTGCGGACATCGTCGCGGACCGCGGCCCGGTCACGCGTCCGCGGGTCGCCGTAACCGCCCCCGCCGGCCGTCGCGACGACGAGCCGGTCGCCGCGGTTCATCGTCGTGACGAGCTTCGACGGAATGACCTCATCGGTCCCGTCCTTGCGAAGCAGCACGGAATGCGCCTTGGCACCGGCATGACCGTGGTGCGAGCCGCTCGCCGGGTGGTAGTGCCGCTCACCGCGATGGGTGAGGGTCACGCCATCGACCAGCGTCTCCATTTCCTTGAGGATGCCCAGACCGCCGCGCTGGCGTCCGGCGCCGCCGGAATCCTGGCAAAGCGACAAGCGGTGGATGCGGATCGGCGCTTCCATCTCCATGGCCTCGGCAGGCAGGTTCATGCAGTTCGTGGCATCGGTTTCGACCACGTCGACGCCATCGGAGGCGCGACCTGCCCCGGCGCCGCCGGCGATCAGTTCGCCGGTCACGAACGACGCGCCGGAAGCCAGGCGACCGCCGAATGCCAGCACGAGCAGTTCGCCGCCGGAGTCGGCGGGCACGCGATCGGGCAGCGCATCCTTGAACGCACCGAGGATGCAACCGGTGACGCGCTTGATTGTCGCGGTGCGCGAACCAACGGGCGCCGGCTCGACCGGGTTGACGAGCGATCCCACCGGCAGGTGCAGCGTCACCGGCCGGAAGCAGCCGGCATTGGTGGGGATCGTCGGATCGGTCAAGGCCCGCACTGCGAAGTACGCGGCCGCGCGCGAGCCCGACGGCACGCAATTGAACGGCCCCTTCAGCTGCGCGCTGGTGCCGGTCAGATCGATGTGGATGCTGCCGTCCTTGACCGTCACCGCGACCTCGATGCGCACTCGGCGCTCAAGCTCGATGCCGTCGTTGTCGAGCCAGTCGGCGTAGCGGTAAACGCCTTCCGGCATGGCGCGCAGGGCCGCGCGCGTCATGACTTCGGAGCGATTCAACAGTTCCTCGAAGATCGCCGTGAGCAGTTCCGGCCCCATGGCGTCGGCCAGTTCCGCGATTCGCCGTGCGCCGATCTGGCAGCCGGCGATCTGCGCATTCAGGTCGCCCATGAAGGTGTTCGGAATGCGCACGTTGAGCCGCAGCATCTTCACCAGCGTGTCGTTCATCACGCCCGCCTCGCGCAGTTTGAGCGGCGGAATGCGGATCCCTTCCTGGAAGATCTCGGTGGCGTTGGTCGGGATCGATCCCGGCGTCATCCCGCCGACGTCCTGGTGATGCGTCATCGTCGCCGACAGCGCGATGACGCGTCCGCGATGGAAGATGGGCGCGACCAGTCCGATATCGGGCAGATGGGTGCCGCCGAGATAGGGGTCGTTCATGATGTAGACGTCGCCTTCCCGCATCGTCTCCACCGGGAACTCGCGCAGAAACGTCTCGACGACCGGTATCAGCGTGGCGAGATGGATCGGCACCGCGCACGCCTGCGCCAGCGCCTCGCCCTTCATCGTGAACAGGCTGGCCGACGCGTCGAGCCCCTCCTTGACGATCGGCGAGAACGAACTGCGCAGCAGCGTCGACTCCATCTCGTTGGCGATGCCTTCGAGCTTGTGGCGCACCACCTCGACGGTGATCATGTCCAGCTTGCTGCCGTGCGGCGCAGCGACGGCCAAGGCTTCGATCTTGCCCATGGTTACTTCTCCTCGCGTTCGAGAATCACGTTGCCGGCGGCATCGACGCTGCCGCGCCAGCCCGGCTCCACCAAGGTGGTGGTGTCCGATTGTTCGACCACCGCCGGGCCGCGGAAACTGAAGCCGGTGGTCATCGCCGCGCGATCGAGCACCTGGGCCGAGAGGAACTCCGGTGCGCCGCTGACCAGGATCTGCCGCGTGCCCTTGCTCGGGGTGCCGACACTCGAGGTGTCGTCCTGCTTGTCGAGCGCATCGAGGCC
>Ga0190274_10002266_pt1 | contig 11302 bp, 10 predicted proteins | sample Popmic531T_FD_133002 | JGI IMG/M metagenome (GOLD analysis project Ga0190274, IMG submission 133002) | Populus adjacent soil microbial communities from riparian zone of Yellowstone River, Montana, USA - 531 T | ecosystem: Environmental > Terrestrial > Soil > Riparian zone | place: USA: Montana...
CGCGCTGCTGCTGGCGACGACGCGCGCCGACGGCGCCGACCTCGACGGCCAGGAGCGCGCGCTCGCCGCGGTCCGGTCGACCTTCGACGCCATCGCGACTCCCGGGCTGCGCCTCGTCGTCTCGGGCGCCGGCCGCTTCGCCGTCGATTCGCGCGAGCGCATCAAGGCCGAGGTCGAGCGCCTCGCCATCCTCGGCTCGGTGATCATCGTCGCGCTGCTCCTGCTCGCGTTCGCCTCGTTGCGCGCGCTGCTGGTGGCGCTCATCCCGGTGGCGATCGGCGTCGTCGCCGGCATCGCCGCGGTCAGCCTCAGCTACGGCCAGGTGCACGGCATGACGCTCGGCTTCGGCACGACGCTGATCGGCGAGGCGGTCGACTACGCGATCTACTTCCTGGTCCAGGCGCGCGGCGGCCCGGGATCGAGCGAGCGCTGGCGACGCGAGAGCTGGCCGACGGTGCGTCTGGGTCTCTTCACGTCGCTGATCGGCTTCGCCGCGCTGGTCTTCACCGGCTTTCCCGGGCTGGCCCAGCTCGGCGTGTTCTCGATCGCCGGCCTCGCCGCCGCGGCGGCGACGACGCGCTTCGTCTTCCCCGTGATCGCGCCCGATGGCGCACCCGGCGCGGGCTTTCGCCGCCAGCTCGGCCGCTTCATGCGCGCCGCGGCCGCGGCGTTGCCGCGCGCCCGCACGGCCGTCGTCGTGCTCGCCGTGCTGGCCGTCGCCGCGCTCGTCGCCGTGCCCTCGCCCTGGCGCGGCGAGCTGGCGTCGCTCAGCCCGATCGCCCCGGCCGACCTCGCCCTCGACGCCGCCCTCCGCGCCGACCTCGGCGCCGTCGATGCCGGAACCCTGGTCGCCGTCTCGGCGCCGAGCGAACAGGGCGCGCTCGAAGCCGCCGAGGCCGTCGGCACTCGACTCGACAGGCTCGTCGCCGCGGGCGCGCTGCAAGGCTACGACTCGCCAGCGCGGCTCTTGCCCAGCACCGCGATGCAGGCACGCCGGCGTGACGCGCTGCCCGACGCCGCCACCCTCGGCACGCGCTTGGCCGAGGCGACCGCCGACGGCGCGCTGCCGGCGTCGAAGCTCGCGCCGTTCATCGCCGACGTCACTGCCGCGCGAGCCCAGGCGCCGATCGAGCGCCGCGATCTCGGCGACACGGCCCTCGGCGTCAGCGTCGACGCGCTGCGCGTCGCGGGCGACGCGACGCGGCCGTGGCGCGCCCTCATCAATCTGCAATCGAATCCCGGCGAGCCGCTCGACGTCGCGCGCATCCGCAGCGCCGTCGCCGACACCCCGGGCGTCCGCGTCGTCGCGGTCAAGGCCGAGCTCGATGCGATCTACGCCCGCTTCCTCGCCGCCGCCGAGTGGCAGGCGGCGCTCGGCGCGGTCGCGGTGCTCGGCTTGCTCGCACTTCGCCTGAAGAGCATCACCCGCCTGGCCGCGGTCGCGCTGCCGGTCGCCGCCGCGACCCTGGTCGTGCTCGCCGCGCTGACCCTGGCCGGCTCGGCGCTCGGCATCCTGCATCTGGTCGGCCTGCTGCTGACGGTAGCGATCGGCTCCAACTACGCGCTCTTTTTCGACCACCTGCGCGAGCAGGCTGCGGTCGACAGCGACACGCTCGCCTCGCTGCTGCTCGCCAACCTGACCACGGTCGCGTCGTTCGCCCTGCTCGCGACCTCGCAGATCCCGGTGCTGCAGGCGGTCGGCATCGTCGTCGCTCCGGGAGCGTTCCTGTGCCTCGTCTTCTCCGCCGCGCTGCTCGGCCGCCGCACCGATCCGGATCCCGAGACGCATGGGAAAATCGCGCCGTGACGACGACCCCCGGCGACGGCTTGCTCGCGACTTCCGGAACGCCGCCGGCAGCGACGACATGGCCGAGCTACGTCAAGGCGAGCGTCGCCTGGCACCTGGCGGCAGGTGCCGCGGCGGCGATCGTTCCGGCGAGCTGGCCCTGGGCGCTCGGCGCGGTCGCTGCCAACCATCTCGCCCTCACCGCCGGCGGTCTCTGGCCGCGCTCGCGCTGGCTCGGCAGCAACTGGACTCGTCTGCCGGCGGCCGCGGTCATGCGCGACGAGATCGCCATCACGATCGACGACGGGCCCGACCCGGCGCTGACTCCGGCGATCCTCGACCTGCTCGACCAGCACCGGGCACGCGCCACCTTCTTCTGCATCGCCGAGCGGGCGCGTGCCGCGCCGGCGCTCTGCCGGGCGATCATCGCGCGCGGCCACAGCGTCCAGAACCACAGCGATCGCCACAGCCATCGCTTCTCGCTGCTCGGACCGCGCGCCATGGCACGCGAGATCGCCGCCGCGCAGGCGAGCCTGGCCGACATCACCGGTGTCGCACCGCGCTTCTTTCGCGCTCCGGCCGGACTGCGCAATCCGTTCCTCGCGCCGGTGCTGCAACGGCTCGACCTGCAGCTGGTGAGCTGGACCCGGCGCGGCTTCGATACCGTCGGCGCCGATCCGGCGCCGGTCCTGGCACGGCTGCTGCGCCGCCTCGGCGCAGGCGACATCCTGCTGCTCCACGACGGCCACGGCGCCCGCGACCTCTCCGGCCGCGCCCTCGTGCTCGCCGTCCTGCCGGCGTTGCTCGAGCGCGTCCAGGCCGCCGGGCTGGTGCCGGTGACCCTGCCGGCAGCCGGCGCGGGCGCGGCCGCCGAGGCCAGGGGCCAGGCGTGAGCGCAGCGCAGCCAGCGCTCGCCTGGCGCGCCCTGATCGAGAAGGCGAGCGCGCCGTATCAGCGCTCGGGCCGCTTCGCCTGGCACTTCGCGCGCGGCAAGCTGCGCTGGGATCCGGTGTTCGGCCACCTGCTGGCCAAGGGCCTGATCGCGCCGCGAGCGCGTGTCCTGGACATCGGCTGTGGCCAGGGGCTGCTCGCCAGCCTGGTCGGCGCCGCCGGCCACGCAGCACGCCAGGGCCGCTGGCCGAGCGCCTGGGCCGAAGCGCCGGTCGACGCGCGCGTCAGCGGCATCGACCTGCGCGCGCGCGACGTCGCGCGCGCCCGCGATGCCCTCGGCGACGGCGCCGACTTCGTCTGTGCCGACATGCGGACCGCGGCCTTCGCCGCCGTCGACACGGTGGTCATCCTCGACGTCCTCCACTACGTCAGCATTGCCGAGCAGGACGCGGTGCTGGCGCGCGTGCGCGCCGCGCTGCCCGTGGGCGGGCGGCTGCTGCTGCGCGTCGGCGATGCCGGCTCGCGGCGCCGCATCGCCGCCACGCGCTGGGTCGATCGCGTCGTCACCTTCGCGCGCGGCCAGCGCGTCGATCACACGGCCACCCGCACGCTCGCCGCGTGGACGGCACGCCTGCACGAGCTCGGATTCACGGTCGCGAGCGAGCCGATGCACCGCGGCACCCCGTTCGCGAACGTCCTCGTGGTCGGCACCGTCGCCCGCGCACCGGTCGATCGAGATCGAGCCCCCGATGGCGCCGGCGACGCTTGACCACGCCGCGATCCTCGCGTTGATCCCGCACCAAGGGCCGATGTGCCTGCTCGATCGCGTCGTCGCCTGGGACGCGACCCGGATCGAGTGCGTCGCCGTCAACCACCGCGACCCGCGCCATCCGCTGCGCAGCGCGAGCGGCCTGCTGGCAAGCGCGGCGATCGAATACGCGGCGCAGGCGATGGCGGTGCACGGCGCGCTCTGCGCCGACGCCGCCGGAGCGAGCAGCGCCCCGGGCTTTCTCGCCAGCGCGCGCGACGTCCGGCTCGAACGCTGGCGTCTTGACGACCTGCCGCCGGCCTGCCCCGACGAGCTGGTCGTGACGAGCGAGCGCCAGGCGGGCGACGCGACCCGCCTGCTCTGCAGCTTTCGCCTGCACCATGGCGGCCGCGAGCTCGCCTCCGGCCGGATCGCGGTGGTTCTCGACGCTGCTCTCGGAGCCGCGCCATGAGCTCGCCGGTGCGCGCGCGCCGGCGCGCCCTGGTCACCGGTGCCAGCGGCGCGATCGGCGCGGCGATCGCCGAGCGCCTCGGCCGCGCCGGGCTGCACGTGATCGCGCACGCCAGCAGCCGCATCGAAGCGGCCGAGGCCGTGGTCGGGCGGATCGTCGGCGCCGGCGGCAGCGGCGAGGCGATCGCTTTCGACGTCACCGATCCGGCGGCCAGCGACGCCGCCTGCGCGCAGATCCTCGCCGGCGGCCCGGTCCAGGTGATCGTCAACAACGCCGGTGTCCACGACGACGCCGTCTTTCCGGCGATGCGACGCGAGCAGTGGCAGCGCGTCGTCGACGTCTCGCTCGGCGGCTTCTTCAACGTCACCCAGCCGCTGGTGATGGCGATGATCCGCACCCGCTGGGGGCGGATCGTCAACATCTCGTCGATCGCCTCGCTCGCGGGCAATCGCGGCCAGGTCAACTACGCCGCCGCCAAGGGCGCGCTCAACAGCGCCACCAAATCGCTCGCGCTCGAGCTGGCGAGCCGCGGCATCACGGTCAACGCGGTCGCGCCCGGGATCATCGCCACCGGGATGGCTGCAGGCGTGTTCGATCGCGCGACGATCGAAAGGCTGGTGCCGATGAAGCGCGCCGGCAGCGCCGACGAAGTCGCGGCGCTGGTCGCCTTCCTCGCCTCCGACGATGCCGCCTACATCAGCGGCCAGATCGTCTCGATCAACGGCGCGATGATCTGATCGGCCTGCGCCTCTGCTCTAGCGCGGCGCGAACGGCGGCCTGCCGAGCGCCCGCCGCAGCAGCAACGACGGCAGACGGAGCACGAAGCCGAGCAGGAGGCGCAGATTCATCCAGGTCAGCAGCGCGTTGTCGCGGCCGTAGCGGAAGTGCGAGACGCCGCCGTCCTCGGGCCGCAGGTACTTCACCGGCGCGGCGATATTGACCGGCGTGACGCCGCGCCAGGCGAGACGCACCACCGCCTCGGGGTCGAAGTCGAAGCGCCGCATCCAGGTCCGGCCGCGCATCACCGCGACCAGCGGCGCAATCGGATAGACGCGAAAGCCGTAGAGCGCATCGTCGATGCCGGCGCCAAGGGTCTCGAACCGCGCCAGGCCGTTCGAGATCTGCCGGCCGCGCACGCGCAAGAGCGGCGCGGAAGCGTCGAACACCGGCCGGCCGAGAACCATCGCCTCGGGACACCGCGACGATGCGGCCATGAATGTCGGAATCAGCTCGGCCGGGTGCTGGCCGTCGCCGTCCATCGTCAAGGCGTGCGTGAACCCCGCCGTCTGCGCGAGCTCGAGCGCGTGCAGGACGGCCGCGCCCTTGCCCTGATTGCGCGCCAGGACCTCGATTCGCAGCTGCGGATCGACCGCGGCAAGATCGCGCAGCCCGGCCGCCGTGCCGTCGTCGCTGCCGTCGACGACGACCCAGACCGGTGCCCAGACGGCGCGCGCCGCGCGCGCCGTCGCATAGACCAGCGCGCCGCTGTTGTAGCTCGGGATGACGACGACGTGGCTGGTCGACGCGGCCACGGCCGCGGCAGCGTTCACCGGCGCAGCGCCTCGGCGAAGTAGATCTCGAGCCGGCGCAGCTGGGCGCGGTGATCGGCCTGGGGCGCGAAGCGCGGGCCGAGCGTGAGCCGAATCCGGACCGGAACCGGCGGCGCCTTGAGCAGCGGCCAGCCCTTGGTGAGGTAGGGCGAGAGGGCCTCGATCACGACCGTCTGGATCGGCACCTGCGCGAGCTGGGCGATCAGCGTGATGCCGGGCTTGAAGGCGTTGACCGTCGCACCGACCGTGCGGGTTCCCTCCGGGAACAGGATCAGCTGGTTGCCGTCGCGCAGGGTTGCGACAGCATCGCGCACCATGCCACGACCCTCGTCGTTCTTGATGTAGCGCGCCAGACGCGCGCCACCGCCGAGGAAGATGTTGTGCATCAGCTCGGCCTTCATGACGCAGACGCCGCGTGGCAGCCGTGCGACCACCAGCAGCGCGTCGAGCATGGTCGGATGATTGGCGGCGACGATCAGGCCGCCGGGCTCGTCGCGCAGCACGTCGAGGGCGCTCGAGTCGATGCGCATCAGGCCGAGCCGCTCGGCGCTGGTCCAGCAGCAGCGATAGATGAACGACACGGCCTGGCGGCCGAGTCGAGCGCCGGCGGCGCGCGGCAGCAGCAGCGCGAGCAGCGGCGCGAGCACGTTCCAGACGAGCGACATCGCGCCCAGCTGGACGATCACGGCGGCGAACCGGACACGGTGGCGAAACGCCGGCGCCAGGCCGGCATCGCCACTCAGTCGCTGGTCGGCACGCGCTGGCTCGAAGTCGCGAAGATCCATGAGATGCCGAAGCCTGCAGTGACGGCGGTTTGTTTCTGCACCAGCGGGCTCGGAGCAAACGACGCGCCGTGGAGCTCGTCGTAGCGCACGAACGCGCCAACCCATGCGTCGCCGAAGCGGCGCGAGAAAGCCGCCGTCGCGCGCCAGCCCGCGAAGCCGCCCGGCGCCTCGTAGGCGGGCCGGGTCGGGGTCGCGAACTCCGGGGCGACGCCGTAGAAGTACTGGTGGTATTTGCGATCGCCAAACACCGGGCCGGCGAGCAGTCCGAGGTTGCCGTTGCCGGGCAGTCTGACGTCGAGGTTCAGGTTGGGCTCGAACGTGAGGCCGATGGCACGCGGCGAGCGCTCGAGCGTGATCGCCTCGCGTACCGGCATGCGCAGCTCGAGCTTGAGCGCGCGGTTGCTCGACTGCCAGAGCTCGGCAACGAAGTTGGGGCCGATCTCGAACGTCCCGGCCAGGTCGGGCATGCCGCTGCGTGCCTGATCGTCCTTGCTCTTGGTCGGCACCGAGGCGCCGAGGCTGACGTCGACGGTGATCCGGCGCCCTTCGAACAGCACCGCCCGCGCCCCGTCGCGGTCGGCGCGCAGGATCGGTCCCCGGTAGGCGAAGAACGGCACCGGAAAGACGTAGGTATTGCTTTGGGCGGAGCCGCGGTAGTCGTAGAAGCGAAACCCGGCGACGCCGACGCCGAGCTCCCAGAGCGGCTCGGTGCGAACCGCGTCGGCCGTGCTCGGCGGCATCGGTCGTTCGACCACCGGGCCGGGAACGGGCAGCTCATCGGCGCGCGCGAGCGGCGCGCCGGTCAGCAGGCCGAGCAAAGCGAGCGACGGGGCGAGTCCCCGCCGCGGCCAGGCCAGGCCCGTCACGATGCCTGGACCTCGACGTCGCGGATGTTGACGCGCCGGCGCCGCCAGGCGCGCACGGTGCGGCGGAGGTTGCCGATCGAGACCAGGTAGTAGAGCGCCTTCAGGACGAAGATCGAGCGCCAGATCGGCGTCGCCCCGTAGATGTCGCCGGCAAGCAGCGAGATCAGCGCTTCCTTGACCCGGAACGGGTTCTGCGGCGCCATGAAGAACTCGCGCATCGTCGGATTGGTGACGCGGAAGATGAACCAGGAGAACTCGCGCGGGCCGTGCTGCACGTTGCGATCGAAGGCACGCCTGAGCGCGTTCGCGTCGCGGCGCCGGTCGAGCACCGCCTCGACGACGTCAGCGCCGTCGAAAGCGCTCTGCATCGCCAGTAAGACGCCCGACGAGAACACCGGATCGACGAAGGCATAGGCGTCGCCGATCATCAGGTAACGCTCGCCGCTGCTCCTCGCGCTTGCGTACGAGTAGTTGCCGGTGGCATAGACGCGCTCGTCGACCAGCTTCGCGCTTTTCAGGCGCACCTCGAGTTCGGGACAGAGCGCGATCGTGTCGCGGAAGAATTCGGGCAGCGGCCTGCTGCGCGACTTGAGGTAGTACGGCCAGCAGACGGCGCCGATGCTGGTCGTGCCGTCGACCAGCGGGATGAACCAGAACCAGCCGTGCTCGAACCAGAAGATCGTGATGTTGCCCTCGAGCTTGCCGGGCAGCCGCTCGGCGCCGGTGAAATGGCCGTAGAGCGCCGAGCTGTTGTGGCGCTGGTTCTTCTGCTTGCAGCGCAGCTGATTGGCGAGCACCGTGTCGCGGCCCGAGGCGTCGACGACGAAGCGCGCGCGCCAGCTGCGCCGGGCGCCGTCGTCGAGCTCGACCTGCACGGTGGCGCCGGTGTCGTCGAACGAGACCTCGCGAACGCGCTGGCCCTCGCAGGTGCGCGCGCCGCGGTCGCCGGCGTGGCGAAACAGCAGCTCGTCGAGCTGCGACCGCCGCACTTGCCAGGCGTACGGCATCGACTTGTCCCAGGCATCGCTGAACTCGATGTACTGGCGCTGCTCGTGCTCGGGCGAGACGAACTCGACGCCGTATTTCTGCATCCCGATCGCCTCGACCTGGGCCCGAACGCCGAGCCGGTCGAACAACGCGACGTTGGCCGGGAGCAGCGATTCGCCGATGTGAAAGCGCGGGTGATGCGCCTTCTCGAGCACGACCACGTCGCGGCCGCGCTCGGCGAGCAGCGTGGCGATGGTCGAGCCGGCGGGACCGCCGCCGACGACGAGCACCTCGCACTCGTCGACCGGGCCGGCGACGAGGTGGGTGGCGGAAGGCGAGGCGGGCTGCACGGGCCGGATTCTCCAGTCGGCGCTAGGGCTCGCTCGACGCGCCGTCCTCGACTCGCTGCGCACCCCTGGGTGAGGGCGCGATTCTAAAGGGGGCGCCCGGGCGCAGCCCTATTCGCCGAGGTAGGCGGCGCGCACCTTGGGATCGGCGAGCAGGGCCTTGGCGTCGCCGCTCATCGTCACCTCGCCGCTGTCCATGACGTAGCCGCGCGAGGCGAGCTGCAAGGCACGGCTGGCGTTCTGCTCGACCAGCAGGATCGTCGTCCCCTGGCCGTGGATCTCGCTCACGACCTCGAAGATCTTGTCGACCATGATCGGCGACAGGCCCATCGACGGCTCGTCCATGAGCAGCACCTTCGGCCGCGCCATCAGGGCGCGGCCCATCGCAAGCATCTGCTGCTCGCCGCCGCTCATCGTTCCGGCGAGCTGGTTGCGGCGCTCCTTCAGGCGCGGAAAGATCGTGAACACGCGCTCGATGTCGCTCGCGATCTCCTTGACGTCGTCGCGCACGAAGGCACCCATCTGCAGGTTCTCGACGATCGTCATGCGTGCGAACACGCCACGGCCCTCGGGAACCATCACCAGGCCCTGCTTGACGAGGTCCCACGGGCCCTGGCCGCGGATGCTGCGGCCCATGTACTCGATCTCGCCGCTCGCCGCCGCCTGGGTGCCGGTGATCGCCTTCAGCGTCGTCGTCTTGCCAGCGCCGTTGGCGCCGATCAGGCTGACCAGCTCGCCGTCGCGGACCTCGAACGAAACCCCCTTGACCGCCTGGATGCCGCCGTAGGCGACCTTCAGCGCGCTCACCCGCAGCAGCGTCCTGACGCCGCCCGCCGCCGCCGATGGGGCGAGCGCGGCCCCGGCCTCAATGGGTGGCATGGTCGGCTCCGAGATAGGCCTCGATCACCTTGGCGTTCTTCTGCACTTCGGCCGGCGTCCCTTCGGCGATCTGCTTGCCGTAGTCGAGCACGGTGACGCGGTCGCACAGACCCATGACGAGCTTGACGTCGTGCTCGATCAGCAGGATGGTGCGGCCGTCGTTGCGGATGCGGTCGATCAGCTCGCGCAGCGTCACCTTCTCGGTCGCGTTCATTCCGGCGGCGGGCTCGTCGAGGGCGATCAGCTTCGGGTCGGTGGCGAGCGCGCGCGCCACCTCGAGCCGGCGCTGGTCGCCATAGCTGAGCGTTCTGGCCTTGTACTCGGCGAAGCCGCCGATGCCGACGTAGTCGAGCAGCTCCTGGGCGCGCGCGGCGATCGCTGCCTCCTCGACCTTGAACTTGCGCGTGCGAAACACGGCCCCGACCAACCCCGAATGGGTTCGCACGTGGCGGCCGACCATGACGTTCTCGAGCGCTGTCATGTCGGCGAACAGGCGGATGTTCTGGAACGTTCGGGCGATACCGGCCTTGGCGACCTCGTGCACCGCGCTCGGCCGGTACGGCATGCCGCCGAGCTCGAAGCTGCCAGAGTCGGGCATGTAGAGGCCGGTGAGGACGTTGAAGAAGGTCGTCTTGCCGGCGCCGTTCGGGCCGATCAGGCCATAGACCTGCCCCGGCGTGATCGTGATGCCGACGTCGGAGAGCGCCTGCAGGCCGCCGAATCGCTTCGACACGCCGCTCACGCGCAGGATCGGCTCGCTCATCGATCGGTCGGCACGATATGACCGGTGGTCGGCGGGATCTGCGTCGCCGGCGGCAGCTCGTGGGGCAGCTTGACCGGCAACTCGCCGCCTGGCCCGATCGCCGGTGCCGGTGGCGTCTCGGCACCCGCGCGCACCCGGCCGTGCTCGGGCGAAGGCCAGAGGCCGCGCGGCCGCGACAGCATGATGCCGATCATCGCCAGCGCGATCAGCAGCTGGCGCAGGATCGACGCGTCGAGCCGGCCGTCGGTCATCTGCTGCAGCGGCCCGGCGACGTAGCGCAGCACTTCGGGAAGCGCTGCGAGCAGCAGGGAGCCGACGATCACGCCGGGCAGGTGGCCGATGCCGCCGAGGACGACCATCGCCACGATCATCACCGACTCCTGCAGGCTGAACGACTCGGGCGAGATGAAGCCCTGGAAGCTCGCGAACATCACGCCCGAGACACCGCCGAAGGTCGCGCCCATGCCGAACGCGAGTAGCTTCAGGTTGCGCGTGTTGATTCCCATCGCCTTGGCCGCGACCTCGTCCTCGCGGATCGCCATCCAGGCGCGGCCGATCCGGCTGCGCTCGAGCCGATAGCAGATCACGACGGCGAAGATCACCAGGATCAGGAACAGGAAGTAGTAGTTGGTGACCTTGGGCCAGTCGAGGCCGAAGAAGTGATGCGTCTTGCCGAGCGAGAAGCCGAAGATCGAGATCTCGTCGATGCCGGTGATGCCCTTCGGGCCGTTGGTGATGTTGACCGGCGCGTCGAGGTTGTTCATGAAGACGCGGACGATCTCGCCGAAGCCGAGCGTGACGATCGCGAGGTAGTCGCCGCGCAGCTTGAGCGTCGGCGCGCCGAGCAGGACGCCGGCGCCGCCGGCGACCAGCGCGCCGAGCGGGATCACGATCCACCACGGCGTGTGCAGGCCGCCCGGAAAGGCGTCCTTGAAGGTCGCGAACGTGTCGGTCAGCTGCGGCGACGCGAGCAGGCCCAGCATGTAGGCGCCGACGGCATAGAAGGCGACGTACCCGAGATCGAGCAGGCCGGCGTAGCCGACGACGATGTTGAGGCCGAGCGCGAGCAGCACGTAGAGGAGCGCGATGTCGATGATCCGGACCCAGGCATTGCCCGCCATCTGGACCATGAACGGCAGGATGCAGAGCAGCACCGCGGCGCCGATCAGGACGACCACCTTCTGCTGGCGCGTGGCGTCGGCAAAGCGCGTCATGGCTGCGCCGCCCG
>Ga0190274_10002267_pt1 | contig 11300 bp, 10 predicted proteins | sample Popmic531T_FD_133002 | JGI IMG/M metagenome (GOLD analysis project Ga0190274, IMG submission 133002) | Populus adjacent soil microbial communities from riparian zone of Yellowstone River, Montana, USA - 531 T | ecosystem: Environmental > Terrestrial > Soil > Riparian zone | place: USA: Montana...
CCATTGCATCAATATACGCGGCCCTCCCCGCCCCTCCCGCCCTCCCTCTGCAACCCTCCCCTCCCCTCCGGCATCTTTACCAGTGCCATGACACGAGCGCTGCTGATGGATTCGTATCCGATCGCCAATGCTGAATCGGTGGTAGCCCGCGCCCGGGAGGGAGATGCGGCGGCCCTCGAGGCACTGTTCCGGGCCTTCGAGGTCCCGGTCTACAACCTCGCTCGCCGGATCTGCCGCACCACCGAGGACGCCGAGGACGTGGTCCAGGAGACCTTCTTCGAAGTCTGCCGCAGTATCGGGCGCTACCGGCAGGATGGGAGTCTGTGGGGATGGGTGCGGACGATCGCGGCGAGCAAGGCGCTGATGCGCCTGCGGCGGAACAAGTATCGCGACACCGATGAACTGCACGACGAAGTGCTGGAGAACCGGCGCGAGGATACCGCGCTCAGGATGGACCTCGAGGCCGCCCTCGAGCGATTGAGCGAGACCTCGCGCGCGGTGGTGTGGCTGCACGACGTCGAGGGTTATACGCATGACGAGATCGCCGGAATGATGGGCAAGACGCCGAGCTTTTCGAAGTCCCAGCTGGCCCGGGCGCACACGCGCCTCCGGAAATGGCTGGGCGAGGAGGTGCTGGGATGACACACCTGACGATGGAACAGCTCCTCGAGCTGCGTGAGCCGGGCGTCGAGCCCGGGACCGCGTCGCAGCGTGAACACATGGAGAACTGTGCGGCCTGCCGCCTGGAGCTCGACCGCCTGGAGCAGCGCGCGGCACGGCTGCGCGCCCTGCCCACACTGCGCCCGGCCCGGGACCAGTGGCCTCGCGTGGCGGGGCGGCTCCACGCGGTGGGCCGGCAGCGGCGCATCCGCTGGATGACGGCGGGCGCGATGGCGCTCGCCGCCACGCTTGCGCTGGCGTTGCTGGTGAAGCGGCCGGTACCGGTGCCCGCGCAGGCGGCGGGATCGCAGCAGGAACTCACGTCACTGCAGCAGCGCTCGCGTGCGCTGGAGGCGGCGATCGGGGCCTACGATCCCGATGGGCGGGTGCTCGACGGGCGCACCAGCCGCGTGGCCGCCGATCTCGAGGACCGCATCGCCGACGTGGACCGCCGGCTGGAACGCACCGAGCTCGCGGCGCCGCCGGGCATGCGCGGGCCCGACGTGATGCAGCTGTGGCAGGAACGGGTGGGACTTCTGGATGCGCTGGTGGACGTGCATGTCACCCGCGCGAGCAACGTAGGGCTCTGAGCCCGAGGAGATGTCATGCTGAACAGGAACTGGATGCCGGTACTGGCCCTGATCGCTGGCGCCGCTCCATTGATGGCGCAGGATCCGCAGCCGAAGGTGCAGATCGAGCGCTCCTTTGGCGGTCCCACGTGGAGCACGTCCGGGGACATGCAGTACGTGATGACCCGGCGCGCGCGCCTTGGGGTGAAGGTGAACCTGCAGGCGAGGGCCAGTGATTCGATAGGCGCCTATATCGACGCCGTCACCCCGGGTGGACCCGCGGCCAAGGCCGGTCTCGAGGCGGGCGACGTGATCACGAAGCTCGACGGTACGCCACTGGTACGTCCCGCGGCGCCCGGCAGCAAGCAGCAGCTCAAGTACAACGGGAGCGACGGGTCGCTGCCCGGTCTTCGCCTCATCGAGCTGGCCTCACGGCTTCCGGGCAACGACACCATCACGGTGGACTATCGTCGTGGCAAGGATCGCAAGAGCACCACGCTGGTGACGCAGGAGGATCCGGACAACGTCTTCGTCATGACGCCTGACGGTAGCAGGGAATTCATCTACAACTTCAACGGCGACGGCCCCGAGGGATTTGGCGGTGGCATGATGCCCGGCATGGGTATGCGAGTGCCGATGGAGCCCGGCATGAAGATGCGCACGCCGATGGGCGGGGACGACACGCCGTTCCGCGTCTTCATCTCGTCGGATCTCGAGGAGCTGGAGCTGGTGCCGCTCAATCCCGACCTGGCGCCCTACTTCGGGGCCACCGATGGAGTGCTGGTGATCAACGTGCCGCAAGGCTCCACCCTGGGCCTCAAGGGTGGCGACGTGGTGCTGGCGATCGACGGGCGGAAGCCGGCCAACACGGCGCAGATGCACCGCATCCTCCGCTCCTACGATGCGGGCAACGCCGTGAAGTTCGAGATCCTGCGCAACAAGAAGACGATCACGGTGACGGGCACGATCCCGAGCCCGCCGGAAATGAAGTGGCGGACTACCCCGGACAGCACCGTGAAGATCCGGACGAAGTCGTCGACGGGAACCTGAGCTTACGCGGTCAGTTCCCGCACCTTCCGGCGCTCCAGGTCGGGGTGGACGCGCCGGGCGAGCTCGATGAACATCGGGATGTCGAGACTCTGCGGCCCGTCGCTCATCGCCTGCTTCGGGTTGGGATGCACCTCGACAATGAGTCCCGCCGCCCCCGCGGCAAGGGACGCCTCCGCGAGCGGCGTCACCAGGCTCGCCACTCCGGCCGCATGACTCGGGTCGACCACTACCGGCAGGTGTGACCGCTCCCGCACCAGCACGACCGCGTTCAGGTCCAGCGTATGGCGCGTGGCCCGCTCGAAGGTGCGAATGCCCCGCTCGCACAGCACCACATTCGGATTTCCCTCCGCCAGCACGTACTCCGCCGCCATCAGCCACTCCTCGATCGTGGCCCCGGCGCCGCGCTTGAGGAGCACCGGCACGCCGCTTCGCGCGGCGGCCCGCAGCAAAGAGAAGTTCTGCATGTTCCGGGCACCTATCTGCAGCATGTCCGCGAACTGCGCCACCAGGGGCACCTCCTCCCAGCTCAGCACCTCCGTGACGATCGGCAGGCCGGTGCGCTCGCGCGCCTCGGCGAGGTAACGCAGCCCCTTCACGCCGAGGCCCTGGAAGTCATAGGGCGACGTGCGTGGCTTGAAGGCGCCGCCACGGAGCATGTCGCCGCCCGCGGCCGCAACGGCTTCCGCCGTCTCCAGGATCATCTCGCGGCTCTCGACCGAGCACGGCCCCGCGATGAGCACGGGCCTCGCCCCTCCGAACTCGAGATGGCGCACCCTCACGATCGATCCCTCCGGCATGCGCCGGCGATCGATGAGTGGAACGTCCGGCTTCTTGACGTGGTGCGCCGGTGTGGGATGGAACACCTGGAATCCGGGCACTCCCTCGGTCCATGCCTCGTAGCTGCCCAGCACAATGAGCTGCGCCGCCAGCGCCTCGACCTCCTCCAGGGCCTCGGCGACGCGGGGCTCGGTTGCCGCGCCCTCCACGTCGACGTAGAAGCGGTAGGTCCACGGTGCCGATGGCTCGGGCCGGGACTGGAGCGCAGTGAGGTTCACGCCCCGCGCGCTGAAGGCGAGCAGCGTGTGCGCGAGCATGCCGGGGCGATGGTCGAGCGAGACGATGAGAGACGTCTTGTGCGGCCCGGCGCCCGCGGGAACGACGGGCGCGCCCGCGCGGCTGAACACCAGGAACCGGGTCTGGTTGGTGGGATCGTCCTCGATCCGCTCGGCCAGTGGCACGAGACCGTGCGCGGCGGCGGCCGGGAGGGCCGCGATCGCGGCCTCGGACGGGTCACCATGTGCCGCCACCATCTCCGCGCTCCCCGCGGTGTCCCACGCACTCACCAGCTCCGCGTCGGGCAGGTGCTTCGCGAGCCAGCGACGGCATTGACCAAGGGCGACCGGATGCGAGTAGACGCGCCTGATGTCCTCCACTCGCGCGCCGGGTACCGCCATGATCGTGTGGTGCACCGGCAGGAGCGTCTCGTGCGTCAATGCAAGCCGGCCGTCGCCGAACGCTTCATGGAGCAGGTCGTAGGTGGCGGTGACCGAGCCGATCAGGGAGTTCTCGATCGGAAGGCAACCGGCATCGGCCCGACCTTCGCGCACGGCCGCGACGGCGTCGGCCACCTCCCGACAGGGGACGGCCTCGAGCTCGGGCCACCGGCGCCGTGCCGCCGCTTCGCTGAAGGCGCCGTGAGTACCCTGGATCGCTACACGCATTGGGGTCGTGCTCCTGTGAATGCCACTCGCGTCATCCGGAAAAGGAAAAACGCCCCGCCGACTGCTGCCGGCGGGGCGTCGAGGGGTCCGTTCTGGTCGCGCTACTGCACGCTACCGGAACCGGACGCAGCTCGAGCCGCGCCGGCGCTGGTAAAGAAGTAGAACCGCGACCGGGTATTCATGCACGGGAGTCTCGTTCCGGCGGCACCGCGTGTCAAGTGCGGAGGGGGTCATTGGCCGATTACCACGATGGGGCGTTGCCGCACAATCTGCCGTCCGGTGGAGCGTTCCTCCACCGTCAGGATGAGGTCATACTGCCCCGGCTTCACGTCGTGAAGGGTGAGCAGGCGATTCGCCGACAGGGTGGTCGCGGAGGCAACATCGGTAGAGGTCAGGGTGCTCGCAGGCTTCCCGTCACCGGCCCGCCGCAACGAGAGCATGGTGCGATAGTCCTTGCCGCTGGTCAGCCCATACAGCTCGTAGTAGATGGGCACCGACTCGCCGGGCACGTAGGTGCTGAAGGGGCTCACGTGCACGGTCTCGCCGTTCCGCCGCCACGGGATGCTGCCATGCTCGCTTCCGAGCACGATGTCGCTGGCCGAGAACCCGGCACCCGCCGGCTCGATGCGCGCCGCGAAGACACTGCCACGGTCTTCTGATTGCTCCAGCGACAGCCGGACCTCCCCGAGACCCGGCCGGAGCGGCAGCTTCACGATGAAGGTGAGCCAGGCGTGCTGCCGCACCATGTCCAGTGTGCTGACGAACTGACGCAACGTATCCAGGCGCACCGACTCGCCAGTGAGGCTGTCGATGGCCGCTGCCTGCACCCGCACCGCAAAGCGAACGGCCGAGTCTCCCGCCGGACCAGGTTCGCGGACAAGCTCCGTCATGCGCACCGCGACCACCGCCACCAATTCACCGGTGCCCGCCGCGGGCTGCCCCAGCGCCGACAGCTGGACCGCGGCCGCGAGCGGCTGGGCGAAGCGGCGCAGGTGGGTATCGGTCCGGATCGCCACCGCCGCGTCATCACGTTGCCGGTCGACGATGTCGAGATAGGCCCGCTGGCACTGCAGCGGCACCATTGATCCGCCGGCGGCCTGAAACTGGGCTACCCCAGCAAGGCGCGCATACTCGGACGAGAGAGCGGACAACTGGAGGACCACATCCAGGTTCGGGGGCGCGTTCACGATCAACGTGCTGGCGCTGTTGCTCCCCAGTGCCTGGTGGCCGAGGAACGTGTAGGTCCGAAGCTGCCCGCCGATGAGGTAGACCCAGGTGACGTTCCGGTCCGGCTCCACCAGCAGTCCGGCATTCGTTGCGGGCGCGGAGCTGATGCCCGTCGCGTCACTGCGGCGTGCGAGTGGATCGGTGGAATCGAGTCGCGTGCTGCCACGGTCGGTCGCGCCTGCGGCCGGCGCGAAGGCGTCGCCGCCGAGGCGATACAGTGGCTCGCCGTGGCGCATGTAGACGATGGCCCGGTGGTCGAACACCCGCTCAGGGGAGCGGTAGGCTCCCTGCCGGGCCGGTTCGACATAGTCGTAATCGTCGAGCGAGTTCGCGCCGCTCCGCTGGCAGGGCGTGCCGTTATACGGAATGAACACTTCCTTGTACGCAGTGCGCCGACCGGGCTCCGGCACGCGAAAATTCCGGCTCACGTATGCCCACCGCCGCAGGTGCTCCTCGAGCCGGCTGCCCTCCGGTCGCAGCTCCTGGACATCGCGCTTGTTCCAGAACATCTCGATGAATTTCCCCACCGAGTCGGCCGGCAGGCTGTCGAGACGAGCGAGTTCGCGCGGCGTCGCGACCCAGGAAAGGTCCAGCCGATAGATCGCGCGCGCGGCGGCGGTCTGCACGCGGGCGCCCGCCATGTACTCGGCAGCAGCGTCACCCAGCGATCCCAACCAGGCCAGGGAGCGTGCCATTTCGAGGGCGGCGATGCCCGCATCGCCGCCCTCGCGCAGGTACGCATCGATGCGTGGAATGGACTGGGCGGCATCCCCTTGCAGGCGCTCGGCGCGCGCGAGGATGAGCTGAATCCGGGGATCGCTGGAGCTGGTGGAGTCGGCGATGAACTGCAACGCCTGGAGGATCCTGCCCGGCTGCAGCCGGTCCCCTTCGGTGCTGAGCGTACCGGCGAGCCAGTTGATGGCCGGCTGGAACGTGGGCTCCGAGTGCAGCGCCCTGTTCATCTGGATCGAGTAGCCATCGTAGTGCGTACCGCCCGCCACATCATCGTAGCTGGCGGGCAAGGGATAGCGCCGGCTGTAGATCTCGAGCGCGGCCACGGCCAGGCCGAGGCGGGCGTAAGGCCAGTCCGGATGGAGGCGGACTACACGATCGAAATCATCCCACGCCGAGACCAGTGTCGCCCTGTCATCGAGGAGGACACCGCGCCTGAGCTCGATATACGCATCACCGAGCCGCTCGACTGGCTTCCGGGATACGGCATCCCAGCCAGCGGCCACGTGATCGACTTCCGGGATCGTGGTCGCGCTGTCGAGCGCGCTCCGCAACTGGTTGAGTGCGGGGCGGTGTGGGGCATCCTGGGCGGAAAGCGTTCGCGGCCCGAGGCAGAGAAAGCCCCAGGCCGCGAGGAGAACGCGCCGTCGCACAGGAACCACGTGACCTCACGACAGTTGAATCTGGCCTCCGGCGAAGAGGAACTGCTCCATGCTCTTGAGCAGCATCTCCTTGGCCTTGGGATCCCGGACATTCAGGCCATAGTGATTGATCATCTGCTGCTGGGCCTTCAGCCACTCGGCCCAGCAGGAGCCACAGATTTCAGCGTAGAGCTTCCGGCCCAGCTCATTCTGGAACGGCTGAAAGCTCATCTGCTCGCGGGTCTGCCCGCAGCGGGTACAGGCTATTTCTGACATGACGAAAAAATAACGTGCTCTTGCACCGCTCGCGACTCGCGACCGTTCCCAGCGCAGCTGGTTGAGACGAATGTTGTTCATGGATAGAGCCTCCCGCGGGCCGAATCGGCGCGTCCGAGCGCTCGAACGCCGGCCGCCGTGCCCATCCCGGTGCCGACGCCGAACACGAGCGCCGTGCCCAGGCTGACAAGTGGAAGTGCCGAAAGCGGCCACGCCAGCAGGAACGCCGCGAAGCCGGCGATCAGCGGAGCAAACGGAGACCGCATCGCGTCCACGAAGCGGAGCCGCCGCTGCACGAAGCTGCGGGCAAAGAAATAGCTCCCGAGCGCGGACGCGGCGAAAATGAGCAAGGATGTCAGCGCCATCAGTTTACCTACCATGTGAAACCCCAGTTTACCCGTGGATTATCGTGTTCGCGTTTCAGTACGGAACAACAGCATGGTGAGTTTCATGCATATCGCTTTGGGGGGTAACAGGGGCAGATTCCGGCTTCCAGCCGCACCCGGAGAGGACGGTCATGAACAGCAAGCACCCGGTGGTCAGCGTTCCCGACGTGGGCAGCATGGACCACGCGTGGGACGTTCTCGGGCCCTGGGAGGTCGACCTCGAGCTCCTGGAGCGGAACGACTGTGTGCCGGGAGAACTGGCGTTCAATTCATGGGATGAGGCGGAGCTGCGGCTGGACGAGGAACGGGCTTCGGTGATGGGAGTTCCCGCGGTAGTGCGGCTGGAGCGCGACAGCGAAATCGAGCGAACCGATGCGGGTGGCGGGGCCCTCGAGTGGATGATGGAAGCGTCGGGTGCGCCCTGGTCGCTCCGCTGCGTGATGTGGCCCGGCGACCTATACCTGCGGGTGGAGCATGCGGAACACGACGAGGAGCTCTTCCGCCTCCGGGCGCGGCGCACCCGGGAGTACTACGCCGCCAAGTATCCCTGACCTTCGCTACCAGCGGAGGGCGACGCTGCCCCACATGAATCCGGAACCGAACGCGGTGCCGACGACCAGGTCGCCCGGCTGGAGCCGTCCGGCACGGACGCACTCGTCGAGTGCGATCGGAATCGTCGCCGCCGTCGTGTTGCCGTACGTCATGATGTTGTTGTAGACCTGGTCATCACGCAGGCCGAGCGTCTTCTGCACCATCTCCGAGATGCGCAGGTTGGCCTGGTGCGGTAGCAGCAGCTTCAGGCCATCAATCGATTCACCGACCTTGGCCAGCACGGCAAGCACCGATTCCGGCATGCGCACCACGGCGTGGCGGAAAACCTCCCTGCCGTCCATCGAGAGGAAGTGCCTTCCAGCGGCGATGAGCTCGGGGCTGATCCTCGGGTGGTACATCGATCCCGGTGCATCGACCCAGAGCTTGTCGGCAAAGGCACCGTCGGAATGCAGGTCGAACCCGAGAATGCCGCGCGCCGGGTCGGAGGAAGGACCGAGCACGACGGCGCCGGCGCCGTCGGCGAAGATCACGGCCGTGGCCCGGCCGCGCGTGCTGACGTCCATGCCGGTAGACTGTATCTCCTGGCCCACGACCAGCACGTGACGGTAGAGACCCACCCTGATCCAGGCATCCGCCGTCGCCAGCGCGTAAACGAACCCGCTGCACTGCGCCCGGACGTCGAGGGCGGGAATGGGCCCGAGGCCGAGCCGGTGCTGCAGCAGCACCCCGTTGCCGGGTGCGAAGTGATCCGGCGTGGACGTGGCCAGCACAATGGCATCGATCGCGTCATCGCCGAGGCCGGACGCCGCCAGGGCGATCCGGCTGGCGCGCTCGGCAAGGTCGACGCCGGTCTCACCCTCGCGTACCCAATGCCGCTGGCGGATGCCGGTGCGCTGCGTGATCCACTCATCGGTGGTATCCATGACCACCGAGAGGTCGTCATTGGTGACGACGCGGTCGGGGACGGCCATGCCGGTGCCGAGAATGATGCTTCGCGTCATGGTTACCGGAGCGGGGTAAGTGGGGAACGCGCGGGAAGATGTTGTCCGCCGGCGCCTCGGTTGGCAAGGCCGCCGGCGCTGCACAGGCTCGAGGAGGCAGGATCATGGACGAGGACGAACGCGAGGACGAGGGACAGGCGGAAACGGAGCAGGAGCTCTCCTGTCCCTATTGTGGCGAGACGGTGGAGATCACCGTAGACCCGACGGGGGGAGCGCAGCAGGAGTATGTGGAGGACTGTCCGGTGTGCTGCCAGCCGTGGCAAGTCCATGTGGAGGTGGACTCGGACGGCCGCGTGCACGTGTGGGCCGACGCCGCAGACGAGTGACCGGGCCGGACCCGGTCACTCACGCCGGAAGCACTACTCGTAGCGGAGGGCCGTGATCGGGTCGAGCGACGCCGCCTTCCGCGCAGGCCAGATACCGAAGAAGAGGCCAACCCCGGCGCTGAACGCGAAGGCCACGGCAATGGAGGCGGGCGAGATCAGCGTGTTCCAGTGCATCAGCTTGGACAGGCCGATCGCCGCGGAGACGCCGAGGATGATCCCGATCGTGCCGCCACTGATGCAGAGCACCAGCGCCTCGATGAGGAACTGCAGCAGGATGTTCAGCTTGGTGGCGCCGAGCGCCTTCCGCACGCCGATCTCGCGGGTGCGCTCGGTGACGGATACCAGCATGATGTTCATGATGCCGATGCCGCCGACGATGAGGCTCACGGCGGCGATCGAGGCGAGGAGGGCGGTGAAGACCTGGGTCGCGGCCTGCTGCGTCGCCAGGAACTCCCGCTGGTTGCGGACCATGAAGTCGTTGTCCGCACCGGGCCGGATCTTGTGCTCCCGTCGCAGCACCCGCTCCATGTCGACCATGCCCTGTTCCAGCGGCACGTCCTTCGCCACCTCGACGGTGATGGTGCGCAGCCGGTCGGTGCCGAACACCCGGAAGCGAGCGGTCTGCAGCGGGATCAGGATCTGCTCGTCGGGGTTCTGGAATCCCTGGGATCCCTTCTCGCTCAGGATCCCCACGATCTCGAATGGAATGCCGCTGATCGAGACCGTCTGTCCGATCATCGCGGCTGGGTTGGCCCCGAGCATCTCGGGCACCTGTGACCCGAGCACCGCGTACCGCTCGCGGCTCTGGTCGTCGCCCTGCGTGAACATCCGGCCGTTGGTGACGGTGTAGTTGCGGACGGTGGAGTAATTGGCGGTGGTCCCGACCACGTTCACGTTGATGTTCTGGTTGCCGTACTTCACCTGCACCTGCTTGGAGAGCTCCGGCACCACGTTGCTGATGAGCGTGGCATCCCGGCGCAGTGCGTCGGCGTCATCCACCGTGAGGCTGACCCGCTGGTCGCTGGCCACGCCCCGCACGTTCATCTGCCCGGCATAGACGTTCAGCAGGTTGGCCCCGAGCGAGTTGATCCGGTCCTCGACCGCCTTCTGCGCGCCGCTTCCCAGGGCCACCATGGTGATGACCGCGCCGACGCCGATCACGATGCCGAGCATCGTGAGCGCCGCCCGGAGCTTGTTGGCGCGGATGGACTGGAACGCGACCGCAATCGTCTCGCCGAGCTGCATGGCTACCGTCCTGCCGGGGCCGCGGGGCGCGCGCCCCCGGCCGAGGGCGTCGTGGACCGCATGCCGGGCATGCCGCCGCCGGTCATGTTCTGGATGCGGTTCTTGAATTCCTGCTGCGAATTGATGAGGCTCGCGCTCGGCAGCACCAGCACCGAATCGCCCGCCTTGAGGCCCGACACGACCTCGCTGTAATCCAGATCCGTGAGGCCGGTCCGAACGCGGGTCGCGCGCGGGCCCTCGGCCGTGGCGAGGAAGACCACGTAGCTGCCGCCGAACTGGAAGTCGTTGCCCTGTGGCCGCGGCCGCCCGCCCGCTGCGCCGCCGTTGAGCTGCCGCATCTTCTGCAGCACCGCGCGCTCCTCGGGCGTGGGCTGTTCACCGCTCCGGAACTTGGCGAAGATGGCACGCACCTGCTTTTCGGTGACCCCGTCGGGCAGCTTCACCACGCGACCGTCGGGCGTGGTCATGGTGCTGGCGGCCGGCTTGTCGCCGCCTGCGGCGGGCGGCGTGCCGGCGCCAGCGCCGAGGGACACCTGGCGCGAGGCCGCCGTGTCACCCTGGGGCGGCTGGTCCGCGGCGGCGAGCTGCGCGTTCACCTGTTCCATGCTCAGGCCAAGCACGCCGGCGGCCGACTCGACGTCCTTCTGGGTGCGGAGCGCCGAATTGGGCACCGCAAGCACGCTGTCGCGCCGCCCGACGTGGATCTCCACCTCGGAGTTCATGCCCGGGCGCAGCAGGCCCTCACGGTTGTCGATGCGCACCAGCACGGGAAACATGGTGACGTTCTGCTGCACCTCGGCCAGCGGCTCGATCTTGATCACCTCTCCCTGGAACGGGCGGTTCGGGTAGGCATCCACCGTTACCGTGGTAGCCAGGCCCGCCTTGATCTTCCCGATGTCCGTCTCGTCCACCAG
>Ga0190274_10002268_pt1 | contig 11300 bp, 11 predicted proteins | sample Popmic531T_FD_133002 | JGI IMG/M metagenome (GOLD analysis project Ga0190274, IMG submission 133002) | Populus adjacent soil microbial communities from riparian zone of Yellowstone River, Montana, USA - 531 T | ecosystem: Environmental > Terrestrial > Soil > Riparian zone | place: USA: Montana...
CACGTGGTCGATCGCCGCGTTCGCCGCCGATGCCGCCGACGACAGGCCGCGCGCCTCGATGATCGCAGCGCCGCGCTTGCCGACCTTCGGGATGAACGTGTCCTTGTTCCATGCGTCGTCGTTGACGACGTCCTTCACGGCCTTGCCGCCGACCGTGGCGAAGCGATAGTCGGGATACATCGTGGGCGAATGGTTGCCCCAGACGATGAGCTTGCGGAAATCGCCCACCGGCTTGCCGGTCTTCGCCGCCAACTGCGACAGCGCGCGGTTGTGGTCGAGGCGCAGCATCGCCGTGAAGTTCTGCGGCGGCAGGCTCGGCGCCGATTTCATCGCGATGTACGCGTTCGTGTTCGCCGGGTTGCCGACCACCAGCACCTTCACGTCGCGGCTCGCGCTGTCGTTGAGCGCCTTGCCCTGCGCGGTGAAGATCTTCGCGTTCTCGAGCAGCAGGTCCTTGCGCTCCATGCCCGGGCCGCGCGGACGCGCGCCGACGAGCAGCGCGACATCGGCGTCCTTGAACGCCTCGTTCGCGTCGGCCGTGCCGACCATGCCGGCGAGCAGCGGGAATGCGCAGTCCTCGAGCTCCATCATGCAGCCCTTGAGCGCGGCCTGGGCCTTGTCCATGGGCAGCTCGAGCATCTGCAGGATGACCGGCTGGTCCTTGCCGAGCATCTCGCCCGAGGCAATGCGATAGATCAGGCTATAGCCGATCTGGCCGGCGGCACCGGTGACGGCGACACGAACGGGGGCTTTCATGGCTTCTCTCCTCGGATCGGTTCGGGCCGGCACGCGGCCGGGTCAGGCGAGCTCGGCGAAGAACTGCTGCACGCGGCGCAGTCCTTCGGTGAGCTCCGCCGGCTTGCAGGTATACGAGATGCGGATCGAGCGCGGTTCGCCGAACGCGCTGCCTGGCACAACGGCGACGCCCTTCGCTTCGAGCAGCGCTGCGCTGAAATCGATGTCGTTGCCGATGCGCACGTTGCAGTGCGACTTGCCGAATGCGCACGAGATGTCGGGGAACGCGTAGAACGCGCCGCGCGGCACCGGGCAGCGTACGCCGGGGATCGCGTTGAGCGCCGCGATCACTTCGTCGCGCTTGCGCTGGAACTCGACGCACTTCTGCGCCGGGATGTCCTGCGGCCCGTTGAGCGCGGCGACCGCGGCGGCAGTCACCACTTCGGGCAGGTTAGTGATGTGGTTCGAGTTGAGCGTGGCCATGGCCGATGCCACGGCTTCGGGCGCAGCGATCATGCCCACGCGCCAGCCGGGCATGCCGTAGGTCTTCGAGATCGAGTCGATGATGACAACGCGGTCGCGCAGCTCGGGACGCGCGGTGACGAGATGCGTGTACTTGAGCCCGTCGAACACCATGCGGTTGTAGATGTCGTCGGACAGCACCCATAGCTGGTGCTTCACCAGCACGTCGGCGATCGCGCGGACTTCGTTCTCGTCGTACACCATGCCCGTCGGGTTCGACGGGTTGTTGAACAGCAACAGCTTCGTGGCCGGCGTGATCGCCGCCTCGAGCTGCGCCGGCGTGAGCTTGTAGTTCTGTTCCGGACCGCACGGCAGCAGGCGGACCTTCGCGCCGAGGATCTCGGCGATGTCGACGTACGACGTCCAGTACGGCGTCGGTATGAGGATCTCGTCGCCTTCGTCGAGGATCGCCCACATCATGTTGAGCAACACGTGCTTCGCGCCGACGCCGGTGGCGATGTTCTTGCGCTCGTAACCCTCGATGCCCTTTTCGCGCAGGTGCTTCAGGAATGCGTCGAGCAGGTCGTCACGGCCGCGATTGGAGCCGTAGGCGCCGGTGTCGCGCAGCAAGGCCTGGCGTGCCGCGTCGTACACGTGCTCGCCGGGCAGGAAGTTCGGTACACCAATCGAGAAGCTGATGATGTCGCGGCCTTCGGCCTTCAGGCGCTTGGCCTTCTCGGCGATGACCATGATCGCGCTCGGCTTGGCGCGACTCATCCGCTCGGCAAGCTTGAGCATCTGTGCTCCTCGGCGACGTCGGGAACGGCTGCGATCCGCGGGCGGGTGGCCACGCTGGGCGCGAAAACCGTGCGGGAAAAGACGGCGCGAAGTTTACCATGGGCGCCGCGGCGGCTGCCGCGCCAACCGGGGCCGGGACCAGCCATGCGATTGCTGCCGCGCACTGCCGTCGCACTCGTGATCGCGATCGCCGCGTGCACGACCGCGCCACCGGCCGGCGACGCCGTGGACGACGATCCGGTCGTCACGGCGGCAGTCGCCCAAACGGCACGCCGGGTCGCACCGGGCGACGTCGAGATCGTGGTGCATGCGGGACACACGGTGCGCGCCGAGTTGCGCCCGGACCGCAGCCTGCACGTCTGGCGCGGCCTGCTGCTGCGCGCCCGCGACGGGAGCGAGCTGGCATTCGCGCTCGCCCACGAGCGCGCGCACGACGCGCTCGGCCACGCCTTCCCGCGACGTGGTGCGGCGCGCGACATCGGACAGGAGCTGGCAGCCGACGCCGAGGCACAACGCGCACTGGCGACGGCGGGTTTCGATCCGTCCGCGGGCGCGACTCTCCTGCAGGCGTTGCGCGACGAAGCGGCAGCCGCCGCGGGCGACGCGGCGGCGATCAGGGAGCTGGACCGACGGATTGCCGCATTCGGGACTGGCCGGCCGCGTGCAGCGCCACCGGCCGACGACCCGTGGCGGCCGACCTGGCTGGCGCGGCGCGCCGGATGGCTGGCCGCCGATCCGGCGTCAGCCGATCCGCGGCGCCGTGATGTCGTCGCGCGCCATGCCGGTGTGGCGGCCGGCGCGCACTGAGCTCAGCGCTTGTCGAGCGTCGCGTTCCACTGCTCGAGCTGCGCCTTCGCCTTCTCGAACAGCGGCTGGTAGTCGCCGGTGATCGTGATGGACTCGATCGCGTCGCCGCTCTTGATCGAATCGACGACCTTCTGGTCGGCCGGGCCGACGATGCGCCCGAATACCGTGTGCTTGCCGTCCAGCCACGGCGTGGCCGTGTGCGTAACGAAGAACTGGCTGCCGTTGGTGCCCGGACCAGCATTCGCCATCGAAAGCGTGCCGGCCGAATGTCGGAGCGCCGGGTTGAACTCGTCCTGGAAGCGATAGCCGGGACCGCCGCTGCCGCTGCCCTGCGGGCAACCGCCCTGGATCATGAAATCCGGGATCACGCGGTGGAAATTCAGTCCGTCGTAGTACTTGCGGCGAGCGAGATTGACGAAGTTCGCGACCGTCAGCGGCGCCAGATCCGGGAACAGCTTGAGGTTGATGTCGCCCCGGGGGGTCTTGATGACGGCAGAAAGGTCAGCCACGGGGCGTCTCCGCTGGGTTGGAAAGCAGGAATCGTACAGGAGCGACCCCGGCCGGCCCTGTCCCGGCCCCCCGGAAGCGCAAGTTCATGATTTCAGGGTATACTTCGCGACTTCCCAAGCCAAGGAACGCTGCGGGGTACATCCGCGGCACGCTCTCGTCATGTCCATCGAAAAGTTGCGCAATATCGCCATCGTCGCCCACGTCGACCACGGCAAGACCACGCTCGTCGACCAGCTGCTGAAGCAGTCGGGCACGCTCTCCGATCGCGCTGTCGTTCCCGACCGCGTGATGGATTCGAACGACATCGAGCGCGAGCGCGGCATCACCATCCTTGCGAAGAACACCGCGATCTCCTGGCGCGACTACCGCGTCAACATCGTCGACACGCCAGGCCACGCCGACTTCGGTGGCGAAGTCGAGCGCGTGCTGTCGATGGTCGATTCGGTACTGATCCTCGTCGATGCGCTGGACGGCCCGATGCCGCAGACGCGCTTCGTGACGCAGAAGGCGTTCCAGATGGGCTTCAAGCCCATCGTCGTGATCAACAAGATCGACCGCCCGGGCGCGCGCCCGGACTACGTGCTCAACGCGACGTTCGACCTGTTCGACCGGCTCGGCGCGACTGAAGAGCAGCTCGACTTCACGACCGTGTACGCGTCCGCCCTGAATGGCTACGCGGGGCTTTCGCCGGATGTCCGCGAAGGCAACATGGACCCGCTGTTCGAAACCATCATCAAGCACGTGCACGCGCCGCAGGTCGATCCGGACGGCCCGTTCCAGATGCGCATCAGCCAGCTGGACTACAACAATTACGTCGGCGTGATCGGCATCGGTCGCATCCAGCGCGGCAAGGTGCGCACGAACATGCCGGTCGCGATCGTCGATCGCGAAGGCAAGCGGCGCAACGGCAAGGTGCTGCAGGTGCTCGGCTTCATGGGCCTGGAACGCCGCGAATTTCCCGAAGCGCAGGCTGGCGACATCATTGCGATCAGCGGCATCGAGAACCTCGGCATCTCGGACACGATCTGCGATACGGCGGCGCCCGAGGCACTGCCGGCGCTCACCGTCGACGAGCCGACGATCAGCATGACGTTCCAGGTCAACAACTCGCCGTTCGCCGGCAAGAAGGACCAGAGCGGCGGCAAATTCCTGACCTCGCGCCAGCTGCGCGACCGCCTGATGCGCGAGCTGATGCACAACGTCGCGCTGCGCATCGAGGAAACCGACGTCGCCGAGAAGTTCAAGGTCTCGGGTCGCGGCGAGCTGCACCTGTCGATCCTGATCGAGAACATGCGCCGCGAGGGTTACGAGCTCGCAGTGTCGCGACCGGAAGTGATCATCAAGGAAGTCGACGGGCAGTCGATGGAGCCGTTCGAGCAGCTCGTCGTGGACCTCGAAGAGGCATACCAGGGCGGTGTCATGCAGCGCCTCGGCGAGCGCAAGGCGCAGCTCCGCAACATGGAGCCGGACGGCCGTGGCCGCGTGCGCCTCGAGTACCTGATTCCGGCGCGCGGGCTCATCGGCTTCCAGACCGAGTTCCGCACGATCACGGCCGGCACCGGCCTGATGTTCCATGTGTTCGAGCACTACGGCCCGAAGGCGGAAGGCCTGATCGGCAAGCGCCAGAACGGCGTGATGATCTCCAACGGCACGGGTCCTTCGCCTGCCTATGCGCAGTTCGCGATGCAGGAGCGTGGCCGGTTGCTGATCGAGCCGGGCCAGGAAATCTACGAAGGGCAGCTCGTCGGTATCCACGCGAAGGAAAACGACCTGACCGTGAATGCGCTGCGCGCGAAGCAGCTCACGAACTTCCGCGCCGCCGGCAAGGACGACAACCTGATGCTCACGCCCGCCGTGAAGATGAGCCTCGAACAGGCGCTCGAGTTCATCGAGGACGACGAGCTGGTCGAGGTGACGCCGCTGCAGATCCGGCTGCGCAAGCGGCACCTGACCGAAAACGACCGCAAGAAGGCGTCGCGCGAAGCAGCGTAGTCCAACGCTGCGCGCGCAACGAAAAGGCCGGCGAAAGCCGGCCTTTTTCGTTGCTCGCCGAAGGATCCGGCGTCAGACGGTGGTGGCGACACTGCCGCGCTTGCGCACGATCAGCATTGCCAGCTCCAGCGATTGCTCGTAGTTGAGGCGTGGGTCGACCGACGAGCGATACGCGCGCGCCAGGTCGGGTTCGGTCAGGTCACGCGCGCCACCGAGGCATTCCGTCACGTTTTCCCCGGTCAGCTCGAGGTGCACGCCACCGAGCCGCGTGCCCGCTGCCGCGTGGATGTCGAACGCCTGGTCCAGCTCCGCACGGATGTTGGCGAAACGACGCGTCTTCACGCCGTTGCCGAGCGTCTCGGTGTTGCCGTGCATCGGATCGCAGCACCACAACACGGTGCGGCCTTCTCTGCGCACGGCTTCGAGCAGCGGCGACAATGCCTCGCCGATGCGCTCGGCACCCATGCGATGGATCAGCGTCAGTCGGCCCGGCTCGTCGTGCGGGTTGAGCACTTCGATGAGGCGCAGCAACGCGTCCGGCTTCGTGGACGAGCCGACCTTCACGCCGATCGGATTGCGAATGCCGCGGCAGTACTCGACGTGCGCGCCATCCAGCGCAGCCGTGCGCATGCCGATCCACGGGAAGTGCGTACCGAGGTTGAACCAGCCCCACTGGCGCGGCACCTGCCGCGTCATGGCCTGTTCGTAGTGCAGCAGCAGCGCTTCGTGCGACGTGTAGAAATCGACGCGCGAGAAGCTGCCGATCGGCTCGCCGGCCAGCGTCTCCATGAAGCGCAGCGCTTCGCCGATCGACTCGACCATGCTGCGGTATTCGCGCGCGAGCGGCGAGTGTTCGACCCACGCGAGGTCCCAGTACTCGGGATGGTGCAGGTCGGCAAAACCGCCGTCGATCAGTGCGCGCACGAAGTTCATGGTCATCGCCGACGCGGCGTGCGCCCGTACCAGGCGACCGGGATCGGGCGTGCGCGACGCGACGGTGAATTCCGAATCGTTGACGATGTCGCCGCGGTAACACGGCAGCGTGACGTCACCGCGCGTTTCGAGGTCGGCCGAGCGCGGTTTCGCGTACTGGCCGGCGAAGCGCCCGACGCGAACCACCGGCATGCGCAGACCGTGGACGAGCACGAGGCTCATCTGCAGCAGCACCTTGAGGCGGTTCGAGATCAACCCGGACTCGCAATCGGAGAAGCTCTCGGCACAGTCACCGCCTTGCAGCAGGAAGCGCTTGCCCTCGGCTGCTTCCGCCAGCAGGCGCTTGAGCGCGACGACTTCCCACGAAGTCACGAGCGGCGGCAGGCGATGCACTTCCGCGAGCGCGGATTCCAGCGCAACGGGATCGGGATACGCCGGCTGCTGGACGGCGGTACGCGTGCGCCAGGACTCGGGCAGCCATCCGGCGGCCTCGTTCACGGGCTGCAGCGTCGTTTCGTGCTGGCGCGTATTGCGTTGCATGGTTCGCATCCGTTCACGCCCTTCGCGGTGCCGCGCGGAAGCCGAGCCACAGCGCGACGAGCGCCAGGCCGACGAACCACGCGAGCGTCCACTCGGGCATCGAGAGGCCCAGGAAGCGCCATTTGACCTCGGCGCATTCGCCGGAGCCCGTGAATGCCATCGTCAACGTCTTGCCGAGCGGGAAGTTCTCGAGCATGAAGTCGAGGCCCGGGCCGCAAGCCGGTACCTGGTCGGGCGGCAGGTGCTGGATCCAGACGTGCCGCCCGGCGATGCCTGCGCCGATCATTGCGGCGAGACCGGCGAGCAATCCGTAGGCGCGACGACCACCGGCCACCGGGCCGTGCGCCGCTGCGATCAGCGCGATCAGCGTGAACGCGATCAGCGCGACGCGCTGCAGGATGCACAGCGGGCACGGTTCGAGGTGCAGCACGAACTGCGAGTAGTAGGCGAACGCGAGCAGTCCCATGCAGACGATGGCGAGCGCTGCGAACGATGCGCGGAAGGACCAGCGGAACGGATTCATGCGGTTTTTCTACGCGTTTTCGCCTGAAGGGGCAACCCAGAAAGCAAGAACCCCGGCTTTGCGGGCCGGGGTTCGTGATCTTCAGCTTTCACCGCGGCTATATCAGCCCTCGGTGGCGGCTTCCGTCGTCGTCTGCGGACGGTCGACCAGCTCGACGTAGGCCATCGGTGCTGCGTCGCCGGCGCGGCTGCCGCACTTCAGGATGCGCAGGTAACCACCCGGACGCTCGCGATAGCGCGGACCGATTTCCGTGAACAGCTTGCCGACCGCTTCCTTGTCGCGCAGGCGCGCAAAGGCGAGACGACGATTGGCGACGCCGTCGGCCTTGGCCAGCGTAATGAGCGGCTCCGCAACGCGGCGCAGCTCCTTGGCCTTCGGCAGCGTCGTCTTGATCAGCTCGTGGCGGATCAGCGAGCTGGCCATGTTGCGAAACATTGCGGTGCGGTGGCTGCTCGTGCGATTGAGCTTGCGACCCGACTTCTGGTGGCGCATGACGCGTATTCCCTTGTGATCTTGCGACGGATCAACCCGTCTGCATGCCGTGCGTGAGACCCGCCGGCGGCCAATTCTCGAGCTTCATGCCGAGCGACAGGCCGCGCTGTGCAAGCACTTCCTTGATCTCGGTGAGCGACTTCTTGCCCAGGTTCGGCGTCTTGAGCAGCTCGACCTCGGTCTTCTGGATCAGGTCGCCGATGTAGTAGATGCTCTCGGCCTTGAGGCAGTTGGCCGAGCGCACGGTCAGTTCCAGGTCGTCGATCGGGCGCAGCAGGATCGGATCGACCCCACCCGTCGCCGGCTTCGCGCCCGCAGCTTCGCGACGCGTGAAATCGCCGAACACCGACAGCTGGTCGGCCAGGATGTCGGCGGCGCGGCGGACCGCTTCCTCCGCATCCACCGTGCCGTTGGTCTCGATGTCGAGGATCAGCTTGTCGAGGTCGGTACGCTGTTCGACGCGCGCGCTGTCGACCTCGAACGCCACGCGGCGCACGGGGCAGAACGTCGCATCGAGGTGCAGGCGGCCGATCGGACGCGACTCCTCGTCGGGACGGCGGCGCTGCGTGGCCGGCTGGTAGCCGATGCCGCGCGCCACACGCAGGCGCATGTTCAGGCCGGCGTCCTTCGTGAGGTGGCAGATCACGTGGTCGGGATTCACGATCTCGACGTTGTGATCGACCTGGATGTCGCCGGCGCGCACGATGCCCGAGCCCTTGCGGGACAGCGTCAGCATCGTTTCGTCGACGTTGTGCATGCGGATCGCGACGTCCTTGAGGTTGAGCAGGACTTCAATGACGTCCTCCTGCAGGCCCTCGAGCGTCGTGTACTCGTGCAGCACGCCGTCGATCTCGACTTCGGTGATTGCGCAACCGGGAATCGACGACAGCAGAACGCGACGCAGCGCATTGCCGAGCGTGTGGCCGAAGCCGCGCTCGAGCGGCTCGACCACGACCTTGGAACGGTTCGGGCCGAGCTTCTCTGCGTTGATGCCGCGGGGACGCAGAATATTGGTAGGAGATGCTGCCATGAGCTCGAGGTCCTGAAATTACTTGGAGTACAGCTCGACGATCAGGTTTTCATTGATGTCGGACGGCAGGTCGGAACGCTCCGGCAGCGCCTTCATGACGCCGACCATCTTCTTCGCATCGACCTCGACCCAACCCGGGGTCAGGTCCATTTCCTGGCTGAGCGTCAGCGACTCCTGGACACGGAGCTGCTTCTTCGCGCGCTCGGAAATCGCGACTTCGTCACCGGCAGCCACCTGGTACGACGGCAGGTTGACGGTCTTGCCGTTGACCAGGATCGACTTGTGCGAAACCAGCTGGCGGGCCTGGGCGCGCGTCACCGCGAAGCCCATGCGATAGACGATGTTGTCCAGGCGCGACTCGAGGATGCGCAGGAGGTTCTCGCCGGTATTGCCTTTCTGGTTCGACGCCTTGGCGTAGACATTGCGGAACTGGCGCTCGAGCAGGCCGTAGATGCGCTTCACCTTCTGCTTCTCACGCAGCTGCACTGCGTAATCGGAGAGGCGTGCGCGCTTCGACGCGCCGTGCTGCCCCGGCTTCTGCTCGAGGTTGCACTTGGAGTCCAGCGCGCGCGCCGGGCTCTTCAGGCTGAGATCCGCGCCTTCGCGGCGGGCCAGCTTGCAGGTGGGGCCAATGTAACGTGCCATGGTGTTCGAACTCTCCGGAATGTCAGACGCGACGCCGCTTCGGCGGACGGCAGCCGTTGTGCGGGATCGGCGTGACGTCGATGATGTTGGTGATCTTGTAGCCGATGGCGTTCAGGGAGCGCACGGCCGACTCGCGGCCCGGGCCGGGGCCCTTGATGCGCACTTCGAGCGTCTTCAGGCCGTACTCCTGCGCCGCGCGGCCAGCCTTTTCCGCCGCAACCTGCGCGGCGAACGGCGTGCTCTTGCGCGAACCGCGGAAGCCCGCGCCACCCGAGGTGGCCCAGGACAGGGCATTGCCCTGACGGTCGGTGATGGTGATCACCGTGTTGTTGAACGACGCCTGGACGTGCGCGATGCCGTCCGTGACGATGCGCTTGGCCTTCTTCTTCGGCTTTGCGGCCGAGGCGCTGGATGCGGGCTTGTTCATGTGTCCTACCGATGCTTAACGCTTGATGGCCTTGCGCGGACCCTTGCGGGTACGTGCGTTGGTCCGCGTGCGCTGGCCGCGCAGCGGCAGGCCGCGACGATGGCGCAGGCCGCGGTAGCAGCCCAGGTCCATGAGGCGCTTGATGCTGATCGCGACTTCACGGCGCAGGTCGCCCTCGACCGTGTACTTCGCCACTTCGTGGCGCAGTTTTTCGACCTCGGCTTCGGTCAGGTCCTTGACCTTGGTCGTCGGGTCCACGCCCGAGTCGACGCAGACCTTCCGCGAACGGGAGCGGCCAATGCCGAAAATGCTCTGCAGCCCGATCCAGGCGTGCTTGTGGACCGGGATGTTGACACCTGCAATGCGCGCCATGTCGCGAAATCTCCAAAATCAGGCAGTTACCGCAGTGAACTGCGAAGTATACACGTAAAATGTCAAATCTGGCACGCCCCGGGCCGCGGCCCGGGGGTAACCCGCTACAGACTCAGCGCCCAGCGCCGCGACCGTAGTTCTTGAGGTTGGCCTTCTTGAGCAGGCTCTCGTACTGGTGCGACATCAGGTGCGCCTGCACCTGGGCCGTGAAGTCCATCACCACGACGACCACGATCAGCAACGACGTGCCGCCGAAGTAGAACGGAACATGCCACTTGCGCTGCATGATCTCGGGCAGCAGGCAGACGGCCACCACGTACAGGGCGCCGGCACCCGTCAGGCGGGTGATGACACCATCGATGTACTCGGCAGTCGCCTTGCCTGGGCGGATACCCGGGATCAGCGCGCCCGACTTCTTCAGGTTTTCCGCCGTTTCCGACGAATTGAAGACGAGGGCGGTATAGAAGAACGCGAAGAAGATGATCAGCGCGGCGTACAGCAACATGTGCAGCGGCTCGCCGGGCGCCAGCGCATTGGCCAGCGACTGCAGCCAGAGCACGTCACCCGCCGAGCTCATCCACGACAGCGCGGTGGCCGGGAACATGATGATCGACGAGGCGAACACCGCCGGGATGACACCCGACATGTTCAGCTTCAACGGCAGGTGCGAGCTCTGGTTGGCGTAGGCGCGGGAACCGCCCTGCCGTCTCGCGTAATTCACTGTTATCCGTCGCTGGCCGCGCTCGACGAACACGACGAACGTCGTGACCAGCGCAACCACCGCAACCACGCCCAGCACCATCAGCGGGCTGAGATCGCCGACTCGGGCGAGCTCCAGGGTCGAAGCGACCGCGTGCGGCAGTCCGGCGACGATACCGGCGAAGATCATCAGCGAAATGCCGTTGCCGACTCCGCGCTCGGTGACCTGTTCGCCCAACCACATCAGGAACAACGTGCCTGCGGTGAGGCTGACGACGGCCGTGAACAGGAAGCCGAAGCCGGGATTCATGACGGCAGCCGAACCGGCGCCGGTC
>Ga0190274_10002269_pt1 | contig 11299 bp, 2 predicted proteins | sample Popmic531T_FD_133002 | JGI IMG/M metagenome (GOLD analysis project Ga0190274, IMG submission 133002) | Populus adjacent soil microbial communities from riparian zone of Yellowstone River, Montana, USA - 531 T | ecosystem: Environmental > Terrestrial > Soil > Riparian zone | place: USA: Montana...
GAAGAAGGAGAGACCGCACAAACAATTGAATTTTCCAAATATGATTTCTTGCTAACGCAGAGTCTACAGGTTTTCTTTGCCAAAATACTCGGACTATACTTTGTTGATACCAATGTCGTCAACAATCAATACTACGATTACAGGATTACAGCCGAATGGCCTGAGTGGAATAAGCGCAGGTTAGATTACCAATTTACATTTAGTGAGTACGACGTCGACGTCGAATTAACGACCTTACAACAACTCAACGATGATTTGGTATTGGCGTCGCCAACAAAATCGAATGTCGTTGACGAGGTAAGCGATGAATGGCGAACAGAAAAGGGATTACGGGTTACGTCCACTAACCTTCCCGTTATAATTAATTTTTTAAAGCCAGTCACCGAAGTGCAACTCGTGATCTTTAATCCTGGCTTTACATCGGGCAACCCAACTATTGAAATCGAAGCCTATCGTAATGCTTTTGGTTCCTATGTAGACAAAGAAATTCTTTTTTTAGAGCGTGGCATGATACGGTTGCGCGCTACACAAATTGACTATATCAAAATAAAGGGCGGCGAGGCAATCTTATCCCGAATTCACTACGACTATGAACTATATCCTGTAGGGTTACAGGAATATATTATCGGTGGTCTTATTAAAAGAAATCACATTCCAATACAACCTCCTCTGAGTCTTACGGTATCCCTTATTCCCGGTGGTACTGTATCGAATGAAGATGGAACCCTGACGGAAAAGCCATATATGGCTGGTATCCGGTGGGAGGCAAATGAGGACCCAAAAGCAGACTTGATTTCCATTGCTCCCGTACTCTATCACGTAAAGCGAAAACCGCATGGAGGTGTCGAAGAATGGATCACGGAAGAGGCGCCGCTTTTCGTAGCGCCGTCAGAAGAAACAGAATCGGATCAAGCATCGCCATCAGGCTGGCCCACAGAACGACAATATCTAACCGATCAGATTTCGTTGGATCAGGTTATGAAATATAGCGTCGCGGCGTTGGATTTATTTGGGAGACTAAGTGAGTTTACGCCATTCGAAACATATACCATTTCGCCACCGAAAGCGCCGCACCCACTTAATGTTTCAGCAAAATACCTGGACTATTCTTCCTATAATCCGGTAGACCATACGTTTTCCGACACGACAATCAACAGCGAAGACAAGGCGTGGCTGGAGGCGAACGGCGCCAACGCTATCGCCGTACGATGGGAGTGGCCATTAAATGCACAGCTGCAGGCACAGGAGGTCGATCGTTTTAAGGTGTATTTCAAGCCTGCCTGGTTAAATAATTTTACAGGCATGCTGATTGAGGATCCTGTAGCGGATACGCTTAGCAAAACAGGGTTGAACCTGACCGAACAGGAACGTAAGCAATTTCCGATTTTTGACACAAGCCCGGAGGAATTGGAAGTCTACAGGTTTGAAATCGAACTGCACGAGGACAGAGTACCACCAGTGGCTCTACCACCATCGCTATCACCGGTTCGACGCAGCGCATCGCGGAGACCTGGCGTACCAGAAAATATCTTTCGCCTGTGCTGGATGACTCAGGGCAATCAGAGTTTTCTGGTGATTAAAAATAACGATGACCCGAGACCGACGGTATGGGCATTGAAGCTTGAAGGCATTCCGAAAGCAGCGGCAGGCTTCGCGATTGCCCTTGCTCCTGAAAAAGAGTTTTTCATTGATTATCGTGAGCCAAGCAATTGGCCTGTAATGTTGCACGAAGAAACCCGTGACGCAAGGACGAGCTATCTTATCTATATTGAAAACCCGCCATTTCCTGATCCGCCAATGAAGGCTGAGGATGTGAGGAAGGTTCGCTATGGGCAAATTGGTGTTGGTTCCTGTATTGATCTAATTTCAGGCAGCGTATCGCCCCCTGCGACCATCATGGCGATTTATCAGAAAGCTCCTCCTCCGCCTTTAGCCTTTATACCCAATGAAGATGACGTCGATGCTCTGCAAGCCACACGTGCTAACATACACGGGAAGTCTTCTTTTGCCTTACGCTGGAATAAGACATCAACCCCTGTTAAATTTCACGTTCAACGCGCGCTCGATGAAACTTTGTTTAAGGTAGATCATGATGTTCGTCCCATGCGGGATGATAGCGTATATGATATATTCATGGCGAGCCATTCATACTTTAGCGAAGCCAATGTAGAAGCAATTAAAACGATACCCCAATTGGCAGATATCAATGATGTATTGCCACAGTATCGAAATCTTACGCCTGTGCAATTGCAAATACTGGCCAGCCTGCCAGACAATCAAAAAGCATTTACGCGAATTAATGAGGTACCCATCGATCAATCCGATCCCGTATATGCCGACCGTGTTACCGTAATTCCTGATCCTGCGAATGGATCTTCATATTCACCATCGGGTGATGTTTTGTTGTTCGTCGACAACGCGTTGAACGGACAGAGTAACAACTATTTCTTCTATGCACTTAAAAGTGTGGACACGAATGGCCTTTCCAGCGCACTCAGCCTGTCAACCTTGCCTGTAGCTATTCCGAAGACCACGCCACCACCCGGACCGGTTATCACATCCATAACGGGCGGTGAAAGCCAGATAGCCCTTGCGTGGGCGAAAAATACTGCCGCAGCCATCGTTGGATACCTGGTGTATCGCACACAAGTACCGGCCAACGCCAGAGACTGGCGGAAGATGGAGCTAGTTAAGGCAAATAGCAGCGACGTTTTCTCAGTGAGTGTCGGAGAAAATATACAGGGACAATTTGTGTTTATCGACGCAACAGCGATACCACGTCAGCCCTACTGCTACAGTGTTGTCGCGGTGAGTTTGAGTGATGAGGGAAAGTGGTTGAAATCAAAGATGTCGAATGTCGTTGTAGGGCAGGGGTACGATTTAACACCACCCGAGCCGCCGGTATGGATATTTGCCGAGTGGATTACCGATGCCACCGGACCAGCAGTACGTCTAGTTTGGCATTGTACTGAAAACAATTTGTTCTGCACCGCACAACGGCGACCACTGGGAGGTGGCGTTTGGAGTGCTGTGTCATCCAAAACTACTGCCGGGTTCGATTTTGAGTTTTTAGACAGAACTGCAACTCCAGGAGACGCATACGATTACCGAATACTTTGCGAAGATCCGGCAGGCAACAAGACTTTAATTTTTAACATTAGGTCCGTGTGGCCATCGGCAATATGAGAGATATACATTTCTTAAGGACACCAATCCGCGGAGACCATCAGGATCGCATTCAGAACATTCAGATAAGCGAGACACCACTCGATGGAAATCCGCTTCCAAGCCAGGTATATCCACAGACACTGGAGATTTCATTTGACGTTTTGCCTAGTGTCACGGAGGTGCAAATCGCTCCACTATGGGAAGGATATCTCATATTTCGTCCGGATTCTTCAGCAGGAAATCCTATAGATCCATCCGAAGTCATAGAAGCCAACGTTCCGACCTGGTCTTTGAAGGGAGATCTCATATTACGCAGTTACGTCAGCTTTGTGAATGAGTCAAATTTTGAGAACGCCGTCAAAGAGTTAATCCCTTTAGTTACTCCGGTACCTACATCGGTTCGGTATTCAAAAGTTGAAATAACGAAGGATTTTCTTTTCACTACACTGATGGAAGTTCCAAAGTACCCTGAATTCTTTAACGAGGAAATGGTGAAAGCTGATGATCCGCTCTATCATCAAAAACTGGTTATTAATTTCCTTAAGGGAAAAGCGGAGATACCCTGTCTACTCGATCCCACAAATTCCTCATTGGACACGGCGCTCAAACCAATGCCCATCATTCACTTAGCGCCGTCGAATACTCCAACTGTTCTTTACGTAACTGTAGCAAGTCTTACGGAAAAAATTGGCGATACGCTATGGTTTGATCATCGACCTGAATATGACGATATCTCTGGTGAACTGTTGGTGGATCCAGGACTACAAACCGTTGAGGACTTAAACTATAATCCTTCCCACCCCAGCCATTCCGTTATCTCTGCCTGGTCAATATTCCTGGCAGCGAAGTTGGTAACCTACGCTCCTGATCAGGATGTATCGCGCCCAGTACGGGCCGCGTTAGCTGCCCCGAGAATGGATGGCCGAACATTTCGTAGGATTGAACTTATCCGGCCACCCATTCCAGGCTCGCCAGCTGGGTCTAATCCGCAGCGTCCTTATCCTATGTATCGCCTTTGCTGGAAACCAGTACAAGGTGGAGCCACAGAATCATTGCGCATTCCACTTTCTGGGAGACTCTACTTGCCGTTGACCGACGGACAGTACACGTTCTGGGCAATCCCACGGTCGCAAGATCCAGCATTGGTAACGACAGGCGACCAATTAAAAGTAAGCCTTGGAATACAGGCGCCGGCGAAATACATAGGTCTTCCGCAGAACACGATTGATGTTGACCTCACGGGTTTTGAAGCGGTAACCATCTATTCGCATTTACAAGAGTTTGATTCTCTATTTGTTTGGGAGGGCTTTCGCACGGTAGTGGCGAATGGAACAAGAAGTAAGTTGCAAGCAAAAGCGAAATCGGACTGGAACGCGGAAGTCTTGGATTGGCATATAATACCAACGAACAACGATTCAAAGAAATCCTTTATACCTATTTATGGTTTCATTCGCGAGTCGGCGGCGCGTCATGGACTGGCGCCAGAATTCCTGTTAACCATTGCCATGGGCGAAGGAACAAATCGTGCGATAGAGTCCCGGACAACTTTTGATCCTCTTGAAATTCTTGATGCATTTGGTTTCATTGGCCTGGATCTGATCCTTTATAGAACAGGAGGTACGATGCCGGATGGTTCGGCGCCTCCAATACCGCCGGAGATTCCAGCTACTGAAATAGACGAGCTTGCGGAATATACATATAACCTGGTAGCAGAAGGTTACGTCGATCCTGTGACAGCAGCTACTGTCAGTTGGATAGGTGAGACACCAAATGAGCTGTTCCGTACCATTCAAATAGCGGAAATTTCGGGTTGGGCGGCGGCGATTGAGCTAGTAGCCGCTGAGTTGCACGCACGCCTTGATGAAATGACGAACCATTTATCGGCACAGATCCCGCCAACACCAGTCGTGGAAGAGAACCAAAGACGTTTCCTGGCTTACATCCGATTTAATAGCACACCCGCGACATCCAAAGTCCACGCGGACAACATGAGTAGCGAATTAGCCAAGTGGGTAGGGGCAAACCCAGGAAACAACCGTAATGCGCTTTTCAATACAATACAGCGGATTGCCGTAGCGCAGTGGCAGGAAGACTCAAAAGTATACCGATAATTTTTTCTATTCAATCCGAATTAAATGATGACCTATGAGGACCGTTACTGATTTAGAAGGGAAAACGATCTTTCCACTATCTCAACTTCTCAATCCAGAAAGTTTGCCGACCGATATTGTAGAGTTCGATCGTCCTCTGGTTGATCTATTTGATCATTTGTTCTTTACGGAGTCGGTGATGCAGTCGATAGAAAACGGCTATCTCGGCAAGATAACGCTCGTGGTAGATCAGGAAATATCGGTAGGGCTATTCGGTGATGTTGTGGACCTTGTGATAGGAGGCGGGGGGCTCGGCATCTTTGAGGTTGAGATAAGTCTTGAGAATCAGCCTGGAGGATTTGTTTTCAATATCGCTCTTGTCGATGTTTCTGTCATTCTACGCATAACGTCCAACATTCTTCGTCCACTAAAACCTGAATCAACAGAACCCGATCTGCAAGCTACGGGTTTAGACATCGACCTTGGCAGCGTAAGTATTCGTGTCGGAACTTCTCAGCCGATTGATGTGGAGTTCATCGGTAGTCCGACGGTGCCTCAATGTATGATTGGTGATACAGGCATCATCCTTAGTATCACAGAGTTTCAGTGGCTGACCCCCGGAAGTGAATCGATGCCTGAGAACACACCACCAGAGTTCAGCGGACTCTATCTCGAGCAAATGGAAATTCAACTGCCTGAAGGACTCAATAATATTTTGCCTGATGATGTTACACTCGAGGATTTCTTCATTGGCAATGCAGGTTTCTCCGGTAAGGTTACTGGCAATTGGGAAGCAGATCCGGAAAATCCTTTTAGCGCAGAGTCGGGTGATGTTTTTGGGTTTAGATTCCGTCTTACTAGCATCGGTATCGAATTTAAACAAAATGCACTGATCTCCGGTAGCATCACGGGTTATCTGGAACTGCCTTTCTTTGATGAAGTCGTTGAAGTTAATATCGGCCTTACGAATGGAGGCGGTTATACAATTGGAATAGCCAATCTGGAAGAAATCCTAACCCTCAGCAAACCTGGCGTACTCACTTTTGATGTATCGAGCCTCGAGTTTATCAGCGATGGAAATTCTTTTTCCATAAAACTCTCCGGTAACATTACGCCCCTTATTGCTGACATCACCTGGCCCTCGTTTGAATTGAAAGGATTAACAATCAGTTCAGACGGAACTGTGAAAGTTGATGGTGGATGGATTGAGCTACCAGAACAAAAAGCATTGGATTTTCACGGATTTAAAATTGAAATCTCCAAGCTTGGATTCGGCAGCGACGAAGAAGACGGAAGTTTATTTAAGTGGATAGGTTTTTCTGGTGGAATTCAAATCGTCGAGTCGCTTCCTTTGAAAGGTGGCGTGGAAGGATTGAAAGTAATGTGGACGGAGGGGGGACTCATAAAACTTAAAATAGGAGGAGTATACCTTTCGTTCGAAATTGATAATGTCGTTAAATTTGATGGATCGGTCTTTTTCATTGATGAAGAAGGTATCAAAGAATTTCGCGGCGGGGTGAACCTCGATATCCTGCCGATCAATCTTGGTGTGAACGCCCAGTTTATAACAGGTAGAACTACCGTTGAACCGCTTTACAATTATTTTTACATCGCCATTGAGCTTGACTTACCAGTAGGTATTCCGTTAGGACCGCCTGTTTTGGGTCTTTACGGATTGGCCGGCTTGTATGCAAATAACATGACCCTGGACTATCAAAGCCTGATCAATTATGATTCGGTAGAGAATCGGCCTGACCTGACAGACGCGAGTCCCAATGGCGAATGGTTCAATCAGGAAGGCGCTATGGCGTTCGGAGCAGGCCTTACCGTTGGTACACTTCCCGATTCCAAATTTACAGTGAAAGCTAAAGCTTTGTTGGTTATCCTTATACCCGGGCCGGTGTTGCTCATTGAAGGCCATGCAGGTATGGTTTCGACCGGGGATAATTACCTGATGCGTGTGTTGGCCGTGCTAGATCCTGTAGCAGGCTCGTTCCTTTTAAATATTGGAGCTACTTATCAATTTCCTAAAAACAGTGGAGAGCTGATTGACATTGAGGGATCTGCGGAAGCCTTTTTCAGCGCCTCGGATCCTGCCAACTGGCATTTGTATTTAGGGCAAAATACGCCAGAAGCTAAGCGCATCCGGGCCGATATACTGAGCCTGTTTAAAGCTCAGACGTATTTGATGGTTGATGGCAAGGGCCTGCTGATGGGCGCCTGGATCGGGTATGGATTGAATAAAAAATATGGTATTCTACGTGTTGTATTGGAGGCCTGGATCAGTGGTGAGCTTGCTTTAAGCACGATGCCATTACAAGCCAAGGGCACGATCATGTTGTACGGGAATGCTGAGTTAAGTGCAAGCATTGTCTCGTTGGGTATTTCAGTCATGGCGACGGTATCGGCACAGGCACCAAAACCCTTGAGCATGTATGCTGCCATGGAAGTACAACTGAAAACACCATTGGGAAAGCCGAAGGCAACCATCACCTTAAAATGGGAAAATACAAAGACACCTGCGTATCCTGTACCGTTATCGAATATGTTGGGCGTAGAGCACAGGAAGGTGACGAAGACATGGGAAATACCGAAGTATAGTTTATATGCAGTAGACGATGACGGATTGTATACTACCACTTTAGCAAACGCAGCCATCCCCCCCGTGCCCGTAGTTCCTCCGGATGTTTACCTCTCGATAAGCTTTGATAAGCCAGTCATCGACACCAAGCTCATTGGCGCAAATCCTGCTCCGGCACCGTCTACGTATGAACAAGTGGGTGATTATGAATTTAAGTATGAGCTGGTAAACATCACGCTTCAATGTTGTGACGCATGGGATGAGCAGGACATGGACAAGGTGGAATGGATAAACTATATACCTACCGTTGGTGATTATGAGCTTACAGGTGACTGGCAATTTATACCTGGAGCTACTCAAAATAACACCAAGCTATTCTTGAATGCGACCACACCTTTCGAAATTTCAAGGGTCTTGAGTACGACCGATATGTGGTATTCCATGTTGGAGGTCTATGATCCGGGTTATCCTTGCCTGCCCGAATTTACAGAAGAGAAAATTTGCGCCGATGTTGAAGAGCGTCAATCCGGAACATATTATTATATGTTGGTAGAAGACAGGTTTATCTTTACCTCTATTCATTTTTTGTTTGTTCGAGATTATAATGCTCCCTGGCTGGGCACACACAATGCGTTGACTAATTCCGATCGCTACACAACCACGGAATGTTTGAATATCAAAGCTCAGGAACCCAGCGGCCGATTAAATATAAAGATCGTCAAAGGGGCTGTTTTCACGGCTGGCGTCGGATATGATTCATATTTACAACTTACTAATGAATACTCTGAGGCAGATGTCGAATTATACATCAATCGATCTTTAAGCGATCCCCCGTTGCTTCCTGCTGCTATTCATTTCCCGCAAACTGCTTTCCCGGATTTGCCGTATCGGGTTTGGATAACGTGTGTGATAAAAAATGCTCCAGATCTGCTTTTTCGTGCCTTTGATGAAAACGGCACCCTCCTGGATACAGCCCATTTTGTTTCCGAAAATGCTGGGCTTCATGTTTATAAGTTAGAATCCACGACAACACCCATACGCCACATTACAATCCTCGCGGATAATCTTCGGATTCTCGAAGTTTGCTATGAAGAACTTCACATAGTCAAGTTACCATCAATCTTAATTACGCCACCGGAAGACATTGTAAACGGTGAACTTCATCTCTCTAAGAATTCTCAAGGAATCGTTTACCTGTACGACCGGGAGAATCGCGAAGTCAAGCAAGTAGAATTTGATATTCCGTCCACTACGGCAGATGAGGATATGCGACCACTGCTACTGAGCTTGGAAAGTGGAGCGTCTTTTCGTTCATTCTTAGTGACAGGTGATTTTGATATCATTCGAGTCTGTGGTATAGCGCAGGAAGCTCACGACACATATGAGTTTAACCAGAGCTTGCGGAATCACTTACAGACCTCGCTGGAGGAAACCTGGGGCCAACATACAAGCCAATTGTTGGAGCCTGGCAAATACTATCGATTAATGATCGAAACCAGGAGCAGCAGATCCAAAAACAATGGACCGTGGGAGGGAATGGATTTTGTGGAATACATGTTTTTTAAAACTGGAAATCCGCCTGGTCCGCCGGCTCCTACACAGGAAGAAGTCGTCAATGTTGCCGATCGTTATGACCTGGACGGCCCATTGACTTCATTGGCATTGTACATCGACTATACCATACCAGCCAACGCTACGGCTGATGAAGCCCAGACCTGGGTATATCGAACCTATGATGTAGGAGTCGTTTACAACGACTCCTACATTGAGCAAATGTATCTGATGGCCGAGGTGTCCGTATCGATCCGGCTTCTGGATAATAATAATCATCCAGTTACAGATAGCGCAGGCGTTGAGCTTACTTTTGTAAACGCTTGGGGTGACAATCCGGAACTCGCGGTTACCAGAGAGGAAGAACAGTACCAGGATATCCTACTGACAAGTCCTTGCGTCGTTACGACAACCCTTACCGCTGAAAGCGAAACGGAAATTATCGCAGCATCGCGTGAATTGCTCCTATCTCCGCTAACACAATATCGCGCACAAGTCATGGCCGGCGTTATGAATGTGTTTGAATTTACATTTCTCACGTCCAGATATGCGTCATTCTTGCATCACATCCACAGCTTCGAAGGTATTCTTTGGGATCACTTTGCGTTGCTGCAGGAAGAAACATACGAAGCAGATCGCACTTTGATTCAGCAAGTACTTGTCAATGCAGAAGAAGAAAGTGTTCGAGCCGAACAGCTCATGGACCTATTTGAAATAAATCCGAGGGCGATACCTGAAAGGGTAGAGGTCACGTTGTTGACTGACCGAATAGGAGCAATTGCTTTCTTACTGGAGACACCAGAGCCGTTTGATTGGGAACGGACTGAGCTGACGCTATCACATAGCAGTACATCGTTGACGCCCGCTATCACCGGAGACACTGTTACAATAATAGGAGGATCACTCGCGCCTGTAGATGGACTCTTCAATAACCAATGGATCGACATTCTCTTGAAGGACACGCTTATTTTAGAGGGGTACACCCTTGAATATGCCACGCTTCCGGAGCAGGAGATTTTTGAAGCGTTTCACACATTTACAGAAGGTGTGCTAAACGCCGGCACCTGGATTCGTGTTTACAATGGCAATGCTCCTCAAACACCTGATGAGACAGAATTCCTGGCCATTTATGCCGGACATCGCGTCGATCTGTCGTCGTCAGATGGTATTGTGGTCCAGCTAAAAAATAATGATGGCGCAATTGTACATACACTTGCCTTATATGACGAGTCTGTTTGGAGTACCGTGAATTTTCAGATGGTGCGGAATGGTGATGGCACAAGATGCTTCCTTTTCGTCACTTCACCCCATGTTATTACTGCAGGAACGTACCAATTACATTTTACATATAAACGGAATACCGAAACCGGGTCACCCATATTGAAGCGATTCGGATTTAGTGATTCCGAGGCGACAGCCATTCGATTTTCAACATGAAATTATGTAAGTCAGCATGAGTGTTTAAAAATGCAAAAACTTTTGAAATCCCAGGGCAGCATTAATATTGGATTCAATGCTGCTCCTGCAACCTTTCCATTACAGCCTGCTTGTACAGCCGCCCAATGGGAATTTCATGTCCCAATAGCTGAATAGCCACGCCGTTGTACCCGGAAATTTTGTCGAATGAAACCATGTAAGACCGGTGCACACGCATAAACTTATGTTCCGACAAAAGGTTTTCCATCGCGGTGATGGATTGTTTCGCAAGAAAATATTTTCCGCCGGCCAGAAAAACTTTTACATAGTCTTTCCAGCTTTCAATGTATTCAATATCATTCACGAAGATCTTTTTCATATCCCTGTCGACTTTCAGGTAAATGAAAGAGGCGGACTTGGGTGCCTCGTTCTCCGCAATGGCGACCGTCTCCCGACCCATCAGCCGGTTCAGTTTTGTAATGGCCTTAAAAAA
>Ga0190274_10002270_pt1 | contig 11297 bp, 8 predicted proteins | sample Popmic531T_FD_133002 | JGI IMG/M metagenome (GOLD analysis project Ga0190274, IMG submission 133002) | Populus adjacent soil microbial communities from riparian zone of Yellowstone River, Montana, USA - 531 T | ecosystem: Environmental > Terrestrial > Soil > Riparian zone | place: USA: Montana...
ACCCTCACTAATACAATTTCTAATTAACGCTGTTATGAATAAAATTCCAATTTTAATTTCACTTGCATTATTAATTGCCTGTAATAATGTTACGAACGAGCATAGTCATGAGCATGACGAAGATGGTCTGGAAACCCTGGCATACACTCTATATTCTGACAAGACCGAAATCTTTGTTGAGTTTAAGCCATTAATTGTTGGTGAAACGACAAAATTTGCAGCTCACTTTACAATTCTTGGCGAGTTTTTTAAACCATTAGCTGAAGGCTCTGTGACTGTAAGCTTAATCGTGAATAGACAGGGAATTAAACAAACATCAAGTACTCCAAGTGTTCCTGGTATATATCGTCTGTCATTGAAACCCAAAATTGCAGGCCAGGCTGATTTGATATTTGATATCCAAACAAAGGATTTCACAGATCGGCAGATTATTAAAAACGTAACAATTTATCTCGATGAAAAATCCGCGATAAACGACCAAAAAGCAGAAACGCCAGATGGAGTGGATATCACTTATTTGAAAGAGCAGGCATGGAAAGTTGAATTTGCAAATTCCCCTGTAAAAATGCAATCTTTTAACAACGTAATAAAAATAGGCGGTCAGATTCTTTCTGCTCCTGGTGATGAAATGCAAATTACGGCTAAAGCCAGTGGGATAGTTCGCTTCTCAGGTAATAAATCTATTATTGGCAGTAAAGTAAGTTTGGGAGAATCATTATTTATCATAACAGGAGGCGACCTTTCAATGGATAACCTGGATGTGACCATCCAGCAGGCTAAATCCAATTATGAAAAAGCTAAATCAGATTATGAACGTTCGAGCGAACTTGTGAAAGACAAAATTGTATCGGAGAAAGATTTCCAGCAGGATAAATTGGCATATGATAATGCTCGTGCTACTTATAATATGATTTCAAAGGGGTATTCAGGCGGAGGACAAAACATTTCTGCTCCAATGAATGGATATGTTAGAAACATTATGGTAACAGAAGGGCAATTTGTACAGGCAGGTTCTCCGCTTGCTGCTATTTCGAAAAACAGCAAATTCATATTGCAAGCCAATGTACCCCAAAAATATTTTGATCAGCTTCCAACTATTACATCAGCCAATTTTAAAATTGCAAATAGTGGGGAATTTGTGAATACAGATGATGTAGGTGGTAAATTGATTTCATATGGCAAAAGTGTTAACCCGGGTTCACCCTTCTTACCAGTTACATTTGAAATAAATAACTCTGTGGGAATTGTTGCGGGTTCAGTTGTTGAAGTTTATTTAAAGTTTAATGAAATTCAAAATGCCCTTGTGATTCCTGCTTCAGCATTAATCGAAGAACAAGGCAATTTCTTTGTGTATGTTCAAACGGAAGGTGAAAGTTTTCAAAAACGTGAAATTATATTGGGGGCATCTGATGGAATGTTTGTCCAGGTTTTAGCGGGTGTAACTGAAGGTGAAAGAGTAGTCACAAAAGGAGCTTATCAGATAAAATTAGCTACTGCATCCGGCACTTTACCAGCTCATGGACATGAACATTAATAATAACAATTATGCTGAATAATATAATTCGATTCTCGCTTCACAACAGATTTCTCGTAGTTGTTGTCAGTGTCTTGCTTATTGTTTTTGGTTCATATACAGCTACACGTATGGAGGTAGATGTATTTCCTGACCTTACTGCGCCTACCGTTGTGGTTCTCACCGAATCTCATGGAATGGCACCCGAAGAGGTTGAAAAACTGGTTACATTCCCCATAGAAACTGCCGTAAATGGCGCTACCAATGTTCGTAGAGTTCGAAGTTCATCTTCCGCCGGTATCTCAATTGTATGGGTGGAATTTGAATGGAATACTGATATTTTCAAAGCCCGGCAGATTGTAAATGAAAAAATAATGGTGGCTGCAGAAAAACTACCCCATGGAGTTGGAAATCCTACCATGGCCCCACAGTCAAGCATTATGGGTGAAATCATGTTGATTAGCTTAACTGCTGACAGCACTTCTCCGATGGATCTACGTACTATTTCTGATTGGACAATAAGGCCGCGATTGTTAGCAACCGGGGGAGTAGCTCAAGTGGTAGTTATTGGTGGTGAGTACAAGCAATACCAGATACTGGTCTCTCCATCGAAGTTAAGTCATTTTAATATCAGACTTACTGAATTATTAGAAGCAGCTGAAAAATCAAATGGGAATTCTTCTGGTGGCTTTATCAATGAGTATAGCAATGAATATATTGTTAAAGGAATCGGAAGGACCAATGATGTTAACGAAATTGGAAAATCTGTAATAAAGATTGCGAATGGTTATCCGATTCGAATCGAAGACGTAGCTGAAGTAAAAATTGGAGGTGCACAAAAAATTGGTGATGGTTCACTTAATGGCAACCCTGCCATTATTTTGACGGTGATGAAACAACCTGCAACAAACACACTTGAATTAACTGAAAAAATTGATGCAGCTATTTCAGATATTCAAAAAAATTTACCTGCAGATATTCATATCAATACCAAAATATTCCGCCAGGCAGATTTTATCAATGCTTCCATAAGCAATATTCAAAAGACATTATTGGAAGGAAGCATTTTTGTAATAGTAATACTCTTCTTGTTTCTTATGAACTGGAGGGCAACAATAATTTCCCTACTCGCTATTCCAATTTCATTAATTGTAGCGATTCTTACGCTTAAATGGTTAGGATTTACAATTAACACAATGAGCCTTGGTGGTATGGCAATTGCTATTGGAGCATTAGTAGATGATGCTATTATTGATGTTGAAAATGTATTCAAGCGACTTAAACAAAATGCTGTAAAACCTGTAGCAGTCCGAAAAAATGCACTCACCGTCATTTTTGATGCTTCTGTAGAAATCAGAACGTCCATAATTAATGCCACATTTATTATCATCATTGCCTTTATACCTCTATTCTTTCTCTCTGGTATGGAAGGAAAACTTTTAGCCCCGCTAGGAATTGCATTTATTGTTTCATTGTTTGCCTCACTTGTAGTAAGTATAACATTGACTCCTGTTCTTGGGAGTTACCTTTTGAGTAATGAAAAAATGTTGCAGAAACAACACGGCGAAAGCTGGTTAGTGAGGCATCTTCAAAATAGTTATTCTGATCTTTTGATAAAAGTCATGAATTGGAAGAAAACTATAATTGGGTTTTCATTTGTTCTTTTCCTTATATCGCTTTTTATAATGACCAACCTGGGAAGAAGCTTCCTTCCTGATTTTAACGAAGGCTCTTTGGTTATTAGTGCAGTATCCTTACCTGGAATATCGCTGGAAGAAAGTAACAAAATTGGAATGGCTGTTGAAAAGGCGCTGTTAACTGTTCCGGGAATTACAACCACAACACGAAGGACGGGAAGAGCCGAACAGGATGAGCATGCCCAGGGTGTCAATGCTTCAGAAATAGATGCACCATTTGTTTTAAATGATAGAACCAGGGAGGAGTTTATGTCTGATGTGCGTGAAAAACTTTCAGGCATTTCCGGAGTCAACATTACTATTGGTCAACCCATTGGTCACCGTATCGATCACATGCTATCCGGAACCAGAGCCAATATTGCAATTAAAATTTTCGGAACGGATTTGAACCAACTGTTTACTGTTTCCAATCAAATTAAAAGTGAAATTCAGAACATTGAAGGGTTAGTTGATTTAAGTGTAGAACAGCAAGTGGAAATTCCACAAGTTCAAATAAAGGCTAAACGTGATATTCTAAACAATTATGGAATTACCATAGGAGATTTTAATGAATTTGTGGATGTTGCATTTGCCGGCGAAACAGTTTCAGAAGTTTACGAAGGAACAAGAACATTTGACCTTGTTGTGCGATATGATGATGCTAATAAAGGCAAAATTGAAAATATAAGTAATGCTTTAATTGACACCTATAATGACCAAAAAGTACCATTAAATTCTGTGGCGGATATCATTAGTACTACAGGCCCTAATACTGTGAACCGGGAAAATGTACAGCGAAAAACTGTTGTTAGTGCAAATGTAGCAGGCAAAGATCAGAAGACAGTAGTGGAACAAATTCAAAAAATAATTAATGCAAAAATAAAATTACCAGAGGGGTATCATATTGAGTATGGCGGTCAATTTGAAGCAGAAGCTGCAGCTTCAAAAACACTACTTATAGCTTCACTACTTTCATTGTTGGTAATATTCTTATTGCTGTTCCAGGAATTCAAAAATGTAAAAATTGCTACGATAATACTTTTGAATTTGCCGCTGGCGCTGATTGGAGGAGTGTTTAGTATCTATTTTACCAGCGGGATCATGAGTATTCCGTCTATCATTGGTTTTATTACTTTATTTGGAGTTGCCACCCGAAATGGAATTTTACTTGTATCTCATTACAAAACATTGCAGGATGAGGGTTATAATCTGTATGAAACCATTATCACAGGTTCAAGGGATAGGTTGAGCCCGATTCTCATGACTGCGCTTACAGCCGGACTGGCGTTAATTCCACTTGCCATTAGTGGGGATTTGCCAGGGAATGAAATTCAAAGTCCAATGGCCAAAGTTATTTTGGGCGGATTATTAACCTCCACGATTTTAAACATATTTATTATTCCTGTTATCTATTTTTTATCAAATAACAATTCAAAATGGAACTTAAAATGAAACAATCATTCACAGTTTTATATAAAAAAAGAATCGGATTGATTTTGATTGCCATTTGTATACTATTTTCAAAAACCACAATTGGACAGTCAAGTATTGACTCTGTAATAGCATCGGTCTTGAAAAATAATAAGTCGATCCAGGCCAATTTCCAGTATCTGGATTCAAGAAAATTATTTAATAAGACACAAATATTTCCTGATAATCCCCGGGTCGAGTATGATTATCTGAAAGGCAGCCCTGAAAATGCCGGAAATCAAACGGAGATCACAGTTTCTCAATCTTTTGATTTTCCAACCGTATATGGTAAGAAAAGGCAATTGTCAGACTTGCAATCATCTCAGGCAGAACTTCAGTTTATTTCATCACGGCAAGATGTGTTGATGGAAACAAAAATGGTTTGCATAGAATTGGTTTACAGAAACAAATTGCAGAAAGAATATGAGGCACAATTAGCCAATATGGCAACGATTTTGAAAAATTTCGAAATAAAACTGGACAAAGGGAACGGCAATATTTTAGAAGTGAATAAGGCACGTCTTCAGCTGATAGCTTTTAAAGGTGAATACCTCCAAAATGCATCTGTTATAAATCAACTTAATGTGAAGCTGGTATCGTTAAATGGTGGAATTGCAATAGAGTTTTCCGACACTGTATATTTTATTCTGCCTTCTATCCCACCCTTTGATGAGCTTGAATCTCAAAATCAAGCTGCTGATCCAAGACGCAAATCTCTGGAACAGGAAAGAGTTGTTGCTCAAAAGGAAATTGAATTAAGCCGGGCTCTTGCTTTTCCAAAGTTCGAAGCTGGTTATCATTATCAGGGTATTTTAGGTCAGAAATATAATGGAATACATACAGGAATTTCAATCCCATTATGGGAAAATAACAACAAGGTAAAACTTCAGAAATCCAATTTTGCTTTTACCGAATTAATTATGCAGGACCATAAAACAGATCAATATTTTAAGTTCAAGCAACTATACAACGAGTATCAGAATCTAAAAATTATTTTGAGTGAATATCAGAATACGCTTTTCAGTCTCAATACATATTATTTATTAAATAAGGCACTGGATTCCGGATCTATGACATCCACAGAATACTTCACGGAAATAAATTATTATGCGGATGCATTTAACAGCTATCTCAAAGTTGAAAAGGCATATTATGAGGCCATTGCCAAATTGTACAAATTTACTTTGTGACGCAAACTTAGCCCACAATTAACTCGTAATAGTTTGATAATTAATAAAGTGTGATATTGAGGCTCTCTCATTCCTGAAAATGGTTTATGTGCGGAATCCCTTTTGATTTAATGATGGAATAACTTTTCAGCATTTTTTAAAAACAGTAGGGGTGACAGCCACTTGAGGTGTCATTCCATCAAAGCCAGGTATAAAGGCTTTCTTCTAAATCAAAAAAACAATAAAAACTATGAAGCAATTTATGTTGGCAATAGCTGCCGTATCCATTGGATTATTATTTACATCATGTAAAAAAGAAATTGACGGTTCAGGAAAATTTGTTTCTCAAACAAGGACAGTTTCAAATTTTGATGAGGTTTCATCAAGCGGTGATTTTACAGTGATACTCGTGGAAGATTCAGTAAGTCGGATTGAAATGAACGGGGAAGATAATATTCTTCCTGAAATTGAAACAGTGGTGACAGGAAATGAATTGAGTATTTATTTCGATAAGTTCCAGTATTGTTACGATCATGCCGGTGTGACTATCACAATTTACAATCCGTCATTTAAAGGGATTCATCAATCAGGTTCCGGAAAAATTTCAAGTTATGATACTTTAGAAACAAGTACACTTGATGTAAATCTTTCCGGTTCAGGAAAAATGGATTTGATTGTAAGCAGTGCTTTCCTTACTTCGGGAATTTCCGGTTCGGGTTCAATCTATTTACATGGTGAATCTTTAAATGCAGCACATACAATTTCCGGTTCAGGTAAACTGAATGCTTACAACATGATAAGTACTGATGCATCAGCCACAATTTCAGGATCGGGTGAGTGTCGTGTGAATGCGACGAACAAATTGAACGTGACCATCAGCGGAAGTGGAAATGTTTATTATATCGGAAATCCACAAATCACAACAAATATAAGTGGATCAGGACATGTAAGGCCGGAATAAAAACATTTCAAACTTTTAATAACCAACAAAAAAGGGATTCATTTCTGAGTCCCTTTTTTGTTGACTATTGAAATTATATCCAATTCAATTTCTTTTTGATTTTGAATGATTGTATAATTATGGAGAATCCATTATTTTTTCGAATAAAGTAGCAACAACTCTTTGTACTCATCCGTATCTCTTATATAATCTAAGTCAGGCTCGTTATCCAGTTGCTTTTGATCAATTCGTCCACATTTTAGTGCACGTTCAAAATATTTTAATGAGCGATGCTTATTATGAAGTATGGAATGGCAATAGGAAATTAGTAATGGATAAGTGCAATTTGTTTTATCAGCCTTACTTACTCGATTATAAAAATAGATTGCTTTTTTTATCATCCCTAGTTGGTAGCAACTGTATGCCATAAATAAATCGTTGTCAATTCTTTGGGCACGATCTTGCAAATTATTATTGTATCGACGTGCTTTTTGAAAGTACTTAATTGACTTAACGTATTTTTTATCTCTTAAAAACTGCAATGAAATCCCATTCAATGCGGTATATGTAAAAGTAGTGTCCAACTCTAAAATTTTTTTTAAAATTGAAATGGCTGTATCAGTTTTCCCCAACTCAGAATAAGCTGCTGCCTGAATTAAGTATGGCATTAAAAAAGTTGGACTGTAATTTAAAGCTTTTCGTTCGTCCTGAATGGCAAGGTCATATTGCCTGGTTAATAAATAAAATTCACCCCTCATATAATAAAAATGAGAGCCAAATGGATTTAGGGCTATGCAAGTGTCCAGTTTTTTTATCGCTAATTCCTTAACAGGATAGTTGGTTCGGTTTAACAGACCTACCAAAGATTCCTGAAAAATAGCATTGGCCAAAAAACCTAGTGATCTTAAAAGAGAATCACCCAATACTTCCCGGATCGCAACTCCCTGTAAGGCTAGAACTTCAAATTCATTTTTATCATAAATTATCTTGGTGTTATCTACTAATTTGTTCAATTTGGAATTCATGCTGTTCATCAACTCAGCTCCAAGATTATGTTTCATTAATTCTTTCACAACTTTGGTAGATGGTGAATCCGGAATCTGTTTATAATAATAATAGGCTGAAGGAAGCGAATTATTGTTAATTGTTACACCATTGTCAAGATAAGAATTAAAATTCCGATAGTTTGATATTGTGGTGTCATCAAGGTCCTTTAACAATGCCGCATCACTTCCTTTAAGATTTACTTTGGATAAAACAACCTCTTTATTTTTGCTAAGTGAGGTGAGATAATTCCTGTTGACTTTTGATAATACTGTCTGCAAATTACCTCTTACAACCGGATACTGCGGAATTGGCTTGGCTGCTTCAGGAACTTTTTGATTCAGATAGATACTAAGTTCATTTAGTGTTATAAATTCATCCTTGTCATTGTCTGCATCACCCGCCAGTCCATTAATAAAAATATAACTAAATACTCCCCTTCCATTTCCCCACTCAATTCCTTCCCGTGAAAATTCACCAGGCTGGCACGACAATATTTTAATTTCATCTTCCCACTCAGCACCTAATACGTTTTGAATTCGCTTACTTCCTTCTTGTCCACCTGCAAGTTTTCCAGCATGGCATGCATCAACTATTAAAACACATTGCACTCCCCTGGAAGAAGCATTAATCACTAAATTTTCGATATATCCAACGTCTAAAGCTCCTAGTGCATATAATTTCGATGGAGAGTCATTTGGCAACAAATATCCCGGATTTAACACAAGGGACGATTCTACATCACCATGACCACTGAAATAAAAATAGATTCTGTCACCTTTTTGAGCTGTTTCAGAACTTAATTTATGAAAAGCCATTATAATATTTGCTCTTGTTGCTTCTTCGTTCAGAAGCATTGTTGTATGTGATGAGTCTACACCTGTTGCTATCAGGTATTCTTTAAAGTTAATTGCATCAATATGCGCAAATTTTAATTTAGGTATGTCGGGATCAGCATAATTGGAAATGCCAACAATTAATGCATATGTTTTTTTAGATATAGGATCATCACCATCATTTGTATTTGTTTTGGCATTTGAAATGGACAAACCAAAAAATAATATCAAGAATATGAAAAGTAGCCAGGGCTTTAATTGAATAATAATTAAGTGTCGCAACATAGAGTTGAATGGTTACATGTTTACTTGCAAATGTATATGAACTGAAGCTTTCAATCAATAAAGGAAATGGATAAATTAAATTAATTAACAATCTAATAAATTCATTATCAAATAGATGGAAACGCCACTATAATGTTCAGTATGAAAGTAAATTTTCTAAATTTACGATTCTAAATAAAAGCATATGAAATATACATTTCTGTTTTGTTTTATGTTCATCAGTCGAATTGCGTTTTGTCAACAAGATTCTTCGCAGGTTAATTCGATTGATTTTGAGAGTAAATTAAATGAATTATTGGCGGAAACACGCAAAGTGAAAACACTGGTAGAAGAGAATGGAAAATTTGTTAAAACATATTTTTCGAAGGATTCAATATTTTATGTCAATTCATTTAATGACTATGTGAAGGCTCAAAGCGAATTTGATGAATGGATAGAATTTTATACCCTTGAATTCTCCACTTCCCTTAAGAAGAAAAAATATGAGTTGAATTCTACTAAACTTGAGAGCATAATCAATAAGAGTATTGCTTCAGCTAACAGGTATGTCGAAGGTGTAAATGAACAAAAAAAAGCATATGCTTTGAAAGGTATTCCCATTGCAGCATTGATTAACGTATCGGATTATATTAAAAAAGCATACGATCTTTACAAAGAATTCAGGAATTCGAAAAAGGAACATCAACAAGCGCTTGTAAAGGAATTGGAAGCTAATTTGGTTAAATACAAAATTAAATCCTTCATGGATCTTTAAAAAAATTGTGTAGTCTTAACCAACAAAAAAGGGATTCATTTCTGAGTCCCTTTTTTGTTGGTATGAATACTTGAATCTAAAAAAATTACTTCTTAGCCAATTTCTCATTTACCATTTTCAAGTATTTTAATTTCTTATTTATTTTCCTGGATTCTACATCCCAAACACTATCTTTCATTTCACGTGGTATTTTTTCAGCTTTATATTGTTCAAGCCAGCCATATTCCTTTAAATATTTTTCAAGAATTTTATCCGACCAGCTTTCAATTTCTCCATTTAAAGTCATGGAATAATACTCAAAATATTTTCCGGAAAACATAGAGGTAGCAAAATCAAATGTGCCGTCGGGGTTTTTTAGTGCTTCGCCATTTCCAAATTCCACAAAGTAGCATACCGGTCCATCTACAATAACTCTGTACAATGTCTTTTCCACACGGCGCATTAAAATTCCATTCGCATCACTGAACCAGTCGACACCAATTTCAGAAATCTTTTTTTCTTCAATTTTTCCATTTTTGATGGTGTTAATTCTTGAAGACGACTTCCACGGAAGCCAGTCAGAATCTGGTATTGGCTTGTTGTTGTAATAATCTTCAGAAGTTTTGTACATATAACATGCATTTGGATAATGAGCTCTGAATTTTTCAGGAGTGGGTGAGGAATAAATGAGCATCCTTGAACTATCCGCGTTGAATTGGGCGAATGTGAATAATGGCGAAATTATTATGAAGAAAACAAGTATTTTTTTCATGGCGATTTTAATATTATTAATAAACAGTTTAAACTGTTAATGAAAGCAATCGGACCAATGTGAATATAATTAACATGACTCCCAGGAATGCCAAAATAGAATTCGGATTTGCAAAATTGATAGTCCACCCCATACCTTTAACTTTCTTTGGAGGGAACATCCGCTTGTCATCAGGATTGTAATATAAAATTCCAGCTTTCCAGTTCTTTGGATCTGCATGCCATTTATCATACAGCTCCTGATTAGGAGATGCTGGTTTTAAAATATGTCGGATTGCTAGAATGTTTGAAATAAAAAGTATGATTCCATTCATCAGCATACTATTGAGTGGCTCACCCTGTCTCGCATAAAACATTGCAACAATAAGGCAGGTATTGGCTGCTATAAGCAAAGCGAATTTAGCCGGCTTATTTTCTGTTTTAATATTGAAAACTAATACGAAGAGCAATGATCCTGCAAGCAAACAAATTAAAGCTAATGCAATCATCTATTTTTTCAGGTATTTAAAATATTAAAAACTTCCAGCAATCATTTATTTTTTCGCCTGTGGAGCGTGAATTATCAGTGCAGCTAATTTCAGGTCTTGAAAAAGTTGGAGATCAGGTATTTTAATTATAACTCTACATCCTCTTCCCAGGCACTGTACAATTCATTCAGAAAAAGATTTTCTCTTGGAGAAATATGTTTATCGGCAGCAACCAGGCGCGTAGCCATATCAAGAAAATGATTTCGTTCCTTTTTTGTGGAATGAATATAAAAGCTATTCATTGCATCATTGAAATGAATAGGATAATCTTCAGAAGTCAATTCCCCGATAGCGGTCATCTCCTGCTGGAGATCCAAAAGGCCACCGTAGTTC
>Ga0190274_10002271_pt1 | contig 11297 bp, 9 predicted proteins | sample Popmic531T_FD_133002 | JGI IMG/M metagenome (GOLD analysis project Ga0190274, IMG submission 133002) | Populus adjacent soil microbial communities from riparian zone of Yellowstone River, Montana, USA - 531 T | ecosystem: Environmental > Terrestrial > Soil > Riparian zone | place: USA: Montana...
CGGCGTAACGAGTCTCGAATATCGGTCAGCAGCGCGAGCGCTTCGTCGTCAGTAGCGTGACTGCGTACCGCGCCCTCGTGCGGGCCGGACGCGACGCCGGCAGCATGCGCGCCGTCGCGCACGCCGCGCATCTTCGTATAGAGGTAGTCGCGCAAAGCCTCGGCCTCGAGTACACCCTCAATTTCAATCACCGGGGTCGCCGCGCCGGCTGCCGTCTGGATACTGACGGTGGCAAGGCCGAGCCAGCGCTGGATGAGGCCGTTCGTCAGGTGGATGTCCTGGATCCGCCGATAGGCCACGTTGACCTCGCGACGCCACAGCAGTCCCTGCCTCCGCCACACGCCTTCCTCGTCGAAGCGATATCTCAGCGTGCGGTACTTGATGTAGAGCGTGATAATCGTTATGGGAAACGCGACGAAGGTCAGAATGGAGACGACGAGGTAATAGGTCATGAGCCGCTCGTCGGGACGGGTGATGACCGACGGATCGAAGCCGCGCGCGGGGTCGCTCACAGCGCACAGTATGCACGAACAGATGGCCCGGTCTTGTCGGCATGACCGCTTCCCCCTGGGCTGACTGAATCAGCGGCGGGCCGAGTGTCGATCCGGCGGCATCTCAATCGACCATAATGCAGGACTTGCTTTCGGGGGGAGCTACGTCATGAGCGGAGTTCGGGTTCTGGTTGGCACACGGAAAGGCGCATTTATTCTCAGCGCTGACGGCACGCGCAAGGATTGGAAGGTCAGCGGTCCGCATTTTGCGGGCTGGGAGGTCTACCACGTCAAGGGCTCGGCCGTGGACCCGAACCGGCTTTACGTTTCGCAAACATCCGGCTGGTTCGGCCAGCTCGTGCAGCGATCGAAGGATGGTGGCCAGACGTTCGAGCCGGTGGGCAACAAGTTCGTCTACGAAGGCACGCCCGGTCAGCACAAGTGGTACGACGGCACGCCCCATCCGTGGGAGTTCAAGCGCGTCTGGCATCTCGAACCGTCGCTGACCGATCCCGATACGATCTATGCGGGCGTCGAGGATGCCGCGTTCTTCAAGTCCACCGACGCCGGAGTGACCTGGCAGGAGCTGCCGGGCCTGCGCGAGCATCGGACTGGCAAGGACTGGGCGCCTGGCGCCGGCGGGCTCTGTCTGCACACCATTCTCATCGACCCCACGAATCACCGGCGGATGTACATCGCCATCTCGTCGGCCGGCGCCTTCCGGAGCGACGATGAGGGCGTGTCGTGGACACCCATCAACAAGGGTCTGAAATCGCAGTACATTCCGGATCCGGATGCCGAGGTCGGCCACTGTGTCCACCGGATTGCCATGCACAAATCCCGGCCGAACGTGCTCTTCATGCAGAAGCACTGGGACGTGATGCGCAGCACGAACGCCGGCGACTCGTGGGAGGAAGTAAGCGGCAACCTGCCGACCGACTTCGGCTTCACGATCGATGTCCACGCACACGAGCCGGACACGATCTTCGTCGTCCCAATCAAGAGCGATTCCGAGCACTTCCCGCCCGAGGGCAAGCTGCGTGTTTACCGCAGCCGTTCGGGCGGCGACGAATGGGAGCCACTGACCAAGGGCCTGCCGCAGAGCGACTGCTACGTCAACGTGTTGCGCGACGCGATGGCGGTGGACTCGCTCGACTCGTGCGGCGTGTACTTCGGCACGACGGGCGGACAGGTGTACGGATCGGCCGACGGGGGCGACTCGTGGGCCCCGATCGTACGCGACCTGCCGCCGGTGCTCTCCGTGGAGGTTCAGACACTCCCATGATTCGCGTGGTCTTGCCGGCGCATCTCCGGGATCTGGCACACGTCGCCAGCGAGTTCACCATCGACGTGGAAGGACCCATTACCCCGCGGTCCATCATCGACGCGCTCGAGCTCCGGTATCCGATGCTCCGCGGCACGATTCGCGATCAGGTGACGCACGAGCGGCGGCCGCTCGTGCGCTTCTTCGCGTGCGAGGAGGACCTGTCGCACGATCCGGTCGACAACCCGCTTCCCGAGGCCGTCGCGAAGGGCACTGAGCCGTTCCTGATCATTGGATCGATCGCGGGGGGTTGAGGAGACCGAGTGTCGTTGAGGCCGAATAGGAGACCGGGTCTGCTCGGAGCGGACACCGAATAGGAGACCGGGTCTCCTTCGAGCCGAACACTGTCGATCATAATGCCCTCCAAGGAGACCCGGTCCCTTCTGTACTCGTCCGTCGCCGCCGTTCTGCTCTTCGCGGCCGGCGCCCGTGGTGTGTATACAACACCGCAGGCCGCTCCGGGCCGCTTCCCGGCCGACGAGGCATCAAACGTCAGTCCGGACACACATCTGACGCTCACCTTTGGGACTCCGCCGCGCGTCGGCACCGCAGGTCAGATTCGCGTGTACGATGCGGCCACCCGCGCAGTCATAGACACGCTCGATCTGGGTGTCGAGGACCAGCGTACGGTCATCGGTGGTTTCGCCGAGGGGTTCCATTTCTATCCGATTCTCGTCCGTGGCATGACGGCCACAGTCGCGCTGCACCATAACGTGCTCGGCTACGGTCGTGACTACGAGATCCAGATCGATCCCGGCGCGATCGTCGCAGACGGTTTCAATGGGATTCCACGGTGGCGCTTCCGGACTCGAGCCACGGCACCGTCGCTCGCCAGCCGGCGGTTGGTCGTGGCGGCGGACGGCACGGGTGATGTCGCCACGATCCAGGGGGCGGTGGATCTGATTCCCGCACTTCACGACAACCGCATTACGGTCTTCATCAAGCCCGGCCGCTACGAAGAGATCGTGTACTTCCGAAACAGGCGCGACATCACGTTCGTCGGCGAAGATCGCGAGCGGGTGGTCGTCGGCTACGCCAACAACGAGCGCTTCAACGGTCCGCCGCCGGGTGTGGCAACCAACGAAAGGCCAGACACGTTTCCTTATCGACGCGCCGCGTTCATGGCCGATCGGTCAACCGGCATCCAGATCCGGAACCTCACGATCGAGAACTTCACACCCGCCGGTGGCGGCCAGGCCGAAGCGTTACTGCTGTCGGGCGGACGGAACCTCGTGAGCCGCGCGACCCTTCTCAGCCATCAGGACACGGTGCAGTTCAACGATTCGGTGTACGTCGAGGACACACTCATAGCCGGCGATACCGATTTTCTTTGGGGCCGCGGTCCGGCGTTCTTTCGCAACTGCACGCTGCGGCAGCAATCCTCCGGCCCGTTCATGTGGGTGCGCAGCACGTCGGCCAGCCACGGGTTCGTGTTCGACGGGTGCCGCTTCGAAACCGCGAGTCAAGGCGCCGCTGGTCCGTATCTCGCGCGAAATACTGGTGCCTATCCAGACAGCGAAGTGGTGCTGATTGCTTGCGCGCTTGGAGCAATCAATCCCGTCGCGTGGATGCTGCCCGCTGAGGCCGCACGGATGCGCTACTGGGAGTTTGCGAGCACGTCGATCGCCACCGGTGCGGCGGCGGACGTCGGCCAGCGCCACGCCGCATCGCGGCAACTTGACGCGGTCCGCGACGCCCTGACGATTGCCAACTACCGCAATCCGGCCTACGTGCTTGACGGCTGGACGCCCGCCGTCGACAGCATCGAACGCTGACGCGGGTCCGGCAGCCCTGAAGGCCTGCCCTGCGCCTAACGGCGTGCTGTCGTACGGAGTTCGGCAGGCCTGAAGGCCTGCCCTACGACTGACGGAGTAGCGTCTGCGTGCTGTCGTAGGGCAGACCTTTAGGTCTGCCGAACGCGATGGTTACGCTCTCCACCCCTGCAGCATCAACATGTAGTTGGATCGCTGGTAGGCCTCGGGGTCTGGCACCTTCAACAGGTTCATGTTGCCCCGCATCGTCGAGAGCGACGTCCACGCCTGTTTCTGCATCCAGACAACGAGATCGGCAAGAACGGTCTTGATGTGAGACGGCCCATTCTTGAGCAGCGCAGATACCATCTGCGTCGCGTCGGCGCCCGCCATCGTCGCGCGAATCACGTCGAGGGCCGTGTGCACACCGCCGGTCACGGCGAGCGACGCCTTGACGCGGCCCGACAGAATCGCCGTCCAGTGGAGGCGCAGGGGAAGCTCGGCAGACTGCGACAAGTGAAGCTCGCGTGACACCGTGAGCAGCTCCGGATCGATGTCAGGCTGGTAGAACCGGTTGAAGAGCACGAGCCCGTCGGCGCCCGCGAGATCGAATTCACGCGCGGTGTGGGCAAGCGCGGTAAAGAAGGGCGACAGTTTCACGGCCACCGGGATCGTGACGCTGGCCTTCACCTCCTTGACGGTCTCGATCATCTGCCGTTCGATATCGATGCTCCGTGCGTCAGGGTCGGTAGCGATGCGATAGAGATTCAGCTCGATTGCGTCGGCGCCGGCCTCCTCCATGAGCGCCGCATAGGCCAGCCAGCCGCCAGGCGTCGAGCCGTTGAGCGACGCGATGACGGGAATGCGGACCGCGCGCTTCACGCGGCCTAAATGTTCGAGGTACTGATCGGTGCCCAGGCAGAAAGCGTCGGCACCCGGAAAGTAGCTGCTCGCCTCGCCCGACGACTCGGCGTGCGCGTCGAGGTTGAAGTGATCCGCCATCTGCTCGTTGGTGATCTGCTCTTCGAAGAGCGATCGGAGCACGAGCGCGGCCGCGCCGGCGTCCTCGAGCCGGCGGACGCTATCGAGATCGTCCCCAAGGGGCGAGGCGCCGGCCACGATCGGATGCGGCAGGGTGAAGCCGAGGTATTTGGTTCGCAGGTCCACGCTCACTCCTCGCTCTCTGCCGGTGTAGCCGCGGCACCGGCATCCTCGCCCGCATCGACCTGCGGAATGGTGATGCCCGCCAACTGCTCATATACGGCGTAGCGTCGCTGCGCCGCTTCCTGAGCCTCCTTCACGAATCGCCGAAAGCGCTCGGGATCGGTGCGTTCGACCACGCGGAATCGCGCCTCGTTGCGCATGTAGTCGCCGACGCGGGTGGTGGGCGCGTTGTAATCAAGCCGCAGCGGCGGCTCGCCGTTCTCGACGCGCCTTGGATCGAATCGATAGAGCGGCCAGACACCCGAGGAGACCGCCAGCTTCTGCTGCGACATGCCGTGCGCCATGTCATAGCCGTGCGCAATGCAATGGCTGTACGCAATCACCAGTGATGGGCCCGGATAGGCCTCGGCCTCCATGAGCGCCTGGACGACCTGCGGCATCTTGGCGCCCATCGCCACGCGCGCCACGTAGACATGCCCGTACATGCTGGCGATGAGCCCGAGGTCCTTCTTGTTGACGGGCTTGCCTCCGGCCGCAAATTTCGCCACGGCGCCAAGCGGCGTGGCCTTGGACTGCTGGCCGCCCGTGTTCGAGTAGACCTCGGTGTCGAGCACCAGCACGTTCACGTCGCGGTGGCTGGCCAGCACGTGATCGAGGCCGCCGTAACCGATGTCGTACGCCCAGCCGTCGCCGCCAACGAGCCAGACCGTCTTCTTGACCAGATAGTCAGCCAGTTGATCGAGCCGTGTGACGTCCTGACCCGAGAGCCGCGCCAGTTCCGACTTCAAGGCCCGCACGCGCTCGCGCTGAGCATCGACACCCGCCTCGGTGCTCTGATCGGCATCCCTGATCTCGGTCGCCAGTCGATCGCCGACCTGCGGCGCCAGCCGGCCCACGAGCGCGAGTGCTTCCCGCGCGTGGCTGTCCACGCCGAGGCGCATGCCGAGACCGAACTCCGCGTTGTCTTCGAACAGCGAGTTGGCCCACGCGGGTCCACGGCCCTCACGGTTGGTCGTGTAGGGGGTCGTCGGCAGGTTGCCGCCGTAGATCGACGAACAGCCGGTCGCGTTTGCAATGAGCGCGCGGTCGCCGAAGAGCTGCGTGAGCAGCTTGATGTACGGTGTCTCACCGCAGCCGGAGCAGGCTCCCGAATACTCGAAGAGCGGCTCGAGAAACTGTGAGGTCTTGTGGTCGGTCTTGGGCAGACTGCCCGGCCTCGGATCGGGGAGCCCGAGAAAGAACGCATAGTTCTCTCGCTCGGCCTCGCGAATCGGCGCCTGCGGCGCCATGTCGATCGCCTTGTGCCTCGGGTTGGTCCGGTCCTTCGCGGGACACACGTTCACGCAGAGCGTGCAGCCCGTGCAATCCTCGGGCGCCACTTGAATCGTGTACCGCTGGCCCTTGAACCCGTTGCCCTTGTACGGCACGCCCTTGAACGTCGCCGGGACTCCCGCCAGCGTATCGGACTCATACACCTTGGCGCGAATCGCGGCGTGCGGACAGACGAGCACGCATTGATTGCACTGGATGCAGATGGATGAATCCCACACGGGGATCTCGGTTGCGAGATTCCGCTTTTCCCATTTCGCGGTGCCCATGGGCCAGGTGCCATCCACCGGGAACGCGCTGACGGGCAACTGGTCCCCCTTGCCTGCGAGAAGCGTCGCCGTGACGCGCTGGACCAAATCGGGCGCAGCCGGCGAGACCATCGGCGGACGCGCGTAGGTCGCCGTCACGGCCGCCGGCACGGTGATGCGGTGCAGGTGCGCGAGCGTCAGATCGACCGCATCGCAGTTACGCTTGACGACCTCCGGTCCGCGTTTGCGATAGGTCTTCTCGATGGCCTTCTTGATCTGCTTGATCGCCTCATCGGGCGGCAACGCGCCTGAGATCGCGAAGAAGCAGGTCTGCATGATGGTGTTGATGCGCCCGCCCATGCCCGCTTCGCGGGCCACCGCCGCGGCGTCGATGGCGTAGAACCTGATGCGCTTCGCGATCAGCGTCTGCTGGACCTCTTTCGGCAGACGGGACCAGACGCCCTCGGCTGATCCAGGCGCGTTCAACAGGAACACCGCCTCGTCGGCGGCCTGCTCGAGCACGTCAATCCGATCGACGAACTCGAACTGGTGACAGGCCACGAACCGCGCCCGGCTGATGAGATACGCGGACCTGATGGGCCGCGGGCTCGTCCGCAAGTGCGAGATGGTCGTTGCTCCGGACTTCTTCGAGTCGTAGACGAAGTAGCCCTGAACGTACGCCTCGGTTTCGCTGCCAATGATCTTGATCGAGTTCTTGTTGGCGCCCACCGTGCCATCCGCGCCAAGACCATAGAAGATGGCGGAGGTCACGTCGCTGGATTCGATCTCGAAGCTGGCGTCGTACGGCAGCGACAGGCGGGTGATGTCATCGTTGATGCCGACCGTGAAGTGATTGCGAGGACGCGGCTCGGTCAGATTGTCGAACACGGCCTTGACCATCGCCGGAGTGAACTCCTTCGACGACAGACCGTAGCGGCCACCGACGACGCGAGGCTCGGCCGTAAACGGCGAGAGCCCATCAGCGCGCGCTTCGGCTAGCGCCGTAATGATGTCCTGGTAGAGGGGCTCGCCTGCCGCGCCCGGTTCCTTGGTCCGATCGAGCACGGCAATCGCGCGGGTCGAGGCCGGCAGCGTCTTGAGAAGCGCGTCGAGTGCGAAGGGCCGGAACAACCGCACCTTGACGAGCCCAACTTTCTCGCCACCGGCGACGAGGTGGTCGACGGTCTCCTCGACTGTCTCCGCGCCCGAACCCATGATCACAATGACGCGTTCGGCATCCGGGCTGCCGGCGTAGTCGAAGAGCGCATAGCGGCGCCCGGTACGCGCCGCGAATCGTTCCATCAGGTCAGTCACGATTCCCGGACAATCGCGATAGAACAGGTTGCCGGCTTCCCGGGCCTGGAAAAACGTGTCGGGGTTCTGAGCCGTGCCGCGGAGCACGGGGTGATCCGGCGTAAGGGCGCGCGCCCGATGCGCGGCGATGCCGGCTTCCGGCACGAGCGATCGCAAGTCCTCGTCATCGAGTTCCAGGATCTTGGAGACTTCGTGCGACGTCCGGAAGCCGTCGAAAAAGTGCAGGAACGGCACGCGCGACTCGAGCGTGGCGGCATGCGAAATGGCCGCAAAGTCGTGCGCCTCCTGGACGGAGGCGGCACTGAGCATCGCAAAACCGGTGGACCTGCAGGCCATGACGTCGGAGTGATCGCCGAAAATCGAGAGCGCGTGCGTCGCGAGTGTCCGGGCCGCAACGTGCATCGTGAACGGCGTCAGCTCGCCCGCAATCTTGAACATGTTCGGGATCATGAGCAGCAGGCCCTGGGACGCGGTGAATGTCGTGGCCAGTGCGCCGGCCTGCAGGGCGCCGTGCACGGCGCCGGCCGCTCCGGCCTCCGACTGCATCTCAACGACTTCGGGGACCTGACCCCAGATGTTGCGCCTGCCCTGGTTCGACCACTCGTCGGCTAGCTCGCCCATGTTGGACGACGGCGTAATGGGATAGATGGCAATGACTTCGCTGACGCGATGGGCGACCGAGGCGGCCGCTTCGTTGCCGTCGATCGTGGTGGTGCGCGCCATGGTCGTCGCCTCCGGTGGTTGGATGAGCCGCCCGACACGCCCTGATAGTGGCGACCGCCACACTCGCGAGGGAGGCTCGACGGGTCCCATTGTGCAAGACGGGCACCAGCATGGACAAGACTGGTTTCGACCGGGTTCGAGGGCCTTCCAGCGACAGGGTGATGGATTCTCCGCAGTCTCCGGAATCGGCCTCAGTCACCGCGGGTCGTGCGAGGCTCACGACCTACTGTCGGTACTCGGCCAGACCGGTTTCGACAGCGGTCGCCCAATCGATCGAATCGGCAAGCGCACCCACCGGTCGTGGCGGCGCGGGGTCGAGGCGCTCGGGCTGCAGCATGAGCTGGAAATACGCGACATCGCGCCACGCGCCGTGCTTGTAGCCGACGCCGCGATAGACGCCCACGGGCTGGTAACCCATGGCCCGGTGCAACCCGACGCTGGCGGGATTGGGCAGCGTCACGCCCGCGAACGCCTTGAAGTAGCCTTGCCGCCGCAACAAATGAAACAGCGCGGTGTAGAGCGCGCGCCCGACGCCGCGTCGATGATGCGCAGGGTGGATGTACACCGCGGTATCGATCGACCAGGCATAGGCAGCGCGCTCGCGATGGCGCGATGCGTACGCGTACCCAATCACGCCGCGATCATCGAGCACGAGCCATGGAGAGTGCGTCGTGACGTTCGTGATGCGACTTGCGACATCGTCGATCGACGGTGGCTCGTACTCGAAGGAGATGACGGTCGATTCGCAGAAGGGGCCGTAGATGGCAAGGACCGCCGCGGCGTCCTTCTCGGTGGCCATACGGATGAGGGGCATGGCTGGCTCAGGTCTCTCGGTCACCCAGGAGATGGCGCGTACGGTCGTCCTGTCGCCCCTGGAAGAAATGATCGATCAGTCGGTGAAAAACGGATCCTTCGGCAGACACGGCTGCAAACAGCGTGGCACACGAGCCCAGTTTTCGATCGTCAGGCGAGCCGAAGATGTCGAGGGCCGATCGCCCGTCGACGGCAAGAGCCGCCTCGGCACACTCCTGCAGCCGCGCGCCGAGAATTGGATGACGCGCGTACGCTTCGGCTTCCGCGCGGCTCCTGATCGCGTACGCACGTGACATCGCACTGGCGCCCAGCCCTTCAAACTGCGGAAAGATGTACCACATCCAGTGCGATCGCTTACGGCCACGACGAATCTCCGCGAGCGCCCTTTCGTAGTCTGACTCCTGCGCGAGTAGGAAGCGCGTCAGGTCGAACGGATCGTCCGGAAACGAACTTTTGGGATTCAGCGGTGCGGCCCCCAGCCGAGGACCTTTGAGGGCAGCAACAAGATGGCGCGCAGCAGCGAGAAGACGGCTTCGAACGTGATGCCGACCAGCCGGAATGGGAGTGAGATCAACCAGACGAACGGCCAGGCTATCAGCGCCAGGAGCGCCAGGGGCCAGCACAAAAACAGAAGCAGAAGCCAGACGACGAAAGTCAGCATCGCATCCAGTGACCGGGAGTTCTAAGCCTCCCTTGGTCGCCCACTTGATAGAAGACGTCGGTCCGAATCGCGGCGGGATTGGTATCCCACTCGGGCTGCCAGTGTCCGTAGATCTCCCAGTTCAGACCGGTGAGTTGGTGACCGTTGGCCGCACACCACTGTCGAATAGCTTCGTGTGCCTCGCCGAGATGCTGATAGGGCCCGAAGTGAACGGCCGTCACCACCGCGCCCGTTGGCGTGTTCGACCGCACGACTTCGCCCTCCTCCTCGAACGGGCCAGATACCTCGACACCGACCTCGATATCGATGTTGCCATTGAGATAGAGCGCGACGTGGCGGCCGGCCTTGAGTCCGTGCGCGCGCGCGAAGTTCCACACCAGGCCACAGCCTTGCGGCACGACGGTGGACAGTTCCGATCGCCGGGCGCGGCGTCGCACGACGGCAGTCGGAATCGGTTCAGCGTTGGTGAGATGGACGGTCGTCACAGCACCAGCTCCTCCGCGGTGAACTCCACGATCTGCGGCGGCTCGACGCTGTAGTCGCTGTAACGGATCCATGTCGGCCGCACCCGGACGTAGATCAGCCCCGGCCAATTCAGCCGGTCAGGGCCGTCCGGATACACAGCATAGTACGCCTGCCGGAGACGCTCGAGCTCGGCTCCTATGGGCTCCTCGGCGACGCCTTCGTACTGCACCGTTCGGACGTCACCGTCGTTCACGCCACCAATGACAAAGGCCAGGCGTGGATTGCGACGCAGGTTTGCGGCCTTGCGCGTCGACACGAGCGTGTCGAACACGATTTCAAATCGATCGGTGACCGCAATGCCAACGACGGCCGCCTGCGCGCCAGTATCGGAAATGGACGCCTCCACTGCCAGGCGATGGAGACGCAGGAACGCAAGGAGATGGCTCGCATCCATTCGATGACCTCGACCGGCACCTGGCGCCGCCGAGCGGTTCCGGCATGTTTCATTCGCACGCCCAACACCGACCAGAAGACCCATGTCGCGCCAATGAGAGCACGATGGCAAACACGCCATCGCAAAAGGCTTCGAGGCGCGCGTTCGGGTGTTGTGTCACGGGCCACTATAGTCCGTCAGGCACAAAAAAAGAGGGCCGGCAGAGCCGGCCCTCTTCGACGTGACGTCGGTTGAAACGCGGTTAGGCAGGTCGGACGTTTTCGGCGCGTGGTCCCTTGGGACCCTGACCCGTCTGGAACGTGACGGCCTGGCCTTCACGCAGCTGGTCGAAGCCGCCATCGCCGCAGGCTGACTGATGAAAGAAATACTCGTTGCCATCCGCAGCGGCGACAAAACCAAAGCCCTTATCGCGGACCAAACGCTTCACGGTTCCATTAATTGTTGACATGTGTTGTTCCTGTGCGCGATGCAGACTCCGCGGATCGCGCTTCGCGGCGGGCATAGGCCCTTGAGATGCCGGGAAACTCTCCGCGGCTCGGTCGATGTCAACTTTGATGAGA
>Ga0190274_10002272_pt1 | contig 11296 bp, 11 predicted proteins | sample Popmic531T_FD_133002 | JGI IMG/M metagenome (GOLD analysis project Ga0190274, IMG submission 133002) | Populus adjacent soil microbial communities from riparian zone of Yellowstone River, Montana, USA - 531 T | ecosystem: Environmental > Terrestrial > Soil > Riparian zone | place: USA: Montana...
CTCACTCGGCGCGCTCAACACGGGCGTGCTGATTTGCAGCTCCTTGACGATGGCCCTCGCGGTGCGATCGGCGCAGATCGGATCGAAGAAAGGACAGGTGATCAACCTGATCCTCACGATCATCTTTGGATCGGTCTTCTTGATCGTGAAGTATTTCGAGTACGCGGAGAAATTCGAGCACCATCTCGTCCCCGGCCCGAATTTCGACATGAGCCTGCCGCTGGCCAACCAGCAGCAGCTCTTCTTCTCGATCTATTTCATGATGACGGGCATTCACGCCCTGCACATGGTGGTCGGCATCGGGCTGATGCTCGTGGTGCTCGCGATGGCGGCGCGCGGACGCTTCTCGGCGCGCTACTACACGCCGGTCGAAGTGTCGGGCCTCTACTGGCACTTCGTGGACATCGTCTGGATCTTCCTGTTCCCGCTCCTGTACCTCCTGGGAGCGCACATGGGCGCGCACGGAGGTTAGTGCATGTCGAGCGAACACATCATCGTTCCGGTTCGGACGTACGTCGTGATCTTCGTGTCCCTCCTCGTCCTGACCGCCGCGACCTACATCGTCGCGACGCAGGACTTCGGCTGGCTGAACACGCCGATCGCGCTCGCCGTCGCGCTCGGGAAGGCCAGCCTTGTCGTGATCTACTTCATGGGCCTGCGTTACAACACGCCGCTCACGAAGACCGTCGCCATCGCCGGGTTCTTCTGGCTGTTCATTCTCTTCGGGTTGACGCTGAACGATTACCTGACCCGGCCATGGATTGGAACGGCCGGTAGGTAGAACATTGCGGATCGGCGATCCTCAATCACCGATCGCCGATCCGCAATGATTTCGTCCGTTCACCGACCCTAACCCCCCATTCACCGATTGCCTCGCGCGGGACTCTGACCTCGTACGTCACATTGGGTCCGGTATAGTGAAGGGTCCTGAGCAAGCGGAACGGCCTGATGGTCAGGCCAAGCCCCAGCTGGCGCCGCTGACGCTGCTGACCACGACCGGTGATCATGTCCGACCTGAAGGATGATCTCGCCGCGCTGCGCATCGAGCGCGCGCCCGTCGTCACATCGAATCGTCGCTGGGTCGGGTGGGTTGTCGCCCTGCTTGTGCTCCTGCTTGCCGGCGTCGCCGGCTGGCGATGGATGAGCCGGGAGCGGCCTGTTGAAGTCCAGGCGGGCTCGGTCACTATTCGCGCCGCCGGCAGCCAGGCTGCGGTGCTGAACGCGTCCGGCTACGTCACCGCCCGGCGGCGGGCCACCGTCTCCGCGAAGATCACCGGCAAGGTCGTCGAAGTGAATGTCGAGGAAGGCATGGCTGTCAAAGAGGGTCAGATCCTCGCGCGGCTCGATGATTCGACGATGCGCGCCGGGCTGGCGTTGACAGAAGCGCAGGCCGAGGCGGCCCGGCGCGCGGTTCGCGAGAACGAAGTGCGGCTCGATGAAGCCCGCATCAATCTGGATCGGTTCTCGAAGCTCTCGAAGATTGGCGTGTCCACCGTGGCCGAGCTCGACGCGGCCCGGGCGAACTTCGATTCGATCGCGGCGCGCATCGACGCTCTCAAACAGCAGACCGCCGTCACCGAACGGCAGGTGGCGCTGCAGCAGACGGCACTCGACGACACGATCATCCGCGCACCGTTCAGCGGCATGGCCATCTCGAAGGATGCCCAGCCGGGCGAGATGGTGTCCCCGATCTCTGCCGGCGGGGGCTTCACCCGGACGGGCATCTGCACGATCGTGGACATGCGATCGCTCGAGATCGAAGTGGACGTGAACGAGAGCTACATCAACCGCGTCCGCGAGAACCAGGACGTCACGGCGGTGCTCGATGCGTACCCCGACTGGCAGATTCCGGGGCGCGTGATCACCACGGTGCCGACGGCCGATCGTCAGAAGGCTACGGTGCTCGTCCGCATCGGGTTCCGCCAGCTCGATCCGCGGATCTTGCCGGACATGGGTGTGAAGGTCACGTTCCACCGGCCCGCCGACTCGACGGATGTCACCGCCGCGCAGCCTGTCACGCTGGCGCCAAAGGCGGCGGTTCGCACGGAGGGCAATACCTCGTTCGTGTTCGTGATTCGCGGCGACGTCGTCGAGCGCCGCGCGATTCAAGTGGGCGGTGCGGACGGCGACCGTGTCGAGGTCCGGGACGGCCTCCAGAGCGGAGACCGGGTCGTGATTTCGCCGCCCGAGTCGCTAAGTGACGGGATGCGGGTCGTGGTCGCCGCGTCCTGAGCTGTCGGCCGTCGTTGGGAGCCCCTAATGTCATCCGAGAAGCCTCTTGTTCAGGTCCAGGACGTCCACAAGTACTTCACGCGCGGCAACGAGCGCATCGACGTGCTGAAGGGACTGAACCTGAACATTCCATCAGGCGATTTCCTCGCGTTGATGGGCCCGTCCGGTTCAGGCAAGACGACTCTTCTTAACCTGCTGGGCGGGTTGGACTCGCCGTCGTCGGGATCGGTCCAGGTCGGCGACGTCGCCATCAGCGGGCTCGGCGGAGGCGGCCTCTCCCGCTGGCGGTCGCAGCACATCGGCTTCGTCTTCCAGCTGTACAACCTGCTCCCCGTGCTGACGGCCGAGCGGAACGTCGAGTTGCCATTGCTCCTGACGTCGCTCTCGAAGACCGAGCGTCGCAAGCGCGTCGCGATCGCGCTGAAGGTCGTGGGACTGGCCGAGCGCGCGCGACACTATCCGCGGCAGCTCTCAGGCGGTCAGGAACAGCGTGTCGGCATCGCGCGCGCGATCGTCACTGATCCCACGCTCCTGCTCTGCGACGAACCGACGGGCGACCTCGACCGAAAGGCCGGCGACGAGATCCTCGACCTGCTGCAGACGCTCAACCGGGAACACGGCAAGACGATCGTGATGGTCACCCACGACCCACATGCCGCCGATCGGGCGAAGCGGACACTGCACCTCGACAAGGGCTCGCTGACCAACGGTGCCGTGGCATGAAATATCTGCCGCTCATCTGGAAGAATCTCTGGCGGCGAAAGATCCGTACGATCTTCACGCTCGCCTGCATCTTCATCGCGTTCCTGCTGTTCGGGCTGTTGATGACGATTCGGGCGGCCTTCAGCCTCGGCGTCGAGATCGCGGGCATGGATCGGCTCATGCTGATTCACAAGATCAGCCTGATCATGCCGCTTCCGGTCTCCTATCAGGCGCGCATCGCGACCGTGCCGGGGGTGACCGCGGTTACACACAACAGCTGGTTCGGTGGCGTGTACCAGAACCCGTCCAATTTCTTCGCGCGGATCGCCATCGAACCTCAAGCGTACTTTGCCATCTATCCTGAGTTCCGTTTGCCGCCCGAACAGATGAAAGCGTGGCTCGCCGACCGTCAGGGCGCGGTGGCAGGCCGGGATCTCGCCAACCGCTTCGGTTGGAAAATTGGTGACCGGATTCCGATCCGAGCCGACATCTGGAAGCCAAAGTCTGGCGACGGCGAAACCTGGGAGTTCAACCTCGTCGGCATCTACGAAGGAGACAAGTTGGTCGACAAGACCAACTTCTTCTTCCGCTATGACTACTTCGACGAAAATCGGCAGTTCGGCCAGGGTCAGGTGGGATGGTACGTCGTCAAGATCGGCGATCCGTCCCGATCCGTCGAGATGGCGCAGACGTTCGACAACATGTTCGCGAACTCGGCCGCGGAGACCAAGACGACGACTGAGAAGGGCTTCATCGACAGCTTCGCGAAGCAAATCGGCGACATCGGCGCGATCATGGTTGCCATTCTCATCGCGGTCTTCTTCACGATTCTGCTGGTCGTCGCCAATACGATGGCGCAATCAGTCCGTGAACGCACGAGCGAGCTGGCGGTCTTGAAGACGCTGGGCTTCCCGAACGCCAGAGTGCTCATCCTGGTGCTCGCCGAGTCGATCTTTATTGCGTTTCTCGGCGGAGGGCTCGGCCTCGCACTCGCCTGGGCCATCGTCCAGAACGGCGACCCCACCGGTGGTCAGCTCCCGGCATTCGTCCTGCCGAATCGGGATCTCGGACTCGGCGGCGCGTTGATGCTGGTGCTCGGGGTGTTGGCCGGCGCGCTCCCAGCCACTCAGGCCATGCGCTTACGCATCACCGACGCGCTGAGGAGAAACTGAGATGGGCGCTCTCCGGCAAGTCGTCGCCGTCACGCTCCTCAACCTTCGGACGATTCCGCAGCGCCTGGGTTCATCGGCAGTCGGAATTGTCGGGATCGCGGGCGTCGTGGTCGTGCTGGTCGCAGTGCTCTCGATGGCCGAAGGGTTCGAGGCGGTGCTGCGCGACGCGGGATCCTCCGGGCGCGCGATCGTCATGCGAAGCGGGTCGACGAGCGAGATGTCCAGCGGTCTTCTCGGGTCGGATGTCGATGTCATCAAGCAGGCCCCTGGCATCCGACAGGACGGTCGAACGTCGCTCACCTCGGCCGAGCTGTTCGTCATCATTGACGTGCCGAAAAAATCGACAGGGACTCCAGCCAACGTTCCGCTCCGCGGCATCGAGCCAACGTCGTTCGCCGTGCACGATCAGGCGTCGATGGTCGATGGCCGGATGTTGCAATTCGGGACGAACGAGGTCGTCGTCGGCCAGGCGGCGTCAAGGCAGTTCGCGGGGTTGAATGTCGGCGACGACATCCGATCGGGAGAGGTCACCTGGAAGGTCGTTGGCATCTTCGAGTCTGACGGCTCCGTCGCGGAGACCGAGATCTGGTGCGATGCGCGAACCTTGCAGGGCGCCTTCCGCCGCGGGAACAGCTATCAGTCTGTCCTGGCTCGCCTCGATTCGGCCCAGTCGTTCGATGCGTTCAAGGACTGGCTCACGGCCAATCCGCAGGTCAAAGTGTCGGTGCAGCGGGAGAGCGAGTACTACGCCTCACAGTCCCAGACGTTGACCACGCTCATTCGCACCGTAGGGTTCGCCATCGCCGCGCTGATGGCCATCGGGGCGATTTTCGGCGCAATCCTGACGATGTACACCGCCGTGGCGACGCGCGCGCGAGAGATCGCCACGCTTCGAGCGCTCGGGTTCAACGCCGGCGCGGTGCTCGTATCGATCCTGGCCGAGTCGCTTGCGCTCGCCGCACTCGGCGGACTGGCCGGCGGCGCCGCAGCGTACCTCGGGTTCAACGGATACCAGACATCGACGATGAACTTCCAGACGTTCAGTCAGGTGGCGTTCGCGTTCCGCGTCACACCGTCGTTGCTCGCGCTCGGTCTCGTCTGGTCGCTCGCGATGGGTCTCATCGGTGGTCTCCTGCCCGCCGTGCGCGCGGCCCGACTTCCAATCTCCAAAGCGCTTCGCGAACTCTAGGTTGACGTAGCTCCGTCTCTCCCTCGACAATGTTGAGGCGTTGAGCTTTTCGACCGACATTTTTGTTGGTTTCAGTTTCAGGAGCGCCGCCTTTGAAAGCCCTGCAGGACCGTCTCGACAAACGCCGATCCCGTGAAATCCAGAAGCTCTCCAGCCTGCTGCAGATCAGCCAGGCGGTCGCCGGCACCCTCGACCTCCGGACCGCGTTCCAGGATGTCTTCGAGACGCTGAGCCGGCATCACGACGCCGTCCGCAGCGCGCTCATCCTCGTCAACAAGGACACGCGTGAGGCCGCGGTCGAGGCGGTCGCCGGCCCCGGGCGGCCGCCGCAGCCGGCCGCGCTGAACGGCGGCTCAGTCATCGGACGGGTCATCGAGTCCGGCAAGCTCGTCGTCGTCCCGCGCATGACCGCCGAGCCCGGCCTGGTGCAACAGATCTTCGGCCGCCAGGACGGCGCCCCAGACGAGCACAGCTTTCTGTGCGTCCCGGTGTCAATCGACCGCCAGCCGGTCGGCGCGCTCGGCGTGACGGTCAAGTACCTGCCGGACAGGAACTACGACCGGTCCACGAAGTTCTTCAGCATCGTCGCGTCGCTCATCGCGCAGGCCGTCAAAGTGCAGCGGCTCGTGGCGGCGCAACACAAACGCCTTGTCACCGAAAACGCGCGCCTCAAGCAGGAACTGCGGGAGGGGTACGACTTCGCGAACATCGTCGGCAACAGCGGCCCGATGCAGCGCGTGTACGAGGCGGTCGCCCAGGTGGCACGGACGAACACGACCGTCTTGATTCGCGGCGAGTCCGGCACCGGCAAGGAGTTGATCGCGCAAGCGCTGCACTACAACTCGCTGCGGGCGAAACGGGCGTTCGTGAAGGTCAGCTGCGGCGCGTTGCCCGAGACGCTGATCGAGTCGGAGCTCTTCGGCCACGAGAAGGGCGCCTTCACGGGCGCCCAGGATCGCAAGCGAGGCCGCTTCGAGCTCGCGCAGAACGGCACGATCTTCCTCGACGAGATTGGCGACGTGCAGCCGGCGACCCAGGTGAAACTCCTTCGGGTCCTTCAGGAACGTGAGTTCGAGCGGCTGGGTGGCACCGAGCCCATCAAGGTGAACGTCCGGCTCATTGCCGCGACGAACAAGAACATGGAAAAGGCGATTGCGGACGGCGCGTTCCGCGAGGATCTCTTCTACCGGCTGAACGTCTTCGCGATCTATATCCCGCCGCTTCGAGAGCGGAAGCCGGACGTCCTGCTGCTGGCCGATCACTTCCTCGAGCGCTTCGCGTCCGAGCACGGCAAGGACATCCGCCGCATCTCGACGCCGGCCATCGACATGCTCACGGCCTACCATTGGCCGGGCAATGTCCGGGAGCTGCAGAACGTGATCGAACGCGCGGTGCTCGTGTGCGACGGTCTCGTGCTGCACGCCCACCACTTGCCGCCCACGCTTCAGACGGCCGAAGCGTCAGGCACGACGATGAGCGTGTCGCTTGGCGACGCGTTGGACGCCTACGAGCGGGACCTGCTCCAGGATGCCTTGAAGAGCGCGCGAGGCAATCGCGCCAAAGCCGCGCGCTTGCTGCGCACGACCGATCGAATCTTCAACTACAAGGTCAGACGGTTGGGAATTGACTACAAGAGGTTCAAGGCGTGAACGAATTCATTGCGAATCTGCGATCTGCGATTGAGGGATTGCATTGGCGCATTTCGGATTGCTGATTGTGGATTGAGCCTTTCAATCCACAATCCGCGATGCGTCAATCGGCAATGCAATCAGCAATCGCAGATCGCCAGATCCGCAATGTCTGCCTACTTGACGACGAGCGTCCCCTTCATGCCTCCCGCGACGTGGCCTGGGAAGGTGCAGATGAAGGGATAGGTGCCCGCGGCGGGCGCCTTGAACGCGATCTCGACCGTTTCGCCCACGCCGGCGAGCGGCGTGAACGCGATGATCTGGTCCTTCTTGTCCGGCGGGATGTAGTTGCCCGCGAACCCGCCGGGGATCCCGGCGTTGGCGAACTGCATCGGATCGTTACCAGGCTTGACGAGCACGAAGTTGTGCGACATCGCCATTTTCGGCATGCTGCCCATCGTCCCGGCCACTGACTTCAGACGAACGAGCAATTGCTCGGCAGGCTTCGCGGTAAAAGTATCGGGCTTGAAGATGTATTTGCCACCGGCATCGGTGGCCGTGATCTCGACCAGACGGCCCTGGGCGGCCGGAACCTCCGCCGTCGGGTGCGCGGCCCAGAGCGCAACGGCAGCAAGAACAGCAACGAGCGACAAGCGTTTCATTTACCTGTGTCCTTTCAGGCGACTCCGCAGGCGAGAGCCGCCTCCGCAACATGACTTAGCACCACCAGAATATCCTTCAGACGTGCTCGGTGCCTACCTGGAGCTGGTCCGGCCGGCGAACGTGGCGACGGCCCTCGGAGACGTGCTGGCGGGCTTTGCCGTGGCTGGGCTCGGGAATCCCGGCGCTCTGCCCTGGCTGCTCGTCTCGACGGCCTGTCTCTACGCTGGCGGCGTGGTCCTGAACGACGTGTTCGACCGGAACGTGGACGCGGTCGAACGACCCGAACGCCCGCTGCCGAGTGGACGGGTTCCAGTCAGCCACGCGGCCGCCCTTGCAGCGGGCCTTCTGGCCGCTGGTGTCCTGGCGGCAGCGCTCGGCACGGATGAGGCTGGCCGAACGGCCATCGCCATCACTGCGGGGGTGCTCCTCTACGACGGTTGGAGCAAGAAGAACCCAGTCCTGGGCCCCCTCAACATGGGTGCCTGCCGGGGATTGAATCTCGGCCTGGGGATGGCGGCCGTACCGGGCACCTTGGCGGTCTATTGGCCTCTTTGCCTGATTCCCACGGCCTACATCGCGGGCGTGACCCTCCTCAGCCGGGGGGAGGTCTCGGGCGGCCGGCACTCCTCCGCCACGTTTTCGCTCGCTCTCGTCGCCGCCTCGATCGGTGCGCTATCGTTCGCGGCGATCAGCACGGGGCGACACATCTGGCCGGCCCTGGCCGTGGCAGCGCTCTTCGCCTGGCGGGTAGTCCCGGCCTTCGTCGAGGCCCGCCGGACCCCCACGCCAGCCGCCATCCGGGAGGCCGTCAAGAGAGGGGTCCTGTCGCTGGTATTGTTAGATGCTGCCCTGGCGACGGCCTTCGTGGGCATCGGCTACGGGCTGGTCCTTCTCGCTGCAGCGCTGGGCGCCCTCTGGCTGGGCCGGACTTTTTCAGTGACCTGACGGTCGCGAACGAGCGGCGGCGAGTCGGCCACGCGAACGGAGTGGGACGTAGGGGGCGAAGCCCCCGGTTTTCACATGGACGTCGTTGATCAGCAGTTCCTCGTGACCTTCCGCTACCCCGTCCACTTCACGCGCGGGGTTTTCGGCGGCACCAATCCATTGCTTCGGAAGGTTCTGACAGACAAGTCGCACCGCCACCCGACGGACCTCGTGGTGATGGTCGACGACGGCGTGGTGCGAGCGCATCCGAAGCTCCTTGCAGATATTGCGGTCTACGCCCAGAAGGCGGACGGTGAGTTGCACATGGCCGCCCCGGTACTGGTCCTCCCTGGCGGTGAGGAGGTCAAGAACGACCCTCGTCATCTCGGGGCCATCTACGAGCGTCTGCACGACGCAGCGCTTTGCCGCCAGTCCTACGTCGTGGTGGTCGGTGGCGGCGCCGTGCTGGATGCCGTGGGTTACGCGGCGGCCACGGCGCACCGGGGGCTGAGACTCGTCCGCGTGCCGACGACGGTGCTGGCGCAGGACGATTCCGCGATGGGTGTGAAAAACGGCGTCAACGCGTTCGGCAAGAAGAACTACCTCGGCGCGTTCGCTCCGCCCTTCGCCGTCATCAACGACTTCGACTTCCTGCCGACGCTGCTCGACCGCGACTGGCTGAGCGGGGTCTCAGAAGCCATCAAGGCGGCGCTCATCAAGGACCCGGACTTCTTCGCGCACATCGAGCACCAGGCCGGGAAACTCGTCAACCGCGACCAGGCCGCGATGGAGGACGTGATCCGACACTCGGCGGCACTCCACCTGTCGCACATCGCAACCGCTGGCGACCCGTTCGAGCAGACTTCGTCGCGTCCGCTGGATTTTGGACATTGGGCCGCCCACAAGCTCGAGCAGCTGAGCCGTCATCGACTGCGCCACGGCGAGGCCGTGGCCATTGGCATCGCCTTGGACAGCACCTACTCGTATCTCTCCGGGTCGCTCGCCGAGAAGGACTGGCGTCGGATCGTGGACCTCCTGCTGGCCCTGAACCTGGCGGTTTCGGCCCCGGAACTCGAGGAGGCGCTCGACGATTCGGGCAATCCGCGGTCGGTCCTGGGGGGCCTCGCCGAGTTCCGCGAGCATCTGGGGGGCCAGTTGACGATCATGCTGCTCCGGTCGATTGGCGACGCCTTCGACGTGCACGAAATCGACACGGGCGTTATGATTCGGAGCATCGAAACACTCCGTCATGAGCACCTCGAAGCCGTCTCCGCTCACGCCTACCGAGCTCGTTGACGAGTACTTCATCGAGAACCGGAACCGTCTGCTAGAGCTGGCGGCTTTCCTCGACCGGGTCGATCGGGCGGGTGGCGAAGCGTCGGCGAACGACTTCCGAATGCAGGTGTTCCGGGAGGGTGTCGCGGCGTTGGCCGGCACCGGCGCGGACCGCCTCCACCGGATTCAGATGCTCCTCAGCGACCCGACGCACGAGCCACTCCCGGCGCTCGATCGGAAAGGCGCTGTCGGCGCGTACGACAAATCCAAGGTCGCTCGGCGATGAAGTACATCGACCATCACGCCCACATGGTGTCGCGGACGACCGACGACTACGCTCAGATGGCGCTCACCGGCTGTCTGGCGGTGACCGAGCCGACGTTCTGGGCGGGATGGGATCGCAGCACGGTGGACGGCATGGAGGATTACTTCCGCCAGCTCACCGGGTTCGAGCCGAAGCGGGCCGCCCAGTACGGCATCGCGCACTACACGTGGCTCGGGATGAATCCCAAGGAGTCCGACAACCGCGAGTTGTCGCGGCAGGTGCTCGACCGCTTGCCCGGCTGGCTCGAAAAGCCGACGGTGCTCGGCGTCGGTGAGATCGGCCTGAACCGCGTCACGCGGAACGAGATCGCCACGTTCACCGAACAGGTCGCGATGGCGGAAGCCTTGCGCCAGCTCGTGCTGATCCACACGCCGCATCTCGAAGACAAGCACAAGGGCACGAAATGGACCGTTGACGTGCTGCAGCGGCACGCCGGCCTCGCCCCGGGGCGCGTGCTTGTGGACCACGCCGAGGAACATACGATCGAGATGATCCTCGACAACGGCTTCTGGGCCGGCCTGACCTTGTACCCGCAGACCAAGGTTTCGGCGCAGCGCGCCGTGGACATGCTGGAGCGGTATGGCGCGGATCGGATTCTCGTCGCCGGCGCATGCGATTGGGGCCCGAGCGAGCCGGTGGCCGTCCCGAAATTCGTGATGGAGATGCGGCGCCGGAAACATCCCGAGTCGTTCATCCAGCGCGTCGTGCTCGAGAATCCCATTCGTTTCCTCAGCCAGTCGCCGAAATTCACGGTTCCGGCCGGCACGGAAGAAGCAACCCCGACGAGCATCGGCTGACGGATCGCGCCTCTTGCGGATCTCACCGGACGGTTCGCTCCACCTCACCTACTGCACCAACATCCACGCCGCGGACGGCTGGCCGGCGGTGTTTGCCGCTCTGAAACAGTACGCGCCTGCGCTCAAAGCGCGCTTCTCTCCAAATGCACCGTTTGGAGTCGGCCTCCGCCTGTCGGCGCGTGATGCTCGCGAGCTCATCGACAATGGCGTCGGGCCGCTTCGGATGTTCCTCGAGGATCACGGGCTGTACGTCGCGATCGTCAACGGGTTCCCTCACGGATCGTTCCACCGCTCCGTCGTCAAGGCGGACGTCTACGCGCCTGACTGGCGCGACTCGGAACGCGTGCGCTACACCACCGACCTCATCGACATTCTCTCCGTGCTCCTGC
>Ga0190274_10002273_pt1 | contig 11290 bp, 11 predicted proteins | sample Popmic531T_FD_133002 | JGI IMG/M metagenome (GOLD analysis project Ga0190274, IMG submission 133002) | Populus adjacent soil microbial communities from riparian zone of Yellowstone River, Montana, USA - 531 T | ecosystem: Environmental > Terrestrial > Soil > Riparian zone | place: USA: Montana...
AGCAAATGTCATAGGCGCCGCCCTTGGTGCCCGGCTGGAGGTAGCGGTACTCGTTGCCCCACGGATCCTTGGGAACCGTCGTGGCCTTGAGGTAACCGCCAGTCCGCCACTTCGGCGGCGGGGGTTCCGGCTTCTCGACGAGGGATTTGAGGCCCTGGTCGGTGCTCGGGTAGCGGAAATTGTCCATCTGGTAGAAGTCGAGGGCAGTCTCGTGGGTGCGGATATCCTGCTTGGCCGCTGTCACGCGGGCCTCGTCGACCCGGCCCATGATCTGCGGCGCGATCAGCGCGGTCATGATGGCGATGATCACCAGCACCACCATGATCTCGATCAGCGTGAAGCCGGATTCGCGTCGTGAAATCAGCATGATGCGCCTCTCCTCGAAGGCTTCGATGATATCAGGTCAGTCTGCCCGGCCCGCCCGGACTCGCCCCGGTGTGACGGCGCGCTCACCCTATAATCCGCCCATTCCGCCCGTGGGAGAGGACATTGAAGCTGGCGATGATGTTCCCGGGCCAGGGCTCGCAGTCGGTGGGCATGCTGGCGGCGCTCGCGGCGACGGAGGCGGTCGTCGGCGAGACCTTTGGCGAAGCGTCGACGGTGCTGGGTTACGACCTCTGGGCGCTGTGCCAGCAGGGCCCGGAAGAGCGGCTTTCGGAGACCGAACGGACCCAGCCTGCCATGCTGGCTGCCGGAATCGCTGTCTGGCGCGCCTGGAATGTCCGCGGAGGTGCCCGGCCTGACGTGCTCGCCGGTCACAGCCTCGGTGAATACAGCGCCCTGGTTGCGGCCGGCGCACTCGAATTCCGGACGGCGGTCGCGCTCGTGCGCTTCCGGGGCCAGGCCATGCAGCGTGCCGTCCCGGCGGGAACCGGGGCCATGGCCGCCATCCTCGGTCTCGACGATGCGTCCATCGAAGCGGCTTGCGCCGAGGCGGCCCAAGGCGAGGTCGTGCAGCCGGTCAACTACAACGCGACCGGCCAGGTCGTCATTGCGGGCAGCACGGCTGCGGTTGCGCGCGCCATCGAGGCCTGCAGGGCCCGCGGCGCCAAGCGCGCCGTACCATTGCCGGTGTCGGTGCCTTCGCATAGCGCCCTGATGAAGCCTGCGGCCGAAGCCTTGCGCGAACGGCTAAAGGACACGGAAGTGACGCGTCCCGTCCTGCGCGTGCGCTCGTTCGATGCGGGCACCTATTCGGATCCGGCGTCGATCCGCGACGGGCTGTACCGCCAGCTGTTCAATCCCGTGCGCTGGTCCGCTATCGTGGCATCGATGACGGGCGAGGGCGCCGGCCGACTGTTCGAGTGCGGTCCGGGCAAGGTGTTGGCGGGCCTGGCGCGACGTGCGCCGGGCGGTCGCGACCTCGACGTGCAGGCCATCGAATCGCCCGAGTCACTCGAAGCCGCGCTCGCGTCCGCAAGGGGAGGATCCGCGCCATGACCTCGAACCCGCTGCAGGGCGACGTTGCCCTCGTCACTGGTGCCTCGCGCGGCATAGGACGCGCCATTGCGCTCGCGCTCGGCGCGGCCGGAGCCACCGTGATCGGCACGGCGACCGGCAGCACCGGCGCGGCGTCCATCGAGGAGGGATTCAAGTCCGGGGGCATCCAGGGCCGCGGCGTCGTCCTCGACGTGGCGGACGGGCCGGCCTGCGACGCCGCGATCGCCGACATCGAGGCGAATGAAGGGGCGGTGAGCATCCTGGTGAACAACGCCGGGATCACGCGCGACACGCTGCTGCTGCGCATGAAGCCCGAGGACTGGGATGCCGTCATCGCCACGAACCTGGGGTCAGTATTCCGCCTCAGCAAGGCGGTGCTGCGCGGCATGATGAAGGCGCGCCGGGGGCGCATCATCAACATCGCTTCGGTGGTCGGCCTCATCGGCAATCCGGGGCAGGCCAATTACTGCGCCGCCAAGGCGGGCATCGGCGGCTTCACGCGTTCGCTGGCCCGCGAAGTCGCGTCGCGGGGAATCACCGTGAACGTCGTGGCACCGGGCTTCATCGCCACGGACATGACGCAGGCGCTGCCGGAGGCGCAGCGCGGTGCGCTGGCCGCCCAGATCCCGCTCGGACGCCTCGGGGAGCCAGCGGACATCGCACAGGCCGTGTGCTTTCTGGCGGGGCCGGGCGCCGCCTGGATCACCGGCGAGACGCTGAACGTCAACGGCGGCATGCACATGGCCTGAAAAGGCCATGCAAAACAGCGCGTAAGGAAGGCTTCTGGTAGCCAGTGGGGGGTTCGTGACATAGAATGGCGACCCCCAGCCGGCTCGCGCCGCCTTGGGCATCACAAGGTGAGGGACATCAAACAGATGAGCACAGTCGAAGAACGAGTCAAGAAGATCGTCGCCGAGCAGCTCGGGGTGAAGGACGAGGAAGTCACCAGCGACGCGTCCTTCGTGGACGATCTGGGTGCCGACTCACTGGACACCGTCGAGCTCGTGATGGCGCTCGAAGAGGAATTCGAGACCGAGATTCCGGACGAGGATGCCGAAAAGATCACCACGGTGCAGCAGGCGATCGATTACATCGTCCAGCACCAGTCCAAGTCCTGAGGCCTTCCGCGCGCGAGCCCCGGCCCCGCGGCCGGGGCTCGTTGCGTCGGGGTCGATCCATGCCAGCCAGAGGTTGATGCCTTGAGCAAGCGACGCGTCGTCGTCACGGGTCTCGGCATGCTCTCGCCCCTCGGCAACACCGTCGCCGACAGCTGGTCGGCAGCGCTGTCGGGACAGAGCGGCATCGGTCCCATCACCCGGTTCGACGTCACGGGCTTCCCGTGCACCATCGCGGGCAGCATCCCCGGCTTTGACGTGACGAAGTACATGCCGGCCAAGGAAGCGCGGCGCATGGACCTTTTCATGCAGTACGGCGTGGCCGCCGGCGTGCAGGCCATCGCCGACGCCGGGCTCGAGGTCACCGACGCGAACCGGTCGCGCATCGGGCTCGTCATGGGCGCCGGCATCGGCGGCCTCGCGACGATCGAGGAAAACTACGCCAGGTACGTCGAGACCGGATCGCCCAAGAAGATCTCGCCGTTCTACATTCCCGCCTCGATCGTCAACATGATCTCGGGGCACCTTTCGATCATGTACGGCATCACCGGGCCGAACCTCGCCGTGATCACGGCCTGCACCACCTCGACCCATGCGCTCGGCATCGGCATGCGCACGATCCAGTACGGCGACGCGGACGTCGTCATCGCCGGTGGCTCCGAAATGGCGCAGACCCCGACGGCCGTCGGCGGCTTCAGCCAGGCTCGGGCCCTGTCGACCCGGAACGACGAGCCCGCCCGGGCGAGCCGGCCCTGGGACCGGGACCGCGACGGCTTCGTGATGGGCGACGGGGCCGGCGCCATGGTACTCGAGGAATACGAATCGGCGAGGCGGCGCGGCGCGCGCATCTATGCCGAACTGATCGGGTTCGGCATGAGCGGGGACGCCTTCCACATCACGGCGCCACCCGACGACGGTGCCGGCGCGAGGCTCTCGATGGAGAACAGCCTGCGCGATGCCGGCATCAATGCGGACGAAGTGCAGCACGTGAACGCGCACGCGACGTCGACGCCCCTCGGCGACGTGGCGGAAACGATCGCCATGAAGAATGCCTTCGGCGCCCATGCGGCAAAGCTCGCGGTGAGCGGCACCAAGTCGATGACCGGGCACCTGCTCGGCGCCGCCGGAGTGGTGGAGGGCATCTTCTGCGTGCTCGCCATACGCGACCAGGTGGCGCCGCCCACCATCAACCTCGACCACCCGGGCGAGGGCTGCGACCTCGACTACGTGCCGCACACGGCCCGTTCGATGAAGATCGACACGGTCGTCAGCAACTCCTTCGGCTTCGGCGGCACCAACGGCACGCTGGTCTTCCGCGCGCTGCGCTGACAGGACGGCCGCCCCGTGCATGCGGCGCCATCCACCCTGCGGGAACTCCCGTCCGTGGCCGGGGCCACGGAGCGCATGCTCGCCCTGCACGCGCGCGAGCCGTCGCGCTACCCGGTGTTGCTGGACAGCGCCGCGGCGGGCGGCGCGCTCGGCCGGTTCAGCCTGCTCATGGCGGCGCCGGGCGAGCGGCTCATCCTCGATCACGATGCCTGCCTCGACGGACCCGGAACGGGCAGCAGGTTCTGCGAGCGGCTGAATGCGTGGTGGCGGGCGTCCCGCGGACCGGAGCCGTCCCGGCCGTGGCCTTTCTCCGGCGGGTGGTTTCTCTATCTCGGATATGAGCTGGCCCAGGAGGTCGAACCGACGCTGCGGCTGCCGAGGTCGCCGTTGCCGATCGTCGCCCTGGCCTGGCGCATGCGCGCAGCGCTCCTGCACGACCACGCGAGCGGCCGCAGCGTGGTCGTTTCCGAGAGCGGCGCGGACGCCGATGCCGAGCGCCTGGCGGCCGATTTCCGGGGTGCACGGGGGCAGGTCGTCGAACCCGCTGCCGTACCCGTCACGAACATCGAGGAGGACGAGCCTGAGGCCTACCTCGCTGCCTGCCGTCGCGCGCTGGCACACATTGCTGCGGGTGACGTCTACCAGGCCAACCTGGCGCGTCGCTGGAGGATGGCCCTGCCGGCGGACCTCGCACCGGCCGATCTCTACCGTCGGCTGCGCACGTCGAACCCCGGCGCATTTGCAGGCCTGGCTGCGCTGCCGGGCTTCTCGATCCTCTCGAGCTCGCCGGAGCGGCTGGTGCGCGTGCGCGGACGCGACGTGGACACGCGCCCGATCGCGGGCACCCGTCCGCGACGGGGGCCTTCCGATGCCGCCGCCATCGCGGAGCTGACCGGGAGCCCGAAGGAGCAGGCTGAGCACGTGATGCTCATCGACCTCGAGCGGAACGACCTCGGCCGCCTGTGCGAGGCCGGCACGGTGCGGGTCGACGAATTCATGGTCGTCGAGAGCTACGCACACGTGCACCATATCGTCTCGAACGTGAGCGGCAGGTTGCGTCCGGACGTCGAGCCCGGGGACGTGATCCGCGCGCTGTTCCCGGGCGGGACGATCACCGGCTGCCCGAAGGTGCGATGCATGCAGCTGATCGGCGACCTCGAGGGCATCGGTCGCGGCGCGTACACCGGCGCCATGGGCTACCTCGGGCTCGACGGCAGCCTCGACCTCAACATCCTCATCCGCACCATGACCGTCCGCGACGGCGAGGTCGAACTGCGCGCCGGCGCCGGCATCGTCGCGGATTCGGATCCCGATCGCGAGCTGGAGGAGACGCGGGCGAAGGCGAGAGGCCTTTTGCGCGCGCTCGGCAGCCCGCAATGACGCAGGTGCTCGTCAACGGACGCGCCGACGCCGGGGTCGACCCGCTCGATCGCGGCCTGCTGTACGGCGACGGGCTGTTCGAGACGCTGGCGGTCGTGGGCGGGCGCCCGCGCTTTCTCGATTGGCACTTCGAGCGCCTGGGCAGCGGCGCCCGCGCCCTGGGCTTCCCGCCGATCGATTTCGACGGCCTGCGCGCGGATATCACGCGCATTGCGACCGAGCCTCGCTGCGTCGTGAAACTCGTCCTGACGCGCGGCCTCGGCGAGCGCGGTTACAGGCCCCCGCGCGACGCCCGGCCGACGCGCATCGTGGCCGCATCGCCCTGGCCGGCTGGCCCGCCCCATGCAGCCACCGCAGGCGTGCGGCTCGGGTGGTGCCGGATGCGCCTGGCGCGCAACGTCGCGCTTGCAGGCCTCAAGCACCTGAACCGCCTCGAGCAGGTGCTGGCGCGGGCCGAGTGGGATGATGGCGCCATGGACGAGGGCCTCATGCAGGACGATCGCGGGAGCGTGATCGCAGCGACCCAGGCCAACGTCTTCGCCCGCATCGGCGGCACCTGGGCGACGCCGCTCCTGGACGAATGCGGGGTCGCGGGCGTCATGCGCCGCGCATTCCGGGCGTGGTGCGACGGGCAGGGGACTCAGGTCGCGGAACGCCGCCTCGAAGCCGCCGACATTGCATCGGCCACGTCGCTGGTCCTGACCAATGCGTTGATCGGCGCCTGGCCGGTGGCGACGCTCGACGGCCGGGTGCTGGCCGTCGCACCCGCGGCACTGGCCTTCAATGCCTGGCTTGCCCGCCAATGAACCGCGGGTTGCAGGCAGCTGCCGCGCTGGCGATCCTCGCGATCGCCGTCTTTCTCGGCTGGCATGCCTATGAACGCCACTGGCTGCGCGAGCCGATCGCCGGCCTCGCCGAGCCCACGGTCTTCGAAGTGCCGCGCGGCGCGTCGCTCACATCGGTCGCCCACAGGCTCGAACGGGCGGGGCTCATGGAAAGGCCTCGGACCTGGCTGCGGCATGCCAATCGCGAGCGCCTCGCCACGCGCCTCAAGGCCGGCGAGTACCGCCTGCAGCCGGGCACCTCGCCGGAGATGCTGCTCGACCAGTTCGTGCAAGGTGACGTCATCCTGCACGTCCTCACGCTGCCCGAAGGCTGGACCTTTCGCCAGGCGCTGGCGGCCATCCAGTCGCATCCACACGTGACCCGCGAGTTGCAGGGTCTCGACGATGCCGCGATCCTGGCGCGGCTGGGCCTGCGCGACCCGCATCCCGAAGGCCTGTTCTTCCCCGATACATACCGGTTTCCGCGCGGCACGACCGACCGTGAACTCCTGCGCCAGGCGCATGCTCGGCTCGAGGCCGAACTCGCGGCCGCGTGGTCGCGGCGCGCGTCCGGGCTGCCGTACGACACGCCGTACGAAGCGCTGATCCTGGCGTCCCTGGTCGAAAAAGAGACGGGCGCTGCCGACGAACGGCCGCTCATTGCGGGCGTTTTCGTCAATCGCCTGAGGAGGGGGATGCGCCTGCAGACCGACCCTTCCGTGATCTACGGCATCGGCGACACCTTCGACGGCAACCTGCGTCGCAGGGATCTCGAGGCCGACACCACGTACAACACGTACACGCGCGCAGGGTTGCCGCCGACGCCGATCGCGCTCGCCGGGCGCGCGGCGCTCGAGGCCGCCGTCCGCCCGGCGCGGACGGACGCTCTGTATTTCGTGGCGACCGGCCTCGGCGACGGGCGTCACTATTTTTCCGGGTCGCTCGCCGCGCACAACGCCAACGTTTCCCGCCACCTCGCCAACCTGCGCCGCGGCCGCGGGGTTCGGGTACGCTGAAGCCTTGCGCGGCGCATTCATCACATTCGAGGGCGTGGAGGGCGTAGGCAAGTCGACGCAGATCGCTCTCGCCGCGGCGCACCTGCGCGGCCGCGGTATCGACCCGGTCGTCACGCGCGAGCCCGGCGGCACCGAACTCGCGGAGAAGCTGCGCGCACTCGTGCTCGAGCCCGGGCACGGTCCGGTCAGCCCGACCGCCGAGCTGCTGATCTGTTTCGCGGCGCGGGCGAGCCATGTCGACGAACTCATCCGGCCGGCGCTCGCGGCGGGGCGATGCGTGCTCTGCGATCGATTCACGGACACGACCGAGGCCTACCAGGGCGGCGGCCGCGGCGTGCCGGCGGACGCGATTCGCGCGCTCGCAAAGATCGCCCATGCCGGTGTCACGCCCGACCTCACGCTGGTTTTCGATGCGCCGTCGGAAGTCACTCACGCGCGGCTCGCCGGCCGAGGCGCCGGGCGGGACCGCATCGAGTCCGAGGACCCGGTTTTCTTCGGTCGCGTGCGCCTCGCATACCAGGCGATCGCGGTCCGCGAGCCGCGCCGCGTGCGCATCATCGATGCGACCAGGCCCGAGTCGGACATTGCAGCTGGCGTTGCCGCCTTGATCGATGGCGTCCTCGCCGGCCTCGGGCGCTGAGCGATGGCTGAAAGGGATGCCGAGGACGAGGTCGCCCTGGCGCCGGACACTGCGCCGCTCCTGCTACGGGCGGACGTGCCCTGGCTCGAGCCGGTTCGCTCGCGCCTCGGCGACCTGCACGCCCAAGGCCGCATGCCCCACGGCCTGCTGCTGACAGGCGTGAGCGGGGCCGGTCAGGCTGAAATCGCAACCTGGCTCGCGGCACGACTGCTGTGCCGGGCTGGCGACGGGCGGCCATGCGGGGAATGTGCGGATTGCCGCCTGTTCCGGGCCGGCAGCCATCCGGACTTTCGCTGGGTGGGCGTCCTGCCCGACAAGAAGGACATCGGGATCGAGCAGCTGCGCGCCCTGTCCGAGGCCTTGTCGATGCGAAGCTATCGGGGTGGCGTCAAGGTTTCGGTGATCGTGCCGGCCGATGCCATGAGTGCCAAAGCGCACAACGCGCTGCTCAAGACGCTGGAAGAGCCCGCGAGCGAAACCTACCTCGTACTCACCGCGAGCCGCCTCGAGCGCATCCCGAAAACCATCCTCAGCCGATGCATGCGGATCGCGATGCCACTCCCTGTAGCCGATGTGGCGCTCGCATGGCTGTCCCGGCAAGGGCCCGCTCCACACGGCGCCGGACTCCTGGCACTCGCGGCAGGCGCGCCGTTCCTCGCGCTGGAGTACCGGGATGCCGGCCTGGGGGAGCTGGAATCCGAGATGCAGGAAGCTATGGGCGCAGCCGCCGAGGGTCGCCTCGATATCGGCGCATTTGCCGAGTATTGCGCGAAGAATGCTCCGGGTGCGCGGCTCGCCTGGCTCGAAAACTGGTTGACGCACAGCCTGAAGGACGCGGCCCTCACCAGTGATGCAGTTAACAATAATCGATTACCATGGTTGCAGCCGCCCGGGCTTGAATCGAAGATACGGGCGGGTTTCGGCCTGCTGGACCAGGTGCGCGAGGCGCGTCGCCAGGCGTGCGGGTCACTGAACATGCAGATGCTCTTCGAGTCGCTGGCGATCTCGCTGGCCGCACAGGTGGTGCGGACGAGGAAGGGATCTCGGGAGAGTGCGGGGTGAAAATGCGGCCACCGTCGACCAAGCCGGGCCTACTGACGCTCACCATCAAGGACAAGAGCGCGCTCTATCTCGCGTACATGCCGTTCGTGAAGAACGGCGGGCTCTTCATCCCGACCAACAGCAGTTACCGGCTGGGCGACGAGGTCTTCATGCTCCTCAACCTGATGGGTGAGGAGGAAAAGCTTCCGGTCGCGGGGCGCGTGATCTGGCTGACGCCCAAGGGCGCGCAGGGCAAGCGCACGGCAGGCATCGGGGTGCAGTTCAGCGAGCAGGACCGGGGCACGACGCAGAAGAAGATCGAGTCCTACCTCGCCGGCGCGCTCGGCGGCGACAAGGCCACTCACACGATGTGATGGCCGGCCCTATTCCGGGCCGAGTTGGTTGCCCGTCATCCCGCCCTGGAGGCAGTGAGCGTCAAACCCCCGTTCCGAGAGCAGGAACGCGGCGGCCGAACTGCGCCGTCCGGTGTCGCAGACGGCGATGTAGGGCGTCTTCGGGTCGAGCGTTTTGACCTTGAGCCGGATGAAATAAAGCGGCACGTTCAGCGAATCGTCGATATGGAAGGTCTCGAACTCGGAGGGCAGGCGCACGTCCAGCCACTTCGCGCCGCGTTCGACGAGCTCGCGTGCATGGGGCAGCTCGACCCAGTGCAACAGCGGCTCGTTCAGGAGTTCCTTGAAGTCATCCTTGCCCAGGCGCACGAGCGCGCCATCGGTCTGCATCGTGATCGTCGCGTTGCGCTTGCCGTCGGAGATCAGCGCCTCCTCGCCGAACGATTCGCCGACGCCGAGTTCGGCGAGCCGGAGACCGTCGCGGTTCATCGGCGTTTCGCGCGTCACCACGGCGGAACCCTTGGTGATCACGTAGAAAAAATCCCCGTCATCGCCCTGCTTGATGACCACCTCGCCGGCGCGGCAGGCGACGTGCTGCATGCGCATGAACAGCGCCTGCAGGTTCGCCGGCGGGATACGGTGGAACGCCTTGGTCTGCAGCAGGACGGTCATCCAGTCGTCGCCGTCCGAGCTGCCTCCGCCCGCGATCTCGCTCACTTCGTAGGAGCCTGTCTGGTCCCAGGTGATCATGACGTCGAGCAGGTCGGAGTCGATCGAGACGAAGGTGATGTCCGAGAGGGCGCGCGCCGTGAAGCGCCGCGGCTGGCCGGGCGCGACGGCGATGCGGGCCTCCGGCGTGCCCGCGCGCAGCATCGACACCGTGCGGTCGCCGACGCGCAATTCGAGTTCGCCGCCGACCAGGTAAATCGTGCGCTTGTCGGAATCCCCTTCCTTGAACAGGACTCGCCCGGCATCGAGTTCCTGCAGGCGTGTCTTCTTGGCGAGCGCGTGCAGGTTTTCGCGCTTCAAACCGTCGAGCGGGCTGAAGCTGCGCAGAATCTCGAGTTCGACCGGCTTGTCTTGCGTCATGTCATCGAGCCTGGCACGGCAGGACCCCCCTCCCGTGCGGGCGCGAATCCTATCATAGCCTTACCGCACCGACCGGAGGGCGGCCCAGCCCTCGTCCGGCCGGAACCGCGGACCGTGCCTCGATGCGAGCGCTTCGAGCCGCGCGACGATGGCTGGAACTCCGCGCGCCTTGGCGTAATGCAGCGGGCCACCGCGAAACGGCGCAAAGCCCGTGCCGAAGATCATGCCGGCGTCCAGCAAGTCCGCATCTTCGACCACGCGTTCGCGCAGGCACGCGACCGCTTCGTTGAGGTACTGCAGCACCAGCCGGTCCGTGAGATCGTCGGGCGCGCGGCCCGCGCTCTCCGCCTTGACCGGCCGGCCGTCGCGCCATTCGTAGTAGCCGCGTCCGGACTTGCGCCCGAGATGGCCGGCCGCGATAAGCTCCGCCGTGCCGCGAGGCACCGGCAGGCCGAACGCAGCGGCCAGGATCTTCCCGACGTGTGAGGCGACGTCCAGGCCGACGGTGTCCGCGAGTTCGATGGGACCCATCGGCATCCCGAACTCGACTGCAACCCGGTCGATCAGCGTGAGCGGCACGCCCTCGTCCGCGGCCAGCATCGCCTCGGTCATGTACGGCATCAGGACCCGGTTCACGACAAATCCGGGAGAACTGCGGCAGGGCAGCGGAAGCTTGTCGAGGCGGCGCGTGAACGCGAGCGCGTCCTCGGCGACCTCGGCACGCGTACGCTCCGAGCGGATGATCTCGACCAGCATCATCTTGGCGACCGGGTTGAAGAAATGCAGGCCGACGAGCCGCCCGGGGTCCGCCAGGTCGCGGGCAAGTTCCTCGAGCACGATGCTGGACGTATTGGTGGCGAGGATCGCGCCCGCCATCATGCGCGGCTCGAGCTTCGCGTACAGCTGGCGTTTTGCGTCGGCGTTCTCGTAGATCGCCTCGATGACGATGTCGGCTTCCGGCACGCCGGCGCCTTCGATGTCCGGCGTGAGCCTGGCTGCCATCTCGGCCGACCTGGCCGGATCGCCGCCGCGCTTGCCGAAGAACTCGCGCGCCCGGGCGAGC
>Ga0190274_10002274_pt1 | contig 11287 bp, 2 predicted proteins | sample Popmic531T_FD_133002 | JGI IMG/M metagenome (GOLD analysis project Ga0190274, IMG submission 133002) | Populus adjacent soil microbial communities from riparian zone of Yellowstone River, Montana, USA - 531 T | ecosystem: Environmental > Terrestrial > Soil > Riparian zone | place: USA: Montana...
TTGAACGGCCGCTTCGTGCCCGGGCAGGGTTTGCCGTTCGGCCCTTGGCTGATGTCGAGCCCGAACAGGGAGTTCTGGTCCGGGGTATCCGGGTTCCAGGGGTAGAGATGCGTCTCGATCGTGTGGATCGCGCAGTTGGTCGGCGTGGCGAAGACTCCGCGATCGGAGGCGAACAGGTTCAACCCGAACCTTTCGAAGGGCAGCTGCGGCAGATCGTTGAATTCGGTCGTCAGGCGGCCGGTCTTGGGATCGGGGAGCAGCTTGCCGATCAGCTTCACGTGAATGCCGGAGCCGTCGGCGAACAGGTAGACGCGGTACTGGTTCCCCGGTACCGGTTCGCCGAAGTACAGGGAGCCGGTCAGGGACTCCGGCAACGATTCGGATTCGATCTTGAAGGTGCCGACCTTCGAGCTGTCCGGGCACTGCGACACGACTTCCTGGCCGAGCTTCGCGTCCTCACTGGAGCACGCCGTCTGGCCGTCGGCCGCGTCCGGGTTGATCGTCAACCCCGGCGGAAGCACGAGTTTCGCCGCTCTCAGCTGCGACGGGGCCGCGGCTTTTCCCTGAATCTGCGGAATGTTGAATTCGAATTCCATGCCCGAGGCGGAGTCGGTCGCCGTGGTCGTCAGCCGCGCCTGGGCGAACGGTTTGAAGGTCTGGCGTTCGCAATCGGTCGTCAGCGGATAGGAAGCCTCGTCGTGGACGTAGGTGCCCGGCTGGCTATACGTCTCGACGTAGAGGTTCGTTGGCATCGGGCGGCCGCAGACCGAAGGATTGCCCGTGAACGGCAGTGCCGGGAGAGGCGACGGCGTCGGCGAGGGGTTGCATTCCGCGGTGGCCAGTCCCGGGCAGCCCGCCGGCACCGCGTTGCTTCCGGTGGGGAACCGGTCGGAATTGTGGTCGTTGCTCTGGGGGTAGCCCCAGATCCTCATGTCGACCTCCGAGAGCGGGGCCATCTGGGTGATGCCGGAGACCGTGAACCGAAGGCCGTAGTCAGTCGCGGAGCGCACTCCGACGAGGAGCGCGATCGGGATGTTCAGCATCGGCACCTGGAAGGTGAAGCGGGCCGCTTCCTCGCCCGCGGTTTCGACGTTGTAGACCGGCGCCGTCCCGAGCAGGTAATTCGGATCGCCCAGGTAGTTGGCGCGAACGGTGATCAGACCTGCCTGGGAGAGCGGTGGGCACTGGGTGAAAGCGGCGTCGAGAGCCGAGCACTTACCGAGCGACGAAGGGTTTCCGTAGAGGCCTTCGGGAGCGTCGAAGACGATGTTCTTCGGGACTTCCGGCGCGCCGGCGCCGTTGATCTTGAATTTCGTCCTCAGGTCGGGATGGCCTCCGGCCGCCGAGTCCGAGCTGAGGGTTTCGAAGCCTTCGATCTGAAGAGCCGCCTGAGCCGGCGCCACCGCGACCGCCAACGCAAACGCCGCAAGCAGCGAAATCAGGCTCGCTCTACGCATGACGGCCCCCCTTCTTCTTCTTCTTGGCGTGCTTGTTCTTCTTACGTTTCACCTTCACGCACTTGTTGCGATGTTTGACCCTGCCCTTGGGGCACTTGACGACATTGCCCACGGTCGATCTGCCGGAGCTCTTGATGTCCGCGGGCGGCGGGCTCGGGGTGCTCGGGCCGTGGCACTCGTCGGAGGCTTTGCACGGGACCGCGGCCGGGAGCTTGAAGAAACCGCCTTCGACGCGAGCGTCGTAGATCTTCATCAACGACCCGTTTCTGTCTTCTTCAGGCGCCAGCGTGTCGTGGGTGAAGAAGAAGACGTCGGTGCCGTCGGCCGAGGCCGTCAGCAGGCCGGCATCGAACGAGCCGGTTCCGGAGGAGATCAGTTCCTGTTTGCCGGCTCGGGTGGTCTCGTAGACATCGGCGCGCCGATTGGCGTCATTGAGGACCAGGGCGAACCTGGTGGTGAAAAAGACCGTGCCGTCCTCGAGCAGGCTGAGGCCGTTCGGGGACAGGGCGACGTCGTCGGCGAGCGAGCTGTCGGAGGTGCCGCTCGTATCGCAGGAGGAACAGGCGAGTTGACCCGAGGCGGCGTCGTAGCGGAAGACGCTGCGGAAGCCGAAGTTCGAGACCCCGGTCAGCGGCAGGGCGCTGGTGAAGGCGGCGAAGTTGCCCGCGGCGGTCACCTGGAAGTCGCCGGTTCTGCGCGCCGCCGCGAATTTGACCGAGTTGAGCACCAGCGGGTTGTCGGGCTCGAGCGTTGCGACCAGGCCCGGGGCGCCGCCCGCCGCGGCGCGATAGAGGTTCGGATGGTTGGCCGTGCCCTCGCCGGAGAAGAGCTCGGGGCTGAGGAAGTAGACGGCGTCGTCGTCGGCGACGACGCCGCCGCGGCCACCGATCGCCACCGCGTCACAGTTGGCGGTCGCGCCGGTGGTGTTCCAGTGGGCGCCGTTTTTGTTGGCGACCGGGTTGCAGGCCGCGGGACTGTTACCGGTGACGAGGCTGAGGTCGAGCGTTCCGGTCGGGCCGACGGCGGCCCGGTAGAGGTCGGCGCTCGAGTCTTGGTCGGAGGGAAGCAGTTTGTCGGCACTCGTGAAGTAGGCGACCGAACCGTCGGCGCTCATGCCGGCGTAGAGGACGCCGGAGGTGGATCCCGGCGCCAGGTCGGTGCTTTTCGGCGAGGCGCCAACGTGCATGTAGGGGTGGACGTACTCGTTGCCCTGCGAGTCGGCGCCGACCTTCTTGGCGACGACGACTCGCGAGCCATCCGCCGAGATGTCGAGCTGGGAGATGCCGGCGCCGGTCAGGGCGGCGCCGTCCGGATCGGTGGAGACGATCTGCGTGGTGCCGGCGCTCAGGTCCCGGTCGTACACCGTGAGGCTGGCGCCGTCGTTGTTGGCGCCCGGCTCAAAGGGGTATTTGGAGGCGAAGATCAGATGGCGTCCGTCGGCCGAGAAGTACTTGGCGACGCTGCCTTCCGGCCGGGCGGAGTCGTTCCCCGGCAGCGAGCCGGCCATGCCCTGCACCAACTGTCCGTTCGGCAGCCGGATCGGCAGCCCGGTTTTCAGGCCGCTGCCAAAGCAAGGGCTGCAGAGTTTCGGCCCGGCGAAGGCGAACGTGCCGAGGGTCGAGTCGGCTTCCCCGAGTTCGGATGCGAAGGAGCCGGTCGCCTCCGGGAGGTTGGCGGGCAGGCCCTTGTAGTCGGTGACCCAACCGCTGCCGGTGCGGCTGGCCAGGTACGGATCGGGGCCGTTGTTGGTCGCGTTCCAGGGCCCCGGGATGGCACCCGCGTGGGTCGCGTAAAGCAGACGATCCTTCGCGGCGGGGAAGCCTGGGAAAGGCTGCTGACCCGGAACCAGATACGACTCGACTTCGTAGCCCGCCGTGTCGTCGGCTGTGACCAACTCGTAGGCGCGGCAGTCCGGGAGTCGCTGCGCGCTCGTCTGCTTGCGTGCCAGGGCGTTGGAGCATTGATCGTCGGCGCCACCGGTGGAGATCGGGTACGTCTTGAAGACGCGGTCCGGCCCTTTGAGCGTTCCGGCAGAGTTGGTCGCGATCAGGCGCACGTGATAGGTCGTGTCGGGCTGCAACCCGCCGATGCTGCCGTCGACGGATGTCGGCTGGAAGCGTTTCGGGAGCACCTGCGGAGCGGTCGACTGACCGTAGTTGGTGTCAAGGCCGTACTCGAACTGGTACGTGGTGTCCGCGTTCTTGGCGTTCAACGTGGCGTGAACCTCGGCCAGGGAGGAGCGGATTTCGTCGACGCGGAGGGGTCCGACCTGAGCGGGCGCCACACCCGGCTCGCGGTGGTAAGCGCGAAGGATCCGACTGCCTTCGCCGATGTACAGCCATTGGCCGGTGCCGTCGAAGGCGAACTGTTCAAGGACGGTTTCGAGTCCCTCGATCAGCGGGTAGGGCGCCGCGGGAGTCAATGGGAATGTGTAGGGAAGGCCTTGAAGGCTGCCGGACTGAGGTTTCCCTTGTTGGGAATAGGAGATGAAGTCCCGGGAGCTCGGGTCGATGCCGACGGGGTTGTCGAAGGCCAGGTTCGGGAGCCCCGTTTCACCCTCGACGACAAAGGAGCCGTCCGGTTCTTGTTTGAAACGTTTTACGGAACTGATGCCGGGCGTGTACGTGGTGCCGAAGGCGTCGAAAGCGCGCGCGCTGGCGCCGAAGTATTCGTCTTCGAACACCACTTTTTTGCCGACCTGCGTCCCGGTGGGAGTCCAGACGGTGGTCCACTTTTCGGGGCTGCCGGCGTAGGGCCACGCGATCAGCTGGAGGTTTCCGTCCGCTCGAACGCTGCCGGTGAAGATGCCGCCGCCCAATTTTTCGCCGACGTTGACGAAACCGGCGCCGATCGCTTTGCCGTCGGGGCCGTAGGCCCAGAAGCCTTCTCCGCTCCCACAACAACCAACGACGTCGAGCACATAGATGTTGCCCTGCGTGGCACCGCCGGTGTTGTCGACGAGGACTCTCTGACCGCCGCCGACCGAAAGGATCGGGGTACCGAGACCGCTGAAGTTGACGGGCTCGCCGGTGAAGGCATCGAACTGCTCGACCTGACCGCGCTCGAACACCAGCAGACGACCGCTCTGGTCGTTCACCGCGATGCTCCCGACGCCCTCGTAACCGGGGATCGCGGCAGTGTTGACCTGGAATTTGAACTGGAAAGGATCCGTCGGGGCCGCCGTGGCGGGCGCGGAATTCACGGAGATCAGCGTCAGCGCAGCGAGCAGCGCCACCACTAGATTCGCGCGCCTCATCGTGCGCCCTTCCTCTTGTTGGTGCGCTTGGCCCGCTTCTTGCCGCAGGACGCTCCCAGAGCCGGCGACTGGTTGGCGTGGGCCCCGTTCTGACCGAGGATCTTGGCGTCGGTGCGCCCGGCGCCCTTGCAGAGGTCGCGGGCGTTCACGAGGAGACCCTTGCGGCCACCCTGCATCGAGAGGACGAACTTGGATACCGGAGTGTCGGGAATCGAGGTGAAGGTCGTCCGGATCCCGCCGTTGATCGAGTCGATCCTTCCGATCAGGTCAATCGCAATCGGCTGCGAGGCGGGGCCCCTGAGCGCCGCGACGAGATCGGGCAGCGTGTTGCTGGAAGAGCGCAGGTAGACCGGGCCTTCGATCGGGTTGTCGAGCAGCGGGGTGATCGCCCTCGCGTACCCGTAAATCGAGCGCGCGGGGCACTGGTCGGAAGCGAATCGGAACCGGGTGCAGATCGTCCTGATGTGTTTCAGATCGAGAGGCACGCTGGCCGGCAGGGTGACGGCAGCACGTCGGATATTCGACTCGCCGTCAGGGTCCTGGGTGAGGGTCGCCGTCAATGCGGGGTGGCCCAGACGCTTGGTGGGCCCCTTCAGCTTCGTCGTCAGTTTCGGCTTGAAGTCGAGCGTGCTGCAGTTCGCGACCTGGAAATGCATCCTGGGTTCGGCGATCGCACCTTGGTCACCGGTGAGCCTGCTGGTCACCGCCAGGGGGTTGCAGCTCGTCGGGTTCAGGGTGAAGTCCTTGCGGTCGAGGTTGATCAGGACCGACTTGATGCGCAGCGGGATCCCGCCGATGATCTGCGGCAGCGGGTCGGAGCTCGAGCTGACCGCGGTGGTGACCGGGTCGACCCGAACGGCGATGCGGTTGACGACGTTCCCGAGGTCGTATGGACCCTCGATGACCGGGGTGACGACGGCGAAGCTGAGCGGGGCGCCCTTGTAGGGGCCGCTCAGATAGACCTTGCCGGGCGCCGTGTACGGCCTGCTGCTGGCACCGGCTGTGGTCCAGGAGTGGCCGATCTGACTGGTCGGCGGGCACTTGGAAGAAGCCTGCTCGCTCGCACCCGAGTAGAAGGAGATCTCGATTTCCGACAGCGCCGCGGCCGGGCAGACGGGCACGCCTTTCAGCGTCGCGCTCAACCCGGGCGGAGTGTCGACCTTGATCGTGTCCAGCGTCTGATCGCCGTCGGTGCGGCTGATGTTGAGCGAGAACGCACTGTGTGCCCCGGCCCCGTTGCTTTCCCCAACGGCGCGGAAGCCGGGAGAAAAGGGGCGGACCGACCCGGGGCAGGGTTTGCCGCTGGGCCCCGAGGTGATCGAGAAGAACTGGGTGGACTTCTGATTGGGGAGCTCGGAGGCCCACGGGACGAATTCGCTGTTCACCGCGTACGTGCCGCATCGGGTCGGCGTCGCGAGTAGGCCGCGCTCGGAGCCGAAGAAATGCATGTCGAACTCGGTGAACGGCGACTGCGGCAGATCGTCGAAGACCGCGGTCAGCTGCCCGGTGGCCGGATCGGGCGTGACCGAGCCGACGAACTTGACGTGGGTCGCATAGCCGTCGGCAACGAGGATGATCCGGTAGCGATCTCCCGGCCGGGGGTCGCCGAGGTAGATGCCGCCGGTTATCGGACCGGGCAGCTGAGAGCTCTCCAGGGATGTCGTCCCGACCTTCGACTCCTCCGGGCACTGGGCCGCGTCCGTGAGCCCCAGGTGCGCCTGGGCGTCGGAACAGGAGGTCTTCCCGTCGGCGGCCGAGGAATTGATGGAGAAACCGTCCGGAAGGCGTACGGTGTTCTTCCTGATCTGCGTGTCGGAGGGGGTGCTCGGACTGACGTTCTGCGGAACTCTGAGCGCGATGTCCAGCCCACTGGCGGTGTCTGCTGCTTCGGTCGTCGGGTTCGCGGCAAGCGACGGATTGAAGTTCAGCTGATCGCAACCGGTCGTCGGCGGCCACGGGATGCGTTTTTCGTGGACGGCCGTGTCGTAGCCGATGGTCGTGAGGTTCGCGCTCAACGGCCCGCCGCAGGTGACCGGCATCGAGAGCAGGGGGCGTTGCGGTTCAGTCGATTTTGCCGGCGGGGGGCCGTATATGAAACCCAGGGCGCCGCCTTCCACATACCGTTCATTTTCGTGCACCGGCGAAGCCGGGACTCCCCAGGTGACCTGTGTGTACCCCTTCAACCCGAGGTAGGAGGTGATGCCGCGGGTTTCGGCGTTGAGACCGTAGTCGCCTCCGGTACGGGCGCTGAACACGGTAAAGACCGGGATCCCAACGAGCGACGCCTTCCAGGCCGTGAGGCCCGGCTGCCCGGGCTGCGGCACGAGGTTGTAGAGGGGAATACCGGGTAGTTGGATGCCACATTCGCAATCCGCCAGGTTGACCGACGGTGCCGCTAAGCCCACCTGCGTGTTCGGCGAGCATTCGTCGAGCGCGAACTGTGAGGCAGTGCACTGGGTGGTGGCGTGGGGGTTGGCGTTGATGCCGGCCGGCAGTTCGACGACCACGTCTTTCGCCGAGTTCGCGCCAGATTCCGATTTCGGTTCCGCCCCGCGGGTCGTCAGGTCGAAGGAAAAGGTGATGTCCGGGTGGCTGCCAGCCTGATACGGCGCGACAGACGCAATGGGGGGAATCGTCGAAAACGACGCCGGCTGGCTCAGATAGGCCTGGAAGTCGAGAATTTCAGCACCGGTGGAGGCCGATGCGCTACCCGGGCCGAAGGCCAAGGTGCCCAGCAACGCCAGCGCCAAGGCGAAGGACGCTCTCCGATGCCCGGTGCGCTTAGCCATTCTGGTGCCCTCGCTTCTTGCCCTTGCCCGACTTTGCCGTGCCCTTCTTCTTGGCGGCCTTCTTCTTCTTCTTGTGCTTCTTGTGCTTCTTCTTCTTCGCCTTCTGCTTCTTCGGCGTGCCGAAGTTCGCGCTGGTGCGGTCGGGCGGCAGCGCCGGCGGGTTGGTGCTGGGGCCGTGGCACTCATCCGCGGCTTCGCAGTTCGGCGGCGTCCGTTCGGCCGGGAAGCCGCCGCCGACGCGTGCGTCGTAGATCTTGTAGCGGCTGCCGTTGTGATCCTGCGTCGTCAGCGTGTCGATGGTCCCGAAATAGGCATCGATGCCGTTGGCGCTGACGCCGATGAAGCCGCTGGCGGCGAAGGTGGAGCTGTAACCGTCGTAGACGGATTCGCTCACCGTGCCCAGGCCGGCGGTGAGCAGCTGCGCGCGACCTTCGGTGTACTCGTACACGTCTTCGACACCGTTGGTGTCTTTGGGAACCAGGGGATCGAAGGTCTTGACGAAGAAGGCGCGGCCATCGTCGGTGATGAAGCGACCGTTCTGACTGCCCAGGGTTTCGCCTACCGGGGGTTTGCCGTCCGGCCGGCAGGACACGCAGAAGACGCGTTCGGTGCTCGGGCTGTACCTGTACATCTCGGTATGGCCGGCGCTGTCGTAACCGGTGACGTTCGAGTTGGTGATGAAGGCCATGTGCGAGCCATCGGGGGTGATCTCCATTCGCGCCACCGGGCTGCTGGCGCATCCACCGGCAAAAGGACCGACTGACGAGCAGGTTGGCTGGCCTTTCATCGTCGCGACGTACTTGACCGCGCCCTGGCGGTACAGGTAGAGGTTTGCTTCGCCCGCCTCTCCCCTCCCGGCAACCAGCCGCTCGGGCGAGAGGAAGTAGATGTCGCCGCTCTTCGAGGCGATCGTCTGATCGCTGAGGGTCGTCGAGTTGCCCCCGAGGCCCGCGGCAGAGATACCCGCGTAGGACCTGAAGTCCGTCACTTCGATGCTGCAGCCTTCGCCGCTCCAGGTTGCTCCGCCGCACTGGTCCTCGTTGCCGGCGTTCCCGAAGTTCCCGACCGAAATCCGGGTGAGGGCGTTCGGCGACTCCTCGTGCCAGACGAACAGATCCGCGCTTTCGTCATGGTCGTCGGCAGTCAGTTTTTCGCTTGAGCGGATGTAGATCGTCTTGCCATCCGAGGTGCTGCCGACGTAGTTGAATTTACGACCATTGAGGAATTCCAGGGTCTTTTCACCGTTGACGCGCAGGTAGAGGGGGCCGTTGAGCTCCGTCCTGTTGCTGCGATACCCGCGCGGGAAGAGCTGGCGGCGGACGAACATGTTGTAGGGGTTCGTCCATTCTTCGGACATCAGGATCCGCGAGCCGTTGTAGGACGTATTCATGATGTAGCCGACGAACTGGGTCGTGTTATCTGCCTTGAGCGAAGCGAGCTTCACCGTCCCCGCGGCAACGTCGTTGTCGTAGATCGGGCCAGGGTGAAAGGTTTGGTTGGGGTCGGCCCCGCTGCAGCAGCTCAGGTCCCGGTCTTCATCCGGGCCGTTGGGCCCGTCGGTCGCATATGGCGTGTCGGACATGAACACGAGGTGACTGAAGTCGTCCGAGGCTTCGGGCATGCCGACGAACTGCTGGCCCTTCAGACCCAGCGCGTTCACATTGGTCGGCCAGCGAGAGAGCAGGTCGCCGCTGGTGGTGTTCCAGACGAAGGGGGCGTTGGACGGCTGCCCCCGAGTTGAGTTGCTCAATCCTGCGACGCCGTTGGGCAGTTTGGCGTAGACGCCGGTGAAATTGTCGACCGGCAACCCGTAGGAGTAGTTGAGGTAGCGATCCAGATTCGGCGAAGCCTGCTGGCCGTCCGAGAATTCCGCGAAGCCGACGTCGATGTACAGCAGCGGTACGAGGAAGTAGACGGGCGGGCCGGCCATCGAACCGGTCTGACTTGGGGGCAGGCCCTGGTAGCGCTGCGTCCAGCCGGTATCGGTCCGGGTGGAGACGTACGGGTCGTTGACCTGATTGGTCGCCTGTCCGCTGGATTCGGGGAACAGGGCGGTGAAGGTCGAATACGACATGCGAGACGGGCTCGTCGCGTTGTATGGCACACCCGTGCCGCCGCGGGTCATGATCAGAGCGCCGTTGGCGAAGCTCGGAGTCACGAGCTCGTACGCGCGACAGTCCGGCAGCGTGTTCGAGCGTGTTTCCTGTCGCAGCTGGGCGTTCGGACAGTTGGGCGGGTAGAAGCCGAAGGTCTGATCGGGCGAGGTGGTGGTCCCGTACTGGTTCGTGGCGACCAGGCGGAAGTGGTAGGTGACTCCCTCGGTCAGGCCCTGCAGGGAGGCTTTGACTTTCACCGATGCGGTGCCGGAACCGGCGTCGCCCTCGGGCGTCACCTCCCCATATTTGCTCGTCGTCCCCCATTCGAAGCGGTAGGTGGTGTCTCCGTAGCGAGGATTGACTTCGCCCAGGAGTTCAACCGAGGTGGGCTGGAGTTTCGTCGTGTTGAGGTTGGTGATGATCGGCGCTTCGGCCGTCTTCACCGCCTGATCCTGGCCGGCGGTCGCACCCGAGGAGTTGGAGGCGATGATTCGGTAGTGGTAGGTGCCGCCGAGGTCGAGGCCGGTCAGTTCGACCGGGGGAACTTTGACCCTGCCGGTGCCGGGCGCGACATCACCCGGCGGCGCAGGAGTTTTGTTCCCGTAGGTCGTCGTTTCGCCCCATTCGAAGTAGTACTTGGTTTCGCGACCGTCGGCGTCGAAGGACCCGTTGAGCAGGACCGAGGTGTCTTTCACTTCGGTCGGCGGGTCGGTCGTCAGATTGGTGACCGACGCGGGCGTCGTAAAGACCTGATCGCCGCCACGGGACGTTCCGTATTTGTTCGTGGCGACGAATCTGAAGTGGTAATCAGTCGCCCCGAACAGGCCGCCGATGGCAATCGGCGCGACGTTTGTCTGACCGGTCGGGGACCCGGCGCTGGCCGGCGCCGCGGGGGCTTTCAAGCCGTAGCTTTCGGTCAGGCCGTATTCGAAGTAGTACTGGGTGTTTTCGCCGTTGCCGATGAAGGAGCCGTTGAGGTCGGCGGTCTCGCTGGTGACCTGCGTGGCCGGGTTCGTGGTCGCTCCCGGCACCGGCTGCAGCGTGTCGATGATCTGGTCGCCGCCGGGCTGGGCGCCGTTGGCGTTGCCGGCGATGAGGCGGAAGTGGTAGTGGGAGTCGGGATTGAGCCCGGTGAGGTCGGCACTCACCGCCGTTTTGGTCGTGATCGGCAGTGCCTGCGTGCAGGGCAGGGCCCCTTCGGAATACCCGAGGTCCTTGCCGTAGACGAATTCGCAGCGGCTCACGTCGCCGGCACCGTCGGGGTCGACCTCGCCGCTGAGGTGGGCCGAGACCTGGATGACGTTGCTTGGAGCCTGCGTCGTCGGCACCGGCAGGTTGACTTCGGCGGGGCCGAAGACCGAAACCCCGCCGTCGCCGGCGACCCCGCCTTCAGTGGTCATCTCGGTCACGTAGAGGTTGCCGCCGGCGCCGATCGCGAAGCCCTGCGATTCCCTGAGCGGAGCCGAGGGGAACGGCGAGCCGACCGCGGTGCCGGTGTCCGTGCGCCGCTGGACTCTTTCGCCGAGATCCACGTAGTAACCCGAGGGGGTGTCCAGCGCCAAAGCGTTGCCGGGGTCGGGGAACGGGCTGAGCTGAGTGCTTTTCGGGTTGGCGACGCCGAACTGGGACGCTTCGAATTTCAGCAGGCCGTTCTGAGCGGTCCCGCTACGGTTGTTACCGCTCGCGAAA
>Ga0190274_10002275_pt1 | contig 11285 bp, 7 predicted proteins | sample Popmic531T_FD_133002 | JGI IMG/M metagenome (GOLD analysis project Ga0190274, IMG submission 133002) | Populus adjacent soil microbial communities from riparian zone of Yellowstone River, Montana, USA - 531 T | ecosystem: Environmental > Terrestrial > Soil > Riparian zone | place: USA: Montana...
GACCTCGACAAGCTGCCGGACTGGCCCGAGCGCGTGAAGACGATGCAGGCCAACTGGATCGGCAAGTCCGAGGGCTGCGAGATCTCCTTCCCGTTCGCGCCGGACACCAGGGCGCTCATGGGCGCCGATGGCGCGCTCAAGGTCTTCACCACGCGCACGGACACATTGTTTGGCGTGTCGTTCATGGCGATCGCCGCCGAGCATCCGCTCGCGCTGGCGGCCGGCGCCAGGAATCCCGCGCTGCAGGCGTTCATCGACGAGTGCCGCCGCGGCAGCACGATGGAAGCCGACATCGCGACGCAGGAAAAAAAGGGCATGCGCACCGGTGTGCACGTGCTGCATCCGTTCACCGGCAAATTCGTCGAAGTGTGGGTGGCCAACTACGTGCTCATGGCCTACGGCGAAGGCGCCGTGATGGGCGTGCCGGCGCATGACGCGCGGGACTTCGAGTTTGCGTTGAAGAATCAGCTGGCCGTGATCGACGTGATCAAGTCGAAGACCGGTGCCTACGACAAGGTGGTCGAGCCGTGGATCGATGCGTACACCGAGTACGGCATCACCACCAATTCCGGCGTATTCGACGGGCTCGAGTTCCAGGCAGCGGTCGACGCCATTGCCGCAGCGCTCGAGAAAAAAGGCCTGGGGCGCAAGCGCACGCAATGGCGGCTGCGCGACTGGGGCATTTCGCGCCAGCGATACTGGGGTTGCCCGGTGCCGCTGATTCACTGTGCGACTTGCGGGGTGGTGCCCGTGCCCGACGACCAGTTGCCCGTGGTGCTGCCCGAAGGGCTGGTGCCGGACGGCTCGGGCAATCCGTTGAACAAGACTCCCAGCTTCTACGAATGCAAGTGCCCCAGGTGCGGCGCGGACGCGCGGCGCGAAACCGACACCATGGACACCTTCGTGGATTCGTCGTGGTACTTCCTGCGCTTCGCGTGCCCCGACGCCAATACGATGGTGGACGAGCGTGCTAACTACTGGCTGCCGGTGGACCAGTACATCGGCGGCATCGAACACGCGATCCTGCACCTGCTGTACTCGCGCTTCTGGACCAAGGTCATGCGCGACATGAAGCTCGTCGCGATCGACGAGCCTTTCGGCAACCTGCTGACCCAGGGCATGGTGCTGCATCACATCTACTACCGCGAGCCGGCGCCGGGTCGCCGCGATTTCTACAATCCGGAGGACGTCGAGGTGCTGTACGACGGCACCAATCAGCGACGGGGCGCCATCCTGCTCACCGACAATGAGCCGGTGCAGTGGGACGGTCTCGGCACCATGTCCAAGTCCAAGAACAACGGCGTGGACCCCACGGCGCTGGTCGAGCAGTTCGGCGCCGATACCGCGCGCATGTTCATGATGTTCACCGCGCCGCCCGAACAGACACTGGAGTGGTCGGAAGAGGGTGTGCAGGGTTCTTTCCGTTTCATTCGCAGGCTGTGGAAGGCCGTGTATGACCAGGTGAAGGCGCCTCCGCCGCCAGACGCCATCACCACGTACGAATTCGACAAGACGAAGTTGAACGCCGAGCAGAAGAAAATGCGCCGCATAGCGCACTCCACGCTCGCGAAGGTCACCGACGACATCGGGCGCCGTCGAAGCTTCAACACCGCCGTCGCCGCCGTCATGGAGTTGCTCAATGCCATCGGCAAATTCGACAGCGGCCCGCTCGCCGGGCGCGTGGTCGCGCACGAGGCGCTCGAGATTGCCGTGATGAGCCTGTCGCCGATGATCCCGCACGTCACGCACCAGCTCTGGCGCGAGCTGGGTCATGAGCAGGCGCTGGCGCTCGAGCGCTGGTGGGCGCCCGACCCGGACGCGCTGGTGCAGGAGCAGATCGAGATCTCGGTACAGGTGAGCGGCAAGATGCGCGCGCGCGTCAGCGTCCCGGCGGATGCGACGCAAGACGTCGCGGTGGCCGCGGCGCTCGCCGACGCCAACGTGCAGAAATTCGTGGACGGCAAGCCGATCCGCAAGGCCATCTACGTGGCCGGCAAACTGGTGAACATCGTCGTATGAAGCGACCTCTGAAAAGGTGCCAGGCACCGTTTTCCAGCAAATGGTGCCTGGCACCGTTTCTGTTGCTGCTCACCTCCTGCGGCTTCCACCTGCAAGGCCGCCAGCCGTTGCCGCCGGAGTTCGCGCATACCTACGTGGACACCGAGGACGAGCAGACCGACTTCGTGCAGGACCTGCGCAAGGCGCTGATCGCCTCGAAGGTGAATGTCATCCGCACCAAGGGCTCGTCCACCGCCATCATCAGCGTGCATGACGACGAGCTCATCGAGCGCATCCTGTCCGTGTCGGCGCGCAATATTCCGACTGAATACGAGCTCACGTACAACGTGACCTTCTCGGTGACTTCCGAGGGCAAGACGCTCATCGACAAGGAAGAAATCTCTGCGGTGCGCGACATCAGCTTCGACGAGGCGCAGTTGCTGGCCAAGGAGCGCGAGCAGGAGATCCTGCGCGCGGCGCTGGCACGCGACCTCGTGGGGCTGGTGATGCGGCGCCTCGCCGCGCTCTGAGAGCCGTGAAGGCGCGCGCAGGCATAGCCGACGTGCTGCGCGTGGGTGCGGTGGCAGATGCCGCGGTCATGGCGCTCGCGCATGGGTTCGGCGTGGTTCTGCGCCATTGCGCGACGGACGAAACCCTGCCGGGTTCCTACTGGGGCGACAGCGAAGCGGGCTTACGCGCGAATGTCCTCTATGTGCGCGACGACACGCCGCTGCACTCTCTGCTGCACGAGCTGAGCCACTACGTGTGCATGTCGCCGGAGCGGCGCGCCAGTCTCGATCGCGATGCCGGCGGCGACGATGCCGAGGAATGCGCGGTGTGTTATCTGCAGATCCTGCTCGCCGATGAGCTTCCCGTGCTCGGGCGCGAGCGGATGTTTGCGGACATGGATGCCTGGGGCTATACGTTCCGGCTCGGCTCCGCCCACGCCTGGTTCGAGCAGGACGCGGCTGATGCCCGCGCCTGGTTGCATCACCACGGCGTAGTGGATGACAACAACCACCCGACGTTCCGGCTCAGGATCGGAAGATAGACCGCGCGCCGGGCAGGAGCGTTTAATCCTCATCACACGAGGTGGCGCATGCGCAGAATAAGTAGAGTCAGGCTGCTGGCAGCGCTGATCTGGTCAACGATCGCGGCCATTCCTGCCGGCGCTGCCAACCCGGTATTGATCGCGCATGAACGTGGCATCGACGACCCTGACAAACACAGCGAAGCCTTGCAGATATCGAGCCTCGACCTGCGCGTCGATGTCGTCGGGACGATCGCTGATTTCACGCTGACCGCCACGTTCACCAATCCCACCGGCGAGATCCTCGAAGGGCGATTCACGCTCGATCTTCCGCCCGCCGCCGTCGTGACCGGATATGCGCTCGATATCGACGACGCCCTCATCGACGGCGTGCTGCTCGATCCGTTGAAGGCGCGCCGTGAGTATGAAGAGCGCGTGCGCAGAAGGGTCGACCCCGGCGTCGCCGAGGTCTCGCGGGCCAACCGGTTCTCGACGACTATCTATCCGATCGCGGCGAAATCCAGCCGCACGATCCGGCTGCGCTTCTCGGCGCCCATCGATCTCGAGCGTGGGCTCTCGCTGCCGCTCGCGACGCAGAAGCCGGTGGGCCGGTTTGCCGTCGAAGTGCGCGCCAGCGCCGTCGCGAGCGCGCCCGGCCTGACATTGCCAAAAGGCGTGAGTGCCGGGTGGCGATCCGGCGGATCCGGTTTCGTCGCGTCCGCCACCGCAGCGGCAAAGCCATTGGCCGGCGAGTTGCGTATCGCACCGGTGGCGCTGTCGAACAAGGGGCTGAGCACGCGCCACGGAAACGGTGCGCTCATGTTCCAGATCGCCGATTTCGAAGCGTCACATGCGGCGCTCGAAAAGACCGGCCAGCGGCTGCGCGTCTACTGGGATCGATCCCTCTCGCGCCGTGACGATCGCTTGAGCGAGGAGCTGGCCCTGCTCGACAAGTATTTCGCGGCGGCCAGGCCGGCGGCGATCGACCTGGTGTCGTTCAACAGCAGCGGCGCGCGGGTTCGCCGCGCCGCAGCCGGCGAAGTCGGGGGAATACTGCGTGGCGTTCTCTACCGCGGCGCGACGAGTTTCGCGATGCTCGAAAAGCTCGAGGCGCCCGAAGCGGACGTCTGCCTGGTGTTCAGCGATGGCGTCGTGACCATCGACGCGCGCCGTGACTTCAAGCCGGGCTGCCAGGTGTTTGCCATCACCTCCGCGCCCGACGCCGACGCCGGCTTTCTCGCGCGGCTGACGCGTACGAACGGCGGTGCAGTGTTCAGGCTGGGCCGGCAGACGGAAGCCGATGTGCTTTCCGGACTGCGCGCGGCCACGCCGCGTGTCGTCGAAGCGCGCAGCGAAGATGGCGGCACACTCCGCATCGCCAGCGTGGAGACGGGCGGCGGCTGGATCGTGGTGGGCCAGGCGCCGCAAGCCGGCGGCGTGACCCTGCGCATCGCGGGCCTGGGCAGCAGCATCGTCGAGCGCCGTTACCCGCTGGTGGCGGCGCGCAATGAAAGGTTCGCGGGCGCCGGCGCGCTCTGGGCGGCGGATCGCATTGCATTGCTCGGCGCCGAGGACGATTCGCGCGGCGAGCTCCTCCGTTTCTCGCGCAGCTATTCGGTCGCGAGTCCTGCGCTGTCGTTCATCGTGCTCGAGCAGCCGGGCGATTACGTGGAAGCGGGCGTCGCGCCACCAGCTAACTACCCGAAGGGGCTGGCGGAACAATATCGCGAGCTCGAGGCCCGGCATGACCAGGAGAAACGCGTGGCGGCCGAAGGGCGGCTGGCCACGCTCATCGTGCAATGGGAAGAGCAGAAGGAATGGTGGAGCAAAGAGTTCAAACCTGCGCCCCGCGAGAAGACCGAGTCACGCGAGCTCTCGAGGGGCGTTGCGGCCGTCGCGGCACCGGCACCGAGCGGGGCACCGCCGCCGCCGCAGGCCGACGAGATCAGGGTGATGTCCCAACTTGCATCGATGGAGCCGGGCCCGCAGGGCGAACCCTCGATCAGCGTGGAAATAGCAGAGTGGAACCCCGACAAGCCCTATATCAAGGCGCTCGACGCGGCGGCACCCGCGGACGTCGACCGCGTGCTGGCGCGGGAAGAAAGCCGCAGCGGAATGTTGCCGGCGTTCTATTTCGACGTGTCGGAGTGGTTGTTCCGGAAGAATCGCGGCGTGGAAGCAATCGAGATGCTGCTGTCCGCGCTCGAATTGCCAGGCGCCAATGAAGAAACGGCATCCATGGTGGCCGACCGCCTGTTGCGTTACGGGCGCATCGAACGCGCCATCTGGCTGTACGAGCGCGCCTGCCAGCAAACGGACTATCTGCCGCAGCCGCGCCGGACGCTGGCGCTTGCATTGGCGAAGCGCGCCGCGAAAGCCGGGCCCAACGCGGCGCGTGCCGATCTGCGCCGCGCGGTGCAGCTGCTCAACGAAGTGGTGATGACGCCCTGGGAAGCTAGCTACAAAGGCGTCGAGATGGTGGCGCTCATGGAGGTGAACAATCTGCTGCCCAGACTCCTGGCGTTCGGCGAGAGCGAGATTCCCCTCGATCCGCAGTTGCGGGCGCTGCTCGATGTGGATATCCGCGTGATCATCGAATGGAACACCGGCGCCACCGACATGGATTTGTGGGTGGATGAACCCAACGGAGAACGCGCGATCTACAACAACCCGCGCACCGCCATGGGTGGCCGTCTGTCAAACGATATGACCCAGGGATTCGGGCCGGAGGAATACCTGCTGCATCGGGCGGTGCCGGGTGAATATCGCATCAGCGTCAACGTGTACGCGTCGGATTCCATCAATCCGAATGGCGCGACCGTCGTCACGGCGCACCTGGTGCGCAATTTCGGACGCGCCAGCGAGCAGGAGGAAAGGATGGAGATCGAGCTTACGCCCGGCGACAAGGGCGAAAAATTCATTGGCCGGTTCACCGTGAAGTGACGGGGCGGTCGGGGTCAGTGAAGGCGGAGTGCCATTCAAAAAGATCAGGAGTCGTTTCGGAAGTTCACCTTCCGCCTCCACCAACCCGAATCGACCAACGGACCCTGCGTGGAGCAGACGCAGTTGCCGCTAGAGGCTGTAACGGCCGAAAGGTGTGGGACTTTAGGGCCCGCGCAAAAGATTCTTGCCGGCCAAGTTGACAGAATGGGGACACTCCCCATTTCCTGCAAAAAGGGCTGGACCTGGTGCAGGTCCAGCCCATTGGTTCTCGAGAAGGGGTGGTCCTTCGGGCTGCTCAGTATTTGATCGAGCAGCCGTACGGCTCGGACGTGGACTTGGTCACGGGCTTGCCGGCCATCGCCTCGTCCAGGGCAGCCGTGACGTAGTTAGTTGCGCTCTTCACGTCTTCCTTGCGCGCCGTTGCCTTGCTGTCGATCGCGCCGGCATACACCAGCGTGCCCTGCGGATCGATGACGTACATGTGCGGCGTGGTGCGCGCGCCGTAGGCCTGGCCGAGCTTGCCGTCGTCATCCATGAGGGTTGCGGTGGGCGTGGCTCCCTTTTCCTTGAGCCACGCGGCGAGCTCGCTGGGCTTTCGGTAGTCACCCTGGTCCGGCGCGCTCGAGCTCACCGTGAGCCACACCGCGCCCTTGGCTTCGGCAGCTTTCTGCGTCGACTGCATGTTCGAGGTGTCGTAATGCTTCTGCACGAACGGGCATTCCGGGTTGGTCCATTCGAGCACCACGAACTTTCCTTTGTACGCTGACAAGGACTGTTCCTGGCCGCTCGTGTCCTTCACTTTGAATTCAGGCGCGGCCTTGCCGACGGAAACCGAGGCCTGCACGAGCGCTGCGCCCAGCAGGGCAGCCGCGGTGATCGCGAAGATGGATGTGGAACGTTTCATGATTACTCCTTTGTCACACTGGGTCCGTGGGATACCGCTGCAAGAACTTCCTCGACCGAAGGCAGCTCACTCAGCAATCGCGGCGTATTCGCGCCGTCGTAGAAGACGTAGACCGGCACACCACTGCGGCCGAGGCGGGCGAGTTCACCGGCGATGATGGCATCGCGCGAGGTCCAGTCGGCGCGAAGCAAGGTTACCTTGTTAGCCTCGAATGCCGCCAGCACCTGATCGTTCGCAAGTGTAGTGCGCTTGTTGTACTGGCAGGTGACACACCAGGCCGCCGTGAAATCCACGAACACCTTTCGGCCCGCCGCCTGCAGTTCGGTGACGCGCTGCGGCGACCACGGCTGCCAGAGCCCACCTACATCTGCGCCGACACGAGTCGCTGGCAAGCCGGGCTGCCACAAGGGTTTCGCCCAGAGGAACGCGCCCGCGACCAGCACAAAGATGACGCTGGTGCTCAAGTGACGCGTGAAGCCGTCCGCCGGACGCTGCCCCCACCACCAGGCCGCCAGCGCCAGTACGAGGAGCACCAGCAACAATGCGGCGGCGCCGTCGACTCCCACCTGGAGACCCAGCACCCAGGCCAGCCAGATGACGGTGGCGAACATCGGGAACGCCAGCACCACCCGGAAGGTCTGCATCCACGGCCCGGGGCGTGGCAGCCAGCGGCCGACGGCGGGCACCACGCAGGCCAGTAGATAGGGCGCGGCCACGCCAAGGCCAAGCGCCGCGAACACCGTGAGACTTTGCGCGGCAGGCCAGGTGAGGGCGGCGCCGAGCGCGGCGCCCATGAACGGCGCCGTGCAGGGCGAGGCGACCGCCGCCGCCAGCACGCCGGTGAGAAACGAATCGAGCCTGGGGTCGCGCGCGCGCAACGACGCAATTCCCGAGGGCAGCATCGAACCGAATTCGAAGACACCGGCGAGATTCAGGCCGATGAGCGTGAACAGCGCCGCCAGCACAACCACGGTTCCGGGCGCCTGCAACTGGAAACCCCAGCCGAGCTGATCACCGCCGGCGCGCGCCGCGATCAGCAATCCAGCCAGCGAGAGAAACGACAGCACCACGCCCGCGGTGTAGGCCAGCGCACCGGTCCAGCGCTGGCGCGCGTCGTCCGCATGCTGCGTGAGCGAGAGAACCTTCAGTGACAACACCGGAAACACGCAGGGCATGAGGTTCAGGATCACCCCGCCTAACAAGGCGAACAGCAGCGCGGTGAGGAAGCCGGGCTGGCTGAGCGTGGAGGCGACCCCGGGTGACGACGAGGGTGGCGCCCCGGACTTGCTCGCATCGTCGGCGCCGGACCACGAAGTGGCGAGGTTTGCGACCGCGCGGAGATTGCTTCCACCGTCGAACCGCAACACCAGCGGAAAACTTTCCGGACTTGCGCTGCGCTGCGCCGAGAGCGGCCAACTCGCGCTCCACGTTTCGCCGTTCCATTGCTGGCGTACCGGCGCCGGGTTGTCGACGACACCCGCAATTTCCGGAAATACCTCGGCGTGCACACCGCGCACGGTTGCCGGCAACCCGCGCACTTCGAAATGAAGCGCATCGTCGGCGATGCGCGCGATCGCCTCGGTGCCTTCGACGTTCACGGGCCGGGTGGCCAGCGCCTCCTCGAACTGCGCGGCGTGCGCAACCGTCGGCTGATGCACCGACACATCGAGCTCGAATGTGCCGGACTGCGGGATGCATTCGATCTTGCAGACCAGCCAGTCGGCGTCGAGCTTCACGTGAATGGCATCGTCTTTGATGGCGCTCGATATCGTCACCGGCACCGGCAGCAGCACCACGCCTTCGTAGCCGAAGTTGAGCAGCGGGCCGATGGGCAGTTGTTTGGGCGCCGGCCAGTCGATCTCGCCCGCAGCGGCGCCCGCGGGCAGCGTCCAGCTCATCGTGGTGGGCAGGCCCGAGTCGCCCGCGTTCTTCCAATATGTGTGCCAGTGCGGGATGTGCTCGAGCTTGAGTCCGAGCCACACGGGTGCGCCTGGCACAACGCCTTCGGGCGCGTGCGCGACGAGTTCGGCGCGCACCTGTTCGGTCTGCACGACGTTGCCGGCGGTGGCGCCGAGCGGCAGCGCGGTGAGAAACAAGGCCGCGACGCGTTTCCATGCGTTGGTCATCGGGGGTGTGACTGTACCGCGGGGTAGGAATTCCCGGCGGATCGATTGATGATGTCGTACTTCGAATCCGAGTATCAGACAGTGACCAGTGCCAGCGGCCTGCGCCTATGACAAGAGGACACAATCCTTGGACGAACATACCGCCTGTCGACGAATCGAAGCTCGTTTGCAAGATCGGTGATGTCGTCGAGGTTCGTACCGCAGATCACACAGAAGATGGCGAAGAGATCCGCCTCGGTTCCACCTACAAGGTAGTTGGCCGCGTTGCCTACGGTTGGGACCTGGACTTGATCGAGGGTCCTGGAGCTTCACGAGTCCGCGTCTTGAATTCCAGCCTGTTGTCGTTCTTTGAATTGAAACAGGTCTGAACGACAAGGCGCGCTCGACGTTAGCGTGAGAACCGGTCCGTCGCCAGCACCAACTCGCGCGAAATGCTCGTCTCGAATGCAGAGTGACCCGCGTCCGGCACGATGCGCAGGTCCGCTTCGGGCCAGGCCTTGTGCAGGTCCCAGGCGCTGCGCGCCGGGCACACCACGTCGAAGCGTCCCTGCACGATGACCGCGGGAATGTGGCGGATCTTCGGTACGTCTTCCAGCAACTGGTTCGGGCGTTCGAGGAAGCCGCCGTTGACGAAGTAGTGGCACTCGATGCGCGCGAACGCCGCGGCGAACTTGGGATCTTCGGCCTGCTTGATGTAATTCTGGTTGACCTTCATGTACGCGAGCGCGCTTTCCCACACGGACCACGCGCGCGCGGCTTCGAGCAGCGTCTCGCGGTTTTCACTGGTGAGCCGCCGGTAGTACGACTGCATGCAATCGGCGCGCTCATCTTTCGACAGCGGCTTGAGGTACTGCTCCCAGTAATCCGGGAACATCGCCGCCGCACCCAGGTCGTTTTGATAGAACCACTCGAGCTCGAAACGGCGCAGCAGGAAGATGCCGCGTAACACGAGCTCGGTGCAGCGCTCGGGATGTTTCTGCGCATATGCCAGCGCGAGCGTGGAACCCCAGGAACCGCCGAACACCTGCCAGCGATCGATCTTCAGGTGTTCGCGCAGCGCCTCGATGTCTGCGACCAGGTGCCAGGTGGTGTTGTCGATGAGGCTCGCGGACGGCCGGCTCTTGCCGCTGCCGCGCTGGTCGAACAACACGATGCGATAGCGCTTTGGATTGAAGAAGCGGCGCATCTTCGGGTCGGTGCCGCCGCCGGGGCCGCCATGCAGGAAGACCACGGGCTTGCCCTTCGGGTTGCCGCTTTCTTCGTAATACAGCTCGTGCACATCGGAAACGCGCAGGAAACCCGTTTTGTAAGCCTTCACAGGCGGATAGAAATCCCCCGCCTTGCGGGCTGGCGCGACCTTGCGCGCAGCCTTTTTCGGTTTCTTTGCCTTTGATTTCGGGGTCTTCTTCTTGCTAGCCATGGTTTCCTCCAGCGAGCATCGGGCCGAGCGGGGCGCCGCCCAGCAGGTGCATGTGCAGGTGGTACACCACCTGCCCGCCGTGTTTGTTGCAGTTGACGATGAGTCGAAAGCCGTTTTCCGCGATGCCTTCGGCTTTTGCGAGATTGCGCGCGACGATGAACATATGACCGAGCGTGCGTTCGTCCTCGTCGCTCACGTCGTTGACCGTCGGGATCGGTTTGTTGGGAATGATGAGCACGTGCACCGGCGCCTGCGGGCTGATGTCGCGGAAGGCGGTGACGCGGTCGTCCTTGTGGACGATGGTGGCGGGGATCTCGCCCGCGATGATCTTCTCGAAGATGGTGGCCATGTGGGGCGATCCGCTGTGCTCAGGGCCCGTATATTTCCACTTTGTGGAAATTGCCGCTACGGGTGGCTTCCGGCACGGCATGTCGCCCATAATCCCGCCGGCCGTGCAGAATTTCCCCCGCCATTGAAGCTCTCCCTCGACACCCTCCGTGCGCACCTCGCAGGTGAGCCCGCGCGCGCCTATCTCGTCACCGGTGACGAGGTGTTGCTGGTCGGCGAAGCCGCGGACGCCATCCGCGCGCGCGCCAGGCGTGCGGGGTTCGACGAGCGCGAGGTCCATTTCATCGAGCGGGTGGCCGACTGGGATGCGGTGCGGGGCGCATCTAACAATCTTTCGCTGTTCGGCTCGCGCAAACTCATCGAGATCCGCCTGCCGTCCGGCAAACCCGGCGTGGGCGGCGCCAATGCCATCGTCGAGCTGCTGGCCAACGTCAGCCCCGACAACATCTACCTCATGATCACCGGCAAGCTCGATCGCGACCAGAACAATTCGGCGTGGGTCAAGGCGTTCGAGAA
>Ga0190274_10002276_pt1 | contig 11284 bp, 11 predicted proteins | sample Popmic531T_FD_133002 | JGI IMG/M metagenome (GOLD analysis project Ga0190274, IMG submission 133002) | Populus adjacent soil microbial communities from riparian zone of Yellowstone River, Montana, USA - 531 T | ecosystem: Environmental > Terrestrial > Soil > Riparian zone | place: USA: Montana...
CGGATTGAGCTGATAATGTAAGCCCCTGACCACACCATAGTTTGATGATGATTGATTATCCTGTACAAAATTTATCTCAATTCCTTCAGACCGGTAAGCTTGAAGATTAAATGATTCAAAAAAATATCCTCGACTGTCCTCGTGTATTTTTGGTTCAAATACCAATAAGTCGTGTATGGGGGTTTGTATAAATGGCATATTATAAGCTCCAGTAAATTCTTTTTTTAATTTTATCCCGGAATAACCCTTTCAGGTCATAAACAACAGCATGTGGTTTTGTAATCGATAAAAGATATTCTTCATCCATTTCTTTAAACTTATCGTGTGAAACCGCAAGAATAACAGCATCGTAATCTGTGCCATTGATCTCTGTTAATCCAAATCCATACTCATGCATCACTTCATCGTATGAGGCATAAGGATCATGAACATCTACATTGACTGAGAATGATTGCAGCTCTTTTACAACATCCGCAACTTTTGAATTTCGAATGTCACTTACATTTTCTTTAAATGTTGCACCTAACACTAACACTCTTGCTGATTGCACATTGCTTACATTTTTCGTAATATATCTTACCACTTTTCTTGCAACATATAAAGCCATTCCATCATTAATATACCGGCCTGCTAAAATAACTTTTGAATCAAAGCCAAGTTCGCTTGCCTTATAAGTAAGATAATATGGGTCAACACCAATACAATGGCCACCCACTAAGCCCGGATAAAATTTCAAAAAATTCCATTTGGTACCCGCAGCCTCCAATACTTCGTATGTATTAATGTTCATCCTATCAAAAATGATGGAGAGTTCATTCATTAACGCAATGTTGAGGTCACGCTGCGTATTCTCAATGATCTTTGCCGCTTCAGCGACTTTAATACAGGAGGCACGATGCACTCCAACTGCTACAACTAATTCATAGGTTTTAGCAATTTCTTCCAATGATTCTGCATCGCATCCTGAAACAACTTTTATTACTTTAGAAAGAGTATGTGTTTTATCACCTGGATTAATTCTTTCAGGAGAATAGCCAAGCTTAAAATCATTCAAATTTTTTAATCCTGATAATTTTTCAATGATCGGTAAACAGTCTTCTTCAGTACATCCGGGATAAACAGTAGATTCAAATACCACATAATCTCCTTTTTTTAAAACCTTACCGATGGTTTCAGAAGCTTTTTTCACTGGGGTAAGATCTGGTACATTATGCTGATCAACCGGCGTTGGTACTGCAACAATGAAAAAATTTGCTTCTCTCAATTCTTCCAGCTTCGAGGTGAAATGAATATCACAATTATCAAAATCTTCCTTTACCAATTCATTACTTGGATCGATACATTTTCTCATCAACTCTACTCTCCCTTCATTTATATCAAATCCGATAACAGATATTTTTTTGGCAAACTCCAATGCGATAGGAAGCCCTACATAGCCTAAACCGATCACTGCCAATTTTGCTTTCTTATCAATTAATTCCTGGTACATCTTTCATTTAAAATTTAATCGCTTTCATTAATAGAGTTCCGATTACCGCTTACTTACAAATTCCTTTGGTTGCTTATTTAATTCTTCAGGCGCCAAGGATCTAAAATATTCATACGTAATTTTTAAACCTTCTTTTCTTGAAATCGTAGGCCCCCACCCAAGCAATTGTTTTGCTCTTGTAATATCTGGTTGCCTTTGTTTTGGATCATCCACCGGCAATGGCTTATAAATTATTTTTACTTTATTACCTGTTAATGCAAGTATTTCTTCAGCAAAATCCTTTAATGAAATTTCATCAGGATTGCCAACATTTACCGGCATATAATAGTCACTCATAAGCAAACGATAGATCCCTTCAACAAGATCATTCACAAAACAAAAACTTCGTGTTTGTGACCCATCGCCAAAAACTGTAAGGTTCTCTCCACGCAAGGCTTGCCCGATAAAAGCTGGCAATGCTCTTCCATCATTCAACCTCATTCTTGGTCCATATGTATTAAATATCCGAACGATTCTTGTATCCACTCCATGAAAGCTGTGATACGCCATTGTGATTGCTTCCATATATCGCTTTGCCTCATCATAAACCCCTCTAGGACCCACGGGATTTACATTTCCCCAATAATCTTCATTTTGCGGATGTACTAATGGATCACCATATACTTCACTTGTTGATGCAACCAGCATTCTTGCATTTTTTACTTTTGCAAGTCCAAGGCAGTTATGTGTACCCAACGCCCCAACTTTCAAAGTTTGTATAGGAATCTTTAAATAATCGATCGGGCTTGCCGGCGATGCAAAATGAAGAATGTAATCAAGCTTGCCAGATATTTCAATATGTTTTGTAACATCATGTTCAATAAACTCAAAATGATCATTTGAAAAATGATGTTCGATATTCTTTATATCGCCTGTGATCAAATTATCCATCGCAATGACATGATGACCTTCTTTGATAAAACGATCGCAAAGATGTGAACCTAAAAAACCTGCAGCACCAGTGATTAATGTCGTCTTTTTCTCCATAGATTTAAGAGGCAATTGTTTTTCTTCCTATACTTTCATAATAAAATCCTAAGTCTTTCATTTGCGCAAGATCAAAGACGTTTCTGCCATCAAAGATCACCTTGTTTTTCATTCGCTGTGTCATTTTTTCAAAATCAGGTGTTCTGAATTCACTCCATTCTGTTGCAATGATCAATGCATCACAATTATTTAAAGCATCATATTGATTCTCGGTAAAAGAAATCTTATCACCAACAACATCCCTCACATTTTTCATCGCTTCAGGATCAAATGCGGTAACTGTTGCGCCAGCTTTCAATAATTCTTCAATAATATAAAGAGCCGGTGCTTCTCGTATATCATCTGTATTTGGCTTAAAAGACAGTCCCCATAGAGCAATTTTCTTACCAGCTACATTATTATTAAAATATTTTTTAATGCGGGGAATTAAATACACTTTTTGCTTTTCATTCACCTCCATCACCGCATCAAGTATCCTGAAGTCATATTTAACATCAGATGCCGACTTTACCAATGCCTGCACATCTTTGGGGAAACAGGAACCACCGTAACCAATACCAGGAAATAAAAATCGTTTACCAATTCTTTCATCACCTCCAATTCCACGACGTACCATATCAACATCTGCTCCCATTAACTCGCATAACCTTGCGATCTCATTCATGAATGAAATTTTTGTGGCAAGAAATGAGTTGGCTGCATACTTGGTAAGCTCAGAAGATCTTTCATCCATAAAAATTACAGGATTTCCCTGGCGAACAAACGGTGCATAAAGGTCTGCCATTATCTTTCTTGCTCTTTCAGATTCAGTGCCGATCACCACCCTGTCAGGTTTCATAAAATCTTCCACCGCTACACCTTCACGCAAGAATTCAGGGTTACTTACAACATCAAATTCACATTTACAATTTTTGGCGATCGCATCACGTACTTTTTCGGCGGTACCAACAGGGACAGTGCTTTTATCAACAATTACTTTATAGTCTTTTAAAATTTTCCCAAGATCATTGGCAACACCCAAAATATATTTCATATCAGCCGAGCCATCTTCTCCGGGTGGTGTTGGTAATGCAAGAAAAATAACTTTTGCATCAGCAATGCCTTCCTCTAAGTTAGTTGTAAACCTTAATCTCTCTTCACGCTGATTTCTTAAAAATAGTTTTTCGAGACCGGGCTCATAAATTGTGATCTGCCCGTTCGATAATTTTTCAACTTTGTTTTTATCAATATCAACACAGGTTACTGTATTACCTGTTTCTGCAAAACAAGTACCTGTCACTAATCCAACATATCCTGTTCCAACGACTGCAATTTTCATAAGAAGCTTTTATCTGTTTATATATTCCAAAACTTTTGTTGTAATAAAATTCAATTGTTCATTATCCATCTCCGTATGGATAGGCAATGAAATAACTCTTTCTGTAAGCCAATCAGTAACCGGTAATGAGACTTTTGCCGTTTCATAATGATCAAACATTTGTTGCTGATGTCCCGGCACAGGGTAATAGATCATCGACGGAATATTATGCTCAGCAAGAAAAGCATTTAAGCCATCACGGTTCACATCATTAAGCACTAATGTATATTGATGAAAAACGTGACTGCAATAAGATGCCCGGTAAGGGGTAGTGATCTTTGGGTTATTTGCAAATGCTTTATCATAAAAATCAGCGACCACTTGTCTTGCTTTTATGTATTCATCAAGATGTTTTAATTTGATATTTAGCACGGCAGCCTGGATCGTGTCAAGCCTGCTATTGCAACCAACTATTTCATAATAATATCTTTTTCGCTGACCATGATTGGCTACCATCTTCATTTTATCAGCTAATGCATCATCATTTGTGAAAATTGCACCTGCATCGCCATAAGCGCCGAGATTTTTTGAAGGGAAGAAAGAAGTAGTTCCCACATGGCCAATCGTCCCTGTTTTCCTCTTTCCTTTTTTAGAAACGTAATCACCACCAATTGCCTGGGCATTATCTTCGATAACAACAAGATTATGCTTTTCAGCAATTGCCATTATTTCATCCAACGGTGCTGAATGTCCATAAAGATGAACAGGAACTATTGCTTTTGTTTTAGGGGTAATTGCTTTTTCTAATGCCGCCGGATCCATGCAGAATGTTTTCGGGTCGACTTCAACAAAAACTGGTGTAAGTCTTAGTAGGGCGATCACCTCAGTTGTTGCAATAAAAGTAAACGAAGGTGTGATCACTTCATCACCCGGCTTTAGATCCAGCGCCATCATAGCAATTTGAAGTGCATCAGTTCCATTGGCGCAAGGAATAACATGTTTAACGCCTAGATAAACAGAAAGATTATTTGCAAATTCCTGAACAGGCTTACCATTAATGAATGCCGTGCTTTCAATAACCTTCAGCACTGCTTCATCTACTTCTTTTTTAATTTTATGATACTGCCTTTTCAGGTCGACCATTTGGATAGGATGCATGGTAATTTCGGATTTCGGATTTACGATTTCAAATTGATTTTGAGTTATTTTCTTTTCGGTTTAATGGGCGCAAAAATAGTGAATTAAAGGTAGTTATCCCATTTGCCTTTACATTTGTTGCTCCGGCGTTGCCGACTAAATTTTTAGTGATTGGCTGTATTCTTTTACAATATCTTTTTACTTCTTTATAGGGCTGGAATCCGTATTGCAGCCTTGTGGAATCAAAAGGCCAGGCTTTGGGTTGATGGTAGAAAGAATGTTTTCGATCGTATTAGTGCTGAACTCAGGACTCAAGACTCCAAAATAATATGGTTTCATTGTTCATCACTTGGTGAATTTGAGCAAGGAAGACCTGTTATCGAAAAACTTAAATCTCAAAATCCTGGTTTAAAATTCCTCCTTACTTTTTTCTCTCCTTCCGGTTATGAAATAAGAAAAGATTATAAAGGCGTTGACTGGGTTTTCTATCTGCCATTGGATTCAAAAAGAAACGCAAAGACCTTTTTTGACACTGTTAAACCTGAGCTTGCTGTTTTTGTAAAATACGATTACTGGTATTATTATCTTAACGAGTGTAAGAAAAGAAAAACCCCTTTGTTATTGGTCTCGGGTATTTTTAGACAAGATCAACCTTTCTTTAAATGGTATGGTAATCTTCATCGCAAAATGCTCAATTGTTTCACCCATTTTTTTGTTCAGGATAAGGAATCATTACAATTATTACAATCTATTAATATAAATAACGCAACTGTCGCAGGAGACACCAGGTTTGATCGTGTGTCAGAAATTGCTGGAAACTTTACGCCGTTAGAAGAGATAAAAAAAATTTGCAACGGCTCACCCGTTCTTGTTGCAGGCAGCACATGGCCAGAAGATGAAAAGCTGATCAAAGAAGCTACAGCCAACTTTCCCGATTTGAAAATTATCATCGCTCCACATGAAATACATAAAGGACATATTGATCAATTGAAATTAATTTTCCCGGATGCAATGCTCCATTCTCAACTCAAAGCTCAAAGCTCACAGGCAATAATTTCAAACCATCTCATCATTGATAATATCGGGATACTCTCAAGACTCTATCATTATGCAACCATTGCTTATGTTGGTGGCGGCTTTAATAAAGGCATTCACAATACACTTGAAGCAGCCGTTTATGGCAAGCCGGTTTTATTTGGGCCCAATTATAAAAAATTTAAAGAAGCTGTTGGGTTAATAGAGACAGGCGGTGGGATCTGTATTACTTCAAGCGTCGAGTTTTCAACTGTCCTGCAAAAAATCATCAGTTATAAGACTGAGTTAGAGTTAACCGGCAAAAAATCATTTGACTTTGTAAAACAAAATAAAGGAGCTACAGAAAAAATTCTTCATTACATCGAAGCAAACCGTCTTTTGACTAACTGATAGAAATGTTTTACTATTTCTTTTGTGTCATCCCAGCCTAGTTTGATCTTTAATTCACGATTCATCCAATACTCAGCTTCGGGATAAATATTGAAACTATTAATAGTTTTTATACTGCGTTCATACATTGGTTCATCTCCGCGAAACAATTCGCTTATAAAAACAAAACGGTCATTTATACCGATGCCTTTGCGAAGGTCACGAATAGGAGTTTCTTTTAATGAATGCATTAATTCCGTCCTGTTTTCTTTCAATCTATCGTTAAAAGACTCCTGTTGCTCCATCGCTTCATTAACTTCCTTGCCAATTTTATATTGTGAAAATGTAGGGATCTCATTCATCGGATCAAAATGAAGATCAAGTTGGCTCTTTGGCTTTGCTTTTATTTTAGGAACTGAAATAACCTGCTGTTCTTCTTCAACTTCTTTTTTTATAATTGAAACAGGTGCAATGGCGACAGGTGTTGGTAATACTACTGACACTTTGGAGGTACCTAATGTTCTTACTGAAGTCTTTTGAAGTTGATTCAATTCAGATTGCAATAATTGAAGAGTAAGCTGCATCTGTGCTACATCTGCATTTTGTCTTACCTGTTCCTGTAAACGGTTAATCAAAGTCTGAATTCTTTCCATTTGTTTATACTACTTTTGACCGCGGATAAAGGGATTTTAAAGTTTACGGATACTCGCAAATATTGTTCCGTCTTTAAATTTACAAACTGTTTACCAAGAATTATAATAATACCAGATTTTAACGATGTTTATTGAACCTAACATAAGAGGCGACCGCCGTGGGTGGATCGAAGTGATCTGCGGATCAATGTTTAGTGGTAAAACCGAAGAACTTATACGGCGGTTGAAAAGAGCTAAAATCGCTAACCTTAAAACGGAGATATTCAAGCCGGCCATAGATGTTCGTTATGATGAGATCAAGATCGTTTCGCATGATGAGAATGCGATACAATCTACGCCGGTAGACAATTCCCAAACGATCATGTTGCTTGCACAGGATGTTGATGTTGTTGGTATTGACGAAGCTCAATTTTTTGATCCCGAGATCGCCAATGTTTGTGATGAACTTGCTTTTCGCGGCATTAGGGTGATCGTTGCTGGGCTTGACATGGATTATCTTGGCAACCCATTTGGCCAAATTCCTAATCTTTTGTCAAAAGCTGATTATATCACTAAGCTTCATGCAATTTGTGTCCGATGCGGCAATATTGCAAACTATAGCTACCGAAAAGTACCAAACGATGACCAGGTGATGCTTGGGGCAAAAGACGTTTACGAACCAAGATGCAGAACGTGTTACAAACTCTAATGAATACATCCAGGCACATATATACTCTTATCAAAAAAGACCTGCTGCTTGAAGTAAGACAGCAGTACAGTTTCTATGGTATACTCTTATATATTATGGCAACCATTTTTGTTTTGTATATGACAATAAGGGAACCGGAAGCTAAAGTTTGGAATGGATTGTTTTGGGTGATTCAATTGTTTATTTGCATAAATGCAGTTGCAAAAAGTTTTTTACAAGAAACCCGCGGCCGGATGCTTTATTTTTATTCCATCGTAAACCCGCGGGATTTTATTCTTGCAAAACTTGTGTTCAACTCTGTGCTAATGTTGATAATGAGTTTTCTGAGCATTTTGCTTTTCTCCCTTTTTTTGGGCAACCCAGTTCAAAAAGTTCTTCCATTTATTGGATTAGTATTGCTTGGTGGATGGAGCCTTAGCCTTGTCTTTACATTTCTTTCTGCCATTGCCGCAAAGGCGCAACAAAATGCAGCTATTATGGCAATATTAGGTTTTCCAATTATTATTCCTCAACTCATGCTGTTAATGCAACTTTCCAATACTGTTTTTAGTGACAAAACAGGAATAGCATTGTCTACTTTGCTTTTAATTGTAACGCTTGATGTGCTTGTCGTAATGCTTGCAGTTATCCTTTTTCCGTTTTTATGGAAAGATTGATGACTTATTCAAAATTCCTTAATGTTTCTTCCCTGTTCATTATTCCTTTCCCCTTATTTTTGCAATCACTTATTTATGGCTGCGCCTGTCGCAGTTTTCCTATGACGAACCACAAATTTTTATATGCGTAAATCCTGGTGGAAAATTCTGGGTGTTTTGCTTCTTGTTTACACGTTTATTGCGGGCTTACTTATTGAAGTACCCCGAAATCCACAATTGGAAGAAACTATACGTAATCTTTTCTTTCATGTATGCATGTGGTTTGGCATGATGATCTTGTTCATTGTTTCATTTGTTCGTGCCATCATGTATTTAAGAACAAATAAACATATTCATGATATAGCATCCCGTCAATATGCCGGCGTAGGTATATTGTTTGGCGTACTTGGTTATTTAACAGGCGCCATTTGGATGAGCTATACATGGATCGATTCAAATAAATCTATTTTCAATTCTTTTGACACCATTGCCCGTGAACCAAAATTAATCGGCGCCGCTATTGCATTGCTTGTGTATGCAGCTTATCTCGTATTAAGAGATTCTATCCAGGATATTGATAAAAGAGCAAGGATCAGTGCCGTTTACAACATCTTTGCATTTGCCATGCTTTTTCCATCTATCTGGATCATCCCACGATTATTAGATAGCTTGCATCCCGGTGGTAGCGAGGGAAATCCGGCTCTTGATCCCGGTAGTGCTTCTGCAAACATGCGGCTTGTTTTTTATCCAGCTATTGCAGGATGGACATTAATCGGTGTATGGATCGCTACATTGAAGATCAGGATGAAAATTATTCATGAACAAAAATTATCGCAATGAAAAAATTGATCGCCATTTTCACTTTTATATTTCTTGTATTCTTTGCAAATGCGCAGGATGTAAAGATGGCTGATATAATGAAAGAGAATGGAAAGATATATGTAGTAATTGCTGTGATGCTGACAATACTTGGAGGACTCGTTTTATATCTTATTCGTCTTGACAGAAAAATTTCTAAGCTAGAAAGAAATAAATAATCTCATTTTTTAATTAAATGCTTGCCATATGTCTGATTATAGTTTTTTTGGGGCGGTTTCCAAAAGTTTTGACAAAGCCGCAAAATTCACGCAATGGGATTCAGGCTTACTTGAACAGATAAAACAATGTAACGCTGTTTACCGGATGAACTTCCCGGTAAAGATCGACGATAAGATAGAAGTTATTAAAGCTTATCGTGTACAACACAGTCATCACAAGACCCCCTGTAAAGGCGGGATCCGTTTCTCTACCGCTGTAAACCTTGATGAAGTGATGGCACTTGCTGCTTTGATGACTTTTAAATGTGCTATTGTAAACGTTCCTTTTGGCGGAGCCAAAGGCGGTATCAGCATTGATCCCAAAAAATATACTGCGTATCAATTGGAGAATATTACCAGGCGATATACTGCTGAGTTGATCAAAAAGAATTTCATAGGACCCGGTACAGATGTTCCCGCACCAGATTACGGAACAGGAGAAAGAGAAATGGCATGGATTCTTGATACCTATTCATCCATGCGGCCTGGCGATATTGATGCAGCCGGTTGTGTTACTGGTAAGCCAGTGACACAAGGTGGTGTTCGCGGAAGAAGAGAAGCAACAGGTCTTGGCGTTTTTTATGGCATACGTGAAGTATGTAAAATGGCTGATGTAATGGGAAAACTCGGTTTATCAACAGGCGTAGAAGGTAAAAGAGTTATTGTTCAGGGGTTAGGTAATGTTGGATATCATGCTGCAAAATTTTTCCGTGAAGGTGGCGCTAAACTTATTTGTCTTGCAGAACATGATGGAGCTGTTTACAATGAAGACGGTTTGAATGAAGAAGATGTCTTTCAATACAAGAAAAAAAATGGAACAATAAAAAATTACCCGGGAGGTAAACATATCAATACAAGTGAAGAAGCATTGGAGCTTGATTGCGATATCCTTATTCCCGCAGCGTTGGAAAATGTGATCAATGGAGAAAATGCACCAAGAGTAAAAGCAAAGATCATTGGCGAAGGCGCAAACGGACCTCTTACTCCTGAAGCAGATGAAGTGTTTATACAAAAAGGAATTTTGGTTGTGCCTGATATGTATTTGAATGCCGGCGGTGTTACTGTAAGTTATTTTGAATGGCTAAAAAATCTCAGCCACGTACGTTATGGAAGAATGGAAAAACGTTTTACAGAAAACCTGAATGCACATATACTTGGTACAATTGAAGAATTGACGACAAAAAAAGTAAGTCAACGGGAAAGAGATTTTATCTTGCATGGCCCGGAAGAAGCGGATCTTGTTTACAGTGGCCTGGAAGAAACAATGATCACCGCCACACATGAGATAATGAATGCATGGAAAAACAATCCTAAGATACCAGATATGCGTACCGCTGCATATGTAGTTGCGATAGATAAAGTAGCAACCAGCTACAATGAGCTCGGTATTTTCCCATAAAATAAACCAATACTAACTGCCCGTCCCCTTCATTTATATGAAGGGGATTTTTTAATTATTATTCCATACCGGCATTTGCTGTATCTCGTTCAACTCGCCGTTGACCTTTTCCCATGCGTAAGTGAATTGTCCATTTGTTATTACAAGGAAATTTGCAGGCACTGAAATATTATATCGCAAAACCTGGTATAAAGCTTTTTCATCAAGGCTAATTTCGCCTGCTTTGCATTCGACTAGCATCCATGGTTTGTGATCACAGTCATAAACAAGTATGTCGAATCTTTTTTTAAGTTCTCCCAATTGAATTTCTTTTTCAACTGCAATCAATTCAAAAGGATACTTTAATTCCTGTACAAGAAATTGTATAAAATTTTGTCGCACCCATTCTTCCTCGTTCAGTAATATCCATTGCTTCCTGATAAAATCAAAGATCATCTCTTTTCCATTCTCTTCCTTGAATCGAAATACAGGTTCAGGATA
>Ga0190274_10002277_pt1 | contig 11281 bp, 9 predicted proteins | sample Popmic531T_FD_133002 | JGI IMG/M metagenome (GOLD analysis project Ga0190274, IMG submission 133002) | Populus adjacent soil microbial communities from riparian zone of Yellowstone River, Montana, USA - 531 T | ecosystem: Environmental > Terrestrial > Soil > Riparian zone | place: USA: Montana...
AGCACCTCGGGGGCGACCACGACCACGGTCAAGCCCACGACCACCACCGGGGCGACGAGCACCTCGGGCGCGACGAGCACCTCGGGGGCGACCACGACCACGGTCAAGCCCACGACCACCACCGGGGCCACCACCACGACGGTCAAGCCGACCACCACCACCGGCGCGACCACCACCACCGTCAAGCCAACCACGACCACTGGGGCGACCAGCACGTCCGGGGCGACCAGCACCTCGGGGGTCACGACGACCACCGGGGTGACCACCACCACGAGCAAGCCGACCACCACGACGGGGGCGACGAGTACCTCGGGGGTGACTACGACCAGCCACGAGACCACCACCAGCTCGGCTCCGTCGACCACCGTGGTTGCGGGGGTCTCGTCCACTCGGCCCCGCGGCGGTGGCGCGCTGCCCTTCACGGGTGCTGGCTCCCTGCCGATGCTGGTCGCGGCCGTTGCCCTGCTGGCCCTCGGCACGGCGAGCGTGGTCGCCGGGCGTCGGCGCCGTCGCGCCTAGCCGGCGCAACGATGGCGTGCAGGTGAAGTAGGCGACGGCGAGATCGGTGAGGGCGGTCACCCGGGCCGCCCCCACCGATCGCTCACCCGCTCGACGATGCCGATCGATGGCGAGGAGTCGATGGACATGAGCGCGGCAGCCGACGTGGCGCCAGAGTTCGAGCAGTTGACCGTCCTCCAGCCGACAACCGACCGCCACTCGACTGCGGCGCCGGCACCGACCGGCACGGCGCTTAGCCTGGTCTTTCCCTGCTATAACGAGGCCGAGCGCCTCCCCCAGACCCTGGCCGCCTACCTGGCCGCGCTGCCGCGACAGCCCGGTGCGGCCGAAGTCCTGGTCGTAGATGACGGGTCGACCGACCAGACCTTCGCCGTCGCCCAGGCCATTGCGGCACAAGACGACCGGGTACGGGTCATCCGCAGCCAGCCGAATCACGGCAAGGGCTTTGGCGTGCGCACCGGCGTGCTTCAGGCCAACGGTGCGCTGATCGTGTTCACCGACGCCGACGGCTCCTACGGGCCAGAGGAGGTGGCCAGGGTCACGGCCGCGCTGGCCGACGCTCCGGTGGCCATCGGCTCGCGGCCGGCTGGTTGGGCCACCGGGCCGCCGGCCCGCCGGTTGGCCAGCCGGCTGTTCAACCGTGCCATCCAGGCGCTGCTCGGCCTTCCCTTCGGCGACACCCAGTGCGGCTTGAAGGGCTTTCGCCGCCACGCGGCACTTGAGCTGTTCGGCCGCGCTCGACTGGACGGCTTCGCCTTCGACGTCGAGCTGCTGTTCCTGGCCCGCCGGCTCGGCCTGGGGGTCAACGAGGTCCCCGTCCGGGCCGAGGTGCGCGATGGCAGCAAGGTCCAGCTCATGGTCGACGCCCTGGGCATGCTCCGCGACGTGGTTCGGGTACGACGTTGGGCGGTGAGCGGCGGCTACGATCGAGCTGTCGCCCAGGCGGCGGACACCTGTACCGCTGCCGCGCTTGGTCCCGAGCTCCGTCGGGCCACACAATCCAGCTGAGCCGCAGCCGAGGGCACGGTGGGTGGCGCTTGTGGGACGACGACGGCGCTGCGCTGCTGGCGGCGGCGTCCATCCTCCACGCCGGACTGCCGAGACGGGCGGCCGTGGCCGCCCACGTCAGAGCCATGGAGGAGCCGAGCGCGGTGAAAGCCGGTGGGCAACACGAATCCCCCGGCAAGCCCGTCTCACCGGGCGGGAAGGACACCCGCGACCCCACAGCCGGGGCGCTGTTGGCCGAACTGCGTCGCGGCGAGGTCACGCCCCGAGGCCAGCTGATCAGGCTGACCCGCCGGCTCCCGGTCGAGCTCGCCTCCCAGCTGCTGTCGGTGCTGGATGGAGGCCGCCGAGCAGGCCCTGGCCGCCGGAGGCAGCGCCCCAGAGTTGCGGGTCCTGGCGGGTGTGGCCGGCCAGGAAGGGAACCTGGGCTAGTGGTGCAGCGCTGCAGCAACGTCCCGACGAGTTGGCCAGGGGCACCGGCAACCGTGGCCGGCCGCCGGCGATGACGTTGCAGGGACGGGTGCTGGGTGGCCGGTACGCCCTCGGCGCAATGGTGGGGGCCGGGGGCATGGGCCAGGTGTATCGGGCCCGCGACCGGGTGCTGGAGCGCACCGTAGCGGTCAAGGTGCTCACCGCAGCCTCTACCGATGACCTTGAGCTGGTGGCCCGGTTCAGCCGGGAGGCCCGCGCCGCCGCCGCCCTCAACCATCCCAACATCGTGGCCGTCTTCGACAGCGGCGCCGACGGCGACCTGCATTACCTGGTCACGGAGTACGTGGAGGGCCAGAGCCTGGCCGGGCTGCTGCGCCGAGAGGGCCTGCTGGGCCCAAGGCGGGTCGCCGAGATCGGACGCCAGGTGTGCCAGGCGCTGGCGGCCGCGCACGCCGCGGGGCTGGTCCACCGCGACATCACGCCCGGCAACGTGCTGGTCGATCCGGCGGGGCTGGTCAAGGTGGCCGACTTCGGGATCGCCAAGCTGGCCGCAGCGACCACCATGACCGGCGATGAGGTGCTGGGCACCGCCGCCTACCTGGCACCCGAGCAAGCCCAGGGCCGACCCGTGGATGGGCGTTCGGACCTGTACTCGCTTGGATGTGTGCTCTATGCCCTGTTGACCGGGGCGCCGCCGTTCGCTGGGGACAGCCCGGTCGCGGTGGCCGCCCGACACGTGACCGAGCAGCCCACCCCGCCCTCGCACCACAACCCCCGGGTCGGTCCAGCGCTGGAGGCGGTGGTCCTGACCGCCCTGGCCAAGGAGCCCGCCGACCGCTACCAGAGCGCCGCCGCCATGGCCCAGGACCTGGAGCGGATCGTCACAGATGCCGGCGCCGGCGACCTGCCGCTCCCTGGTGCTCACGGGGAGCCGCCGACCGACCGGCTTCCCAGCGTCATCCCCCCCAGCGCGGCCACGGTGCCGACGGCGTCGGCAGCCCTACGGCGGCCAGGCTGGATCCCGTGGGCGGTGGTCGGGGCAATCGGAGTCATCGCGCTGGTGGCGGTGGCGCTGTGGCCGCGTGGCGGCGACCCGCCGGCGACCCCACAGGCCACCACGGCATCGACCGCCGCGCCCCCAACCCAGGCAGCAGGCACGACCTCACCAACCCAACCCATGGCCGAGATCCCGGCGGCGCTGGCCAACCTGGCCCAGGCGATCAGCGCCGGCCAGCAGCAGGGCACCGTCGACAACAGCGCCGAGGACCTGCTCAAGCAGGCCGAGGAGGCGCTGCGCGCCGCCCAGGAGGGCAAGGGCGAGGACGCGGACAAGAAGTTGCAAGACCTGCAACGTAAGACCGACGAGCAGATCGACAAGGGCAAGATCCGCGGCCTGGCGGCGGGCCAGGTCCGCCAGGCGGTCGCCCAGTTCAGCCAGGCGGTGCGCTCAAGGTAACCGTCGTTCTTGCATGACGCTCGCGCACCGAGATGCGACACCTGACCCTCCAGTGTCCTGTCTGGTGCTGGCTGATGGACCGACACCGGACGGACAGCAGCCGTCTCGCCGGATGCGGCGACCAACAGCGCACAAGCCGGCACAAGTGTGGTCAGTTGAACGCTCAAGGTGACCTAATCCGCGGATTTGTCCCCACCTGCCAACCACAGATAGTCTTCGCGGCCGTCACACCGAACAGACTGTCACAGGGGCTGGACACATGAAGCACAGGTTGCCGCTGGTCCTACTGGTCGCCCTGGCCGTTGCCCTGGCCAGCGTCGGTCCGGCCCTCGGCCAGACCGCGGACCCGACCCTGGCCAAGCTCCCGCCCGACGACCTGACCGACCCGCCGCCGCTGTTCACCTTCGAGCAGTACCCGCCGTCGGTGAGCGACAACGTGGTCCTGCAGTGGGACGAGGAGCTGTTGCAGGCGGTCCGGGCGCTGCCCCCGGGGCCGACGGTGACCGCGCGGGCCATCAGCGTGGTCCACACCGCCATCTTCGACGCCTGGGCGGCCTATGACGCCCGGGCCCTGGGCACCCGCCTGCACGGCTCACTCCGGCGGCCGGCCGCCGAGCGCACCCTGGCGAACAAGAACAAGGCGATCAGCTTCGCGGCCTACAAGGCCCTGGCCGACCTGTTCCCGGCCCGCCGGTCCGACTTCGCCGAGCAGATGGTCATGCTGTTCGGTGACGCCTGGGCCTCCGACACCTCAACCCCGGCCACGGTGGGCAACACCGCCGCCCAGGCGGTCCTCGACTACCGCCATGCCGATGGCTCCAACCAGCTCAACGGCTATGCCGACACCACCGGCTACAAGCCGGTCAACACCGGCGATGTCATCGTGGATCCTTGGCGCTGGCAGCCGCTGCGGGTGCCGCTGGGCACCGGCTCCCCGCAGGTGGCCACCACCCCCCAGTGGTCCAAGGTCAAGGGGTTCGCGCTCAAGTCCCCCTTCCAGTTCGCCGTTCCCGGCCCCGACCGGCTCCTGAACAGCTTTGATCCCAAGCACATCGACAACCTGGCAGCCTTGACCTCGAACCTCAACGATCGCCAGAAGGTCACGGCCGAATACTGGGCCGACGGACCCAAGTCGGAGTTCCCCCCCGGCCACTGGGCGCTGATCACCCAGGTCCTGTCCCGCAAGCGCGGCCACAGCCTCGACACCGACGCCAAGTTGTTCTTCGCCCTCGGCAACGCGCTCATGGACGCCAGCATCGCCGCCTGGGCGGCCAAGTACCGCTGGGACTTCGTCCGCCCGATCACCGCCATCCGCCACCGCTACCAGGGCAAGCAGGTCACCTCCTGGCTGGGCCCCTACCAGGGCTACGGCACGGTCCCCGGCGAGCGGTGGATCCCGTATCAGGCGCCCAACGTGGTCACCCCGCCGTTCCCCGAGTACGTATCCGGGCACAGCACCTTCAGCTCGGCCGCGGCGGCCATCCTGGCCAGGTTCACCGGGAGCGACAGCTTCGGCGCTAGCGTGACCATCGAGGCCGGCACCTCCCTGTTCGAGCCGAAGACCGATGCCCATCCAACCGGCTATACGCCGGCCACCAACATCACCCTGTCCTGGCCGACCCTGACCGCGGCGGCCAAGGACGCCGGGCTGTCGCGCCGCCTGGGCGGCATCCACTTCCAGGACGGCGACGAGCACGGCTACAACCTCGGCCAGCGGGTCGGCGGGAATGTCCTCGCCCAGACCACGGGCTACGTCAACGGCACCATCGGCGGATAACCCCGCCCGAGCTGGTCCGGGTGTAACGCCGGCGGCCCGGTCGTCGCTTATCTCAGATGGAGGGCGTTCGCGTTCTACCGGAATAGGAGACCACCATGATGAGGGGGGCCACCTCTGTGATGCGAAGACTCGCCGTGCTCGTCGCCTTGGGGTTGGCGGTGGCCGTTCCGGCCGGCGCGCAGACCGAACCGGCCCGGCTGGCGGTCACCGCCACCTCCGACCATTGCGACCAGGGGCTGCCAGTTGTCGACTACACGGTGACCAACCAGTGGTCATCGCCGGTGTCGGTCCAGGTCTGGTGGGTGGCTGACGCATCCGTGTACGGCTTTGCCGCCACTCACGACCTCAGCGCCACCCCGGACGGCGCCGCCGGATCCTTCCGTCTGCCCTTCAGCTTCTACTCCACCGTGACCGTGTACGCCACTGCCGGCTGGCCAGACGGCAGGGTGACCACCAACGCCTCCTGGGCGATCCCTGTGGCCGACTGCGACGCACCAGCGTCCCCGCCTACCACCGTCGTCGAGCCGTCCACGACCACCACGATCGGCGACGGCGATAGCGGCAACGGGAACGGGAACGGCAACGGCAACGGGTACGGCAACCGCAACACGACGACGACGATCGAGCTCGGCTAGGCGGGCGGGAGCGCCGGTTCGAATCCGGTCGGGGCTACCACGACCCGCGGGCCCTCAGGGTGCCGCGGCCCGCAGGGTCGCCTCGATCGTCGGCCAGGGGACCCCGGCGGGCAGGCCGACCATCACGATGTCGGCCGCCTGGTCCCAGGGCTCCAGGCGTTCGCGGACCGTCGCGGGGGTCCCGTGGGCGGTGAGCGCCTCCAGCAGGACCTCGGCCTCGGCCGGGACCACGCCCCGCTGCGGGCTGGGGCGGGGGTTGGCGGCGCGGACGGCCTCGACCTCGGCGCCGTAGCCCTGCTCGGACACCGAGCGGGCGTAGACGTCGCCCATGGCGCCCAGGTACCAGGCGACGTAGCTGGCGGCGACGCCCCGGGCCGTCCCGGCGTCGGCGTCGACCACCGTGAGGGGGCCGGCCGCGACGGTCAGCGGCCCGGTCCGCTGCCCGGCCGCCCGGCGCAGCCGGTCGAGCTCGGGGGCCCAGCCGGCCAGGCGGTCCCGGGTCACCAGCACGGGGAACCAGCCGTCGCCCAGCTCGGCGGCGACCCGGACGGTGCGGTCGCCCATCGCCGCCACCCAGATGGGCAGGTCGGGCACTGGCGGCTGGCCGAGGCGGATCGGCCGCGCCCCCCGGGTGCCGTCCAGCCGGGCCGGCTCGCCGGCCAGCAGCGCCCGGACCTTGGCGGTGACCTCGCGCAGCCTGGCCGCCGGCTGGGCGAAGGTGAGGTCGTGGAACCCCTCGACCAGGGCCCTGGTGCTGGGGCCGAGCCCGAGCACGTAGCGGCCGCCCGAGATCTGGTGGAGGGTCGCGGCGGTCATGGCCAGGGTCGCCGGGGTGCGCCCCCAGACCGAGAGGACCCCGGAGCAGAGCACGATCCGCCGGGTGCCGCGCGCGGCCTCGGCCAGCACCAGGGTCGAGTCGAAGCCCCAGCCCTCGGCCAGGGAGAAGGCCTCGTACCCCAGCTCGTCGGCGAGCGCGGCGGTGCGCGCGATGACGTCGCGCCGGGTCTCCATGGGGGTCAGGGCGACGCCCCGGCGTGGAGCGGTCACGACGCCGCCCCCGCGGGCGTCTCCAGGAACTGCCTGGGCACGGTCACCCACACGGTGCTGGCCGCGGCCAGCACCTCGCCGCCCGGTCCGAGCAGGGCGGCGGTGGCCGCGAGCTTGCGGCCGTCGCGGCCGCCCGGCCAGGCGACCACGCGGCAGTCGTCGCCGGCCCGGGGCAGCCCACCCAGGCGGGTCGTCATCCTGCCCAGCACGGCGGCGGTGTCGCCGGGCAGGGCGGCGACCTCGATCGCGGCGATCCCGCTGGGACAGTCGAGCGCCGCCCAGACCACCTCCGGCCGGACCGTGCCGTCGGCGCTGGCGACCGACGGGTCGGGCGTCCAGGGCGCCGCCCACAGCTCCTCGCCGGCCAGCCTCCCTGGGAAGATCCGCAGCCCGTCGCCGGGCGCCCGGGCCGGCCCACAGCCGAAGCAGCCGGGGAGGACCGGGTCCTCGTAGTAGCGCGACCGGCCGGCAACGGCCCGGGCCTGCTCGAGGCTGACGGCCGGCGCGGCCAGCTCGGCCTCGGCCGCGGGCGGGCGGACCTCGGCCAGCAGCGTCCCGTCGTCGTCCACGACCAGGCCCCCGTCGCCGTCGGAGCGGACCACCAGGGACCGCTCCAAGGGGATCGGGCGGCGCAGGGTCACCTCGGCGGCACCCTGGCCCAGGAGGGCCGCGAACGCGCCGCAGGCGTAGCCCCCGTTGGCGGCGCCGGGCGGCCCCTCGAAGCGCCGCCCGAGCCGCAGCCCGAGCCCGGGTCGAGCCATGTCGGTGTCCTCCCACACGTCCGGAACCTGCCGTCCAGGCGAGCCTAGGGAGGTCGGGACCGGTTGTCAGGGTGGGAACTACCTCAACCGGTACCTCACTCCGGTCGCCCCTCGTCCCCGGCGCCGAGCGCCCACCAGGCGGCGATCTGGGCCCGGGAGGTGACCCCGAGCCGCAGGCGGATCCGCTCGACGTGCCCCTCGGCAGAGCGCTCCTCGATCCCCAGCCGCTCGGCGATCTGCCGGTTGGTGCGGCCCTCGGCGACCAGCGCCGCGACCTCCAGCTGCCGGTCGGTGAGGGGGCCAGGCCGGGGCCCGGGCGGCGGCGGTCGCTCCCGCGGCTCGCCCAGGAACTCCAGGATCCCGTCGACCACGGCCGCGGCGTCGCCGGCGTGGGGAAAGTGGCTGCGGCCGGAGAGCGTCACCAGCCGAGCGCCCGGGATGCGGGCGGCCAGGTCGCGGCCCAGCCGGTAGGGGATGGCCCGGTCGTCGCGCCGGTGCAGCACCAGGGTCGGCGTGGGCACGCGGTCCAGCAGCTCGGCGACGCGGATCTCGTAGCAATGGGCCAGCAGGTCGGCGGCGACCTCCGCCGACGTCGAGCCGCGCTGGAGCCGGGTGAACTGCGCCCGCACCTCGGCGCTGCCGTCGGGCAGGAACACGTCGGCCAGCACGTCGGAGCCGAGCCCCCAGTGGGCCCGGACGAGATCGACCATGGCCGCGCGGACCTCGGCGGCGGCGAGCTGGTGGCCGTCGGCGTAACCGCCGTACAGGACCAGGCGCCCGACCCGCTCCGGCTGCCGGGTCGCGAACGCGATCGCGACCGGCGCGCCCATCGAGATGCCGAGCAGGTCGAACCGCTCGAGCCCCAGGTGGTCGACGACCGCCCGCAGCACCTCCAGGTCGGTGTCGAGGGTCTGGCGGGCCGGCCACGGCCCCGATAGCCCGCAGCCCGGCTTGTCGTACTGGACCACGGTGCGGCGCGCGGCCAGGGGCGCGTAGAAGTCGCGGACCGCCGGGTCCTGCCACGACAGCTCCAGGTGGCCGATCCAGGCCGCGGGCACCACCAGCGGGGGACCGTGGCCCACCTCCGCGTACGCGACCCGCGCGCCGCCGGCCGCGGTGCAGAACCGGACCTGCCGGCCCGGCCCGGGATCGTCCGATCGGAGCTGCCCCATGATCTCTCGCGCTCCAGCCTGTCACACTCGGCCAGGCCGCAGGCTGCCTCCTTCACCTGCTACGCTAATGTCGTAGAACGATATGTAGTGCCAGCCCTGGTACCGTGGGACGAGGACCGTGATCGAGCACCGCCAGCTGCAGCGACTGGTCGACCGGCTGGTGGCGGCCGGGGCGCCGGGCGCCGCCGGGTCGGCCACGGACGAGACCGGCACCCGGCAGGTGGCCAGCGGCCTGGCCGACCTGGGGTCCGGCCGGCCGATGCGCGCGGACCTGCGCTTCCGGGCCGGCAGCCTCACCAAGCCGCTGGTCGCGACCGTGGTCCTGCAGCTGGTGGCCGAGGGCCGGCTGTCGCTCGAGGACACCGTGGAGAGATGGCTGCCGGGCATCCTGCCCTACAGCGACCAGCTCGCCGTCGGCCGGCTGCTCAACCACACCAGCGGCGTGCCCGACTACATCGGGCCGGTCTACGCGGCGCTGTACCAGTCGGCCGAGGCGCGGCTGCGCTCCTGGGCCCCGCGAGACCTGGTCGCCCTGGTGGCCGACCAGCCGCCGCGGTCGGCCCCGGGCGCCGCCTGGTCGTACTCCAACACCGGCTACATCCTGCTCGGGCTGATCGTGGAGGCGGCCAGCGGCAGCCCGCTCGGCCACGAGCTCGACCGGCGGATCCTGGAGCCGGTGGGCATGGGGGGCACGGTCTTCCCGGAGCGGTCCGCCGACCTGCCAAGCCCGAGCTCGCGCGGCTACAGCCTCCCGGTGGGCCCGGACGGAGCGGCCCGGGACGGCCCGCTGCTGGACCTCACCGCCCAGGACCCCTCCTGGGCGTGGGCCGCGGGAGCGCTGGTGTCCACCCTCGAGGACCTGGTCGCCTTCTTCCGGGCGCTCCTGGGCGGCCGGCTGCTGCCGGCCCGGCTGCTGGCCGAGATGCTGGCCACCGTCCCGGTCCCGCCGGCCTCGATCCCGCTGCCCCTCTACGACCGCTACGGCATGGGGCTGGTCGAGCTCGACACCCCGGCCGGGCGCCTGGTCGGCCACCAGGGCGGGATCCCGGGCTTCCTCAGCGTGGTCCTCAGCACCCCCGACGGCCGCCGGCAGCTCGCCCTCATGGTCAACGCGCTCAACGCCCCCGACCCCGTGTACGAGGCGCTGATCGACGCCGGCCGGGCGGTCGGCGGGCGCCTCCTCGCCGGGCGGTAGACCGGCTGGGGCAATGGGTACACACCCAAGGAGCGCCCCCCCAACGAAAGGCGGTAGCGATGGCGGGAACGGCGACCAAGCTCCACGTCCTCGACTGCGGATCGATGAGCTGCGACCTGACCTGGTTGCTGCTCAAGCCCGGCCGCAACATCCGGCCCCGGGCCGAGAAGGAAAAGCCGGTCGAGTGGTACCCCTGCACCACCCACGCGGTGGTGGTGGAGACGCCCGAGGGCACCATGCTGTGGGACACCTCCTGCCCCCGGGACTGGGAGGAGCGCTGGGTCCCGACCGGGCTGCACGAGTTCTTCCCCTACGACCGGGTCACCGAGGAGCAGTACCTCGACCAGCGCCTGGCCCAGCTCGACCTCGGCCCCGAGGACCTCGACTACGTGGTCTTCTCCCACCTGCACTTCGACCACGCCGGCAACGCCCGGATGTTCGACGGCACCGGCCCCCGCCTGGTCGTCAACGACAAGGAGAAGGAGTTCGCCCTCGGGTTCGAGGGCCTGTTCACCGGCGCCCACCTCAAGACCGACTACGAGGGGCTCGACTTCGAGACCGTGTCCGGCGACACCGAGTTCCTGCCCGGGGTGACCCTGATCGAGGCTCCCGGCCACACCCCGGGGACGATGGCCCTCAAGGTCGACCTGGCCGACGAGGGCGCCATGATCTTCACCTCGGACGCCATCTACATGGGCGACTCCTACGGCCCGCCGGCCGTCCCGGCGGCGATCGTCAACGACCTGAGCCAGTGGTACGCCTCGGTCGAGAAGCTCCGCGGCATCGCCGAGCAGTCCGACGCCGCCGTCATCTTCGGCCACGACGCCGAGCAGCTCTGGTCGCTCAGGCGGTCGCCCGACGGCTACTACACCTGAGCGCAGACTCGGGAGGCGATCATGACCTCGACGTTCCCAGGCGGCTCGGAGACCGTCTTCACCTACGGCGCGCCCCTGCTGAAGTTCGGCACCGGCGCCTCCGACGAGATCGGCTACGACCTGTCCCAGTACGGCGCCCGCCGCGTCCTGGTGGTCACCGACCCCGGCATCGCCGCCACCGGCCTGTCGGCCCGGGTCGCCGACCAGATGAAGAAGTTCGACATCGAGGCCCACGTGTTCGACGGCGTCCACGTCGAGCCGACCGACGCCAGCCTCCAGCAGGCGATCGACTACGCCACCGCCAACGGGCCGTGGGACGCCTATGTGGCCGTAGGCGGCGGCTCCAGCATCGACACCGCCAAGGCGGTCAACCTGCTCACCACCAACCCCGGCGAGCTGATGGACTA
>Ga0190274_10002278_pt1 | contig 11279 bp, 10 predicted proteins | sample Popmic531T_FD_133002 | JGI IMG/M metagenome (GOLD analysis project Ga0190274, IMG submission 133002) | Populus adjacent soil microbial communities from riparian zone of Yellowstone River, Montana, USA - 531 T | ecosystem: Environmental > Terrestrial > Soil > Riparian zone | place: USA: Montana...
ATCAGAGCCGGCGAGCCGGCTCTGATACACGGAAACTTGCTATCAACGCCTTAGGCCCAGACGGCCTATGAGCTGCTGATACCTGCTTTGGTCGGTCTGCTTGAGATAGTCCAACAGCTTGCGGCGTTGGTTCACCATCTTGAGCAAGCCGCGGCGTGAGTGGTGATCTTTCTCGTGACCCGTGAAGTGGTCGGAGAGTTGGGTAATCCGCGCTGACAACAGGGCGACCTGAACTTCCGGGGAGCCCGTATCGTTCTCGCCGCGGCGGTATTCGCCGATGACTTCGGACTTTTTCTCTGCCTTTAGGGGCATGCGTATCGTCTCCAGACCGCCTTATCCAGCGGCCGTTCTTTCTAGCCTATTCCACGAAGGCGGGCATTCTACTGGAACGATCGGTTCCGCTCCAAGCACTTAACGAGGAAAAACCCGCTGCGGGACGAGCCGGCCGTCCGGAGTCACTTCCGCGATCGCCAAGAGGTCGCGCGGTTCGCGATAGACCTTGATGCGGCCGACCGCCCAAGCGGGGTCGGCGGCCACGGCTTGCCCGTGCGATAGCCGGTCCGCCGCATCCGGCCCGAGCACCGCGGCCGGCCAGTCGGGCAGCGCGCTGTCGGCCGGCAGCAGCAGTCGATCGAGGGCCTCGCACTGGTCATTCGCGGCGAGCTCTTCGAGCGTGTCGAGCGAGGTCATCTGCTCCGCCGTAAACGGGTCCACCGAGCAGCGGCGCAGCTCGCGCACGTGCGCGAGCGTTCCGAGCGCGGCTGCGATGTCCACCACCAAGGTCCGGACATAGGTGCCTTTGGAGCAGCGGACCGAGAGCTCGAGCTCGGGCCAGGCGTAGCGCTCGAGCGTCAGCGCGTGGATCGTCACGCGCCGCGCCTCGCGCTCCACGGTTACGCCGCGGCGGGCGAGCCGGTAAAGGGGCACGCCGTCGCGCTTGAGCGCGGAGTACATGGGCGGTACTTGCTCGATTTCTCCAACGAAGCGCGGAAGCGCGGCGCGTACCTCGGCCTCGGTGGGAACCGGGCTCGAGCGCTGCTCGATGACGGCGCCGTCCGCGTCGGCCGTATCCGTCGCCGTACCGAGGCAGGCGATGACGCGATATGACTTGTGCGCGTCAAGCAGAAAGCCGCCGAGCCGCGTTGCCGCGCCGAAGCAGATGGGCAGCATGCCGGTCGCGAGCGGGTCGAGGCTACCCGTATGCCCGGCCTTCGACGCGTCGTAGAGGCGCTTGACGCGCTGCAGCGCGCGATTGGAAGTGAGCCCACGCGGCTTGTCGAGGAGCAGGACACCGCGAACGTCCCTACCCCGCACTCGTCGTGCTGTCACGGAAGTCGTTCGGATCAGTCGGACGGATGATCCGCGGCGCTCGCGTCGTCGATCAGCCGCCCGATCTCGACGCTGCGCCGCGCGCTCGAGTCATGGCGGAAACGCAGCTCCGGCACGCGCCGCAGCTGCAACGATTGGCCGACGCGCGAGCGGAAGAAGCCGCGCGCCTTCTCGAACCCCTCGCGGATGTCCGCGGGGTCGTCGTCGAGCGTGATCGTATTGAAGAATACGGTTGCGACGCCGAGATCGCCGCTGACCTCGACGGCGCTCACGCGAGCGCCCGTGAGGCGCGGGTCCTTCACCTCGCTGAGCAATAGCTCGTTGACGAGGCGCTGGATCTCCGCCGCTACCTTGTCCTTTCTCGAGTATTCGCGCGACATTAGGTGATCTTACGGGCGATCTCCGTCCGCTCATAGCATTCGATTTGGTCGCCGGCACGCACGTCGTTGTAATTACGCACCCCAATGCCGCATTCCGTGCCCGCGCGCACCTCGTTTACGTCGTCCTTGAAGCGCCGCAAGGACTCCAGGGCCCCTTCAAAGATCACCACGTTGTCGCGCAATACCCGAATCGGGCTGCTGCGCCGTACGTAGCCGTCGACGACCATGCAGCCGGCGACTTGGCCGAACTTCGGCGATCGGAACACCTCGCGGACCTCGGCGAGGCCCACGATCTGCTCCCGAACCTCGGGGGCGAGCAGCCCGCTCGCCGCCGCTTTGATGTCGTCGATGGCCTCATAAATGATGCTGTAGTAGCGGATGTCGACCCCGCTCTCCTTGATCGCGCCGCGCGCGGCCGCGTCGGCTCGCACGTTGAAACCCAGGATGATCGCCTTCGACGTCGCGGCGAGCTGCACGTCCGATTCCGTGATGCCGCCGACGCCGGACCCGACGACGAAGACTTTCACGTCGTCCGTGGAGATCTTCTCCAATGCGTCCTTCAGTGCCTCTGCGCTGCCGTGCACGTCCGCCTTGATCACGAGCGTGATTCTCGGCACGCCGCCGGCCGCCATTTGGCTAAAGACGTTCTCGAGCTTGGTTGCCTGCTGGTGCGCGAGCTTCGTGTCGCGCTCGCGGCTCTGGCGGAACTGCGCGACGTCGCGCGCCTGGCGATCGTCGGCGACGACCTGCACGTCGTCACCCGACATCGGCGTGCCGGAGAGGCCGAGGACCACGACCGGAGTCGAAGGGCCCGCGAACGGAATTTGCGCGCCCGTCTCGTCGAACATGGCGCGGATGCGGCCGTACTCCTGACCCGCGAGCAGGATGTCGCCGATCTGCAGCTTGCCCTTGTTGATCAGAACGGTGGCCACCGCGCCGCGGCCGCGCTCGAGGCTCGCTTCGAGCACGACGCCTGATGCCGGTCCCGTGTCCGGTGCCCGGAGCTCGAGCACCTCGGCTTGCAGAAGCAACGCGTCTAGCAACTTGTCCACGCCCTCGCCGGTCTGCGCGGAGACGTTCACGAACATCGTCTCGCCGCCGTACTCTTCCGGAATCAGCTCTTGCTTCACGAGCTCGTTGCGGACTCGCGTGGGATCCGCGCCGTACTTGTCGATCTTGTTGATCGCAACCACGATCGGCACCTCGGCCGCCTTCGCGTGCTGAATCGCCTCGATCGTCTGCGGCATGACGCCGTCGTCGGCCGCCACGACCAACACGACGATATCCGTGACGCGTGCGCCGCGCGCGCGCATCGCCGTGAACGCAGCGTGGCCCGGCGTGTCGAGGAACGTGATCTTGCCGTTCGGCGTTTGCACGTTATACGCGCCGATATGCTGCGTGATGCCGCCCGCCTCGCCCGCGGCGACCCGCGTGCGGCGAATGTAGTCGAGCAACGACGTCTTGCCGTGGTCGACGTGGCCCATGATCGTGACGACGGGCGCGCGTGGCAGCTGCTCCACGTCCCCCGACGCCTCTTCGACGGACTCGATGAGCTTGTCCTCGATCGCCGTCTCTTTGAGCGCCTTGGCGCTGTGGCCCATCTCCTCGACGACGAGTATCGCCGTGTCTTGGTCGAGGGCCTGGTTGATCGTCACCATCATGCCCATCTTCATGAGCGACTTGATGACCTCGGCGCCTTTTACGGCCATGCGCGACGCGAGCTCGCCCACAGTGATCGTCTGGCCGATCTCGACGTCGCGCACGACGGGCGCGGTCGGGCGTTCGAACACGTGCTGGGGGTCGAGGCTCACTTGGACGTTGCGGCGGCGCGCCTTCTTCTTGCGGCGGCGGCCGGTCATGCCGTCTGCGACGTGCAGCGTGTGGTCGCCGTCGGCAGGCTCCTCGACCATCCGCTCCTTCTTGAGCTTTTGACGGGCTTTCTCGGCTTCGGAACGCGACTGCGCCTCCTTCTCGGCCAGCGCGGCGCGCTTGCGCTCGTCTTCGGCGCGGGTGCGCGCCTCCTCGTCGGCGGCGGCATTGCGGCGCTTCTCTTCTTCGATGCGCTTCTGCTCGTCCGCTATGCGCTGCTCGGCTGCTTTGCGCTCGCGCTCCTCGGCGTCCTTCTTGGCCTGCGCCTCGCGCTCGCCGGCGGTGCGCGCGTATTCCTCGGCGCGGCGTATGGCGTCGAGCTCTTCCTGCTGCTTGCGGGCTTGCTCCTCGAGGACGTCACGTTTGACGTAGGTGCGCTTCTGGCGCACCTCGACGTTGATCGTGCGTGTGCGGCCTTGGTTGCCGCCGAGCTTAAGCTCGCTCGACGACTTGCGGTTCAGCGTGATCTGGCGGGGCGCGGACTCGCCCGCGTCCTTGCGACCGTGCGTCTTGCGCAGGTGCGTCAATAGCTCGAGCTTTGCGTCCTCGCTGATGACGGCATTGGCGCCGCCGACCTTGATGCCGGCTTCATCGAGCTGAATCAGCAAGCGATCGACCGGTACCTTGAGTACCTTCGCAAAATCCGAGACGGTCACTTCCGCCATCAACTTCTCCTAGCCTTACTTCGCTTGCTGCTCGGCGTCGAACCAATGTGCGCGGGCAGCCATGATGAGCTTTGCCGCGCGCTCCGGTTCTACGTCGATCTCGCCGAGATCGTCCACCGCCTGCTCGGCGAGGTCCTCGCGCGTCACGATGCCGCGGCTCGCGAGCATCAGCGCGAGCTCGCGGTCCATGCCCTCGAGCGCCAATAGATCCTCCGACGGCTCCGCCTGATCGATGACCTCTTCGGTCACGATTGCCTGCGTGATCAGCACGTCGCGCGCCCGCGAGCGCAGCTCGTTGACGATTTCCGGCGTGAACTCCTCGATGTTATTGAGCTCGCTGGCCGGCACGTAGGCGATCTCCTCGAGCGAAGAAAAGCCTTCCTGCACGAGAATCACCGCGACGTCCTCGTCGACGTCGAGCTCCTTCATGAAGTTCTCGACGAGCGACCGCGCTTCCTTGTCGGACTTCTCCTCGGCAGCAGATTCCGTCATGACGTTGAGCTGCCAGCCGGTCAGCTCGCTCGCGAGCCGAATATTTTGGCCGCCGCGGCCGATCGCCTGCGACAACTTCTCCTCGTCGACCGCGAGATCCATGCTGTGCGTGTCCTCGTCGACCACGATCGACGTGACTTCGGCCGGGGACATCGCGTTGATCACGAACTGTGCAGGGTTCTCGTCGTAAAGGATGATGTCGACGCGATCGCCCGCGAGCTCGTTCGACACGGCTTGAACGCGCGAACCGCGCATGCCGACGCAGGCGCCGACGGGGTCGATCCGGTTGTCGTTGCTGCGCACTGCGATCTTGGCACGCAGTCCCGCATCCCGCGCCGCACCGAGGATCTCGATGAGGCCTTGCCCGACCTCGGGCACCTCGATCTTGAACAGCTCGATCAAGAACTTCGGGGATGTGCGCGTGAGGAACAACTGCGGGCCGCGCGGCTCGGCGCGGACTTCGCGCAGCAAGCTCTTGATGCGGTCTTGCGGCTTGATCGGCTCGCGCGGGATCAGGTCCTCGCGCGGGATGAAACCCTCGGCGTTGCTGCCGAGGTCGACATAGGCGCCGTTGCGGTCGACTCGCTTCACGATGCCGCTCACGAGCTCGCCGGCGCGCTCCTTGTATTCGTCGACGACCTGCTCGCGCTCGGCCTCGCGCACCTTCTGCACGATCACTTGCTTCGCCGTCTGGGCCGCGATGCGGCCGAACTCGACGGACGGCATCGGCTGCTCGACGTGCTCGCCGATCACCGCGCTCGGATTGATGTCGAGGGCGTCTTCCATGCGCAGCTCGCGAGCCGGCTCTTCGAGCTCCTTGGAGTCGTCGGCGAACACCTTCCAGCGCCGGAACGTCTCGTATTCGCCGGTCGTGCGGTCGATCGAGACGCGTACCTCGATGTCGTCGCCGTAGCGCTTGCGCGTCGCGGATGCGAGTGCCGCCTCGATCGCCTCGAAGATTACGTCTTTCTCGACGCCCTTCTCGTTCGAGACGGCGTCGACGACCATCAAAATCTCTTTGCTCATATTTCCGTCACCAGCTCAACCCTGCGGCGCGAGCCGCGCCACGGCTATATCGTTCAAAGGCACTCGCCAAACCTCACCGTCGACCTCGACCAGCACGTCGGCACCCTCGGTGCCCTTCAGCAGCCCGGCCAACCGCCGCCGCCCCTCACGCGCGTCCCTCAGCTCCACTTTCACCGTCTCTCCTACGAACCTGGCGAAGTGCGCCAAAGTCCGCAGACGCCGATCGAAGCCCGGCGACGACACCTCGAGCACGTAGCTGCCTGGCAGCGGGTCCTCGACATCGAGCCACGCCCCGATCTGCTCCGTGACGCGCTCGCAGTCGTCGAGCGTCACGCCGCCTTCGCGGTCGATGAAGATCCGCAGCAAGCCGCGTCGCCCGAGATGCGCGTCCAAGTCCGCAATCTCGAAGCCGAGCGCCGCAAGCGGCGGCTCCAGCAGCTCGATCAGCCGTTCCTTGTCGACCGTTTGGCCCATGCCCTTCGTCGTCCCAACTAAACGGAGCGAGACGCCAAACAAAAAATGGGCCCAGGGCCCATTCTCAGTCGTCCATTCCTCCTCGCGCGCTGCGAGCTGGACCAAATAAAAAGCCCCATACGGGGCTTTTACCTAACCATCTTGGTTATCTTCCAGCCCTAACCAGCTGATCCTAGGAGGACTTGACTGGCGGCTTCAGAGCCCGACGCTCCGTTAAAACGCAGTTATGCTAGCAAAAACCGGACCGCGGTAGAAGCCGCGCGAGCGCCGAAGACGTTAGCGCGAGAAGAAATTGCCGGGCGGTGCCGTGGGCTCGTCGTCGAGATTGTCGATCGACCTAAGCATCACGACCGCGCCAATCAGCAGCATCAGCGCGACGATCGACACGACGATTCGTGTTCCGAGCGGCGTCTTGTCGGCCTTCAGTGCGCAACAATGCTTGTATTTCTTGCCGCTCCCGCAGCGGCAAAGCTCATTCCGGCCTTGGACCATCTCAATCTCACTTCGCCGCGATTTTCAGCAGCGAGAAAGGATCGACGCGTGCGTCGACGATCCGCACGCCCCAATGCAGGTGCGGCCCCGTCACGCGGCCCGTGGCGCCCGCGAGCCCGATTAGCTGGCCGCGTTCGACGACAGTGCCCGGCTCGACTTTGATCTCCGAGAAGTGCAAATACGTGGTGTACAGGCCGAGCCCGTGATCGATGAACACGGCGTTGCCGCTGTAGAACAGGTTCTTCGCGAGCACAACGCGCCCGCGATTGGCCGCGTACACGGGTGTCCCGGTCGTCGCGCGCAGATCGGCGCCCCCGTGCGGCGCCCGCGGCTGGCCATTGAAGACGCGGCGGTGGCCGAAGTTGCGTCCGTCCTTGGCGCCGGCGATCGGCGAGATGAACGGCTCGCTCCAATACATCTCGGGCGTGAGCGTCGCGTAGATGTCGGCCGTCTCCTGCCCTTCGGCGCGCGCGCGTGCCTCGTCCTCTGGGCTCAGCTCGACGTACTTGTCCTCCACCTTGAGCTCGGTCGTCGGGAATTGCTGCGCGTTGACGGTCACGGGCTCGCGCTGCGTGCGTGCGCGTCCGTCCGCGTAGTGAAAGGTGATTTCAGCGGCGTGCTCGCCGGCCTTCGTATCGAGGTCGACGCCGATCAAAGTGAGCCAGGTGTCGCCGCGCCGCATGAACGGCACCTTGTAGCCCTCCCACGACGCTTCGATCGCGGTGAGGCCCGGCTCGTTCGGGAACGTAAGCTCGAGCGCCTGGCCTTGCGACGCGGCGAGGCTCGCGAGGAGCAGCGACAGGATTCCCGCATCGGGCATGGTGCGCCCGATATTGCGGCGCGGGTGGGGCTCGGTCAAGGCACGGGTCGTAACGTCGAAAGCGCCGTCTCGGGCCGCCGCCCGGCTACGTGACGCGGTAGAACCACAGGTCGATCGCGCGCGCATGACGCGCCCCGGTGGTCACGAAGACGCCTCGATTCAACCAATCGTAGTCGCCGGCCGGAGCGAGGAACGTCGGCGACGCTCGGAAGTAGTATTCCGCGGGATCGACGTCATCGCCTTCGACGAGACGCTGAATTACCTCTGCCGGGCCGTGACGCAACCCGCGGTTGCGGATTTGGATCAGCACACCATCGTGCGTCTGCACGAGATAGGTCGCCTCGGCCACCGTCACGCCGTCGCTGCGCACGAACTGCCAGTCTGCACCGCCGCCGACGACCGTGCCGCGCAGCGTCGGCCCCGAAAACGTGCCTTCGACGATCGGAATCATTCGGCGCAGGCCCTCAGGGGTCTCGCCTACCACGATCATCTCGCCGAGCTTGGCCTGAAGGCTGAATACGAATTCGAGGTCGGGTTTTACCAGCGGCATCGTTGATCCCAAGTACCTATTTCGTTGCGACGATCGTTACGAAGCCGCGCTCGGCGCTCGCGTCGACGCTCGCGAACCCGCAGCGCGCGAGCTCCGTCTCGACCCACGGCTGCGCGAGCCGCAGCTTACGGTAGTAGCTCTTCAGGAAAGCCCAGCGCCCGTCGGCCTGTTTGCGATACACGAGGTCGTGCACCTTGACGGTCTCAGGCTCGTATTCGAGGAAGCAGGTGAACACCGTCGAGTCGTCGCTGCGAACCGGAATGAATCGGTCGAGGTCGGTCGCTTCGAGCGACAGATCGCGGAACGAAAGGATGAGCTTGCCCCCCGGCTCGAGCGCGGTACCGACTTTCGCGAACAGCGCGGACACGTCGGCCTTGCGCTCGAGATGCACGAGCGTGTCGACCATGCAGACCACGAGCTCCACGGGGCCGCGCACGTGCTCGTCGAATCGCAACAGATCGCCGCGCACGATCTCGATGTCTGCATCGCCCGCGTGCGCGCGGAGCTCCTCGAGCAGCTTACGGTCGAGGTCGATCGCGGTGACCGCGAAGCCGAGCCGCGCGAGTGGGATCGACTGGAAACCGCAGCCCGCGCCGAGGTCGATCGCGCGGCGCGAGGCCTGCGGCGAGATGCCGCGGGTCGCGAAGAACTCCGTGAAGCGCGCGACTGCGGGCCCGAAGCCGCCATACATCCACGCGTAGACCTCGGAGAGGACCTGCTCGTAGTGTTGCTCGACGTTCGCCACGGTGCGCCTTTCGCGGGGCTGAGCGCGCGAGTATATCGCCGCCCGGCTGTTTGGGACCGAGCGATCGGCGATTCGTGTTCGCGTAGAGAGCCAGCCGAGCCGTACGTGGTCGACGGCATGCGCTGCGTTATGTGCTGCGCTAAGCTTTCGCGATCCACTCGGGGGAGACGAACGACGATGAACACCAGCGTGCTCAAGATCGCGTTGCGAACCCTCACGCGCGACAAAACCTACGCGTTGATCAACGTCGCGGGCCTCGCGCTCGCGGTGGCGTGCTGCCTGGTCTTGGGCGTCTACCTGCGCAGCGAGCTCACCTTCGACCAGCACAACGTGAACCACGAGAACATCTTCCGCGTCGCCAACCAGTTCTCTTTCAACGGGAAGGTAGACACGTTTGCGGCCACCTCGGGGATGCTCGGACCGATGCTGAAGGAGGAGAACGCCGATATCCGCGCATTCGTGCGGTTCCAAGGTGGCGGCGGAGGCGGCAACCCACGCTTCATCCGGCACGGTGACGACGGGTACTACTGGGACAACGTAGCCACGACCGACCCGAACGTGTTCGACGTGTTCACGCACAAGGTGCTCTACGGCGACCCGAAGACCGCGCTCGTCGATCCGTCGTCCGTGGCGGTGAGCCGCAAGTTCGCGGAGAAGTACTTCGGCAACCGCGATCCGATCGGCGAGACGATCACCATCGAGAACGACACCGACTTCAAGATCGCACTCGTGTTCGACGACCTGCCCGAGAACAGCACTCTTAAGTACGACGTGCTGTTCTCGACGACTCAGCCTCAGTTCGTGACGCCGGACGACATGAACGCGCGGCGCATGCGGCTCTTCAACATCGGCCTGATGACGTTCCTAGTGATGCCCGACGACTACCAGGCGAGCTCGTTCGGCGCGGTCTCGACGGCGTTCTGGGAGCGGAACATGGCCGAGCGGGGCAAGGAGCTCAGCGCGACTTGGCGCGCCTGGCTCCAACCGCTCGACGATATCCATCTTTATTCCGATCTGCCGAACGACGTGTCGACCGGCAACCGCTATTACATCTACGGCTTCATCGCGGTCGCCGTGTTCACGCTGCTCGTCGCGTGCATCAACTACATGAATCTCGCGACCGCGCGAGCGGCGAAGCGCGCGAAAGAGGTCGGGATGCGCAAGATCATGGGCTCGACGCGCACGGCACTGGTCGCGCAGTTCCTCACGGAGTCCGTGCTGCTCGCCGTGGTGGCCGTGCTGCTCGGTGTGCTGCTGGTCGAGGCCGCTATCGCGTTCACGCCCATCGACCAGCTTTTCGGCAAGCAGATCTCGCTCGGCGGCCTAGGCGCGCCGGGCTCGGTTGCGCTCTGGATCGTCGGCCTCGCGCTCGCGATCGGTTTGGGAGCTGGGCTCTATCCGGCGTTCTATCTTTCGTCGATCGTACCGGTGTCGGCGCTCGTAAGCGGCACGAAGAGCGGCGCGCGCAACAGCGGCCTGCGCGAGGCGCTCGTGCTCGTGCAGTTCACGATCTCGATTGCCGTGATCGCGTGCACGCTGCTGATGGTGCGGCAGATGAGCTATGTCGCGTCGATGTCGCTCGGCTTCGAGAAGGAGAACCGCGTGATCGTCACGATGCGCGGCGTCGACGTGATCGAGCGCAGCGAGGCGCTCAGGACCGAGCTGCTCACGTATCCGAACGTGCTCGGCGTATCGTGGAGCGCGTCGATGATGGGCGGCGGCTTCCCGATCAACGTAATCAACCTCGAGAACGACGACGGCATCGTCGAATCGACGACGCTCATCCACATGGGCGTCGGCCCAGAATTCTTCGACGTGATGGGGATGCAGCTGCTCGAAGGGCGCGCGCCGAACGAGCAGGATCTCGGGCCGGCGATCTCGGCGATCGTCGTGAACGAGGCGGCCGTCAAGATGCTGCGTTGGAAGCAGCAGGCTGTCGGCAAGCGTTTCGAAATCGGCCCCCAGAAGGGCACGGTCGTCGGCGTCGTCAAGAACTTCAACTTCCGCTCGGTGCACGACGAGATCGCGCCGTTCGCGGTCTACCGGATCAACGAGAACTTCGCGCAGGTACCGCCGCCGCAGCGGCCGTTTGTGAATCGAATCCTCTCCGTCAAGATCTCAGGTAAGGACGTGCCCGGCACGATCGAGCACATCCGCAACGTGATGCGGCAGTTCGATTCGAAACACGCGCTCGAGTTCAAGTTCCTCGACGATTCACTCGACCAGCTCTATCTGTCCGACCAGCGGCTCACGCGGCTGATCGCGATCTTCTCGGGGCTCTGCATCTTCATCGCGTGTCTCGGCTTGTTCGGCCTCGCATCGTTCACGACCGCACAGCGCACGCGCGAGATCGGGGTACGCAAGGTGCTCGGCGCGCGAACCTCGCAGATCATCGGCCTGCTCGCGAAGCGGACGGTGGTGCTGGTGCTGATCGCGG
>Ga0190274_10002279_pt1 | contig 11277 bp, 13 predicted proteins | sample Popmic531T_FD_133002 | JGI IMG/M metagenome (GOLD analysis project Ga0190274, IMG submission 133002) | Populus adjacent soil microbial communities from riparian zone of Yellowstone River, Montana, USA - 531 T | ecosystem: Environmental > Terrestrial > Soil > Riparian zone | place: USA: Montana...
CGCGGGAGCGTGCATCGACGGCCGAGCAGGCGCAGGAAGACGAATCGAGTGCGCGCGCGCTGCCGAGCCTTCCATCCACTCCAGCCGACGAGTACGCGCACCTTCTTGAGCAGATCGGCGAGGTGTCGCCGATCTGCCGCGCGCTGCAAGCCCTTGCGCTGTGCCTCGGTGATGATACGCAGAGCCACGAGCCTTCGGATCACTCGGTAGTTGTAGTCGTGCAGGTTGGCGGGCAGTTGCGGCAGGTAGCCCGAGCCGGTGCAGCCGACTTGGATACCTTCGATGTTGTCGAGAGAGCAACTCGAGCCGTCGCACGCCGGCCAGCCGCTCTCAACCTCGGCTGTCCACTCCCCAACCTTCGGCCAGTGGCGGGACATCTCGGCCGCATTCTGAGGCCACCATAGTTCGTGCATTACTCCCCCTCCTTTCCTGCGCGCGTTAGTCGGGCCAGACGCTGCAGCCTTCCGCAAACGGTTGCAGCGTGCAGTCCTCGTATCGCTGCGCGTCGACGGGCAACGGAGGCATCAGTGGTGTCCGCACCAGCCACCACAGGGCGATGACCCACGCCACCAACCCGAGCACCCACAGGATCGCACCCATGGGGACTGTGCCGCGGGCCAGGCTCATGGCACTTCCTCGACGAGGATGTGCGACTGAGTTGTGGTGGCCCCGAGTACGTTTCCATTCTGCGGGAATAGCACTGCAACTCCGAACTTCGTGTGCGCAGAGTTGCCCGGTGTGAACTCGAACGGTCCCACCGGAATCGAGGCGCTGCTTCCGGCACCGATGTAGGTGAACGTCTGATCGATCATCGTGTCGGCCTTCGTACCGTTCGCTCCGTTGTAAAACCGCGCGTCGAACCGTCCTGCCGACGCACCGCCGTTCGCAACCTTGATGACGCCACCGACGCGATACGTTCGCGTGTTCACCGTGGTCAAGACGGGCAGGTTCAGCGCAGTCAGGCCAGTGACGTCTGTTTCGGTCGACGCGGTGATCGCCTGGTTGCCGGCGGGGTTTTTCCCGACCGTCTTCGGGAAAAGCGCCGCCCTCAGTACGTCGGCACTCAGTGAGCCGGCGGCGGCAGTGAGATCGACCGTCGTCGTATCGGTCACCGCACTGAACTTCGCGTCGAGCTGCGTCTGCACCGAGCTCGTTGCGTCGAGGAACGCCAGCGTCGTGCTGGTAACCGCACTCGCCGTCGGCAGGCCGCTTGCGTTGCTTTCCAGGGCGCGGCTGGCAGTCAGCGCAGCGAGGTCACCGCGGTTGCCAGAGCCGTCGGTGACCACGACGCGGTTTGCCGTGCCCGTGTTCGCGAGCTTCGTGTCGATCTGCGTTTGGACGCTGCTCGTCGCGTCGAGAAAGGCGAGCGTCGTGCTTGTCACCGAGCTTGCCGTGGGGAGTCCGTTGGCGTCGGCGACACACACCCTGTTCGCGGTGATCGCGGCCAGGTCGGCCAGCACACCAGTCGAGGCTGCGTTGTAGACGAGCCTGAGCGGCGTTCCCGCGTCGACGCTGGCGCGTGATACCTGAGCCGGCTTGGGCATCGGATCGGTGCGTACGTCGCCGACCCACACCAGCGAGCCGATGAAGACGAGGACTGCTAGCACTCGCGATCGCATGCTCGAACTCCTCATGGCACGGGCACCGTCAGCGAGCGTTCGGTGCGCTCCACGCGGCCGCTCGCGTCGTAGTAGAAGACTTGATAGAAGGTGAAGACCGCTGCGCCTCCGCTGTCGAGTTTGATCTCGTGCTTGAGGTACGACGGGTTGCCGCGGTTGATAACGCTCTGCGTGATCCCTCTCGACGGGATCGGGGTCGCCGTGTACACGACCGTCGGCTCGGTGCCGAAGCCCCAGCAAGCCGGTCCACCGCTCGTCACGATCGCCGTAGCGCAGAGGTGCGGCGAGCTGCCCGCCGCACAGTCTGCAGCGTCGGGCACGAACCGCACCGCGTAGGAGACGAGGTCACAGCTCGCCGCGAAGCCGGTCACCGTGTCCAGGTCGAGGCACCAGTAGCTCGCGTTCGCGCTGTCGAGCGTACCGCGCGTTGCCGCGACGTTGTTCGCGAGCTGCGCACCGCCAACGGTCTGGATGTCGACGACGACGGCGCTGGGGTTGGCTGACGGAAAGTCGGCGCAGACGCGGTACGGCTTGCCTGGAAGCGCATCATCGGCTCGCACCGAACAGGCGCCCACCATGAGCGCTCCGAGAGCGATCGCCGTGAAGGCGATCCGGATTGTGGTCATGTGTACTGCCCTCCTGTGAACACGGCGCCCGAGACGTTCCCTGGGAAGAAGTTCGGCCCGCCCGCATTCGTGTTGATGACCGCGTTGGTGCGCGCGTTGTACGTCTGACCGGTCGCGGCGCCGGAGAATGACGAGCCCGGGTTCGCTTCGATGAGGCCAAGGTCGAGGGCCGTAGCGAACGCGGCCGAGAAGGCCGGCGTGCCGCTCACTGTGATCACGCCCGACTGAAGCCCGATGAGCCCCATCGCTGCGGCACGCAGGTGCGACCCTGACGCTCCGACGATCGCGTAGTTTCCGGCGTTGATGACGCCGAGAGTGTCGGCCTGAATGTGCGCCACGGCGCACGCGCCGAAGCGCACGTTCGAGAGCGACAGCTCCCCGACCTGGCAGAACACGCCGACTGAGCCCGCGCCCGGTGCCCGGATCTCTACGTCCGTTACCGCGAGTCGCGTTCGCACGCAGCTGATCGCGTTGCCACTTGCAGGAACGATCACCACGTTCTGTGGGGATCCGCTATTGCCGACGATCGAGACCGTGCCGCGACCGTGGAAGACCTCGTTCGCGATGATCTGCTGTGCGTACGTGCCATCGGCGGCATTGATCGCGACGTTCTTGTGTCCCAGGTCGTACTTGATGATCTCCGTGAACGCCTTCGAGAAGGTCGCAAATGGTGTACCGACGGTTAGGCCATCATTTGCGTCGCTGCCGGTCGTCGCAATGTAGAGGTCCAGGTCGGCAGTGAGAAGCGGCCGCACTGACCCTGAGATCAGCGCCGCAATCGCCTGGTATACCTGCGTCAGATCGCCGCGATCGGGCACGAGCCCTGCCTGCTCAATCAGGTATACCAGCTCGCGCAGGTGATTCTCGATCGCGGGCGCGCGCACGCGGCTGCCTTCTGTGCCCGTCGATGGATCGACGTCGACGTACGAGCTTGCGTCGACTCCACCCAGTGGGCTTTCGTAGTCCATGAGGTCACACTCCTGAGTAGTTGAAGACGATCTCGATGTGCGCCGGCTTCTGCTCACGGAGCAGACATTCGAGGTCGTCGGCGCGGTCGATCTTACCGAGGAGGTCGCCGCACACCGACGAGCCGGTCTGGAAGTACGTCACGCGCGGATGCGGCACCAAGACCGTGATCTCGTACGGCCCGGTCTCGGTCATCTCGACGCCGATGTAGCCGAGGGCAACGGCGAGTGCTTTCAGATACTCGAGCGTGGCGCGCGGCTGCACCGTGAGCCGCTCGATGATGCGGGCACGGCGCTCCTGAATCGTCTGCGCCGGGGGCGCGCACGGGTCAGGGAGGCCGAGCATCGTCTCCCATTCGCCGATCAGCTCGAACGTGGTGCCCGGGAACATCTCGAACCAGTACGCGTGCAGGATCGCGGCGTGCGCGACGGCCAGCGAGTCGGCCAGGGCGAGGAGCAGCTGCTGATAGGCCGAGTCCTGCCGTTGCGGCCAGATGCGGCCCGGCGGCAGCAAGGCAACGAACTGGTCGCGGTAGAAGCCAGCGAGCTCCGGATCAAGGCTCATTGGGTCACGTCCAGGTGAACGACCCGACGGTCGAGATCTTCGTGAGATCTGCCGCGAGGTCGATGTTGGCGTTCGGCGTCGTCAGCGTGTGGTCGGTCTCTCCGGCCGCCGAGGCGATCGCCTCGCGGATGTGCGAGATCAAAAGCACGCCGCCCGGCGTGGCCTCGCGCCGAAAGAGATCGCGCAGCTCGGCGGCCACGGCCGCGCGCACGGCCGCGTTGTCGGGCACGATGTGGAGCGTGAAGTTCTGCGCCTGCGCCGTCACGGCGTACGTCGTGATCGTGGCGCAGACCGGCTTGAAGTCCGGGTCCGTGACGAGTGCTTGGATCGCCGACACGTCGCCGCCCGTCGGGATCGGATCCACGCGGTTGTAGAACATCGGTGCCAGGCCGACGGTGCCGGCCCCGAATTGCTGCGGATGCACGAACACGTCGGTGGTGTCCGGGTAGAGCTTGGCCTGCCGCTGGTAGTCCGAGATCGTGCCGCCTGCAGGCGGGCGCTGGATGCGCGAGAGGATGCGCGAACGCAGCGACTCCTCGGTCTCGGGATCCGTGCCGCCCGCGAGGCCGCCGGCCGCGATCGTCGCGGCGGTGTTCACGCCGGCCTGCGACGACGTGAAGCGCAAGGCCACGCCCTCGGCCGCGTTGCCGTCGGCCCCGGCCACGACCGCGATCACGGGTACCACCGCCGTTCCGGCCGCGATCTCGACCTGCGCGGACGTGATGTACTCGCGGCCGTCGAGCCGGCGCAGGCTCGTGTCCTGGAGCACGATGGTCCCGCTCGTGCCGGTGATCGTCACGTTGCCGCGGCTGAATTCGGGCGGCAGCTCGGCGACGCCGTACAGCTCGGCGTGGCGTCTGAGCCACTCCGAGTCGGCTAGCTGCGGGAAGGGCTGTCGGATGTGGTACTCCAGGTAGCCGTAGAGCGAGTGCACCAGCGCCGACAGGCAGCGGGCATACACGTCGAGGAGCGAGCGGCGAAGCCGCGCGTCCGCTCCCGGCAGACGAGCCTCGATCTCGGTTCTCGCGGACTCCAGAAGCTGCTGACGAGTCGGCCTCACGAGGGGCATGGCTTACTGCTCCCAGACAAAGGCGAAGCGCTCCCGTCCGGGAGTGCGCGTTCGCATGGGTGACACCTGCAGCGCGAGCATGTTTCGGCGTGGGTACTCGGCGAGCACCGGCACGGAATCGGCCAGGCCGTCGGCAACGATCCAGGCCACGGCCTGCTCGGCGTACTCGCGTGCTCGGGCCAGAGTTTCCCGCGTGTCCACCTCCCGTTCGAGCAGCCACAGCTTGCTGCCGAAGATGTCGCCGGGCACGACGGCATCGGCGTCGCCCCACCAGCCCCGTGGATTCTCACCGCCGTAGCGCTCGAGCTCCTCGACGGTGGCCCGGGCATCGGTGAAGAGGCTCAGGAGCAGCGCACTCTCCAGGCTGGACTCGTCGACCAGGTCGCCGGCCTCGAGCAGCACATCGCCCTCGAGCTGCGTGCGGTCGTAGACGAGTCGCACGTCCACCTTCGGCACGGTCACGGTGCCGGCCCGAGAGAACGGCGTGAACTCGCGCAGCACCAGGAGACCGCCACTCGCAAGCGACAGGCCGCTGGCCTGCCCGAGGCCGCTGGTCACGAGGTCGAGTGGGGACGTCATGACACTGCCCTCACCTTGTTCGAGCCGCCCGTGATCGTGCCGGGCACACCGGACACCTCGACGGAGTCGCCCACGCGCGCGACCTTCGCGCCGCCCCCACCGCCGAGATTGAGCTGCCCGGTGACGGTGAGCGTCGCGTTCCCGGCGACGTTGATCGTCAGGTCCTTCGAGGCCACGATCTCGAGCAGGGCATTCGGGGGCGGATCCTCCTCTTCCTCGGGCGGATCCCCCGGCCGGAGCCGGATGCTGTTGCCCTGCCAGTCGTACACGACGACGTCGCCGGGCATGCCCTCGCGCGGGCGGTGCCGCACGTCGTCGACGACGATGGCCAGCGCCTGCGCCCGATCGCCTGCGGCACAGATGACGACGGCCGGGTAGGCGCCTTCCATGGGCACCGAGCTGAAGCCGTAGTTCTGTATGCGCTCCACACCATCGCGCGTCTCGCCGGCCAGCAGCCGGATCTGGAGCTGCTGCCCAGCCAGCGCGTCGTTCACCAGCGTGACCACGCTGCGCGCGATCAGCGAGAGAATGCGCCGCTTGAGCTGCCCGAGCACCACTTCAATCGCTCTCATCGGACTCCTCGGTGTCGTCGGGCGGCACGACCGCGGGCGCCTCCGCGAACGCGTCGCGACGGGCCAGCGAGAGCGATGTCACCTCGCTCGGCAGCGTGTAGACGACCTCGGTGATCAGGAAGTCGGCATCGACGCCGAGCGTGGGGCTGCGGAACGTGACGAGCCGGTTCACCGGCCAGAGCGCCCCACCGCCCGGCTGCCGCCAACCGATGACGTCGACCTGGAATCGAACGGCGCGCCCCGCGCGCGTCATCGCCTCCCAGCAGGCCCGCTGCTGGCAGGCGTCGGTGTCGACAGCCTGCTCGGCCATGATGAGCAGCGGCCGGTGGCGCTTGACCCGCGGATCCTCGGCCAGGCCTGCGGCCTCGCCCGCGGCCTCTCCGCTCTCGCCCTGGTCGAAGCTCTGGCCCTTCACCACGTAGTACGAGAAGCGATCGGCCTCCGAGTACGTGGCCGATGCCCTGAGCACGTTCTGCCCCTCGACCAGGGGGATGCCCACGTTCGCGGCGCCGGCCTGCGTCAGCAGCAGGCCGCCGAGGCCGTCGGAGATCGGCAGGACCTGCCGGAACCGGCACTTCTCCTCGAGCAGCTCGAACACGCGCTGCCCGGGCGCCAGCGCCACCTTGGGAAAGAGCTTCGCGACGGTGCCACTGACCGAGCCCGCGGCCGTCACCGTGACGCCGAACGGCTCGGCCAGGACGCGGGCCAGGTCCAGCAGGCTGATGTCTCGCCATTCCCCGCGCATCACACCGAGCGGGAGCGGGCCGGTGAAGGTCGGGTCTCGAAGGTCCGGGGCGCAGTCGATGAGATCGCCGACGGCATCGCGGCCGCGGCACGTCAGGGAATGGCTGTCGCCGGTCAGGCTGATGCTGACCTCGTTCACGTGCCCGGAGACCACGCGGTCGCGGCCGATCCTCACTTCGCAGGCGGAGCCGGTCCTGATCTTGCGCCGACGCGAGTCGGCGACGCCTAGCTCGGAGACGCTGAGGTCGAAGCTGCCCGACCCCGCTTCCATCGACCGCGTCACACGGGCCGTTTTCCAGCCGGCGTACTCGTCGCCGTCGATGAGCAGTTTCACCTGCTCAGGCACTGAGCACCTCGAGCGTCACGCCGGCCGGCAGGAACATCGGATGCCGTACCCGGTTGCGGGCAGCGATCTCGTCTCCGCGGTCGGGATCCTCGTAGAGCTGGTAGGCCAGGAGCACCGCCGGCGTCGTCACGCCGAGCACCACCGTGCGAACGGTGGCTAGTGCCGCGCCGCGCGCCCGCAGATCCGAGAGCACCTCGATGCGCAGGTCCTGGAGGGCCAGCAGGGCCTCGTCGTCTCCGTCCTCGCCCCCGGCCGCGTCCAGCTCGGTGTCGAAGAACGCCACCATGGTCTCGCGCAGCGCCGAGGCCTCGTTGTAGCTCGTCAGCGGCGCGTTGCGGCTCGCCACCGCGCCCTCGATCACGGCCGATCCCGACGACAGGCGGAGCAGCGCATCCTGCTGCTGTTGCTGCAGCTCGCGCGACGTGCCGGCCGTGGCGCCGAGCTGAAGGAACGTGGCCTGCACGTCGAGCACGAACCCTCGCAGCGTGCGCAGGGTCGAGAGCGGATCCGTCGACAGGCCCGCCAGCTTCTGCAGTGCCGACGACAGCGTAGAGCCCAGCACCGACGGCGAGGCGATCAGGCTCGCCGGATCCTGGAAGGCCCGCATCACCTCGTTGAAGCCCGCCAGATCCCCACTCGCCGGAATCAGGCTGCGGGCACGCTCGAGCGCGGTCGAGATTTCGCTCACGCGCGTGCCCGAGGCATCCGTGACCCACTGCGGCGCGCCGGTCGGGAAGCGGGCGACGAAGCGCTCTCCGACGACGTCGCGCGCGCGCTGGCCGGCCAGCTCGACGCGGCGCTCGGTGTTCGGCGTGGCATTCGGGAACTGGTTCTTGCCGGCCTCGACGAACGTGAGGTTCAAGAAGCACAGGCCCGCGTGCGTCGTGGCCTCTCGGGCGACGCACTGCGTGCAGACCACGGTGCGCTCGCCCCAGAACGGATGGATCAGCGCCCCCGGCCCCGGCTGACCGCACTTCTCGACGAGCTCGGCGCGGTCTGCCCACGTCACGAACGCGTCGAAAGTGTACGTCTTCGCCTGCTTCCCGAAGTCCTCAGCGTAGGGCTCGTCGCGGCCGGGGAACTCGTGCAGCTCCGTTCGCCGGGCGAGCCCGTCGGTGTCCGCGGTGACGATGCCGAACACCTTGCCCCGGAAGCTGCCCGATCGAGTCTGACCGCGGAGCCCCATGGCGCTGCCTCCTCTGCTAGTAGGCCATCACGGCACCGGTACTCAGGGGCACCTGCCGCGACTCGGACTCGACGTTCCGCACGCGCGCCGTCGCACCCTGCTCGACGCCCACGCTGATGCCGATTTGCCCGCCGACGCGCACCGGCGGCCCGACGGCATCCCGCGGCTGCGCTCGAGCGGTGATCGGTAGGGCCGTGGCCTTCCCCGACGCGGGCTGATCCTGGGCCTTCTCGCCGCCCAGCCCGACCCAGCGCGCGACGACGCCGCCGGCCTGCCTCGCTCTCTCGATCACGCCGTCGACGAGGTTCGCGAAGGGCTTCCACGTCGTGTACAGCCACCTGCCGAGCGCGCCGAGCGGCCCGAGGAAGGACACCCAGCCGCCCTTCTTGATGTTCGCCCAGAGGCCGTCGACGAGGTCCCGGAAGGGCTTGTAGGTCTTGTAGAGGTAGACGCCCAGCGCGGCGAGCGCCGTGAGCCCGACGATCGTGGCACCGATCGGGTTGGCCGCGATCGCGAAGCCGAGCATCCGGAACGCGCTCGCGAGCAGAGGGATCACCTGCTTGGCGAGGCCTTTCATCACGTCCATCACCGAGTTCAGCCCGATCGGTATCTTGAGCAGCTTGTACGCGAGCCCGCCGAACGCGAAGCCGAGCTTGCCCACGGCGAGCGCCGCGGGGCCGAAGAGCACTGCCGCGAAACCGCCGAAGACCGCGATCGTGCCCGTCGTCGTGGACATCAGCTTGAGCATGAAGAGAGACAGCGCGCCGAGCCCCGTTGCGAGGTTCTTCACTGCTGGCACGAGCTGCTTCTGGAGCATCTCGCGGTTGTCCGGGTTCTGCAGCCACTCCCGCATCTCTTTCGCGATGGTCTGGATCTCGGGCAGCAGCTCAGACGCGATGCCGTAGCCGAGGCCCTGCACGCTCACCTTCAGGCGGCGAAGCTCGTCGTCGGCCTTCCCGGCGTTCTCGATTGTCTCCTGATCGAGCACGTAGCCGAGTGCATGTGCCTCGGCGCGGAACCGCTGCAGCTCGGCGCTGCCACCGCGCAGCAGCCCGACGAAGTCGGTACTGCCGAAGGCCGCCAGCGCGTAGCGTGCCTGGAGCGCTGGATCCTTCACTTTCGCGAGCTTGTCCGCGAACTCGTCCATCAGCTCGATCTGTGGCCGGATCCTGCCGTTCTTCGTGACGGAGATGCCGAGCTTCTCGAAGGCAAACTTGGCCCGGCCGCTGCCGCGCGCCATGTCGGCCACGCTCTTGGTGAACGTTTTCAGGCCCTGGTCGACCTTCTCCTGGTCGACGTCGAGGAGCTGGCCGGCGTACCGCATCTCCTGCAGCGCGTCGGTCGTTACGTTGTACTGCTTGGCGAGTGCTCCGATGTCGTCGGCGTGGTCGATGAACCGGCCGAGGCCCGCGGCCATCGCCGCGGCTCCGACGCTGCCGAAGAGCAGAGTGCGCCCGAGCCCCTGCACCTCCTGCCCGACGCGCTTGAATGCTCCGCCGATTTTCGGGAGGCCGAGTTCCTTGCCGAGCTGACCCGCCGCGTTCTGCACGCGGCGGATCGGCTTGAGCATGGACTCGATGTCCTTGTTGACCTGGCGAATCGGGCCGCTGATCCGATTAACGCCCCGAAGGACTAGGTCCAGCGGCCTTACTCTCCCACTCATGAATCCTCCAATGTCTCTCGCACCAGAAGTGGAAGCGGCGCACGGGCATCAGCCAGAGTTCTTGCTCTCCGAAGTGGAATCGGTAGGCGACTGCTCCGAGCCAGTCAGGCCACTCGCGAGGGAAGAGGGCAGCTGCTGTCTGAGGAATCCATAGGCAGCTTCCAACGAAAAACCCATCTCGGTCAGAGCCACCCCGCACGCGTTGAAGTCAGTGAGAGTGAGCTGCCGAATCGTGTTGGGCGAAAAGCCGGAGCACTTCGCGAGCACGTGACTGATGAACTGCGCCGGCCGGTCGTAGAACTCCATCGGGCAGTCCTCGAAGTCGCGCACGATCGGCTCGCGCAGTCGGATCTCTTCGATGTTGTTGCCATCCTGTCGCACCGGCTTTTGGAGCCGGACCACTCGATGATCGCGGTTCTCGGACACCCACGTGGGGTTCTGCTCGCTCGACATTTTCCTTCGTCCCTTTGCTCGACGCGCGCGGCGCCGAGGTCGGCGCCGCGCCATCTGTCAGATCACCTGGCTCAACTTGCGGGCCACCCAGCGCGCGGCGACCTTGCCGTCCTTCACTTCCACTTCGGAGTCGCCCGCGTAGAAGGCCTCGGCCATCTCCCACGAGCTGCCGTCGACGAGCTCGAGCGTGACGGTCGCGTTCTCCGCCTTGAACACGTCGTTCCACTTCACGTCGCGCGTGTAGCGCAGCTGTGCCTCGATCCAGACGGGCTGGTAGGTCACCTGCTGTGCCAGGTTGCCGTCGATGCCCATGAGCGGCTCGCGCTTCTCGTCGGACGGCATGAACCGGATCTCGTCCGCCACGCGCAGCTGCTGGCCGTTCACGCGGATCTTGCCGGCACCAACCTTCGGCTCCTGTGCCATTCCCGATCTCCTTGCCCGTCAGCCGGGAAGCTCCCGACGACGGCTGAATGACGACGAACACGCGGGGCTGGCCAGCGCGGCCAGCCCCGCTCCGATGCCTCTACCGCCGGAACTCGAGCTTCGCCGCCTGGATGAAGAGCGGGTTCGTGAGGTTGGGCGGCAGGAGCACGTCCAACCTCGTCGGGTCGTCGGCGTTGATCTCGACGATGAGGTCGTCCTTGAACTGATCGACGTCGGTGACCAACGCCGCGTTCTCCCACTCGTCGAAGAGAGCGATGATCTCGTTCCGGGCAGACCGCGGCGTGACGACCGGCTGGCCGGCACCGGCACGGTTGTTGTCCGGCGCCAGGATCGCCCGCTCGAAGCGCGCCGCCATTCGTGCTCGGTACGAGAACCGGAGGTACGAGAGCGTGTACATGGTGTTCACGTCGAGGTAGCTCTCGTCGACCGTGGCTGCCGGGCTGAGC
>Ga0190274_10002280_pt1 | contig 11276 bp, 8 predicted proteins | sample Popmic531T_FD_133002 | JGI IMG/M metagenome (GOLD analysis project Ga0190274, IMG submission 133002) | Populus adjacent soil microbial communities from riparian zone of Yellowstone River, Montana, USA - 531 T | ecosystem: Environmental > Terrestrial > Soil > Riparian zone | place: USA: Montana...
CCAGCGATTGCGCTCTATCGCCAGTTGCTCGCGTCCAGGGAGTCGGGCGAACGCGCTCGGGCTTTGCACCGTCTGGCCAGAAGCCTGAATAAAGTCGGGAGGGTCGACGAAGCTGTCCAAACCTTCCAGCTGCTCGGGCAGGAACCGCCGATACGGATTGGTTCTATTCCCTCAGATCTGCTGGCGTTTTTTGCAATCGCATCATTGGAAGACGAACCGAAGCGTTCGGACGATGCCCTTCGTCTGTATCAGGGCCTTGTCGCGGGCCGATGGCGTCTAGACAGAGTTTTCTATGAGTTCTACTCCAAGCAGTCCCGTGACTGGATCCCGGACAATGCCGAAACGGCTCGGCTGATTGCCGAAGAACACAAGAAGCTGGCGCTGAGCCTCGCGGCGGAACGTTTTGTCGCATCTCCTCGATCTCTTGCTGTAGACGACGGAATCGTAACCTTCGCTTTTTGGCGTCCCGAACCGTTTGCCGCAATCCTGGTGACGTTGCCCGCAATTCTCGACGGCTTGTTGCCGGTCAGGAACCGTTCGGATTTGGAGTTCACGTTGCTATCGCCAGAGGGCCAGACGCTGGCTGGCGAGCCGGCTGTCGAGGGCCAATCCCTTGCCACCTACACGGTGCAACACGCGGCGTTGCCTATCCGGCTGCAGATCCGGCCGAAAGATTCGGCCTCGCTTTACGCCGGCGTCAATCGTCAACAGAACCTCTATCTGGCCATGCTTGCGGTGCTCGTCGCGCTTCTGGTGTTTGGCGGCTACTTCACGGTCCGCACGCTAAGAACTGAGATCGCCATGGCACAGATGAAATCCGATTTTGTCTCCACCGTGTCCCACGAGTTTCGCTCGCCGCTGGCCGGCATCAATCAGCTTGGCGAAATGCTGCGCGATGGGCGCGTTCCGGACGAAGGCCGGCGCCAGGAATACTACGGAATGATCGTCGCCGAAACCCAACGCCTTCGGAGGCTCGTGGAGAACGTGCTCGATTTCGCAAGGATGGAAGATGGCCGCAAGCAGTACCGCTTCGAGCCTGTCGAGTCCGCAGGATGGCTGATGGAGGTCGCGGATGATTTTAGAGCCCAGATGGCCGGACGTGGATTCGCCATCGAGGCGCGCATTCCGAGCGAGTTGCCGGTTATTGTCGGCGATCGCGAGACACTGACTACTGCCGTGCGCAATCTGCTCGATAATGCCGTCAAGTATTCCGGAAATTCGAACGCGGTGCGTCCGGAAGCCAGCGCCGGCCCGGAAGGTCTCTCAATCTCGGTTTGCGATCGCGGTGTCGGCATCCGCGAGGAGGATCGGCCCCGCCTTTTCGAGAAATTTTACCGGGGAGGCGGAGAAGTTGCGCGGCAGGTTAAAGGAGTCGGACTGGGATTGAACCTCGTCCATCACATCGTTGTGGCTCACGGAGGCACCATCGATGTCGATAGCCGGGAAGGTGAAGGCAGCACGTTCACCATCCATTTGAAATCCGCGAGGCGGTCCGCATGATTCGCATCCTGCTGGTGGAAGACGAACCGTCAATCGCGGCCGGCGTGCGGGACGATCTCCAACTGGAAGGCTACACGGTGGATTTGGCAACCGATGGCGACACAGCGGCCGTCCGCGGCTTGGAAGGACAGTACGATCTGATCCTGCTTGATCTGATGCTTCCCAAAAAGGACGGTTTCAGCGTGTGCCGCGAGTTGCGCGCCGCTAACGTCCGCACGCCAATCATTATGTTGACGGCACGCGGACAGGAGGCCGACAAGGTGCTCGGCCTGGAGTTCGGCGCCGACGATTACATCACCAAGCCTTTCGGTCGACGAGAGCTGCAGTCTCGCGTAAAAGCCATCCTGCGCCGCAGCGCAATGAACGCGACTCCGGCGGCGGCATCGCCGGACGTTTACGAATTCGACGGTCTCAAGGTCGACTTCCGGCGCTGTGAGATCCGGAAGCGTGGCAAGACGGTGGAACTGACTGCGCTCGAACTGAAACTTCTGCGCGCGTTTCTCGCTCGCCGCGGCGAGGTTTTGACGATCGATCAACTGAATGAAGCCGTGTGGGGGAAGGACGTCTTCATCACGGACCGCGTGGTATACACGCATATGAACAATCTGCGCAAGAAGATCGAAACCAATCCGCAGGCGCCGCGGCATCTCATCACGGTGCGAGGCGTCGGCTATCGGTTCGATGCTTGACCTTTCTTGATGTGGACTTTACCGAAAGCTGACTCGCGGCCTGTCGCATTTCTCTAAGGTGAGCGTGGAGGTGAGAACATGAAACGTACTGTTATTGCAACCCTGGCGCTCGCGGCGCTTTTCACGCTGACCGCCGTCGCGCAGAAAGCCGGCACACCCGAAGCGCAACTGGGCGCGATCATCAATCAGGCGGAAGTCGAGGGTGAATTCGACGACGCCATCCCCAATTACAAGAAGTTTCTCGCGAATAATGGCAAGAACCGCTCGCTCGCCGCGAAGGCGCAATATCATCTCGGAGTCGCCTACGAAAAGCTGGGAAATGCTGAAGCGCGCAAAGCCTACGAGCAGGTTGTTCGCGACTACCCGAACGAACCCGTTGCAACAGATGCCAAACGGCGATTGGCGGGCCTGGCAGATTCATCGCTTCCACGGCTGCTAGCGGCGAGACCGGTTTGTGCAGACGCTTGCGATTCGGGATCGACGTCTTTGCGACCCTCGGGGCGGCGGCCGCTGAGCGCTGATGGCCGTTTCATGGCGTTTTTGATTCGCGAACCGGGAGGGAAGAGTCTGATTGGAATCCGTGACATGGTGACAGGGCAGGTCACACCGCTATCGGCAACCCAAGGGGCTGAGCCGATTTCGCTTTCGCCGAACGGAAGAAGGTTGGTCTATAAATATCGAACTAAAGATGCCCAATTGCTCGTCATTTCCACCGAAGCAGACGCGAACCCCAAAACCCTCGTCGCCAATAGTGAGTTGTACTTTGTTCAGGGGACTTGGGCGCCTGATGGCAAATCCGTCCTCTTAACAGCCGAGAAACCGGACCATACCTGGCAGCTCGTGTGGGTTTCCGTGACTGACGGCACCGTCAACGAACTCAAATCACTCCAATGGCGGCTTGGACCTGGGGCCCGGCCTGCGATCTCCCCGGATGGCAAGTACGTTGCGTATGCCGCCCTGCCGATAAATCCCGGCAAACCCTTAGTAACGGAAGAACCCAAATCCATAGATCAGCACATTTATGTCCTTGCCGCGGATGGGTCCGCCCCTGAGGTGGAAGTAGTGAAAGGAGCAAATATCAACGAGTCGCCTGTTTGGATGCCGGACGGGAGGAGTCTCTTGTTCGTCAGCAATCGCACCAACAACTTCGGTTTGTGGTCGGTCGCCCTCCAGAACGGAAAGGCAGCCGCCGACCCGGTGTTGGTCAAACGGGATATCGGAAGAATTACGCCCATACAAATGACGCAGTCGGGAAGTTACTACTATGAGATGCCTGACCGTAGTGTCGTGTCGCTTCGAGTAGACGCACTCAATAGCGGCAACCTTCAATTCACAAGTGGCTCGCGAAAAACCATTATCGGAGAGAACCCGAAGTGGTCGCCAGACGGCAAGCACATCGCCTTCTATAGGTCGACGAAGCCCTCCGCGGCAGCTTTCTATTCCGTGCTGGATATGTTGTCAATGCCCGATACTTTATTCGTTTACTCCACCGAGACGGGCGATGAAAACCGCTACGACATCCCGCTTACGGGCAAACTGCGTCTGGGCCAGAAGCTATGGTTTCACGACGGCAAAGCGATTCTGCAGGCAACGTACGACGACGACAAGACTGCGCTATACCGTATCGACCTGAAAAGCGGAGAGGTCAGACAGCTTGCGTCGACTCTTAAGGACTATTACTCGGCCGTTTCGCTTTCCCCCGACGACAAAACGATCTATGCAATCACACCCGGGGATCTCCCTGCCGCCGGCGGCAGCAGAACAGATCGAATCATTGCGATTGACGTCAGCAGCGGGGAAGAGACACGCGGGTTCACCTTGCCGCAACCTGGGAACCCGTTGTTCTCCCCTGACGGCAGGACACTTTACTTCCGGCTTTGCGATAAGAAATGCGATCGCATCGTGGCTGTGGATCTTGTCACGGGGCAACAGAGACAGGTCTTGAAGGTAGAGGATCCCGAGCAGATTAGCGGGCTCACCCTCAGCCCCGATGGGCGCACGCTCGCGAGTGTGATCGGGGATGCGGTATGGCAGCCCGGGCGCCCCCCGATTACAGGGCAACTGTTTCGAATCGGAGTTGACGGCAGCGAATATCACAAGCTGGGATTTCAATTTTCAACCTCCAACAGCCCAACTCTGTCCTGGACTGCTGACGGCGCTGCGGTTCTCGTTCTAGAGCAGAGGAACGGAGTTCAGTCCTTGACGCGCGTCCCGGCAAGTGGGGGCAATCCCGCAGTTCTGCAATCTTCGGTACCCAGAGCTTTTGCTCTCAGCCCGGACGGTTCGCGCATCGCTATTGAGAGTACCGAAATCATCAATGAAGGCGTATGGGCCCTGGATAACGTCTCCGCATTCTTGAAGACCGCGCGGTGAGAGTTCTTCTTGCCCTTGCGTTTGTCTGGGCACTGGTAGCGGAGGCTGGGTTCGACCAGCCTCCGCTCGGCCTGGACATCTATATGCCTGTGCCGGCAACGAATCCGGTGACCCGCGAAAAAGTCACGCGTGGCCGACAACTTTTTTTCGACAAGCGTCTCTCCCGCGATGGGACGCTTTCCTGTGCCAGTTGCCACGATCCCAAGTTTTCGTTCTCGGACGGCCGCGTCCTGGCAAGCGGGATCGGCGGCGCAGAGGGTACACGTAACTCTCCGGCGCTGATCAATCGCGGTTACGGTGAGGTTTTTTTCTGGGATGGCCGTACGCAATCGCTGGAACAACAGGCACTGCAACCCATCGCCAACCCACTAGAACTCGGAAACACGGAGCCGGAAGTCGAACGGCGCACCGGGATGCGCGCCGCAGACCTGGCCGCTGCGCTGGCCAGTTACATGCGCACGATCCGGTCCGGCGACTCGCGGTTCGATCGCTATGCCGCGGGAGACACCCGTGCGTTAAATGCGCTCGAAAAAGAAGGGCTGAAAGTGTTCCGCGGCAACGGCGGCTGCACGGCCTGCCATATCGGTCCAAACTTCACTGACGAGCGTTTCCACAATACCGGCGTTGCCTGGCGTGACAACCGTATCGTTGACGAAGGCCGTTTTATCGTTTCCGAAATCGATCGCGATCGCGGCGCGTTCAAAACGGCGACCCTTCGCGATCTCACACGCACCGCCCCTTACATGCACGACGGCAGTCTGGCGACACTCGACGATGTAATTGAATTCTATTCCAGAGGAGGCCGGCCAAATCCTTACCTGGACGGGCAAATACGGCCGCGTGATTTCACTCTCCAAGAGAAGCGCGCCCTCGCCGCATTGCTGCGAACCTTGACCGGCCGCGTTGAGGAGGGAATACGCGAACTGGCCGGGTTCTCGGGCGAGCCGCGTAATCTCAGAATCGCGGCAGCGGCTTTACACGATTGCCCGGCGGTCCAGCGCCAAAGGCGGCGGGGGCCGCACATCGTTCCAGCCGATCCTGTTAACCCTGGGGGGAGACCCTCGTGGTGACGGCAAGGGAAGGCCGGGTTACGCGATTCGATGTGAGATCCACCCGATCGATTACAGCGAATATATCGTCGGGATGATGGCTGTATCCGGCAAGGACACTGGCGGATCGCAATTCTTTATTACGCACTCGCGGCAATCACAGCTCGATGGTATCCATACCGTGTTCGGCCGCGTCGTCGCTCGTGCGCGAGGCGGGGTGGAAAACATTCAGCGCGGTGATCGAATTCGCTCTGTAGTGGTTCTGGAAGACGTTTGGGCTTCATTCAGAGGGCAACGCGAGGATTTAAGTCACTGCCGAGGTTCGTGGTTTGAATGAAGGACTTGCCTGCCGGTTCCGGGTTCGGCTTGTTCGGTTGTGCCCATCAAAATTCTGTTTATCGAAAGGGTAGAGAGACCGTCCGAAAGGAAGCAGCTACAATTTCTTCAATGACGCCCTTATTGCAGACGCCGCGCCTCGTGCTGCGGCCGCTCGAGCTCGCCGATGCCGGCCAGGTGCAATCCTTGTTCGCGAACTGGGAGATCGTGAAGAACCTCAACAGCCGCGTGCCGTGGCCCTATCCGTCCGATGGTGCGCATACCTTTTATTGGGATGTCGTCCTGCCGGCTGTTACGAGGGGCGAGCAATGGCACTGGACGATTCGGCTCAAAACGGATCCGGATCGGATCATTGGGGCCATTGGGCTCACGAGAAACGAAACGGACAACAGAGGATTTTGGATAGGCTTGCCGTGGCAGGGCCAGGGGCTTGTGACAGAAGCCGCGGATGCCGTCACGGAGTTCTGGTTTAACACACTCAAGTTCCCCGTGCTGCGTGTTTCCAAGGCTGTTGCGAATGTCGCTTCTCAGCGCGTCTCTGAAAAGCAGGGGATGCGACTGGTGAATGTCGTCGAGCGCGACTTCGTGTCCGGCCGATTGCCATCGCAGATTTGGGAGATCACGGCCGCCGAGTGGAACGCTCGCCTTGGGAGTTTCGAGTACCGCAAACGTTGAGGCAGGCGAGGTGGTGACGTTCAAGGTCAAAGAAAGAAATTGTTTTGGTGCTTGAACAGACCGCCTCAACGCTGCTCAAACTTTCAAACAACCAGATTGGGGCACATCAGTCTCAACACTCCAATGGCTGTATCAGGCAGCCCAATAATCTTCACATCGTGCCCTGCGCCCAAGACTTCAGTGAGGATGTCTTTCGTGATTGCGACCCATCCGCCAGCTGTCTTATAACTGAGAAGGAACTCCCCCTCCAGCCGTTCGTGCGAGATGTCTGACGATCGGATGTATTCCGGCGGAACCTGCAGGCCATCTCCAGGCAAGATGTATAGCCGGCCGGTTTGAAAAGCAGCGCTCGCGCGCAACACATCCTCGATCCGCGCAAAGATCTCTTCGGCAAACTGTTGCGGGTACTCGAACAACTTTGCCGCTTCCCGTGTGATGTGCGGTAACTTGCGCCAACCGCTCACCCAGGCGAACTTGTCGGCTTGTCCATCGGTAAAGACATCTTCCAAACTGAAATGTGTCACCGCATTGGGCTGCAAGGTCTTGAACGCCATATGTTCGAGAAGATTGGATGAAAAACCATACAGGACCCCATATGGGGAATAGGTGCCGTCAACCGGCCTGAAATGTTGGCAATCCTCGTACAACGGCTTCGACAAGCGACTGATCCGTGCTTCGTACTCCCGGAGCAGGTGAACGTGTCGCTGTCCCATGGGCGTATACACAGGGTGTCCATCGCGATCGGTCGTGATGAACAGGTGCTCGATCATGCTGTAAGGACCCAGCAAGTCGAGACGATTCAAAAACAACTCCGGATCCGGAGAAATGCCCTGACAAATAGTGTCTGCCAATTCCAGCCGCTTCTCGCCCTCGCCACTGTTCGTAGCGTTTTCATAAGCCTCGAGGAGCGGCACGAGATTTTGAATCAGTAAAGCGATATCCAGGGCATTGGATCTGCGGGTGCTGAGAACCAGACTATCGTCATTAAGAGACAGCGCCTTCTGCACGGAGATGTGGCGAAGCTGTGAGCGCAAGTGTCCGCCAGCCATTCGAACGCCGGCTTTGAGGATTTCAATGCGGCTCTCCTCCGGAAGGTTCTCGGCGATTTGTTGCGAGACTTCGAAATACCCGGCCAGTTCATCGGTTGTGGGACTCTGCGCTACGGGGATGAGCCATCGCGCATCGCGCACGAGCACCGGCTGATCCGCCGGTGAGACTCTCCATAACTGATCAAGCACGCCCTGAACTTGCGAGAGGCGGTCGCCGACGCTCGGCGCCCCGTCATCCCACACGCGCATGCTCAACAGCGCCAGGCGCCGGATCACATACAAGTTAAACAAAGTGTGCGCGTATCGAACGCGACCACTGTGACCCGGCCAATGAGTCTGCCGCCACAAATGAAAGCCGCGGACCATCATCTCCCCCGCATCGACCAGGTCGTTATGCAGTCCTGGACTCTTGCGAGGCCTGAAGCCGCTGGCCCAATGCGCTTTGTCCGATTGATCTCTGAGACGAGTTTGGTCGACGGTGATGCCATCGAATTTGAAGAAACAATCCTCAAAGTGACGAGACAGAAGGGAACTGTCTTGCAGGTATTGGATCGGCTTTCGTTGCGCGTTCAGCAGCCCTTCTATCTTCTCGACGACTTCATCGCGATGGGCCAGGAATGCCTGGAGAAGTTCGACGTGCGCGGTAAACGGCACCTTATGAATCGATTCGCCCATCGCCAATACTCTATTTCGCTTCACCGTTCATTCAAGGACTTAATGATTCTCCGAACCAACACTACCAAACGGTGTCTAATGCGCTGATATGGGATTTCTCTTCGCCGTAATCTTTGCACTTGCGGGTTTGCAGGATCCGGTGCCGACCGGGACTGCAGCCATCGAAGGTGTCGTGACGCGCGCAGGGACATCCCAGCCAATCGAGAAAGCGCATGTGACGATTTGGGGCGATAAGGGATCCTCCTTCGAAGCCACCACTGACGGGAATGGACATTTTGTTGTTTCAAACATGCCTGCCGGCACTTTCAATGTTCAAGTTCAGGCAGAAGGATATTCGGACAATCCACCGGCGAACATGGTTGTCCTCGTCGGCCTGAGCGATCGACAGCGCCTTCGTCACGATGTGGCGTTATCGGCCGTCTCGTCGATCAGCGGTCGCATCGTCGATGACAATCGCGAGCCTCTGGCAGGAATAAGCGTCGAGATCCTTCGACAGTCGCGTGATTTCACGGGGAGGGCGAACTGGCAGACGGTGGCATCCGCTGTTAGCGATGAGAAAGGGGCTTATCGCTTTGATGACTTGTCCCGCGGTGACTTTTATGTTCGTGCGTCAACGACGTTTTTCCCCGGAACTCTGGACCCGCGAGCAGCCGCAGCAATTTCATTGCGCGACGGCGACATAAAAACGGCGGAGTTTTCCCTGGCGAAGGACAGGACTTTCGCCATCTCCGGCACCATCAAGAATGCGGATGACTCTCGCTTGCAACCAGTAAAGCTTTTCATTTTGCCGCAGGACCCCAGTATCCCTCTCGACGAATTTTTCGCCTCCGGTGTTCCTGTAAACGAGAAGTTCGAATTGAAAGGATTGCTGCCCGGTGCGTATGACTTGCTTGCCGTCAGCCTTCCCAGTCGTCGGACCGGTCCGGGTTTCTCCTCGGCGATGCGCGCCGCCAAGGGCTTCGTGCAAGTTCGGGATGAAGATGTGCTTGAGCTTAGCTTCTCGCTCGAGACCGGCGGCGAGGTTTCAGGGCGTATCCAGTTCGCGGGGGAAAATGCCGCGTTGCCTCGGTTACGACTCACGCTGACGCGCAGGGACGATTTCCTCGCAGGTATGGCTCGCGCTGGAGTTCTGCAGTCCACATACTCGTTCAAGTTCTCCGATACGGTGCCTGGTGTTTACGACGTTTCGGCTGTGATGCCGGAGGGCAATGCCTACGTTGCCGACGTGCGCGCTTTTGGGCGCAGCATTATCGAGGATGGCCTCACTGTCGGGCATGATGCGATAGATTCTCTTGAGATTTGGATTGATGTGGACGGAGGTACGGTCGCCGGAAGCGTCACGAGCCCAAAGAAGTCCCCGGTGCTTGTCGTTCTTGCGCCGCAGTCATTCCGGCGGTTGTCATACGCACTCAGGGCAGAAGGTCTGGATGATCCTTCGAAACAGTTTACGTTTTCCAATGTGCCGCCGGGACGCTATTCGTTGTTCGCTGTTGAACTCACCTCAGCAGACGAACTATTGCCGGTGCTGAGCCCGGATTTCCTCTCGCTATACCAAGGCAAAAGCATTTCGATCCACGTCGAGAAGGGCGCCACTGTGACTCCTGCACCCCTGATCTTGATTTCTCGATAGACTGACGTGACGTTTCGGATGCAGGTTGCGGCAGTAAGCAAATGGAACCACTTCCTTTCTTGCCGCAGCGGGGTGGTTCCCAAAACCGAAACGTTTCGTAAATAGTTTTTTGCATGCAGTTTTCCCACGCAATTCCCGCATTGTCCTATGGAGGCCCTTTATGGACACGCGGAGTCCTTTGGTCTGGTTGTTGTTACTGCTGGTATTGCCCAGAATCGCCCAGGCGCAAGGGCTCGGGCAGAAAACAGATCCGAAATTCGAACTAGGTGGACTCTTCACCTACGGCAAACTGCGAGAGATTGGAAGCACCGACTCCGGCACAGGTACCGACGTGGGTGGCTTGGGTGTACGGTTTGGCTATCGCATCTTTCGCCATCTTGATCTCGACACGGAGTTCAATTTCCTTCCCGGGAACTCTGCGACCAGCGGAAACCACGTGCAGGGCTTCGCCGGGGCTAAGGTCGGAAAGCGCTGGACCAAAGGCGGGGTCTTTCTCAAGGTGCGTCCTGGCTTCATCCGGTTCTCGCGGGATCCCTTCGGTGTTGGCAAACCCGGTGCCGTCTTTCTTTCGCATGATCGCGCTGCGAGTACCGAACCGGCTCTCGATCTAGGTGGAGTCGTGGAGTACTACACTTCGCGCGGATTCATCCTGCGATTTGATCTTGGATACGACCTCGTACACTATGCTCGGCGAGATGTCCGTTCGTCCCCGGCGCTGCCGAGCTTTGAAGCGGGCGGCTTCACGACTCATAACTGGCAAGGGAGCGTGGGTGTCAACTTCCGTTTCTAGATTTCCTTGATGTTGCGAAAGGCGTCGGGAGACAGGGAGAACCACTCCTCGGCAACTCCCGCGCAGCACTCCATCCGTTCATGGTGGAAGCCCAGCTTCTCAAGCACCCGGCGCGAAGCCGTGTTTCCGACTTGAACGCCGGCGCTAATTTTCACTGCTTTCAGGACATTGACTGCATAGTGCACGCATCCGTGTGCTGCTTCTGTGGCAAAGCCGCGACGCCAGTGCGCGGGCTTTAAGTGATAAGCGAGTTCGAGCACCGGCCACTCGGATACAAAATGAAAGCCGCAGGCGCCCACGATCTCCTCGCTCGTCTTTTCCTCTATCGCCCACAGACTGACGCCGTAACGCGACTGGGCCTCGGACGCACGCTCGAGAGTCCGGCGTGCAGCCTCATGGTCCGCGAGCGGATCACCGACGTAGCGCATCACTTCGGGATTGCCCCACAGGTCGAACGCATCGGGGAAATCGGCGGGCTCCCAGGTTCGCAGCCGAAGCCGCTCGGTTTCC
>Ga0190274_10002281_pt1 | contig 11274 bp, 8 predicted proteins | sample Popmic531T_FD_133002 | JGI IMG/M metagenome (GOLD analysis project Ga0190274, IMG submission 133002) | Populus adjacent soil microbial communities from riparian zone of Yellowstone River, Montana, USA - 531 T | ecosystem: Environmental > Terrestrial > Soil > Riparian zone | place: USA: Montana...
AGCCCCAACGATAGAGATGAATGGTGTTGGGTTCTTCCTGTGTGATGACAGGATGAAACTGAGTGGGGGCTACGTTGTAATTGGGCAATGGATTGTATCGCTCCAGGTCCTCACTATAAAAGGTGGCCCTGAACCGTTCTTCTAGTTCTTTTTCGGTTTTTGTCAGCGATGACCTTCCGCACATTAGCCCCCAATCCTCACGTATGCATCTATCTTATGATAGTCCTTTAATTTCTTCACCAGTTTCCTCGCTTCATTCACATCTGAAAATCTTCCTACACAAACTGTGTGATATTCTGAAAGATCGAAATTGATGATCTCCGTATCCTTGAAACCAGCTTTCTTTAATTCACCTGCGCGTTGTTGTGCATTGACCAGTTGTGAAAAATTACCTGCAATGACCAGGTGTTGGCCATTCGTATTCGAAGCTGATGTCACCGGTGCTGAAACTGTTTTAGGTGTCGCAGTTACAGGTTTTGCGGTAGCAGGTTTTGTCGTTGCTGGTTTACTTGCTTCAGTAGTTTTTGCTGCAGAAGAATTTGTATTGGTTTTCGCAGCTGTATTATTTGTTGCAACAGCTTTGGGTTTCTCTTCCGTTTTGGTTACAACAGGTTTAGGTTCTTCCTTTTTAGTTACAGGAGGAGTTGTTTCCTCTTTTGATTTTGTCTCTTCACTGTAACCTTCAGCATTTGTTTTCCGGTCAGTATCAAACTCATCATTGGATGTAGATGGTTGTTCTTCAGCAGGAGCTTCAGTGATATCGGTGTGCAATGTTGTATCTGCGTCAGCCATTAATCCATCACCCATTTCATTTTCGCGGGCATCTACAATTTCATTTGGTCGTCTTGGATTATCTGATCCCCATACATGACTGATCCATATATACAGCAGCAAGAGGATGAAGATGGTGACGAGTATGGTGATGATACGATTCATAACCGAAGTAGTTTTCTGTTAAATTAAAAGTGGACCCATCGCAAAGATAATATAAAAAATTAATGCATAAAGCATTCTTGTTTACCAATTTATTTATGCAATATTCATATCATATCCTTTCAGGGGCTCTGAATATCAAAACGTTTACCTTATTCCCGCTATTGTTTGGAGAAATGATGCCTTCCGCGGCATCTTTGCAGCCCACCGGCATTGAATTATATGAATGAATTCCAGTCTATTATCGAAGCAGCTTGGGAAGACCGGGCTATTTTGGTAGAAAGAGAAACCCAGGACGCCATCCTGCAGACCATTCGAATGCTCAATATGGGTGAGATCCGCGTGGCCACACAGCAAGGTCCCGGCAAATGGACAGTAAATGAATGGGTTAAGAAAGCCATCACACTCTATTTCCTTATCCAGGCTATGGAAACCATCGAGGTAGGCCCTTTTGAATTTTATGATAAGATCCCTCTTAAAAAAGGGTTTGCCCGTCAAGGTGTTCGAGTAGTTCCCCATGCTTTAGTGAGAAACGGAGCTTTCATTGAGTCAGGTGCTATCCTAATGCCTTCCTACGTCAACATCGGAGCATACGTTGGTGGTGGCACTATGGTCGATACCTGGGCCACAGTAGGCTCTTGTGCCCAAATAGGAAGGAATGTTCACCTTAGTGGCGGCGTAGGCATTGGCGGTGTTCTTGAGCCTCCCCAGGCTTCTCCAAACATTATTGAGGATGATTGCTTTATCGGGTCCCGATGCATCGTTGTGGAAGGCGTAATTGTAGAACAGGAGGCAGTCTTAGGAGCCAATGTAGTGTTGACCCAATCAACCCATATCATTGATGTTACTGGCCCGGAACCAGTCATCTATAAAGGAAGAGTGCCTGCCAGGTCCGTGGTCATCCCGGGTACGTATGAAAAGCAATTTCCTGCTGGTAAATACAATGTGAATTGTGCCCTGATCATAGGTCAGCGACAAGCCTCAACTGATAAAAAAGTCTCCTTAAATTCTGCGCTGCGTGAACACCAGGTAGCGGTATAACAGTTTATCTTTTTGTACCTTAAGAAAACATGCAACTTGCCCAATATATTGATCACAGCTACCTGAAGCCAGACTGTTCTGAGATGATCATAAATCGGTTGGTGGAGGAAGCAATTGAGTATAGTTTCAAAGCCATTTGCATTCCGCCTATGTATTTACATTATGCTAAAGAGCGGACAGAGAAAAGAGACTTTTTGCTGTGTACTGTTGCCGGTTTTCCAATCGGTTATGATCATGTTTCAGCAAAACTGGCTTCTATACGACGCTCTGCAGAATTGGGCGCAGATGAAGTAGATGTGGTGATCAATTTGTCTGCTGTGAAAACGGGTCATTTTGATTTCACCCATCGTGAGATGACTGCTTTTCATGAAACCGGAAAGGAATGCCATGTCACGATAAAATGCATCATCGAAGCACAGCTTCTTACTGAGGAAGAAATCCTCCGGATCTGTGACATCAGCAATGAGTTGAATATCGATTACGTTAAGACTTCCACCGGCTTCTTCGGTGAAGCAGTCCAGGAAGATATCATTCGATTATTGCGCAGGCATCTTAATCCATCCATTCATATCAAAGCATCCGGCGGTATCCACAAATATTCACAAGCAGTGCAAATGATTCGTGCAGGAGCTGATAGGCTGGGTTGCAGTCAAAGTGTCAACATTATTAGGGAATCAGTCCAGGTATCATGAAAACAGGAATCATATATAAACTAAATCGTGCTTTCCCGTTTCTCGTGCTGGGTGTCTTGTTGTTGAAGATTTCAACTGTACATGCACAGATCATTGAATCGCCGGAGATTACCTCACTCATGCAGCGATGGAAAGCGTACAATCTTGAACACCAGGAAATTTCAGGATATAGGATTCAAATCCTGGCTACTATAGATCGCCGCCAGATGGAAAATGTTCGTCATAAGTTTGAAAATCTTTATCCTGAATATCCCATTCATACCACACACAATGATCCTTATTTTCAGCTCAAAACCGGTGCATTCCTAACCATGCAAAAGGCACAGGCCTTTCTGAAAATGATGCAAAAGGAATACCCGGCAGCTATCCCGGTGACCGATGAAATTGAAACAGATGAACTTCTTCTGTATGATCAGTAACGACAAGATGGAATGAAGAAATTTGACTGGATCAGTTTTGCCATTGTTATTAGCCTCATCATTATTGGTTTGATGATGGTATACGCTGCCGGTTATCAACCGGATGCTGATATTCCATTTTTTGGATCTCAGGCAGGACGTCAATCCATCTTTGCCGCGATAGCGATCAGCATTCTTATTGGTGCTCAACTGATCGATTGGAAATTCTGGAGCGGTATTGCTTATCCATTTTATGCATTCACCAACCTGTTATTGGTTTTGGTATTGATTATTGGATCCACTATCAAAGGTTCAACCAGTTGGATTCAATTTGGATGGTTCACTTTCCAGCCTACTGAATTAGCGAAAGTAGGGACTATCCTTGCTTTAGCTTCTTTCCTAAGTCATCATCGAACACGCGTTTCCGAAACAAGGGACCTGATGATGGCTTCTGGTATCATATTACTTCCAACTCTTTTAGTATTACTGCAAGGAGATGCAGGATCTGCCCTTGTCTTTCTTTCCATTTTCATTGTGCTTTTCCGGGAAGGTATGGCCATTTGGATCCCGGTATTATTAACGGTCCTGGGTTTGTTGTTCGTGCTTTCCCTGAAATATGATATGGCAGTAGTTGTTCCTTTATTACTGCTTGCCGGTGGATTTTTCTTACTGGCTGGAACTAAAAGAAAACCACATCACTTTTTGATTAGTGTCGCAACCATACTTCTTACCATTCTTTTGATCATTCTTTCCATGCAACAGTTTATTCTAATCGTGGCTGCTGCATTTGCTGTGTATGGAATGACTGAAAGTATCCTGGCGAGGCAAATCAGGCAAATCGTTTTAATTTCATCCGGCGTGATCTTGTTAGGAGGCTTTGCCTATACCAGCAGTTATCTTTTTAATCATGTTTTGGAGCCTCATCAACAAGACCGGATCAATGTATGGCTCAACCCGGAGAATTGTGATCCTCGAGGTTCTTTATACAATATTCTCCAGTCCAAAATTGCAATTGGATCGGGTGGTTTTTCTGGCAAGGGTTATTTGCATGGTACCATGACCAAGCTTAATTATGTTCCTGAGCAGAGCACAGATTTTATCTATAGTATCATTGGGGAAGAACATGGATTCATTGGTTCAATTGCGGTCATTGTGCTCTTTCTTATCCTGATGTTACGATCAATTGATATCGGCGAGCGTGCACGGATGCCTTTTATCCGGCATTATGCATATGGAGTAGTCGGTGTGGTATTTATACATTTTTTTGTCAACATAGGAATGACCATGGGCATCATGCCTGTTATTGGTATTCCACTCCCCTTCATTAGTTCAGGTGGTTCTGCTATGCTGGGTTTTAGTTTATTAACCGGAATTTTATTGAGCATGGACTCCAGTCTGATGAGGTCAAGAAGAGTCCTCTAACTATCTTTACTAAATGGCACCAATTCGCGTAGGCATCACAATCGGGGACTTCAATGGCATTGGTCTTGAAGTGATCATAAAAACATTGGCTAATGCATCGATCCTGCAATTTTGCACACCGGTCATCTATGGATCCGCCAAAGTGGTGAGTTATCACAAAAACATAGTTAATCCAACAGAATTCAATTTCCACTCCACGGCCACTGCTGACAAAATATATCCCCAGAAGATTAACGTGGTCAATTGCTGGCAGGACAATGTGAATATTGCTTTAGGTAAAGAAACGGAAGAAGCAGGGCGTTTTGCTCATACTTCACTCGACAGGGCTGTGCACGATTTAAAAGATGGTCACATTGATGTTTTAGTGACAGGGCCCATCAGCAAGAATTCGATGAAGATGGCCGGTTTTCCATATCCGGGACACACTGAATACCTGGCCAATGCATTTGGAGTTAAAGACGCATTAATGATGATGATTTCAGATCAAATGCGGCTGGCATTAGTGACCTCTCATGTGCCATTACAAAAAGTGTCATCAACAATCACCAAAGAATTGATCCGATCACAGTTGGACCTATTGACTAAAAGCCTCATAGTGGATTTTGGTATCCAAAAACCAGTTACTGCCGTACTAGGTCTCAATCCTCATGCAGGTGAAAATGGTCACATAGGAAAAGAAGAAGAAGATATCGTACGCCCGGTGATCATTGAAGCCAAAAAGTCTGGTGAAATCATTATGGGGCCTTATCCTGCCGACGGTTTCTTCGGATCCATGCGTTTCAAAAAATTTGATGGGATATTAGCCATGTATCATGACCAGGGCCTGATTCCATTTAAAATGTTGCATTTCCAGGATGGTGTGAATTATACAGCTGGACTTCCTTATGTAAGGACTTCTCCTGATCATGGGACTGCATTTGAAATCGCCGGAAAAAATGAAGCGGATCCTTCTTCTTTCAGGGCTGCTTTATTTGCTGCTGTGGATATCTATAAAGCTCGTGAACGCTATCGCAAAGACAATGCGAATGCGGTCAGAAAAACACCAAAGTCCTCCGAAGTACCAGAGGAATCGTAATGCACTAAAATCTTACTTCGATTTTGGAGCTGTTGTTGCTTCGGCATTTTCCAGGGATGAGCGTTCAACATACTGAACGGTATAATAGTCTAACTCATCCAGACCATACAACTTAATCATCTTTATCAATTTATCCGCATACTGTATATCAGTAGCATACCCGCAGAGTTGTAGTCCCTTTGCCCATTCCGCATATTCGGTTTTGTCATAACCGAACAATCCCTGGTAGTGTTGAGTCATCATTAAAAAATCCGAATGGTCGCGATAGGAATCTGTTGGTGTGTCATAAAGACGAAAACAAGATGGGATGATATTACCATTTGAATCCCTGTCATCATCCGGTGAGAAATACGTTCCACCTGTCCAATATTCCTTGCACTTGATGCCAAAGTGATTATTGGATTTCCGCGCGAGATTAGAAGTGCCGGCATTGGTTTCCACTATTGCTTGTGCCATGATGATGCTGGCGGGAATACCAGACCTTTCCATTTCATCAATCGCAACATACTTATACTGTTCAATATAAATGAGCACATACGGCTTCTGCTCTTCCTTGGGATGCCAAGGAAAGAAAAACAGGAGCAGCAGGCTGGCTTTTATAAACAGCATAGGTTGAGAAAATTGGCACGTTAATGGAATCAATATCCTCATGCCAAATTCTATGCCAATCTGCCTGATTCCGGTATTTTGCAAACCACAGCCTTACTTTTGATTGCTCAAGCCTTTGACTATGGCATCACCTGCATCCAATTCAAATCCCGTCAGTGAAAGGCTGATCCATACTGAATCTGAATTCCTGGAAGGTCCGAAATCAAGGACCAGTGAATTTCGATTTACAGTCAAGATGCTATTTCAATTTATTAGGGGATTCAGAAAACTTCACTTTGTCGGTCCCTGCGTGACCGTGTTTGGCTCTGCTCGTTTTAAGCCTGATCATCGGTACTACCAGATGGCGCAAACCATCGGTGCTGAAATAAGTAAAACTGGTTTTACTGTAATGACAGGTGGCGGACCCGGAATCATGGAAGCAGCTAATAAGGGTGCATTTGAAGCAGGAGGTCTAAGCGTAGGTTGCAATATCAGGCTCCCGATGGAACAACAACCAAATCCATACATGCACGAATGGGTCACTATGGATTTCTTCTTTGTTAGAAAATTTCTTTTACTCAAATATTCATATGCCTTTGTTGTATTTCCAGGTGGATGGGGGACTATGGATGAATTATTTGAAACACTGACCCTTGTTCAAACAGGGATGATCCATCATTTTCCTGTTGTCTTGATGGGTAAGGAATACTACCAGCCCCTGATGGAATACCTGGACCTTATGCTTCAATGGGGCACTATTTCAGCTTCAGATTTAAATTATGTTGCACTAACCGATGATCCGAATGAAGCCGTAGATCACCTGGAAAAATATATCCGGGATTATTATACTGTAAAGCGTCGAAAGGGATTTTGGTTGCTCGGTGAACATGCGCCTAGAAAAAAGAAAAGGCCTTCTGTGTAGAAGGCCTTTTCTTTTATAGTCCAATCAATTTCATCAACGCATGATGACAACACCCTTCGCGTGAACTTCTTTATCCGTCATCACCTGGAAGAGATAAGTTCCTTCCGGTAACTTCGTGACATCGATCTTACGCGTGTTATTGCCTACATGTGCTTTCATGTGATCGGTCAATACAACTTCTCCGAGGAAGTTCATAAAGCTGATCTCAACATCCCTTTCCACAGCAGCGTCAAAACTGATATTGAACATCGTGTTTGCCGGGTTCGGCCAGTATTTAAGTTCGCGGAGATAATCCTGGTTCGGGCCCTGAACTGTATTGTTCGGGTTATTCGAATTTGCCTGGATTTGACCCGTTGGATTATTTCCTGCAAACATATCCAGTGGATCAAAGCATTCCAAAACAGCAGTGCAGACGGACTGACATCCGTAAGCATCGGTTACCGTCAATGAAATTGTGATATCAAAGAATCCGACGTAGATCGTGATGGTCTCTGTGCCCTGTCCATTCTGGATAAAGCACTCCTGGCCGATGACATCCCATTCGTAAGTGAAAGGTGGAATTCCTCCTACAACATCACTTTCGATGATAATGCCATGTGAATTACAATCCACAACCGGAGGTAATATGATTTCACATTCTACAAAAGTATCCGGTATCCAAAGTATAGACTGTGTAGCCACGGAACGATTTCCGCATGGATCAATTGCAGTCCAAGTACGAATCACCCGGAAATGACCTGGCTGTCCAGGTATTTCTAAAATTGTTTGTACAAATTCAGGAATTATATCTCCGGAATCATCATTCGCCAGTACTGTTGGAGGATCAGGCAGGTCACCACAAATTACTGTTTCGTCTCCCGGCACACTGAAGAAGTTTGGTGCCACATCATCCAGGATGTCGAGTGAGAAGGTCAACACTGTGGAATTACAGCATACATCTGTGGCTACCCAGGTATACACCCGGTGTTGCCACCAACCATCCGTTAAGCAATTCTGCGATAAGGTGATATCGACGGTAAATGACGGAATGATTTCGCCATCACATAAGTCGAAAGCGAAGACACTGCTTTCATCCAGTTCATTCAGCTGCCTAATGGTTTCTCTGTCAGAAAGGCGGACAAAATTGTGATCATTGTCCTGGAACTCCCGAATGATCGACCAGGTTGGAACCAAAATTATTGGTGGAATGGTGTCGTCCAGAATTATGCGCTGGGTTATTGTAGCCACATTGCCGCAGATATCCGTAGCCGACCATGTCCTCTCAATCACCTTACCTCCGCAATCATTAACCAGGTTAACCTCCGTTAAAGTCACCGGCACATTTTGGTTTGCGCACGGATCGTAAGCCGTAACATTTGGTAATGTCAGATCCTGGCACACCAGTGTATCTACCCCTGTAATATCAGGTCCGGAGTGATCACCGACATGAATGGTCTGTGTTCTGCTGATGGAATTGCCACAAAGATCTGTTGCCGTTATCATGCGGACGACATCATACTCATAGATACAGTCTGTTGTAATAATGTTATCTACTGAAGTAATAACCACCTCGTTGCAATTATCAGTAGCACTGATAATTGGCCATTCATCATTACAACCAATTGTTACCTCAGTTGGGAATGGCTCAAACACTGGTGGTGTTTCATCTTTCACATAAACATACAGGAAGAGCGAATCGCTGTTTCCGCAAAGATCCGTCGCGGTCCAGGTTAATTGCAACCATAGTAACGCACCATCTTCACATTGGTCATACACTTGCATGATAGTCTGTTCGAATTCAAGAGTTGCACCAGGACAATCATCTGCAATCGTCACATCATCAAGTCCCCAAGGTGTGAAAAATTCTCCATCGGCATCACATTCTACAGAGATGTATTCTCCTTCTCCGAGCCCGATCAAATCAGGATTAATAAAGCTCATGGTTGGTGGTACACCATCATTTGGAATCAACGTCACTGTATCCCTGGCAAAATTTCCACATTGATCCTGTGCCTCATAGGTGCGGAACACCGCTTGACCGTCACCACAAGGACTTGGAATTTTTACATCCCAGAAAATCAAACCGGCTTTTTCACAATTGTCAACAGCTTCGACTAATTCTAAAGCAGGATCTCCTATACATGTCATATCAGGAACTCCCACGATCGTCGGATCTTCGGTATCAACCAGGTGGGCTGTGATGGTCATGGTGTTAACATTTCCACAAGCATCTACTCCAGTCCAGGTAAAGGTGCGTTCCGTGATATAGCCGAACCTTTCGCAATTGATAGAGTTAATCAAATTCTGATCGAAGGTGATAGTGGGCAGTCCTCCACATACTAATGGACTCGATACCGATCCTACATTCAACTCATCAAAGTAAGCGGGTATACCTCCTTCATTACAGGTAAACTCCAGAACTGTACCATTTGGTAATCCTGCAAGCTCACTCGGCTCTTCAATTGTCATCACAGGACCTTCATTGTCTATCAGCGTGATGTGTTGCTGCTCTATGGTGACATTGCCACAATAGTCAGTTGCCGCCCATGTCCTGGTAATGATCTGGCCATCCTGGCATCCTGGATTGGGACCATCTTGCTCCATCTCAACCACGCAAGCACATAAACATTCATCTACAGCTGTCAACATGATTGGAGGATCAGGAACTTCATCACAATTAACTGTAATGTCTTCCGGAACACCCAGGATAACAGGCGGTATTGTATCGATCAGGTTCAGGAACACGGTATAACTAGAGCTGTTTCCGCAAGCATCAGTTGCTGTCCATCTCAGCCTATACCTGTTGATATAGCCATCCACCGGACAGTTTCCTTCATCGATCAGCACATCATCAAAAGTTACAACCACTGTACCTGAACAGTTGTCAGTAGCATTTACATCAACCGGACCGAATGTTGGTAAATCCCACTCGGGATCCTGGCCGAAGCATTGAATTTCCAGTGTACCATTATTCGGTATGTTCACGATCAATGGATTCGTCGGTACAATTGTAGGTGGTGTATTATCAAATACCGTAATCACCTGTGTACATGTTGCCGAATTGCCGCATGCATCTGTAGATCGATACGTTCTGGTCAGGGTATACCTGTTGATACAAGTTTGATTTGTAGTTACATCACTTACAAATGTCACAACAGGTGCAGGGCCTGAACAATTATCACTGGTTGTTACAAGAGCAGGATTTGGTGCAGGTACCTGGTTAGCACATTGGAAAGTAAGATTTGCCGGGCAAGTTAATGTCGGCGGAGTATTATCAAATACTGTAATTACCTGTGCACAGGTGGCCGAATTACCACAAGCATCCGTAGATCTGTACGTCCTTGTCAACGTGTAACGATTGAAGCAAGTTTGGTTCGTCGTCACGTCACTGACAAATGTCACAACAGGTGCAGGACCCGAACAGTTATCTGATGTAGTCACACCAGCAATATTAGGTACAGGCACTTGAGATGCACATTGGAAAGTAAGATTTGCCGGGCAAGTTATCGTTGGTGCAGTATTATCAAATACGGTGATCACCTGGGTACATGTGGCTGAATTCTGACACGCATCCGTTGCCCTGTATGTTCTTGTCAGGGTGTAGCGGTTGAAGCAGGTCTGATTTGTAGTCACATCACTGACAAATGTCACGACTGGCGTAGAACAAGCATCACTGGCTGTAACAGTGGCAATGTTCGGAACTGGTACTTGGCTAGCACATTGGAAAGTGAGAGGAGCCGGACAAGTAATGGTAGGTGGAGTGATATCCTGTACCACGATTGTTCGACTGCAGGTTGCTGTGTTTCCGCAATCATCTGTAGCTGTCCATGTCCTTGTTGTACTATATGTTCCTGTGCATGATCCCGGTGTGGATACATCTGCAAACGTAATAGTGACTGTTTGATCACATGCATCTGTAGCTGTCGGAGGTACCCAAACTGGAACTGCCGGACAATTGATCGGAGTAGTCTGGGTTACACATGTAATGGTAGGCGGAGTGATATCCTGTACCACGATTGTGCGACTGCAGGTTGCTGTATTTCCACAATCATCCGTTGCTGTCCATGTCCTCGTTGCTGAATATGTACCAGGACAAGTTCCCGGTGTAGAAGCATCGGTAAACGTAATCGCTACTGTTTGATCACATGCATCTGTTGCTGTCGGAGCTACCCAAACTGGTACTGCCGGACAATTGATTGGCGTGGTCTGAGTTGCACAAGTTAT
>Ga0190274_10002282_pt1 | contig 11271 bp, 7 predicted proteins | sample Popmic531T_FD_133002 | JGI IMG/M metagenome (GOLD analysis project Ga0190274, IMG submission 133002) | Populus adjacent soil microbial communities from riparian zone of Yellowstone River, Montana, USA - 531 T | ecosystem: Environmental > Terrestrial > Soil > Riparian zone | place: USA: Montana...
AGATCTGCGCGGTCAGCTGGTTGATCCCGAACGTGCCGCTGCCCTCGATCAGGACGCGGGCGTCCGGCAGCAGAATGGCCGTTGAATGGTAATGTCTCGGTACATCCATTCTGGCCATCGTCGTCCAGGTTTCGGTCGTGGGCGACCAGAGCTCGGCTTCGTAGACGGCCGGCCCCAGGTCATAGACGTTCGAATCGCCTGACCCGCCGGTCACGAGCGTGGACCCGTCGGGCAACACGGTCAAGGTGTGCTCCGTCCGGCGGAATGCCATCGACGGCGTCTGACGCCAGGCCGGCGAGGGAGCGTTCATGTCGATCACGTACGTGGTGGCTGTTGCGCTGGCGATCGGATAATCGACGCTCCATGCAGACCCCGACTTGATGATCTTGCCTGGCGCGTACATCGCCGCGCTGCCGCCGTCCAGCACCGGGCCGATCTGGGTCCAGGTGTTCGTGCCGAGATTCAGAACCGCGCTGGCGATCGGATCCATGTTCGCGCTGCTGGCGAACACCCGTCCATCCGGCAGCAGGAACATGTGCGGGTACATCGGTAGCCGCCGCGCGGCGCTCGTCAGCTGACTCCAGAGGTTCGTTGCAGGGTTGTAGATCTCGGCGATGTCCGCGAGTCCGTTGTGCGGATCACCGGGAATCGCGCAATTCGCACAGGTAGTCCCGCCAGACCACGTCAGGACCCGGCCATCCGCCAGCGTCGTGGAGGTCGGATACCATCGGCCGTAGGTCATGTTTGAGGCCGGGACCCAGCTCTCGGACCACGGATCGAAAATCACCGTGGTCCTGGTTCCGTAGTAGTTTGAAATATGCCCGCCGTTGACCAGCAGCCTCCCGTCGGCGAGGAAGGTCAGCCCCGCGCAGAAGAGGTTCGACGAAGTGAACGGCTTCGACGTGAACGTGCCGGTGGCCGGATTCCAGAGCTGCACTCCACCCCCATCGGAATGATCGGCCCAGGACAGGATCTTTCCCGTGGGCAGGAGCGCGGCATGCAGTCCGACGATGGGCCAGCTGAAGGGGGCCGACCACTGGCCGATCGCCGACGGACCAGTGGGGCTGCCATTCGATACTGTGAACGAGACCGCCGTCGACGTGGTCACGTTGCCGCCCAGGTCACGCGCCACAGCGTGCACGGTGTGAGAGCCGTTCGCCAGCGTGGCGGTGTTCAGCTGAACGGAATATGGCGCGGTGAAATCTTCGGTGCCGAGGTTGGCGCCGTCCAGCTTGAGCTGCACCCCCGCCACGCCAACGGCGTCAGCTGCGTTCGCGGAAACGGTGATGACACCTGAAACGGTTGCTCCAGCGCCCGGTGACATGATCGACACGGTTGGCGGCACGGAATCGGGCACGGTGGTCGTGAAATTGACAATGGTGTTGGAGCCAGGGAAGGCGGAGTGATCCGCGTGCACGAGATAGCCGCTGAGCATGTGGGCGCCGGCCGGCACACCCGCGAACTGGTACGCCCCATCGAACGACAGGTCCATGACTTCGGGATTCCCATCGAGTCGGAAGTGAACGTGGTTGACGCCGGTCAAGTCGCCGGTCGTCGAGTAGGCGACGCTGATCGTCGTAGTGGAAAAGGTCGAACCGGTGGCCGGTTGGTTGATCACCAGTCGCGGGCCGTCGGCCAGCGGCGCCCCGCTGTCGGTTTGAATTTCGCCGCTCGTCAAAGCGCGGTTGTAGATCCGCACTTCGTCGATCAGTCCGGTGAAGTATTCACCGTAGAAGTCTGCACCGATCGTGAGGACTTCGTTCGAGGCCGACAGGGCCTGGGTCTGCGCGCCGCTGGCGACTTGGATGCCGTTGACGTACAACCGGATCGTCGTGCGATCGTAGGTGGCCGCCAGGTGGGTCCACGTATTCGCCGCTAGGGGCGCCGCCCCGAACGCGTTCTGGATCTGGCCGCCGAAGGCGGCCCCGGCGGCCGGGCGATTCTGGTTGTCGGAGCTCGCCATCAGATAGTAGCTGTCCACATCCTTGGCGATGACGGCACGCCATTCGGCGGGCGCGACCGTCGGATAGACCCAGGCTTCAAGCGTCATCGCGTTGGTGAGGTCGAGTGAGGCGGAATCCGGAATCGTGACCTTGGCGCTCGTGCCATCGAAAACCAAAGCGCCGCCGTACTTGCCGGACGTCGTCCACGTCGCGCCCGCGTTTGTGCCCGTATTGCCGTTGCCGGAGGAATCCGCGACGAGCGTTCCCGCCCCCTCTTCGAAGCCGTAGGCCGCAACAAGGCCGGTGACTTGCGCGCGCGCCGTCCACGATGCTCCCCGCGACAGCAGGCACACGCCAAGCAGCATGCCCCACGCGATGGTTCTGCAGGCAGTCCGTAAAGGATGGGCGGTGCGTTCGCTCGGGCGGTTATTTGACGGATCCATGTTGACGTCTGCACCCCTGCTGCTTACACGCGACGGCCAGGGTTCGAGGACTCGGCGTGCTGCCGCACAACCTGCGACACCAAGAGCACCAACCGCCGATTCCGGGACCAACCGCGAAAGGGCCGTGCCCGAGGCTGTAAGAATTTATTGACAAGAGCTTGAGCAAGGGTGTGGCCATCGGGCCGATAACGCGGAATTCATGAATGATGGGGGTGAAATAATCAAACTCCCATTTCGGGGCCTCTGAGCGAAGACTTTTGTCCGTTCATGAGGCGACTTTGTGCCCCGTTGTCCATGCCCTAATGACTTCGGCCGCTCTGTCGCTTGCATTTACGGGCTTTGCTTCGGTATTCCGGCAAACCCGGCCATGGCGAACTCCTTGCTCTTGAAGGTTGGCGGTCGCCGGTGGCCGAACTCAGGGCTGCCGGACGGATGGTTCTCCCACTGGCGTGGCAATCAGCGATGGATGGTGGTTGGACCGCGCGCCGCGCGGCCGGACGGAGCAGCCGCCGGCTGACGGATGCCACAACGCTCTTATCAGGAGAGGGATCACGCGATGAAAGTCGTTTTGTTCTGCGGTGGCCTTGGAATGCGAATTCGCGAGGCCGGAGAGAGTATTCCCAAACCGATGGTCACGATCGGCTATCGGCCGATCCTGTGGCACGTGATGAAATACTACGCGCACTATGGCCACAAGGATTTCATACTGTGTCTGGGCTACCGCGGCGACGTCATCAAGAACTACTTCTTGAATTACAGCGAATGCGTGTCGAACGACTTCGTGCTCTCCGAGGGAGGCAAGAAACTGGAGCTGATGGGCTCTGACATCCACGACTGGAAAATTACTTTCGTGGAGACCGGTGCGACCTCCAACATCGGGCAGCGCTTGAAGGCGGTCGAGCGGCTTGTCGGAGACGAACCGGAATTTCTGGCCAACTACAGCGACGGACTGACCGACCTGGTGCTGCCCGAGCACGTGGACCACTTCCGCCGCCAGAACGCGGTTGCCAGCTTCGTCAGCGTCAAGCCGAACCTCAGCTATCATCTCGTCTCGGTCGCCGACGGCGGCCGCGTCACCGCGATCAACGAGATCCGGAAGGCGCCCATCCGGATCAACGGCGGCTTCTTTGTGTTCCGCTCCGAGATCTTCGAATACATGCGCAACGGGGAAGAGCTGGTCTGCGAGCCATTCCACCGTCTGGTGCGGACCCGGCAGCTTGCCGCGTACGAATACGATGGGTTCTGGATGTCGATGGATACCTTCAAGGATCGCCAGCAACTCGAAGACATCTACGGCAAAGGCCACGCACCGTGGGAAGTCTGGAACGGCGGCAAGGTCTCGACAGCGAAGGCCTACGCGGGCGTGCTGGCGTAGCCTGCGCCGACCGACGCCACGTCTCCGGTCGTCGCGCTTGCACCGCTCCGGCGCAGCCGCGGGACCGTTGCTCGGCGCCGGTGGACTCCGCCGAGCGCGACCTTTCTCGCGCTCGACGGACACCTTTCGCGCTGGCAACAGTCAGCGCCGATACATCCAGCTGCACAGACACACAGGGGAGGACCGCCGGACCGCGCTTGTTCCAGGAGCGTTGGGCCGCTGTTCTGCCGCGCCCGGCTCGAGGCTCCGGCCGGTCCCGCCCCCCTTTGTGCTTCACAAATGAACGATGTCAGCAATTGAGAGTGTCAAATCGTGAAAATTGCCACATTTCGAGTGCCGATAGTGGTCATTACTGGTACTCCCTAGTGCTCCATAGTCACTTAGTCATTGACTCAGCGGACTTCTTCGCTGTATAACTAAGAGCCTTGGAACAACAACACGTGGAACCCACACACCAGCTGATCAGTGCAAGCGCGGCCATGCGCGAGATTGGGCAGGAGGTCCTGTACGCTGCCCGCACAGACGCCAAGGTTCTCATCTCAGGGGAGAGCGGCGTCGGCAAGGAAGTGGTGGCCCGGCTGATTCATCAGCGAAGCCGGCGGAGCCACAGTCCCCTCGTGACCATCAATTGTGCTGGCGTCCCGGACTCCCTCCTTGAATCGGAGTTGTTCGGGCACGTTCGCGGAAGCTTCACGGATGCCCATCGCGACAAGCGTGGGTGGTTCGAGCAGGCGCACGGCGGCACAATTTTCATGGACGAAGTCGGCGAGATGAGCATGCGGATGCAAGCTCTGCTGCTGCGATTTCTCGAGAACGGCGAGATTCAACGCGTCGGGTGCGACCGCGTCAGTTCGATGGTCGACGTTCGGGTGATCGCCGCGACCAACAAGAATTTGCTCGAGCACACGGCAAACAAGACGTTTCGCGAAGATCTGTACTACCGCCTGAACGTCATTCATCTGGCCATACCGGCGCTGCGCGAGCGGCGGGAAGACATTCCGCTGCTCTTCGATCATTTTCTCCGAGCTTATGGGAAGCGCCATCACATCGCGCCACCGACGCTGCTCGAAGAGACGATGGCCAGACTCGTGGCCTACGACTGGCCGGGCAACGTGCGTGAGTTGAAGAACGCGGCTGAACGTCTCGTGATTCGCAGGGAGGGCGCGGTTATCAGCCCCGAAGATCTCCCCAGGGAAATCTCTGGCAAGTGGTCCGGCCCTGTCGCTGTTGAAGCTGTACTACCGGGCAGATTCACTCCGGACGTGCTCTACGAACGCATGAGCGTTGGTGGGGAATCCTTCTGGTCCGTCGTGTATGAGCCATACATGGCGCATGATCTCACACGACACGATCTTCGGGCGATTGTCAGCCGCGGTCTCGAACGCACCAGGGGCAACTACAAGGCGCTGGTTCAGAGTTTCAATCTCGAGCCCTCAGACTACAAGCGCTTCCTGAGCTTCCTGCGCAAGCACGACTGCCACATGCCGTTCCAGCGATTCAGAGCGATGCCTGTCCGGTTGTCCGACGAAGAAGAGCGGTTGCAGCCACGAGAAGAGCGGTTGCAGGCCGGAAGCGCGGCTAAGGGCTGACGCCACCGCGACAGGGACGCCCGCTCTCGATGCTTCGAAAGGCCCCAGGTGGAGTCTACGACGGGCTCGTGAGAGGGTACTGAGCGCCTTTCAACACCGTTCCAACGAGCGCCAGCAGGCGCTCAGGATTCACTGGCCTCGCCACGTAGTGCGCCCCGAGTCGCCGCGCTTCGAACTCGCTCGAGTCATCGGCGATCGCGGCCACAATGATGGCCGTGGCCCCGGGATTGACCGCGCGACTGTGTAGAACGAGATGAAGGCCGTTGTACGCCGCCAGCCTGAGATCGGTGATGAGTAAGTCGTACCATTGGGTGTGAAGCAGGTTTCTGGCGGTCTCGAACGAGCCGGCGCCAATCGCTCGATACCCAGCCTTCCTCAGAGGCTCCACCAGCGAAGCCAACCCGTTGGAATTACTGTCGACCACGAGAACTGCAGCCATCTTCATAATTGGAGCGATCCATTTTCGCGCAAGGCCGGCGAGTCCCCGGCACCCCCGTCTCGCCGACTCACGCAGACATGCGCTGCGGTCGGTCTGACTGCACGTTCGGCGCAGCTCTGACTGCACATCCGGTGCAGCATGACGGGGACTCGCCTTGCTCGGTTCCATATTGAGCAACGCCAATGCCAGCAGGATATTGATGATACCGTTCGACTTTTGCCCGGTCGCTCGAGTTGTCTCGTCGAATGAACCCTGGGAAACCCGACAAAAGGCGTCGCCCAACCAGATTTTCAGGAGTTCAGGACTTCGGTGGGAACTGGGCCGGGCGGTTTTGGATCTCCGGCGCTCTCAAGGTTCCCGCCCGCGCGTCCTGTGATCGTTGGTCATTCTGTGCCGGCGGGGTTGAGCTGGAGGCGGCTGGTTCGACGGCTCGTACGCCTTTCGGCGTGCGCCCGGTCGAGGGTCAGGTGGTCAGCGACGCACCGGGGAGCGAGTCCACAAGAACCCGCCACGCCACTGCAGTGTCGGCATCACTCGTCGAAAGTTCGGCTCCGCACGCCACGCCTGAACCTTCATTGCTCGGCTGGGATGTCCACACGCGTTGAACTCGACACGAAAAGTTGAAGAGCGGCAGCCTCACCGTAACGAGCGGCGGGAGGGCGGAAAGTTCCCTTTCGCTGCTCTCTAACCGCATGCCCTCGTAGCTGACGTCGAGCAGGCGCGCGCGCACATCATTCACGTACGCGTCCAGCACGCTTACCTGCTTGCGAGGGGACCGCCGTTTTTGCTGCGAAGATGCGCGGATTGCGCGCATGAGAACGAGGACATGCTCCGGGTCCACAGGACTCTTCAGAAACGTCGCTTTATAGCGTACCGCCTCCGCTTCTAGAACCGGATCGGCGTCGCCGATGATGATGGCGGGCGTGCCCTGGCCAGCCGCGCGTATCGCCAGATGCAACCCGTTATACGCACCAAGCTTCAATTCCGAGATGAGGAAATCCGGTCGCGCCTCGAGCAACGTCTTGGCGACGATGAAATCGCTGACCACGACCGGTGCGTACCTGCCTGACTTCAGGGTCGCTGCCAACGCTCTTGCCAACGGACGCGACGGGGCCACGACGAGGACCCGCTCTGGGAGGGACATCACGCTGGCGTCCGCCTCGTGCAGCACGCGTACCGCCAGAATAACGACATCGAATGCTCAGACCTTTCATGCCAACGAGGTAGGGGAAACCGGGCAAGCACACCATTTCGAATACAGATCCGACGGATTTGTGGCACGGCGCCCTTTTACAACTTTGCAAGCACGCTGCCGCCTTTGGGCGAGAGACGCAGGTTCACTGTGCCCTCGAAATTCGCTGAAAAAGGCAGGTTGTGTCAGAAGTTCGAAGGCGCCGGCATACATCGACGGTCTACCGGTGGCGACCAAAAGCCCCGGAGAGGAAGAAAATGTGCTCGCAATGCAAGGGTACTCTTGAAGGACAAGCTGCCCAGACCCTTGTGGCGAAGGTCACTACAGGTGGCTCCGAACGGCCGCCGATCGCCGCGCTAATCCCAGTCGAGAGCCGGTCAACACATGACGCGAACAGGATGCTTGACCGCGACCAGCGGGCTCTGACGGAAATCCGTCCGAGAGCAAGACCCCGGGCGCCCCTTTGAATGGCTGGCGGGCCATGCGGGACGCCTTCACTACCGGGTGTAATGAATCTGAATGCCCGCACCCGAAGGGCATTTGGGAGGTCGCGCTTACGATTGCGTCAGGTGCAACCGTGGTTTGTGCGGTCTTTTCAAGCGTTTTCATGATTTACACTAGCATTTTTGCTACTCTGGAACGGGCCTGAATCCTGCAGTGGCATCGCCGTCATGAGTCGCCATTCATGCGTCGACGTCCTGTCCCGCGCCCGCCATCGTCACAGTCTTTTCCATTTTTCCACTCTCGCGATGGTGGTAATGCTTCTCGCGCCTGTCGGCGCGTACGCGCAATCGATCGTCGATCCGACGACGGCGGAATTCGATCCATCGGCCGACCACAACGTCACGGTCTCCGGTCTGCCGGTTGTTGATCACTACGAGATCGGTTTCTACCTGATCGCAGCAGTGCAACCATTTCAGGTCAATCAGCTTGGAAAGCCGGGTCCCGCCACGGACGGCAAGATTCGCGTGGGATTGGGTCCACGTCCGGCCCCGGGCATCACTTACGCGGCGAGGGTTGCGGCTGTCGGACCGGGCGGCACCGGCCTGAGTACCGTGTCCAACAGCTTCACCTTTACCGCACCGTGCGGCTACGCTGTGTCGCCCACGACGCAGGCGTTGGCGGCCGGCGCCGGTGCGGCGAGCGTCACGGTCACGACGACCCCCGGCTGTGCATGGACGGCGACTGAAAGTCTCGCCTGGATCACCATCGCCAGTGGGGGCGCCGGCACGGGGAACGGTACGGTGAGCTACACCGCGTCGGCGAACTCGTCGACATCACCTCGGACGGGGACGCTGACGGTCGCAGGCCGGACGGTGAGCATTACGCAAAGTGGAGCCTGCAGTGTCTCGGCGTCGCCGACGACGCAGGCGATGGCAGCCGGCGGCGGTGCTGGGAGCATCGCGGTCACGACCACCGCCGGCTGTGCATGGACCGCGACTGAAAGCCTCGCCTGGATCACCATCGCAAGTGGGAGCAGCGGCACTGGGAACGGGACGGTGAGCTACTCCGCGTCGACGAATACGTTGGCGTCGTCTCGGACGGGGACGCTGACGGTGGCAGGCCAGACGGTGACCGTCACGCAAAGCGGTGCGTGCAGCTTCTCCGTGTCGCCCACAACTCAGGCGATGGCTGCCGCTGGCGATGTGGCAGTGGTTTCGATCACGACGACAAGCGGCTGTGCGTGGACGGCGACCGAAAGCCTCGGCTGGATCACGACCACGAGTGGGGCCGGCGGCACGGGAAACGGCACCGTCAGTTACACCGCGTCCGCGAATACGTCAACAGCGCCGCGCACCGGAACGCTGACGGTGGCAGGCCGGACCGTCACGGTCACGCAGGATAACTCGGCGGCTGCGCTTGACCCGCCTTCTGATCTGCGCATCATATCAAGGGCTGAGGAAGGTCGGTCGTTCGGGGGCGAATCGGACGAAATCAGTGCAGCGGCGATCGCCGAGCGGGCGCACGCGCAGGCAGGCTGCGAGCTCCCGTTGGGCGCGACTGAGGGATTCGTAGAACGCGCCTGTCAGCCTGCTGAAGACCGCCGCCTGAAGAAAGAACTGAAAAGCTAGAAGCAAGAAGCTCAACGGGTCTGGACGGATCTCGAACTTCTCAGTTCTCGCCAAGAGCGATTGATGCATGTAGCAGCTCGAGGGGGTCGTCAGCTCGCGAGTACTCGGACAGGCGCCGCATTGCAGCTGCCGCCGGAGGATTGGCGCCTGCTGCGGATGTCGCATCCAAACGTCCTTCTCACCGGCTGTCTTGCAGCGGCGACCTCCACATTAGATGACCTCCGCTCATGTTTCCGGCCGCCGGTAGTCACGTGGTGCGCTGGCACTCCGCTCATACTTCCGCCAGCTGCGGCATCGAGAACCCTCATCCTCAACGAGGCGGCGTCGCTGTCCGTTGAGGATCAGCTACGCTTGCTGGCATGGCTGCAGCGAAGCGACGGCACCACGCAGGTGATTACAACGACGTCGTGCCCCCTGTTTCCGCTCGTCGAGCGTGGCGCGTTTCTGGAGGGGCTTTACGACTACCTGAGCGCCGTTTGCCTCGACGTCGTATCGTCGGACGCACCGCAGCGATCGAGGGGCCCTGGAGACCGCTTGACGCGTGATGATCGCGTGATGCTGTCGCGATGAGACCAGCTCGAGGCCAGAAGAGACCATCAGGGATGTGCGCGGCCCCAGTCTCTGGTGTTCCTGGAAACGTGGGTGGCGTGGCAGACCAGTGCGGGGATCGCGATTGATAGGAGGCGGGGCGGGGGTCGGTCTCACAGACCTGAGGAGAATCGCTCTCAGCGCCCCACGAGGCCCTCTACGGGGCTGCTGGCGTTCGCGTAGAGCTTGCGGGGGATGCGTCCGGCCCGATACGCCAGCCGGCCAGCCTGCACAGCCAGCTTCATCGCCTCGGCCATGGCGACCGGATCCTGCGCACCGGCAATTGCCGTGTTCATCAACACGCCGTCTGCGCCAAGCTCCATCGCCAGGGCCGCATCTGAAGCGGTTCCCACGCCCGCGTCGACAATCAACGGCACCCGCGCGAACTCGCGGATGATCCGGATGTTGTTGACGTTCTGAATCCCCATGCCGGAGCCAATCGGAGCTCCCAGTGGCATCACCGCCGCCGCTCCGGCGTCTTCCAGCTTCCGGCAGACGACCGGATCGTCGCTCGTGTACGGCAGGACGACGAAGCCGTCCCGCACGAGCGCGCGCGTGGCGACGACCAATTCCTCGTTGTCTGGAAACAACGTCCGCTCGTCCCCGATCACCTCGAGCTTCACCCAGTTGGAAAGTCCTGCCTCTCGTCCCAGCCTGGCCGTTCGAATCGCCTCATCGGCGGTATAGCAACCCGCAGTATTTGGCAAGACGAAATACCTCGACGTGTCGATGTAATCGAGGAGGGATTCTTTCGTTCGATCGGAGATGTTCACGCGCCTCACGGCCACCGTGATCATGTCGGCGCCGGACGCTTCGTGCGCCCGCACCATGATCGAATGCGAGGAGTATTTGCCAGAGCCGACGATCAGCCGCGAAGCGAATGTTTTGTCCGCGATAATCAGGTTGTCCATAAAATCCTGACCTGTGAAAACCCGAAGCCATTTTAGCGCATCTCGCGCCGGCTGATCCCCGGCCCGAATCACTGCTGCAGTCGATACAGCGCGACCACGCCTTCTTGAGCCATCTTCCGCAACGCCGCGGTCATGTCGATTTGCCGGATCGAATCCGCACCGTACTGATCCAGGTGCACGAACACGTGCGTCACCCCGCGCGCCTCGAGAGCGGCAATCGAGGTCGCGTCCGGAAAGCCGCTCAGCAGCTCGGCGTGGACCCGATAGCTTCCGGGCACGAACCCGCTATAACCGTTCAGGATTGGCTTCCAATGCTCTGTTGAGTTCAACATGTACTGGGCGTTGACGAATACGGCCCGGGCGCTGGGGAAGGGCATCTCCACGGCAATCGCGCCCGGCTCGGATCGAAGCTGGCGGTAGATGGGAGGAATGTCTGCAGCCCGCCTCAGCCCCAGAGGGGCCGCGAATGGTTCCAGCGCGGCGAGCACGAGCACGAGCACCGAGAGCGGTCTCGCGGTGTGGCCCGGGAGCCGGCGACGCAGGTCGGCGAGCCCGAATCCGGCGACCATCGCGACCGCTACGATGCCGAGGTAACCGAATCGTGCGGCAGCCCGAATGGCATGCAGCGGCGGCACGAATTCGTACAGCAGCGCATAGCCTGGCAGTTTCGGGCCGAACGACAGCAGAACGCCGCAGACGCCGGCCGCCAGGCACATGCG